>Ga0210057_1002837_pt1 | contig 24410 bp, 28 predicted proteins | sample CryGeyCG2114_010_2_FD_183968 | JGI IMG/M metagenome (GOLD analysis project Ga0210057, IMG submission 183968) | Groundwater microbial communities from aquifer - Crystal Geyser CG10_big_fil_rev_8/21/14_0.10 (SPAdes) (version 2) | ecosystem: Environmental > Aquatic > Deep subsurface > Groundwater ...
CTCGTTAGAAACGAGTGGTGTATGCGTGCCGTCATACATCTCACCCGCGTAGCGGAAGCGTCCTGCGTAAAACGGATTTGAAAGCAGGAACGCGATTTGCTCACGCTTCAAGAACCGCCCGCCGCCTTTAGTCCATCCGCGCGTTGCGCCGGTGGTGATACCGTTCTCAAAAAGAAAGCGTGCGATGTCTTCATATCGGGACTTACCTTGCGCGTACATTTCAAATGCTTCGCGAATAACTGGCGCTTTCTTTTTGTCCACAATAATGGAGCGCATGCGGACATCATTGCGATAGCCGAGCGGCGCGATGCTTGGATACACGCCGCGCCGCGCTTTAGCGCGGAGGCCGCGCGATACATTCACGCTCAAGTCGCGCACATACTGGTTCGCCATGCCGAACTCAACGGACATGAGGAGCACATTGTCGTGCGGGAGATAGACGCGGTCGTGCGTGATTATTTTTGCGATAACACTTTGTTGCAACATCCAACTAACGCGCCCGCTATCCACCGGATTACGCGACAAGCGATCTATCTTCCAGCACACAATGCCGTGCACTTCGCCGCGCTCAATGCGGCGCATCATGTCTTCAAAAACGGGACGCCCCGGAGTTTTCGCGCTCCGCTTTTCCACGAACTCGGCGACGACCTCCAAGTCATCGCGCCGCGCGAGCGCGCGCAACTCGGAGAGTTGCGCTTCAATGGACAAAACTTGCTTGTCCTCAACATCGGTGGATTTTCTCGCATACAGAAAATATCTCATATCTAAAGTTTAGCGCATTTTAGGATTTCGAGGGAGCAAACATCATCGTTGTATAATGTTCCTCACAACGATGATGTTTGGTGCGTGCGCACGGGTGGGCGGGGCAAACGCACATAAAGATTGCAGACCTTCCTAAAATCCTTCCCTCCAAAATCTTTGGCTTTGAATTTTTTGAACCTCACCCTCCACGCGCGCGAAGCGCGCGGCACAGCAAAAATGCATTGGCTTTCCTTGCCCCCCACCAAGGAAAGCCAATACCAAAATGCATCCATTCAGGATTTAGTTCCGATGATTGTGACCCCACGGGGAATCGAACCGGCGGAGCTCGCAGAGCGTGCGAGCCGTGTCCCGCCGCACTTTCCGCCTTTGGCGGATTAGTGACGGTCAGGATCATTCCCCGTGGGGCCACACGAGTTCTGCGAGTGGGACCCCACGGGGTGGAAGGGGGTCGGGGAAACATTTGTTTCCTCGTGGAGGAAGGCAGGGCGAAGCCCGTTGGAAAACCGTGGGTTTCCAAACAACGACTCGGGGTCACATAACTATGCTAAAATGGACGCATGAATGCAATTCTCAATTTTCTTAATACACTCCTTTCATTTTTGTTGCAATTACTTTCAATCATAATTAATTTCTTTATATCTATTTTGAATTTGCTTCTGCAGTTTCTTCAATTCATTGCGAACGCCATATTCGGGTAAACCTTGACTCTCACAGAGAAAACAACGATGCTGTTCTGACTTATGGAACAGAAGGAGATTGATAAAGCGGTACGTTATCTTAAAAAAGAGGGGACACTAAAAAAAGTGATTCAGAAGAACCCAAAACCGGATTTTTCCGGCCGGAAAAATCCGTATCAATCACTCGTGCGCACGATTATCTATCAGCAACTCTCTGGGAAAGCCGCAGGCACTATCAAACAGCGTTTTCTTGATTTGTATCCAGATGTGCGCCATCCGGCACCAGAAGATGTATTAAAAATATCTGATCAAAAACTTCGCTCCGTCGGGCTTTCCGCGCAAAAAGTTATGTATATAAAAGACTTGTCTGAGAAGTTTATTGAAGGTCATATCACTTCGCGTACTCTCAAGAAAATGAGCGATGATGAGGTACGCGCGCATCTAATACAGATAAAAGGAATAGGGAATTGGACAGTTGACATGTTTCTAATGTTTACACTCTATCGGCCGAATATTTTACCAACAGGAGACCTTGGAATTCAAAAAGGATTTCAAAGAATTTTCAATCTGCAGGAACTTCCTGATCCAAAAAAGATGAATGCACTTGCAAAACCTTGGGAGCCGTATCGCACCGTGGCTTCGTGGTATGTATGGTGTGTGGTAGACGGTGATGATGATGGAGAAGGGTGGTAACATAGATATATGTTTGAGGAGCTGCGTCCCAGAAAGCATCCCGCCCAAGAGGCGGTTGACAAGAGGTTTGTAAACAAGAGAAAGGATTTAGAGGCATGGCTTGAAGAAATGAGAGATAAAAATGAGGACTACAAAAAAGAAGCGCGCAACAGAGCGCGTGTCAGAGGTGTAGACCGTCCGCTGTTGCCGTAATTACTTTTTCTTACTTGCGTGGAGGAAATTATAAATATCTTCGAGTGCTTTTACCGCGTCTCCTGCAGCTATGTTGTTTTGGTGATAGAGCGCGTCTGTACAATCACCTGCGGCCCAAATGCGAGGGTGTGAAGTTTGCTGATCTTTCGGGTCGGTAACTATTTGTTTTCGTTCGTTTATATTTATGGCATTTCCTATCCAAGTCGTATTTGGAACGAGTCCAATTTCTACGAACACTCCCTGAACATCAAGAGTGTGCTCCTTATTATTTTCCGTGTCTTTGTATTTGATGCCAGTTACGAATTTGTCACCAATTACTTCAAGCGTCTCAGTGTTGTGCAGTGCCTTCATTTTTGGATTCTCAAGCACTTTGCTAACAGTTATTTCATCTGCTCTGAATTTGGGAGCGTTATCAAGAAGCGTAACGCTTTTTGTATACGCCAGGAGCTGTGCGGCAGTTTCAAAACCGGCGTTTCCTCCACCGACTACTACGACGTCTTTGTCGGTAAAAAGTGGGCCATCGCAGGTGGCACAGTAGGTGAGTCCCTTTTGGTCAAATTCTGCGGCGCCTGGTACGTTGAGCTTGCGTCTGTCTGCTCCAGTGGTAATCAGGAGTGTTTTCGTTTCAAATGTTTTTCCGCTTTCTGTTTCAAGTACTATTTTTTCATCAGAGATAGAAAGTGAAGTTGCGTTTGCGGGCGAGATGATTTCAAGAAACTCTCCTTTATAGCTCTCTGTGTGTTCGCGGAGTTTCTTTGCAAGTTCACCACCTGAAATTGATTTCGTGCCAATCCAGTTTTGAATATCGGGAGAAACAACGCTTTGTCCACCCCACTCTTTGGTAAGAAATAATGTTTTAAGTCTTTTTCGTGCGGCGTAGACAGCTGCGGCTGCACCTGCCGGGCCCCCTCCAACTATGATGAGGTCATGCATGACATGATTATACCTTATGGTTTACGAAGGAACGATGGCAAGCTTGCCCACTCGTCATCATCGCTATCTTTTTTATCCGTGTCCGTTTTATCAGTGCCCTTTCTTTTTTCATCCTTTTTTGAATTGTAACTTTTTATTGGCTCTTCGTCCTCAAACCCTTTCGGTCCAGTAGAAGTACCAAAAAGGGAACCGCGAATTTTATCCTCAGGAAATCCAGTCGCAATGACCGTTACTTTAATTTGACCTTTCTTCAAAGTCTCGTCAGTAATGGCACCGAATATAACCTTTGCGTCTGCGTCAATTGCTTCGGTAATAGCATTTGCCGCGTCTTGTACTTCAAGCATTCCCAAATCACCACCTCCGGCAACAGAGAAGAGCACCCCTTTTGCTCCGTTGATAGATACCTCCAGAAGCGGTGAGCTAATGGCTGCTCTAGCGGCCTCTTCTGCGCGTTTCTCTCCGGTCGCGGTTCCTATTCCCATAAGAGCGGAGCCCGCATTTTCCATAACTGAGCGAACGTCGGCAAAATCCACATTTATGATTCCGGGTGTAGTAATAAGGTCTGAGATGCCTTCTACGGCTTGTTTTAGGATGTCATCACACATTGCAAACGCATTTTTTATGCCCGTATCGCGATTAACAATCGCAAGGAGTTTATCGTTTGGAATAATAATAAGAGCGTCCACGGCTTTTCTCAAATCTGAAAGACCAGTTTCTGCAAGTCGTGAGCGTTGTTGACCTTCAAATCCAAACGGGCGAGTAACAACGCCCACAGTAAGTGCGCCCATTTCGCGCGCAATCTTTGCAATTATTGGTGCAGCGCCTGTGCCAGTACCGCCTCCCATTCCACAGGTCACGAATACCATATCGGATCCTTTAAGCGCCTCTTGTATTTCTTCTTTTGTTTCTTCAGCTGCCTGTCGTCCGAGCTCTGGATTCATTCCAGTTCCAAGGCCGCGAGTAAGGTTTTTCCCGATATGAATTTTCTTCCTTGCCTTTGAGTGATGTAAATCTTGGGCGTCGGTGTTTATTGCAATGAAATCAACACCTTGAATTTTGCTTGCTACCATGTGATTGACAGCGTTTCCTCCTGAGCCACCACACCCAACTACTCTAATTCTTGCAAAAGATTCGATATCTGGTTTAATTTTTTGTGTCATATTTGTGATTTTTGTTTATTTTTTTAGGGTACGTTCCACACTATATCATAAACGGACATCCTTCCAGGAACGCATAAAACAGAACCCAAAAAATGGATTATGGCAAGAGTGAGCGAAGAGCTTTTGCAATTTGTGCGCCAATTTTTCTAAATATATCATTAAGTCTGGTGGCATGTTCTAGTTGTTCTGTTGTGTACCCCCACTTACAAAGACCGAACGCAACTGCCCATGTTGCGTCTGCACTTGATGTTTTGGTGGAGGTGGGGAGTGTGCCGAATTGAGAGGGAATTCTCATTGTTGCCTTTGCGATATCTTTTGCTGTTGCAATACCTGACCCGCCGCCGGTAATTACGATTCCTGCGGGTAGAAGTCTCTGTCTTCCTATTGTCTTGAGGTGGGCGTCAATAATGCCAAATATATCTTTAAGACGTCCCGCAATCACATTTTCAACTTTTTTTCTTGAGATGTCTGTTTTTGTAATTGCGCCTTTTTTCATTTGTTCGGCTTCTGTTAGGGGTACTTGAAGAGATAATGCTATATCATTTGTAATATCCGACGAGCCCATAGGGAGGATTTTTACCGATACCGGCGTGTCATTTTCGAAGACCACAATAGACACTGTTTCTGCGCCGATGTTTGCAAGCACCACACCTGCCATTTTTTGCGGTTTGGTAAGACTTACCAAGCTTGCCGCTAAAGGAGCTGCCATAATATCTTCTACCTCAATGTTAGTTGCTTCTACGGCTTCAATAAGATCTTGCAAATGTTGTTCTAGAGAAGTGATAAGGAGTGTTTTTACTCCCAATTTTGATCCCCTCAAGCCGTGAGGGCGACCCATTATTGGTTTTCCGTCAATTTTGTAAGAAACTGGAATGGAGTGCACAACTTTTCTATTCATTAAATGGGAGGCACTCTTTTGTTCGCTATCGCGTATTACACGTTCAATATCAGATATGGTAACTTCTCCACCTGACTGAGTAAGAGAAATCTCTCCTTCCGATTCTATTTCATCCAGGCCCACACCACCGATTGCAATACGCGCACTTTTTACCTTTGTGTTTGCTGCTCGTTCTGCTCTCTCAACCGCTTCTTTTATACTATTTGTTGCGTCCTTTGTGTTAATTATATATCCGTGGCGCATCCCCTTGCTTGAAGATGTGCCAGTGCCTGAAATCCTCAATGATCCATTTTCATCGGTAGGTTCTGCAATCACCACTTTTACATGATAAGTACCGATATCTATTCCCGTATACGTTCTTCTCATATATGTCACTTACACTACGTACACACATCTATCGGACATTTGTATCGGACAAAAACTCATGCCAAGCATGTGCTATGTTAGTGTTGATTCTCTAAATTGTAATGCTGTACGGCTCTATATCCAAACATGCATAGCAGTGGATATCTTTTGTCCTATAGATGGTCTATATGTACTTTGTCACTTTTTTCATAAGACGTAATTCAATTTCGTCCATTTTCTTTCCGTGGTTCAGGCCTTTTAGATGCAAACATGCGTGTATAAATAGATATGCTACTCTTTCTTCTTTACGCATGGAAAGAGTAAGCGCCTCACGTTCAGCCTTCCGTACGTTTATAAAGATTTCTCCTATATTTGCATCAATGGGGAATGCCAGCACGTTTGTGGGATAATTTTTATTTCTATATTCATAGTTAAGCCTATTCATCAATTCATCCCCGATCAATACAACCGATAGTTCGTACTTATTGTCCAAAATAAGTTTTGCAATTCCATCAAAATTAATACGCGGCACCCTAGCACGTATTGTGTGTCGTATGGATACGATTGCCATTTTTTAACGCCTTGGTGCACGTGTTGGCTGATCACTAATTTTGCCTTCTTTCAACAAACGAGCGTATTCGTTGCTCCGCGCAATTCTGCGGAGAGCCTGCTTTTTCTTTACAGTTGGAGAAAGAGAGCGGGTCCAGTAGCGGCTACTACGTATTTTCCGAACGATGCCAGTACCCCTCATTTTCTGAGAAAACTTACGTATAACATTCATCGTATTTTCATTTCCCACCCTTGTCACTTCTACATTTAAAGTCATATGAACGGCAGAATACCACGCGATGAACGAATTGCAACGTCTTTCTGCTATTGATAAGCCAATCTACGTCTTCTTAAATATCCAGGAAGTGCATCAACAACAATTGGCTCTTGTGAGTTCGTAAGTGTATCGCGCACCAAAACGGTGCCTTCAGTGGCTTCCTTGTGCCCCATAATAAGGATATACGGGACCTTTAGTTTTTTTGCCAGGCGCATTTGTTCCCCTATATTGTCATAAGCTAGTGATTGGTATACATAGATATTTGAATTACGGAGCATCTCAAGTACTGGTATACTTCTTCTCTTTGCTTCTGGCCCGAGGTGGGCAAAATAAATGTGGTGCTGTTCTGTTCTCTTTGGGCGCTTTACATCTGACCGCCCGTGTATCTCGCACATTATTGTCACGTTGACTGCCGAAGATCCTGCGCCAAGACACGATGACGCAAGTGTGTCGTATCTTCCGCCTCGCGCAAACGGTACGAGCGTTTCGTTTTCTGAATCAATTTTACAAACATCAAACAAAGAATGCGCCCAACATTCTCGGCTTCCGAGAATGCGATGGTTAAGTTCATAGTAAAGATTTGCTACTTCCAGATACTCAAGAAGATCCCAAAAATGTCTACGTTCTTCTTCGTTTAGATACTCCATACTCACGGGCGCTCTTTCTGCAATAGCGTCTTCTCTCTCAACTAGTTGTGTGAGAACTCCAAGAGGGTCTTTTGACACTCTTTGGCGAAGTGTCGGGTGAATATCAGCGATATGTTTTCGTAAATATTCCGTTAAATCGCGTGTGTAACGAGCGGATGAGTCAGTAGTGCCGATGCTATTTAGATACACGACTCGTCTTTCAATACCGGCGCTTGAAGCAATTGCGTCGGTTACAGCGATGAGCGTTGCTTCCGCAATAGCCCCTAGTACACCAATAGTGTGAAGTTCAAGTGTTGCGTATTGTAATCCTCCCGAGCGAATAACTGGCCCTTCTCTCCATAGGAAAAGTGGCCTTGTGCCACTTCCGAGTCCGTAGTCTGCGCACGTGTGTATCATGTCAAGCAGTGACTTTTCGTCACGTCGTGCAAACAAAACTTTGTTGGCATCAATTCTTTTTGCGTTTCCACCGGTGGTTTTCTTATGAGAGGCAAGAGTATCTTTTGTATTTTTAAATCCGTAATATTCCGCAATGTTTATTGCTTCCTCTAAAAAGAGTGCCGTGTTTGAGTGCGTGATATCGCTTATGCGCAGCATTGTATTTAAAATTATATCTGCTAACAATTTGGGATGATCTTATTCTTCGTATCGTATTTCACCGGGTAATAGTTCAATTCCAGAAAATGGGAAAAGACGAATAATCGGGCGTCCCACTATTAAATCTTTTGGTAAGTTTCCCCACACTCTGCTGTCGGCGCTTTGCAGCCTGTTGTCTCCAAGGACAAAATATTCTTCTTCTCCTAAAATGACTGTCGTGTGCGCAGGCCTTGCATTTTCTTCAGCTATGTAATCTTCAGAGAGAAGTAGTCCTTCAGGGTGTGTGTCGTTTATTATCTTTACCGTAGTGCCGGAGAGTACAACTGTTTCTCCGGGAAGCCCAATAACGCGCTTAATAAATGAGCGAGAAGGATCTTGTGGGAACTTAAATACCGCCACATCACCGCGTTCGGGATGTTCAAATTGCCAAGAGATCCTATCAATAATTAGATAGTCCCAGGACTTAAAAGTTGGATCCATTGATGCGCCAGAAACGATGTACGGAGCAGCAATAAAGAAGCGAACAAACACCGCAATTGCAAGCGCAACTAACGTGTAAAGAATGAGTGCTTTGTAGGAAGCCGATTTTTGAGAAACAAAGTCCTCTTCTGTAAGATGTGCTTCCATAGATTGCGCACATTGTACTCTAGGTACAACCTTGACAACAAATGTTTGTGAATGTGTACCGATGTGTCAAAATTGTAGAATGAAATTTGTTTTTGTAGGACTCGGAAACCCGGGAGCAGAATATAAGCATACAAGACATAATGTTGGGTTTCTAGCATTGGAGCATTTTCGGAAAAAGTTTAGCTTTCCCGACTGGGTAGATAACTCAAAAACGTCGGCGTTAATTTCAAATGGTGCAATTGGTAAGAGTGTCGTGACTCTTGCGCTTCCTCAGACGTTTATGAACAAGTCGGGGAGCAGTGTCAAGAAACTTGTAAATGGTAAAAAGGCTGCTGAAAACCTTGTGGTTGTATATGACGATTTAGATTTGTCATTTGGAACATTAAAAATCTCTTTCGGGCGCTCCTCAGGAGGTCACAGGGGAGTGGAGTCAATAATAAAAGGCGTTGGCACAAAAAATTTCATACGCCTTCGCGTTGGAGTGAGCCCCGCTACACCTACCGGAAAAACAAAAAAACCAAAAGGAGAGAAAGCGGTTTTGGATTTTTTGATGAAGGACTTTAGAAGGCCTGAACAAGAGCAACTAAAAAAGATTTTCAGAGAAACCGATAAAGCACTTGAGCTAATCGTGACGGAGGGGCTGGCAAAAGCGATGAATGAGGTTAATTGAAATTGGTGTAATTCGTTTTTAAGTCGTGCTAGCCTTGCTCTTATTACAAGTACAAATTCGTAGCCTAAGACATATGCGTGGAGCGTGTTTTTGAATACAGGGAAGTGCGCTACGGTCTTTGCTCGCTTTTGCCAACCGTTACCAATCTCTACCCACCGCCACCAACCGTTTACATATTCAAAATACATCACGACCGTGATGAAAAATGAATATTTTCTTATGCGCCATGGGCGCGCGGTTTATTCGCGCGTTCAATGTGCGTGTGTGTATATTCTGTGAAAATCGTTTGGAATCAACTTTCAATCAGTTGCTTTTGCTCAACTTAATTCCTAGACGAAAGTGCCATACGACGCTGTTCAACTCAACTATGGAGAATCCAGTTTAGTATGATATTACATTATATTATACAAGGTACTAAAAATAGGGAGTTCGCTAGATATTTAGTGGCACATTATTCACTCCCATTCTTGAAAGAGAGAGTCATGCGGCGCTCCTCGGGCTCAAAGAGGGTAATTGTAAATGAGTATACCTTTCCAAGCTCAAGTTCCTGTCGCAATTGTTCCTCGTTTTCAAATTCTGAAATGTGAACAAGTCCAGCGATACCTTCCTCAACTGATGCGAGTGCGCCGTGTTTATTGTACTTGATAACAACCGCATCAACCCTCTGGCCTTTCTCATAGTTGTGCTTTGCCTTTTGCCATGGATCTTCGGTAAGTGCTTTAATAGAGAGCGAAATTTTATCGTCCTTAATTTCAATTACTTTCACTTTTACTTTGTCACCAACCTTGTATTTTGAGCGAGGGTCCTCAACGAGTGCCCAGTCCATCTCTGATATATGGACAAGTCCTTCCAGTCCTTCTTCCAGTTTTACGAACACTCCAAATTCGGTTGCGCCCGTGATTTCCCCCGTGGTTTTATCACCAACGTGATATTTCTCTATAAGGTTTGCACGTTCGGTACCGTCGGCACCTTTTTGGGCGAAAATAAGCTTCTGTTCTTTCGGATTTGCAGTAATTATTTGTACTTCAATTTTCTCTCCAACAAGACGCTGGAGCTCACTTGATATTCTGTCTTTGTCGCCGTCTGGTACACGCGGATAGTTCTCTGGTGCAAGCTGCGATGCAGGTAGAAATCCCGGAATACCTTGCCAATCAACAATAAGTCCTCCTTTGTTTGAGTCTTTAATAACAAGTTCAAATATCTTCTTATCAGTTACCGCGGCTTCTGCTTCATTCCAGATAAGTGCCTGACGTGCTTCTCGTAGAGAAATTTCAATGTATCCGTCTTCGTTTTCAATATCTACCACCTTTGCAGCGATGGTGTCGCCTATATTCACATTCTTTAGCGTTTCGCGTGCAGAGAGATATTCACGTCCGTATATAATTCCCGTACCAAAAGGATGCAAGTCTACGAATACGCGAGCTCGGCCGATTGCGACAACCGGCCCTTCCACTACATCTCCAATATCGGGGCGGGCAGGAGTCTCTCTGACAATTTCCGTCATTGGACTCTCTTTTTTTGTTGTTTTTTTGTTTGTGTCTGTGGAGGTATCTTCTGTTTCCACGACAGCATCTTCAGACGCATTTGTTTCTTCAGACATATATTTCTAGTGCGCTCTGGTGCTCGTTCGCGTGCAACCGTGCCGAGAAAAAAACGAGTGTTAACCTAAAGCTCACTACTATTAAGCTGTGGAAGGAGTATATGTGAAGCGCTGAAGAATTGCAACAAACAAAATGACTCGATTGGACGTACATAGAGCGTTGAATTCATATTGAAGTTTCTAAGAAATAATTAATTTTGCACCTTCTCCCGAAGTTAGGGGTGCTACTTACCGACTTGGGAATCCAATTCCCAAGTGAAATTAAGTTGTGGAAGTAGTATTTGAAATTTGAAAAATAAAGATATATTGCAATATTGATTATAAATGGGATTTTCGTCTTTAAATGCTATAATGCCTTCGTATGGTTATTACGTATCACAGTGGAAATTGTATGAAGATTAGCGCAGGGGATACGACGCTCGTATTTTCTCCCATATCAAAAAATTCCAAACACCTCAAACCGACAAATTTCGGAGCGGACATCGTTTTTGTATCAAACAATCATCCAGACATGAATGGTGTGGAGCAAGTAGCGCGCGGCGGGAAAGAGCCGTTTATAATAAGTGGCCCAGGAGAATACGAGGTTGGTCCGGTGTTCGTCTCTGGTTTTTTAACGAATTCGCAGTACGGAGGAAAAGAAATGACTAACACGGTGTACACAGTGGTATTTGATGGAATTACTGTTGTCTACCTTGGAGCGCTTTCAGATACAAAACTACCAAGCGAGGTGCTTGAAGATTTGGATACCGTGGATGTGCTCTTCATGCCAATTGGTGGAGACGGCGTACTTTCTTCTTCAGAAGCACAAAAACTTGCCGTGTCGCTTGAGGCAAGAATAGTGATTCCAATGCACTATGGTGAAATTGGAGAAAAAGACGCGCTCAAACAGTTTCTTAAGGAAGCAGGAGCGGAAGATTTAAGTGCAATTGAAAAACTAACCATAAAATCAAAAGATATTGTAGATAAATCCGGGGAATTGGTGGTACTCTCCTCGTAGAGAACTATGAAGAACGCGATAGAAGATCTTAAAGGGAAACCGAAAGAGGAGCGCACCGCTGTCGCTGGGGGCATTGCAGTTATGGTCGTAGCATTGCTTCTTGTGGGATGGGGTTTTTTCTTTTTGAAGAAAATAACAAGGGGAGCACCAGTTGAAACCACCTGGGGTCCGCAAAATGATGTTATTGATTTCGTGAATTTAAAAGATGCGGCGGATTCATTTTCAGGAGCATATTTTGACGCGACGGAAGAATTGCAACGTATACGAGATGAGGCGGCAGCATTGCAACGCGATGAAATTAATGCACAGAGCCAAGGCTCTTTTTCCGATTCGTATTTTGAAATTAAGCCTGAAAGTTCTCCAACATTTGGCGATTTTTAAATGATGTAGATTACGAAAATATGCTTTAATTCCTTGTTATTTTGTGATACAATAACGCTGTATGGTAGTGCGAAAAAATACTGCAGAATCCAGTGATTCTGACGAAAACAAAGACACAGGAAGAAATGTGTCGGGTATTTTCGCTAGAAGTATTACTGAAGAGATGCGCGACTCGTATCTTGATTATGCGATGTCGGTTATTACCACGCGTGCGCTTCCCGATGTAAGAGACGGTCTGAAGCCAGTACACCGTCGTATTCTCTACACGATGAAAGAGCTTGGTCTTGTCGCGAACGCAAAACCAAGAAAGTCGGCGGCTGTTGTAGGTGACGTACTCGGTAAATACCATCCACACGGCGATACCTCAGTGTATGATGCGATGGTAAAAATGGCGCAAGATTTTTCTATGCGATATCCGATGGTGATTGGGCAAGGAAATTTCGGGTCCATCGACGGTGACTCGGCTGCCGCGATGCGATATACAGAGGCAAAAATGAGTCAGCTTGCCGGAGAAATGCTTCGTGATATTGAAAAAGATACTGTTAGTTTTCGTCCAAACTACGACAACACGAGGAAAGAACCAACGGTATTGCCTGCTGCAATTCCGAACCTCCTTTTAAATGGCACGCTTGGCATCGCTGTAGGTATGGCGACAAACATTCCTCCGCATAATTTGCGAGAGTTGATAGACGCTACAGTGCATTTGGTTGATAACCCAAAAGCAACGACAGAAGATTTACTCGAGTTTGTGCAAGGTCCTGATTTTCCAACCGGATGTATCGCATACAACGAAAAAGATATTCATCACGCATATGCAACCGGACGCGGTGGAGTCTTGGTGCGCGGAGAAACAGAGATTATTGAGGACAAGAAAGGTAATTTTCAAATCATCATTACATCCGTGCCGTTTCGGGTAAACAAAGCAGATATGATTTCTAAGATTGCCGACCTTGTGCATGCGAAAAAGATAGAAGGTATTCGAGATATGCGCGACGAATCAACGACCGACATTCGAGTTGTTATTGATCTAAAAGGCACCGCAAATCCACAGACGGTTTTGAATGCGCTTTACAAACATACTCAACTTGAAGATACGTTTCATTACAATATGGTGGCGCTTTTAGATGGAGTACCACAAACGCTTTCTCTAAAAGCTGTTTTGGAGTCATTCGTAGGGCACCGAAAAGAGGTAGTCACCAAAAGAACACAGTTTGACTTGAAAAAGGCGGAGGAGAGAGAACATATTTTGATTGGGCTTAAAAAAGCTCTTGACAATATCGACAAAGTAATCGCGCTAATAAAGAAGAGTAAAGACACGCCCACAGCGCACGCCGGTCTTAAGAGCACATTTAAACTCTCCGATGTACAAGCGACAGCAATTCTTGAGATGCGTTTGCAAAAACTTGCAGGACTAGAGCGAAAGAAATTGGAAGACGAACTAAAAGAGGTACAGGTGCTTATTGCCGAGCTAAAAGCGCTCCTAAAAAGTGAAGCAAAACTCAAAACAGTCATTAAGAAAGAGCTCGCTGAAGTGGTAGAAAAATTCGGAGACGAAAGACGTACAAAAATAATGAAGAGAGCGGCAAAGAATCTGTCTGCTGTTGATTTGGTTGCTGATGAAGAGAGTATCCTTGTGCTCACAAAAGGAGGATACATCAAACGCACGAATCCAGGCGAGTATAAAAAACAAAAACGCGGCGGTGTCGGTGTTGTTGATTTAAATACAAAAGAGGAAGATTTTGTGACAACATTTCTTACCACTTCTACGCACAGTGACCTCCTTTTCTTTTCAGATAGAGGTAAGGTGTACAAGTTAAAGATGTTTGAAGTACCTGAGGGGCGTCGTGCAACTCGCGGTAAATCAATAATGAATTTTCTTTCGCTTGAGCAAGGGGAGCTTATTACATCAGTCTTACCGGTTCCAAAAGACGTGAAGAAAAGTGAAGGACTCGCGCTTCTGATGGCAACAAAAAACGGGACAGTGAAAAAAACGCTCGCAGAGCAATTCCATGAAGTGAGGAGAAGTGGTCTGGTTGCGATAAAATTAGGGAAAGGAGACGAGCTAATTTCAGCGCGCTTTGTGCGAAAAGGTGACAGCGTGTTTCTTGCAACAAACAAAGGTCAGTCCATTCGTTTTGAGGAAAATGATGTTAGAGAAATGGGGCGCACCGCCGCGGGCGTGCGTGGTATACGACTCGCGTCAGGTGATTTTGTAATTGGCGCAGGAGTTGCCGAAAAAGACGCAAAAGCACTTGATTTAATGGTGCTTTCTTCCAAAGGGTATGGGAAAAAGACTCCAGCTAAAGAATATAAGATTCAGAAACGCGGCGGCAGTGGGATTAAGACAGTTGCGGTTACAGCAAAGACGGGAGAGTTAATTGCAGCAAATGTTGTGGGGCGTGAAGGGGAGATTGTCGCAATTTCGCAAAAAGGACAGGTCATCAGGACGGGAATTGATGAAATTTCAACACAAGGAAGGCAGACACAGGGGGTTCGCGTGATGCGCCTTCGTGATGGGGATAAAATCGCGGCGTGCGTAACGCTATAGAATTGACTTTATAAATGTTTCTGTTATAACACAAGACAGAAGGTTACTGAAAGGGGATGCAATGAGCCATGGGCAATTTGCTCACAGTCCTATCTTTTGGGTTATGCAGCTCGTCCTCGTAATTTTTATTATGGTGATCGGGTTTGCGTTCATGATCGGTGGGCCAAGAGCAGGAGGGAATGTTGTAAGCCGGATAACAAAAAAGTCATTCGGATTTGCACTGAAGCTTATTTTTATCCCTATGGAGTATATCGCAGGAGAGCTTCTAAACGCTTTTGGATACGGACGAAATGTTCGGCGACATCCCGCGGTGTGGGCGTTGCTGCATCTTGTTTTATATCCAACCCTCCTTATTCTTCGTTCTTTTGCTCGGTTTATGGTTCGTCTTGCTGAGTGATTGAAAGAAGTAAAAATAACCGCGCAAGGAAACTCGCGCGGTTTTTGTATGTACACCCGTCTGTTCTAAGGTCTGACACCTTTAATTGCTTGAGACGAATTCCACATGCACGTTCTTATTCTAAGCGTAAATGGTCTAAGACGGGTATACTGTAAGCAATGGAAATGAGAGATTTATCTAATATGTCTGGCGTTGCGCAACCGAAGTCTACGGGTTCGATGGATGAGCATGCGCGCGCGGAACAACAAAGGGAAATGACTGGGAGTTTCGCAAATCCGTCGAGAAATGTTGCGCAAATGGGTATTGTAGTGGGGATGCAGGTTGCAGACTTTGGGGCAGGATCTGGTGCATACGTACTTGCGCTCGCTCCTCTGGTGGGTGCAAGCGGAAGGATATATGCCATAGAGGTGCAGCAAGATCTATTAAGGAAAATAAAAAATACTACTGATGAGCAAGGGCATAAAAACATTGATGTCATTTGGGGAAATTTTGAAAGACCGAACGGTTCAAAACTCGCCGACGAAAGTGTAGATATGGTCGTACTTTCAAATACTCTATTTCAGTTGGATGATAAACGAGGTGCGATTCTTGAGGCAAGTAGGGTACTAAGGCCTGGTGGACAATTGACTGTCATTGATTGGAGCGAGTCATTTGGAGGGATGGGTCCGCAAAAAATAGATGTAGTTACAAAAGAGAATGCAAAAGAACTATGCGAAAGTTCAGGGTTTACTCTTTTGAGGGAATTTGAGGCAGGTGCGCATCATTACGGCCTTATATATAGAAAGACTCCAAAAAAAGGAGATTTGTAACCGTAATATATGGGAAAAAATAAATTCAGCGTTTTCCAAGTCGTTATATTAGCAATATTTACAGTATTTGCAGTTGCAGGACTTCTATTTTTTGCTGGAGTTGGAGGATTAGGTAATAAAAAGGAGACAGTAGGCCCTGTGCTGGTTTGGGGTACGTTGGATGATGCAGCTTTTGAAGAAATTATATCGCAACTTGGGGAGACAGACGAGCGTGTACGTCAAGTGGTATATGAGCGTAAAGATTCTCGCACATATAATACCGAGCTTGCAGAAGCACTTGCGAGCGGTAGGGGTCCGGATCTTTTTATTCTTCGAGAAGATTTCATTGTGAGACACAAAGATAAAATTGCTCTTATTCCTTATGAATCACTTCCACGACAACAATTTGAGGATACATTTGTACAGGGAGCAAATTTGTTTTTAGATAGCGGCGGAGTAATTGGTGTGCCAATTGCTATAGATCCACTTGTTTTGTATTGGAATCAGGACATGCTCTCGAGTGCGGGTTTTGTAGGCGCTCCAAAATATTGGGATGAGATGTTGGACATTGCCGAAAAGGTGACCCAGCGTGACGAGAACAATAATATTCTAAAGAGCGCCATTGCATTTGGTGAATTTGAAAATGTTGACAATGCAAAGGACATTATGTCTACGCTCATTATACAAGCAGGGGGCACTATAGCGGCTCTGGACGGCCAGGGAAGACTTCGGCCATCGCTTGCCGCTCGCACCGGAGATGCAAATCAACCAACACAAAGTGCACTCCGATTCTTTGCAGAGTTTGCGAATCCTTCAAAAACAGTCTATTCGTGGAACCGCTCGCTTACAAACTCAAGAGAGGCGTTTGCTGCAGGCGACTTGGCCCTATACATCGGATACGCAAGTGAGCATGCGCTCTTAAGAAGCTTAAATCCAAATCTCAATTTCTCCGTTGCCCCAATGCCGCAAATCAGAGGTGGAGAAAGATCAGTAACATTTGCACATTCATATGCATTTTCAATTCCGCTTGCGTCTGCAAACCCAAACGGAGCGCTATCTGTAGCATTCATACTCGCCGGCAGCGGCCCATCCGCGCTTTTGTCACAGGCACGTGGAACACCGTCGCCGCGTAGGGATGTATTGGCTGCGTCTGTTGATGGACCGGATTCAATTTTTAGAGATATGGCGATTGTGGGAAAAGGGTGGCCTGATCCTGATGCCGCCGCGACCGCGCAGATATTTAAGGGTATGATTGAAAGTGTAACGACTGGCGCACTTAGATTATCAGAGGCGGTTGCGCAAGCCGATAAGGAATTAGGTAATTTACTTGGATTGTAGTTATGAAAAAATTATGAACAATTTGGTTCAAATTAGGTACTTATATTTATTTACTATTTTTTCTGTTTTCGCTTTGTTATACGCGCCAGGACTATTAGGTGCGCAAGCTACAAATCGTCCAACAGGCGCGTCAAACCAACAGGCTGCTAAGTTGGAAAACCCACTCGCATTTAATTCAATAGGAGAGTTTGTAGCTGGAGCACTTCAGGCGCTCGTATTGATCGCACTTCCGATTGTAGGATTTTTCATTCTCCTCTCCGGTTTTCTTTTTATATCTGCGCGTGGAAACAAAGAACAGCTCGCAAAGGCAAAGACAAATTTTATGTGGGTGATTGCCGGCTCGATTTTAATTTTAGGTGCGTGGGCACTTGCACAGCTTATTGAAGGCACTGTCAACCAGTTGCGGGCGTAGTAAGTATGCATAAGTTTTCTGTCATTGGCATTGCTCTACTGGGAATTATTTCCCCTTATTTTGTTTATGCGGCGCCGAGGACGTTTGGAGAACTGGTAAATCGGATAGTTACAGTTATTGACCTTATAACCCCGACTCTTATTACACTCGCGATACTCTTTTTTATGTACAATATTTTGGGGAGTTTTGGTGTTTTTGATGGAGAAGGAAAGGACGCGGTAAACAAAGAAAAGTTTAAATCATCAGCAGGGTGGGGAATTGTTATCATTTTTGTCGCGGTTTCCATTTGGGGCATATTGCAGCTACTTGAAAATACTTTGTTTTCTTCGGATGCGTTTAGTGCTTCTACGAGTTTTGGGAATGATCAGGTAGTATGCGACTTAACCGGGGAACTCGGTTGCGTATTTGAGTAAATCCCGTTAAAGGCAAGGCCTCTAATGAGATAAAAGATTATCCACAACGGCGCTTGTTTTAGTACGTTTAAGAACGTACGATTAAGCTACATTAAATAATAGCTAGAAGTAATTATATGAAATCTACTAAGTTTTTGTTTGGCTCAGCGCTTGCCGTGGTGCTCTTTCCAGGTGTTGCAGGTGCGGTAACCATTTTGGACACTCTTAATTTGGTGAACACAGTCATCAATGCGCTCGTGCCTATTATTATCTCATTGGCGCTCGTAGTGTTTTTCTGGGGTTTGGTGATGTACCTGGTTAAAATCGGTGATGATGCTGAAAGAAAGAAAGGTGTGAGCTTGATGATTTGGGGTGTTGTTGCAATTTTCGTCATGGTGTCCATTTGGGGAATCATTCGCTTGCTCCAAAGTACCTTTAAGGTAACTAGCCAGGACCCGATTGTTCCAAAAGCGATTCAGCTTGGACGCACATTTCAATAACAGCCAATATACTTCGGACTAGCCCGAAAAGAAAAAACACGGTGTTGCCGTGTTTTTTCTTGTGGTTTTGCCCACGCGCTAACTCTCGCTCAGCTCTCGTTTTGTTATGGTTTTGTATTCTCTCATAAATATGTAGTAGGTAGTAAAGTACATTCTCTAAAGTAGACGCATGAGAGCGAGTTTCTAAACCTTGCGATTAATCGCAAGAATTTAGGGTTTCAGTTTTTAATTAATGGCGTAAAGCCGTAATTTTGCTAGCAAAATTACGGCTGGCGAGTATGCCGTGTCCGCACAGCTACTTGGGAATCCAATTCCCAAGACCTAATTCAAAATTTTGTATACAGGAAGTTAAAGAGAGGCAAAACTGAAGTTGCGATAAAATTTAAAATTAATGTGCGGGCTTGCCCTGGGGTCTAGTACTTTTTATAAAAAATTATTAAGTTTACTCATTTTATATATAAACAGTATATCGCAAAAATAATCAAAAATAAGTGTGGGAGCGTGATATTCTTAGGTCACTATGAATAACGGCTTCGTCACACTAGACAGAATTGTTGAGCTTATAATTGATCCGGCAGTTCTTCTTGTTTTTTCACTCGGATTCATGTTGTTTGTCTGGGGGTTGGTGGAATTTATCGCAAATCCGGCAGACACAACACGAAAAGAAAAGGGACAACAGCATATGCTCTGGGGAATCGTGGGAATGTTCATTATGATTGCCGTTGGAGGCATTATCGCTCTCATTGATGACTCATTTGATTTGCGATTGCGTGACGCGCGGGCAGGTGGGGGAATCGAGCGCCCAGTGCAACAACAACCGTCTTTTTTTGGCTCTAGATTTGATAGCCAATAAATAAAAAGCGCGTAGGATTGTTCGTCCTTCGCGCTCTAAGTTGTTTTTTTTGGATATGTTTTTATTTCCCGCCCACAGACCAGCTTACGTAGGCTGGTCCCACATGTGGGTCCAGTGCCACCGTGTACTCGGTGACATCCGGAAGGGCAGTTGGCCACCCCCTGCAATGCCTTTGGGGTCGGGCGTGCCCCACGGAGTATATGAGGACACACTTATCCGTCTCCATGACAATCTTCTTTTTGCATGGATTTGGGATGCTCTGCCTTCCTCGCTGAGAGGAAAGCATTACTTGGCCAACGCCGATATTGCAATCGCGAGACGCAGGCTGCGCTGCGCGTCCGTTTTTCGTTCTGTCAGCATCAGATGACGCATAGGGCAAGATTGCTCCAAGTGCTATTAGAACTACTGCGAACACAATTATCGCGCCGACGCCGACACGGTTTGGGGTTGTGCCTGTTGTGCCTGAAGAGCTCATGTGGGTTGTCCTCCGTTTTGCGAGCCAAGTGTCGCCGCGACAACTTTGTCGCCGAGGTCGAGTGGCTCACCTTTCCCCCCGCCGTGCACGAAGATATGCTGCTCGCGGATGCGCCCGCGGGCCAATCGGGCCAATCGGAGTCCTTCTTCGAATGTAAATGCTTTGTCGCCGGCACCCCGCGCTGACTTGACGTAGTCATTGGCAAGCGCAGTTTCGGTATCGACGTCACGCTGTTCGGCTTCGCGCTGCTGTATCTCGCGGGCCGCGCGCTCGGCGTCTTCCTTGAGGGCACCCTCCGGCTCGACTTCGGTCACGTTGAGCCGTGTGAGTGAGATACCGAGATCCCAAATGTCAGAGCAGCCGTTCTGCAACGTTGAGTGCAGAAAGTGCTCAATCTCAATAGGGTGCGCATCCTCGATGTCCTCGATGTACTCCACTTCTTTGGGGAAGCGCAACTTCCCGTTTCCGTCGAGCATAGGTTCGTTGGTGTCGCCACCACGCACCGCCTTCTTGACGCGCGCTCCTGTCATTTTGGTAAGCAGGAGCACAGAAAGGCGGTCTTGCCCGAACACCATCTGCTCCCACGAGCGTGTCCTGCCGGAGTGACGCAAATCTTCGGCGAGCATGTCGCGCATGATGGTGCGCACACCCGTCCCCTTATCGAGGTCGCCGTCCTGGCCAGAGTTGAGAAACTCTATGAGCCGGTCGGGTGCGTTGTCATCCGTCCAATCAGGTCTCCATGTAACGGAGACATTGACGGTGACGGAGCCGCCACTCTTTGGGTCTCCTTTTCCCGTATCTTCTTCAGGAATGTCGGGGTTGCTATCACGCAGCTTACACCTGACATTCGTAAACCGGAAGTCCTCATTTCGTCTCGTGACGAGAATAAGAACAAAATCAAGAAGAAACGGGAACCACGGGGCGAATAGTTTCCAGCCCTCGCGGAGCATATACGGCAGACGCCTTCCCCAGAAGGTCGGTATTGCCACATACGGCGGATCTTCTGGAATTTTCCGCAGCCCGAGAAGGGAAAGCACGGAAAGCCCGAGGAGCACAAGCCCCCAGAACTGTCCGATTGCGGGAACTCCAATCCCCAAAACTGCTGTTAGTATTATTAGAAAATAATAGGCGTAGAATTGATTGGGCATCTTTTATCTCCTTTTCCTATCAATGTTCAGTTGCTGGGAGCGATTGTATCACAAAATACCAAAATGTCAATATTTGGCTTATTTACTTACTTTTGTGCTGACATATTAACCTTTGCGCGGACCCATTTTGAGCGAAACGCCGCAGGCGTTTCGAAAAATCCCAAACCGCTTGGGCGGAGCGGGAAGGAAAGGGGTTGAAGGGGAAAGGAATTCCCGCGCCGCCCTCGCTTCCGAAAGTTTGCGCCGACAAGTGCGAAAACAAATACAAGCGAATCATATCTGAAAATATTTGTTTTCGCAATGATTTTGTTCCTTGAGATTTTGAAAAGAAAAGGGGGTCCGCTTTCACGAACCCCCTGATTTGGAGATTGTCCGACCATTCACTCGATCGGACAGGAAGGCATGTCGCCTGCATCGAATGGTTTGGATGAAAAAGCGACAAAGCGTGTATTCGGGATAAGATCGAACCGATGCGTGTAGTACGGCGGAATCCTGATGACCGTGCCAGGCCCGACCTTGAACGATTTGATCTCGCCAACAATCTTGCCCTCCGCATTCACGCGAGCTGTGCGGATAGTTCCGCCGCCTTCGAGAAAGGAAAATATCTCGAACTTTTCTCGATGGTAGTGTTGGCCTAGCGGCTTCGACGCATCCCGAATCGTAAAATCCTGGAAGGCCGAACTGCCGAACCCGAACTCACGAATGTCACGCCTCGCATCGCTCGAAGCGAGCGTGAGCAAGCCGCACTCCACATCCTCCTGTGGAGGAAATACATGATCGTAGAGATCGATAATGGCTGGGAAAACCCCTTCGCTAGCCAATAGTTCTCGGCTGAAGGCTGTAAGGCCATCTTGCGATTCGTACTCAACTTTATCAAGATTCGCGCCGACGCTCGCCGTTTCCTCCGGTGTGAGTTCGACGACGAACGTGTAGCCAAGCATGTGACAACCAATCTCCTGCGGCACTTGTGCGCGGTTCTTACAAAGATAATCGAAGACCGCGGCAAGTTTCAAACGATTATGAGTAAGCTCGAGTCCGGTTTCTCGTTTGAAGTTTCGAACCGCCGCCGCTTCCTTGGTTTCGTATGCAGCCATTCGGCCGCCGATCCACCACCATCCAGTCATGGGCTTAGATGCCCGGCGCGTAAGGTAGATAACTCTTCGGTGCGTGTTGATGGGGACGATATCGGTGCATGCAGGAACGAAGCACTGAAGTCCTCTCCCGTATTCATCATCCGAAAGACGCACTGAAGGAATTGATTTGTATCCGTTTTCTGTGTAAGTTCTAACCAGTGTTTCCGTTCCCAAGACACACCCCCTGTTTTTTAAATGTGCTGTGGTTAATCAAGTCAAGTGACTTGATTTCAAGCCATCTTAACATAACTTACCTATCACGTCAAGCAGCGGTAATAAAACGAAAACAGAATCTCTTACAAGGTTCTGTTACAAAATTCTATGAAATTTTTCCTATCCTTTTTGGTGCGCGGGTAGTTGAACCTCCATGCCTTACGGCACCCTATGTTCTATAAAAACACGCAGTGTGCGCGAGAGAGGACTTGAACCTCCACATCCGAAGATACGTGGTCCTAAGCCACGCGCGTCTACCAATTCCGCCACTCGCGCACACTACTAATTTTTATAAAGAACATTTCCTCGCTTTGCTCGGAATCGGATCAAACGCAATCAACTTGCGTTTGACTCCGACGGCAGGCGTGTCTATCGACCTGCCTGCCGGCAGGTTTCACCACCCGCGCATATAAAAGAACTCACATATTTTTTTGCGACGTGAATACTAACACGTGTCCGCCCAGTAGGGCTCGAACCTACGACACAGGGATTAAGAGTCCCTTGCTCTACCAACTGAGCTATGGGCGGTGTCGGAACATTGTACACGGCAATACCTATAAATAAAATACTTTTATATCTGGTGCAGAATACTTGAAACAGCTCGAACCAGCGCCGCCGGTGGGGGCGGCGGCGAGGAACCCCCGCAGGAAAACGGCGCGGCGAAGCCGCACAAATGACAATTTCAAGTTTTTCTTTGGCGGACTAGATTCGAGCGTGCGGAGCACGCACAATTTGTTCTTTCACAAAAACAAAGAACCCCGGACAAGTGTCCGGAGTTCAGAACGCCGATAGTTTTGCTCCTACTGCCTCTTGCGAGTACTCAGAGCTTCTGTTGCCAAGCGGGATATCAGCCCGCTCCGTGACTCCCTAACAGAGACTTGCCATTGAGCCTTGCCAGTCGCAACTGACGCAGGCCATGACAATCTCATTTGCAGGGATTTCCTCCCACGCTCCCGCCGGGTTTTGTCGCAGCCGAGGTCCAGCCGTAAGCTGGTTGCCTCCGCATTGGGGACAGCCGACAGGGTGCATGGAGTCGTCCTCCATCTCATTCCCATCGTACCTATCCGCGAACAAGTCTTCCCCATTGGGACCCCAAGCGCTGCCGCCAGAGTCCCAACCGCCTTCATAAGCGATGGAGAGATTGTCCCCCTGAAGGAGTCGTGCGATGAGGGTTTGGCCGCATCGCCGTTTGGCGCGTCCCTTGAGCGGCTGTCCATCCACACTGACTTCGAGGAAGTGGATGTATGCTGGCCAGTCCGCTTTGCGACATGGGACCGCACCTTGCGCCACTTTGCGGACGTCATCCGCGGTTTTGATTTGGTCGCGCGCGTCACAGATATCGAGACGAAAAGCAACGCGACCAAAGGAACCGGTGAAGTTGTCGTGCGAACTAGACATGGTGCCCTCCTAAGGCTGGTGCGCAGGATTGCGCAGATGGATTGAAAACGAAAAGAACTTATTCTCTCAGAGGCGTATGAACTGTCGTTCACACCCTCAATCAAGGGCTCCAGCATTTGCGCTGAAGCCAAGTTGCCTTAATCCACAACCTCGCCCTTCTCATTGTAGATGCGCACGCTGTACGCAACGTCGTCGAAGTCGTGCGCGTCAGTATGACCGGCGCGATACGCGTGCGCTTCCGGGAGCGTAGCGAAGACCCGCACATCCACCACTGGCGGCGGAGCGGGTTTGGGTTCTCCGTCAACTGAGTCGACGAACCCTCCGAAGTGGATTACTGCGAACATGGTTGCCTCCCTTGGCAATAGGCCGAAATTGGCCTGTCAATGGAACCTGAAAAATGGTATACATGGATACAATGAATATGTCAAGTATCCGACTTGAGCACGAAAGACAGCCCCCAAAATAAGGGTTTTTCAAGCTTTTGAGGTGCATGACAAAAAGTTTTCTTTTCCCCGAAACAAATTCAGAGCGGGCTTTGCCCGCACCGAATGAGAATGGTTTGCGCCGATGTTTTTCTCCGGGCTCTTTTGCGGTTTTGATTCGTGCGGCCCCGCCGCGCCAGCATTTTCCTGCGGGGGTGCGCTGCCGGTGGGGGCGGCGAGCTCTGACTTGCAATTTCCTTTCTGTGATGTGTACCCCATTTAGTAGACACGTTAGGAACACACTTCCTGCCCCCTTGGTTGAGTCAAAAGGTGCCTCTTGTACTCAACCGGAGCCATCCTGTTCCTGGTCCACTGTTTTCTTTCGTCATTG
>Ga0210057_1002840_pt1 | contig 24398 bp, 17 predicted proteins | sample CryGeyCG2114_010_2_FD_183968 | JGI IMG/M metagenome (GOLD analysis project Ga0210057, IMG submission 183968) | Groundwater microbial communities from aquifer - Crystal Geyser CG10_big_fil_rev_8/21/14_0.10 (SPAdes) (version 2) | ecosystem: Environmental > Aquatic > Deep subsurface > Groundwater ...
TGGTGTGGAGTAGGGGGAGTGTTGGTATTTTGTCTTTTGCTTTTGTGATTTGCTTCGGAGTGTATCCCCAGAAGTCTTTGCAGGTTTGTTCTAGAAATGGGTTGTAGCGGAGGGCGAGGGCTTCGGGATTTGGCTCCGCCTCTCCCTCCTTCTCTAACCCCGCTTCTTTTCGCTTCGCTTCTTCTTCTCGCAAGTAGTCGGCAAACTTGCCCATCTCCAATGATGCGCGGGTGAAGTAAGCGACGATTTCCTCGCGCGGTTTATCTACAGGCGCGGCTGTGAGGATTATCGCTGTCGGTATATATATCTTGGTATAGTGGTAGCCCTCTGGCGTTAAAATAAAACTGTCGTAAACGTTTTTGAGATGTTGCACGTACTGCCACTGGGAGTGAGGAGCCTGTCTAATACCCCAAGCTGCAGTACCATCATCGTCTCGTTGCGCCCACTTACGAAGTACGATAGCGAGAATCTCAGACGGAGCCGATTCGGCGAACTGCGCTAGATTGTCACACCATTCTCTCACCATCTGAAAACTGTCTGCGCGAAAGAAGTCGCCTTTTCGCATGGTGCTAACGGTAACACCGGATGGAAGCTTCTCGCTCGAAACCATTCGTCTGTCTATCGCCTTCATCTGAAACGAAATCACTTCTCGCAAATCTCGCGCTTTGCGCTCACGCTTCTCGGCTTCTAGCTTTCTGAGAAGGTCGATGGCTAGTGGTTCCTCGCCCTTCAACCTTCCAGCCATTGCTTTCATTTCATCAACTTCCCTTCTCAATTTATCGCGCTCTCTCGCGAGTTCGCTTATCTCATCCTCAATACGAGCACTGCGATTTACGAGACCTGCCTGCTCCATACGTGCGTCGGTAAGCATATCGTCGCGCGCCTTCTTTATATCAGCAAGAATCTCTTGCTGTTTGTCCACGAGCTCCGCGCTTTGTTTTGCAATATCCGAGAGCTCCTTGTTTCGGAGCTCCATGGCATCTTTCTCGCCTTCTGCAATAAGGCGTGCCTTCTCTACCTGACCTTCCTTTTCCAGTCTGTCATATTTGGCGAGGGCATCCGCTCGGAGTTGCTCCGTTTCAGCCATTTTCTTGGAGAAAGTTTCTTCAAGCACGGACTTGCGACGATTGATCGCCTCAAGTTGGGCGATGGCATCCAATGTCTCATTTATAATGCGCGAATCCACTTCGCCTTTATTCATCACAACATATTTCGCTCTGGCAAAAAGTCCCATCTTTTTGCTAGCTTCCTCGCGAAGCTTCCGTATTTCCGCGTTCATGACAACGGCTTTTGCGCGAGGTATGACTTCCATGCCGACAGAGTGCGCGGCGGGGACAAGTACCTGGCGAAGTATGTACCCCGCCTCGCCGTCAATCTCCAGTATGTCTGTAATATTAGGCTCATCCCAACCTTGGCCGGACGCGACTGCCATGGCGTTTGCATACTCGTGCAAAATCTCCAGCAGCGCGGCTGTCCGTAATGCTCGGCTCATTAGCTCCGGCTTTTCTATTAGGAAACGCTCCGCGTGCCTCACTTCCTCGGGCATTGTACGTCTTGCCTCACTGCGCTCATCTTCGTCGCGTCTCTGGAATGCTTCCAGCCTTCTTCTTGCATTTTCGGCTGCCTGCCTCCTCTGCTCTCTTTGCTCGTTTCTTGTTTCTATCTTATGGGCAAGATTTTTTGTTACCCTCAACTCACTTGCAGTCCGAATGACATCCACTCCTTTCTGATTGAGAGGGCTCGTCTCCGCTTCCAATACGACATCAGAATGCGACAACCGTTCATCATATTCCCTATCTATAATCTCACCCGCCACAGCCGCCACATCACCTACCCTACGCTCCTCTTTTACAAAACGCGGACGACCGAAACCGCCCCTACTTTTGGGGTGTACGGTCGTGTCGCCAGCCATATCTCTAGGGGCTTGTGTTTCCTTTCTTTCACTCATAATATGCTTCTACTGAACTATTCCATGTACAATCGGTATCTGACTTACTTCAAAAGTGGCGCATCTGCAGATTAGAAGTTAATGGGTTCAGACCCCCTAGATTTAAGGGGTCAGACCCCATTAATTTCTAAACTTGCGCGCATGCATCCACTTTTGAATGTAGTCTATTATTTTTTATGCCACCATTCTTCGCTCTAGCATAATCACCCTCTTTTCCAACCTTGCGAACTCATCCCTGTTTACCTTTTGCTTCAAGTCGCTTTTGATTTCGTTCACATCTATCATAAGTTGAGCGATCATCTCAGAATGGCTGTCTAGTTTTTTGTCTATCCCATCAAAACGCTTGTCTATCGCTTCAAAGCGTCTGTCTATCGCTTCAAAGCGCTCTCCCATTTTTTCAAATTCTTCGTCTACTCTCCCGCTAAGTCCCGCGAGTGCCTCTCCAAAAACTCTAAAGTTGGCACGCAAATCCTCCAAAACGACCGTGTATTGATCTCGCTTTGTTGTTGTAATCTTCACCCTCTTTTGTTTTTGATTTATTGTCTTCATTTGATATTAATTGTATCTCAATCGCCAGCTCACCACAACCTACTGCGCTACTGCGCTAATTCCCTTTTCCCTAATTTCGGATGTGTGCCTGCCGACACAATCGTAAGATTGTCTGTGTTTATGTATTTTTTTATAACCGAGTTTACGTTGTCCAAAGTGAGTGCCTTGAACTTTTGTGGATATTCGTCAATGAGAGATAAAGGTAGTGACTCTTCCAAAACGGACAAGACGGCGCGCGCGAGTCCCTCCGTGGTTCCGAGCGAGACTAGATGTTTGCCCGCAAGCATTGTCTTCCTGTGGTCTAGCTCTCTCTCGCTTATGCCGTGGCGACTTATTTCTTCCACCTCCCGCAATATCGCAAGCCTACCACGGGCAAAAAGCTGGGGTGCAAATGATCCATACGCCATCCAAAATCCGCTGGCGCCATTTTGCATTCCAGCAAGAGTGGCATAAGTATGATATGTGAGTCCATCGCGAGCGCGTACTCTGCCCATCAGTCTACCTGTGAAGCCGGATCCCAAGACCGACATCGCAAGCATCAAGGGATAAAACTCCTCATCATCTCTCCTCATTGACAAAGCAGTGCCCATGAAAAGATCAATGCTAGTCTTTGCTGAAACAAAGATATTATTCTCACTCCTCTTTGAAGGTAGGAAATTGCGCGCCTCTCTGTACGGCAGAAAACGCGATTCATTCAGTCCTCCTAACGCAGACGTAAGTTGCTTTTGTATCTCACTTGCATCCACATCCCCGACCGCCACTACACGCAATCCGTCTCTTCCAAAGCCCTCCCCCATCTTTTTCATATCCCCGAGCGAGACACGCGAAAGCATCTTTTGCAAATCACCTGTATTTTGCATATAATTTACATGCCCTTTCGGAAATAGTGCCTGCGAAAACTGAATAAGAGCGAGCTCGTGCGTATCTGACTCTATTTCACGTATCTCTCCCATCAATCTCTTTTTTATTTTCTGAAACGCATTTTCGTCTAACAGAGGTTCGCAAAGCGCCTCCGAGAGAAGGGAGAGCGCCAATGGTATCTCATCTTTGACGGCACGGAGAGAAAAACGCAAATACGCCTTGTCTACTGAAAAGGAAAGCTCTATACCACGTGCTTCTAGAAGCTCATGAAATTTCTTTTTGCTCTTTTTCTTTGTACCCTCCAGAAGCATCTCTCCGTAAACTTTGGCGATCATCGGATTGCCAAAGGAGTGTTGCATTCCGCCATGGATACTTCCAACAATAGTTGCCATACCCCGCACTCCCGTCTTTACGGTATACAAAAATGCTCCTTCACCTAGATCGGCAGTTCTCAAAAGTGGCGCGATCTTCGCGATCTCTCCCACCCCTTTCTTTGTTTTACCCTCACCTGTTTTTTTTATTGCACCTATTTTGGAATTCATAATGTAAAAAATAATACCTAATTTCAATTTTCCCTAATCGGGCGAGCCCAACGGGCTTTAGCCAATTTTGCAATTTTCAAACTCTTCGCAATCGCGAATTGTTTTCGCAAAAGCTACAAGCTAGAAGCTAGCTCCTACAAGCTCATCACTCTCCCACAAACCAGCCCACTGTCCTACCGCTCTCTATAAAAATGCTCTTGGCGAGATCGTGTACATCTTTAGGTTGTACCAAAGCTAACTTATCTTGCAATGTGGGATAGTAAGTCCAGTCTCCTATCGCGAGCGCTTCATTTAGTCCATCGGCGACAGCATACGAACCATCTCTGGCAAATGCTATCATGGCGCGCAGTGTAGCGCGAGCGCGGTCGCATTCGTCCTTTGTGATACCGCCCCTTACTATCTTCGCCAACTCCTTTTCTATAACTTGCTCCACTTCCTCGTGCTTTGTACCGTTTGTGAGCATGGCAACGATTTCCAAAAGACCAGTATCCTTCGTCGGCCACCACCTAGATGACACGCCTCTTGCCAGACCCTTGTCTACGAGTGCCTTGTACAAACGCCCCGTGTGCTCTGCCCCCAAGACTTGGGTGAGTATAAGTAAGGGATACGATGTCGGGTCAAGCGCCTTTCTTACTTTGTAGGCAACTTCCACCGCTTGTTTTTCTTCGTGTCGGCGAACTATTGTTCTACGCTCGCCTTCTTGAAATGGCTCCTCCACGCTCACATCCCGTATTTCATGCGAACTTGCAGGCAGTTTAGCAAAATTTAGTCTAACGGTTTCAAGTATTGGCGAGGTGTCAAAGTTTCCGATGATGGAGAGTGTGGCGTTGTTTGGCCAGTAGAAATGGTCGTAAAACGCGCGCAGTTTCTCTGCCGTAGATCCCTCTATGTCGGACTTCCAGCCGATAGTGGAGTGATGATACGGATGCGCCAGAAATGCTGCCCCCCAGACTGCTTTTGCAAGTGCCTCCGTGGGGTCATTCTCTCCGCGCTCAAACTCGTTGCGCACTACTGTCATCTCGGAGGCAAGATCTTTGTCGTCAAAAGTGGCGTTGCGCATACGATCGGCTTCTACCGCGATCGCAAGTGGTAGATGCTCGGACGGAAGTATCTCATAATAATTCGTGCGGTCTGGTGAAGTTGTGGCATTGTTTCTTGCCCCGATTTCGTCAAAAAGGTAGTCAAGACGATTGCCCTTTTTGTCATTGAAATTCTTTGAGCCCTTGAACATTAGGTGTTCCAATATGTGCGTGGAACCTGTCGTCCCCAAAACCTCATTCCTGGAACCAACATGATATGTAACCATTAGAGTGGCAGTGGGAGTGGTGTCATCCTCAAGCAGAAGTACCCGCATATCATTTGCGAGTAGTGTGTATTCCGAGATAGCGCCTACCCTCTGCACAAAGCGAAACCCTTGCGCATCTTTCCTAGATTTACCACTCTTTTTTACTCTCTTCAAATTTGACATAGAAACGCATATTATCATACTTGCGTGATAAATGACATAAGAGCATAATAGTGGATACTATAAGGCGACGTCGCCATTGTATCGCTACGTTTAAAATTATGAGATTATTACTTGGAAGTGGAGGGCATGTACCCATGGACAGACGGCGAGTACTCATTGATGAGATTCGTGATTTTCTAGGAAAGTCAGTAAGTAAATGCCTGTTTATACCGTACGCAAATGGAGAGTATTTATGGAGATTTAGCGTAGAAGAATACCATGAGCTCAACTTTCATGCCGGCTATGAACTGGACCCTATCTTCAAATATGAAGACCCGATAAAGGCTGTGAACGAAGCGGAAGCGTTTTATGTGGACGGTGGGAACACATACCGTCTGTTAAACACGCTGTATCAAAAGGGTCTTATTGAGACTTTGAAAAAGCGTATCCAAGAGGGCGTCCCATATATCGGACTTTCAGCAGGCACCAATATCGTCTGCCCCACAATCCAAACGACAAATGATATGCCCATAGTCATGCCACCCACCCTAAATGCCATGGGGCTACTACCCTTCCAAGTAAATACGCACTTCATTGATTCATCGGCCGATCAAAATATGCGCACCGAAACTCGCGCTCTTCGTATTCAAGAATTTCACGAAGAGAACGATACCATGGTTGTGGGACTACGCGAAGGTTCCATACTGCGCGTTGAGGGCGAGAAAATCTCATTGCGCGGATTTGCCGGAGCATGTATCTTTACCAAAGGACAGTCGCCAAAAGATGTACTATCCGATGACCCAATAGACTTTCTCATGCGATAGACCTTGCTTAGATAATGCGGATATTCCGATTTTCCTGTGGGTAGTTCCCCTCCCCCTGGCTAGGGGGAGGTTGGGAGGGGGTGGGTTGGTGGTGGTTTGTGTCTTAAATACGACCCCACCCCGACCCTCCCCTGACCAGGCTATAGCCCGAGGCTTGCCCTATAGGGGGAGGGGGTAACAATACTTAATCCCACACGAAACCCAGAAGAACCGATAATACAAACCTGCCCGATAGTCGGGAAGGTTTGCATTATCTATTTACACTTTCTGGAAAGAGTGGCTGGAAGAATATCTAAGATCGGTACAGTTTAGAATGAGTGCCCACATCCACAAAGACCGCTACTCCTCTCTCTGGCTCGAAGAAGATGGCTCGATAATCACCGCCAATGTTGATGCTTCGATATTCAGCCAGTTTACCCTTAAGTGGATGATTGTTTAGGATCGGGTCAAATGGATTTTTTACAAATAATTTAATCCTGTCTTTGATTTTTTCACGAAGTGATTTTGGATATTTCGGCATTCGTTTTTGGAGCGACTTGTGTAAAAGCACTATCATATGCTGGCAAAGTAGCGATCAACATCCTCCGCGGATTTAAGTGGTGGTGAAAAATTGACTCCTTTTTTGTAATCCGTCTTCGCCTGCTTCATTAAGCGTTCAAGATAGGGCGTCGCCGTTGGTATAACAGAAAGGGTAATCTGCCCATCAGCCACAAACTTCTTAAGACTCGCGGTAACTACAAGTGAAAGCGGGATGCCGATTCTTTCGGCCATCTTTACCGCCCGATCTTTCACGTTATTATCTATCCGTGTTATAAGTGTTGCTTTCATATATTTCTATTGTATATACAACAGCTATGACTGTCAACCCACCACCAACTCCCATACTATGGGGATCTCCGACGTACCGCTCATCCCCAGTTTCCTTTGTCTAGACACGTCATGTCTATAAAGTCGGTCGTCCGTCTATCCCCGCTCGCCTGCGGACGGGGTTTTCTGGACGCTTCCGATAAGGATGCGTGTGTGGATAAGTGGGACATCGTAGTTCTTGTGGTATAGGACCTACGCAAAACACGGTTTTCGTCATTGCGAGCGCTCTGCGCGAAGCCCGCCCGAACGACCAGCATTCTGGTCGGGCAGGCAATCCATGCTTATTATTAGACCTCACAAATTCTGGATTGCTTCTCCGCCAGCCGGCGGATCGCAATGACGTCGTTTCGCGTATGTCCTATGGTAGATTGACTTATCCTATATCTGAAGTAGTATAGGGAAAGACTGTTCATTCCCATAAAAGGAGGTGAGAATATGAACAAGAAAATGAAGGTCATTCTAGGGGCAGGTGGGCATAGCAAGACGGAAGATAGGATGTATGCTCTCCAACAACAAATAGGTTTGATCTTTCATAGCATCAGCGAAGTTCTGTACATACCTTTCTCTCACAGTGAGGACAGGTGGGAGGCGGAGACTGCGGATTGGGTTAGTTCCCGTTTTTGCGGACTCAAGACGATCAGATCTTTACACCACTATAAGAGAGAAGACTGGGCTTCTGTCATCCGCGACTCGGAAGCTTATTTCGTAGACGGAGGAAACAGCTTCAGGTTGTTGAGGATGCTGCAAGCAAACGACCTGATTGCGCCCATCAGAGAACGGGTGAAAGCCGGTGCCCCTTATTTCGGACCTTCCGCGGGAGCAAACGTGGCGTGTCCGACCATTATGACTACAAACGACATGCCCATCGTCTGGCCTATTTCCCCAGACGCGATTGGTTTGATCCCCTTCCAGATCAACCCACATTACGTGGATCGTGATCCAGATAATCCATTCGGTGGTGAGTCCAGAGCCACCCGTATCAGGGAGTATCATGAAGAAAATGATCTTCCTGTGCTCGGCTTGTATGAGGGGTCGTTGCTTGTCATAAGCGATGGTGTTCTCAAGCTCGTTTTTGGTAAAGCCATTCTATTTCTAAAGGATGGTTCCAAAAGAGAGTTCGTAGCACCTAGCGATCTCACTTTTCTAATGTCTCCGACTTGAGCCAGCCACATATACAAATGTGGCTTTTGTACTTTCTATGCACAAAAAGATTAACGCGCTTTGGAAGCGCGTTAATCTTTTTGTGCTACTTATTTAGACTCTTGTCCTTCTACCTCGTCATCATCGCTTTTAGGAGTGTCTGTATTGCAGATAATACTGATGCGAGTTGGTCTTGGGTCAAGCTAGCACTTGAAGCTACGTCAACACCTCCACCTCCTGATACATTGCTTGGAGTAACGCACCCTGTTGCGGAACATTGCTTAATCACACTTCGCTCTGTATTTGTAGTTGTATCTTTGCAGACGAACTTACCTGGTGTATTCCATCCGGGATGATCTTGACCTTCTTCTATATACGCAAACCTATGGGAGAAGCCACCACTGCTCCAACCCCAGCCAAAGTCGCGCTTTTTGGTCGGATCGTTTGGGTCTACTACATAGGCGACTAGATTGGTTGGCTTTTTATTAACCAATGTCGGTACCGAAGCTGTTTTGCAGTCTAGCCATGCTCTAAAGTAGTTTCCGCTACTATTCTTATCGTTTGTACGATATGGTTGTACAACTTGTGCGTCGGTGAGGGTACCGAAGAGGCTTGGGGCGACTGCTGTTACCGCAACATTAAACGTATTTGAGTTTGGTTCTTGACCAGCTATTGCAAAGAAGGTAGCGCACGTAACCTGATAGTTTGTGTTCATGGTAGGATTATGCGTCATAGTTCTTGCTGATGTTCCAATCGCCACGTCACCAATACTTTGATTGTTTGCTCTCAATTGGCAAGATCCAATCTCGCCAGAGTAAGGAGCTCTATTGCTCTGAAATGTTAACGTTACAGGGGTGCCATTCTGCACAGATGTTGCGCTTCCAGCGAGAGTGATCTGCAGGGGAACGTTTTGAACTTCCTCCACTAATACATTTGTATTGCTACTAACCTCTGTGGAACCGCTTGTACCCTGACAAGTGAGCGTAAAATTTCTATTACCGGCACCAAGCCCCGTAAAAGTATACGTCCCGTTGACAGACTGATTATTTACTATCCCATCTCCGCCTATTGCACACATCGTTGCATTTTGTGTTTGCCAGACCAAGGTGGCTGTTGCTGGGGTTGGCGAGGTTGCTGTAAACGAAGTTATGGTGGGAGAAACTACTGTATTTCCACCACCCGCAACCGTTACTGTCACCGCACCAGAGTTATCTCCTGCATTGTTTGGTCCTTCGGTATATATCCAGTAGGTGTATGTAGTATCTTCTCGCACCGGTCCTCCATGCAAGCTACTACCATCGTAAGTGCCGGTTCCGAATACTCCGTTGTCAAGGAAGCTTGTCTGAGTAATTGGGAAAGTTTTACCACGAGTATACTGGTTGAGAGCCGTGCCCGCACGACGATATATGACATATCGGTGGTTTAGATTTGTTCCGTCCGCTTTCAACGCTGGTGCTGGAGCTGTCCAGTTAAGCACTATCTGACCATTGCTCCTTGTGGCCGTGAGTCCCGTTACGGTATTCGCGCGAACAGCGGAAGTGGTATTTGCCGAGACAGTCACGCTATTCGTTTTCGTTGCAAGATTACTTACGCTTGTGACGCTTTCTTTAATCATCAAGCTTGGGCTCTTTGTTCCAGCTTGATTATATCTAACCGCAAAGTTAACACTCGCAGATCCTCCCGGAGATAGCGCAGAGATATAACTTGTATGAAGTTCTTGTCCAGTCTCTCCGGTATCAAGAATCGCAACGAGTCCAGGAGTTGCCGCTGTTCCTGTGTTCTTGATTGTTGCAGAAAACGCAAGACCAGAACCAACTGTCGCTGTCGCTGGTGTGTTGAAACTTTGTATCTCTATACCTCCCGTAAGCGTCGCTGCAACCATTGTTGTCGCCGCACCGGAGTTTTGTGTTGAATAATTTTTTCCTTCTGTGAAGAGCCAGTAGTAATAGGTTTGATTAGCCGATGGCATGCCACCTAGATTAGCGTTGTTGTCAACAGCACTTGATGCTGTTAGATCAGGCACACGGAATCCGCCTGAGAAGGTACCGATGGAGTTTGTAGTTCGTCTATATATCATATAGCTCTGGTTCAGATTTTGACCGACAGAGTTGATCGCTGGCGCGGCTGGGGTCCAATACAGCTTTATGGTGCCGTCTTGCCCACGTTCTGCTCTAAAATCAGTAACCATGTTTGCCCTGACTACGTTAGATTGAGCTCCTGCTTTCGCCACAGTAAACGTTTGTGTTAATGCTGGTGTGACCGCTTCGCCAAAGGTATTTTTCATGGTAGCGACAAATGTTGCGCTCCCTCCCGCAACAAGCTTGGGACTTAATGAAAGTCTGTACGTTAACGTGCCACTACCGCTAAAGTTAGCGCTGGTGTTGCCAGATTGACCATCTCTGGTGAAGTATATACGACGTAACGAGGGGATATTGCTGTAGCTAATCTCTGCTGGAATTCGCTCAGTGTTGGCAGTCCATTCATCGTCCTCAAATGCAGAGAGAGGAATTGTGACATTGTTTCCAGTAACTTCTACTCCACCAATCTTTGTTATTCTAAACGACGGCAAAGTAGCTTCATAAGGATCACCAGTTCCTCCAGTACCATCAATAATCCTTATTTCATACGCACTAGCTTCACCGACTTCGTCCTTAAAATTAAATGAAGAAAGCTTTAAGTAGTAGGTACCTGAAGCCAGAGGAATGAAGCTCTTGCGATGTGTTTTATTTGGATCTGAGTTGGTAACCAAGAAATTTGTATAGCCTGCAACAATCTGTCCATTTGCATTATATAACGTTCCATGCATGCTGGCCGTGTCTCCAATGCCCTTGCTTACTATATCATACGAGATACCAACTGTTGCATCAAACTTTACCCAATCAACATCATCTCTCGTATGTCTATTATGTAGCTGTGCCGGCGCATTTATCACAATCTCCTTAGCAAGCGGCATGCTACCATCAGCTTCATAAGTATCACCGGTGCCACTCGTACCATCAATAATCCTTATTCCATACGCACTAGCTTCACCGACTTCGTCCTTAAAATTAAATGAAGAAAGCTTTAAGTAGTAGGTACCTGAAGCCAGAGGAATGAAGCTCTTGCGATGTGTTTTATTTGGATCTGAGTTGGTAACCAAGAAATTTGTATAGCCTGCAACAATCTGTCCATTTGCATTATATAACGTTCCATGCATGCTGGCCGTGTCTCCAATGCCCTTGCTTACTATATCATACGAGATACCAACTGTTGCATCAAACTTTACCCAATCAACATCATCTCTCGTATGTCTATTATGTAGCTGTGCGCGGGCGTTGACGGTAATATTATTTGTTGTCAAGATCGTATTATCTAGATTGACTTCATAACGGTCCGGAAACATAGTCAATGCCACGTCACCGCTATCTACCGACAAGAGACTCTCTATGTACTGGTCGGTTGCCAGTACACCGACAGCAGCGCCAGGAGTGCCAGGAGTGCCAGGGGCGACGATTTTGACTTTTTTAACCACTGAACAAACCAACCCGGACGTCAGACATACTTTAATATCATAATCACCTACTTGTTTAAGCGATGTTTCCAGATTTACGGTTGTAACTCCTGTCAGATTTGCGAGGGCGGTACTCCAGACAGTTGCAGAGGAAAGTTTATACTTCACATCCACTGGAGAGCTGAGAGGCAAAGAGAGAAGTTGCCAACTAATCGTGACAGCCTGACCGCTCGTAACTTCCGGAGGAACACTGAGTGTGATAGCTTCTCCTGTGGACAAAGGAACCCCCTCGGCCCAGAACTCCTTCAAACCAAGTGACCAACCAGTGCCGTCGTTTACTTTTGTTGCTCTGAGACGAACGTATCTAACTAAATCGTATGCCGGAGAAACACGCATTCCGAGCAATACAACCCCGTCTATGACAGGTGACGTCAGCCCTGTTCTGGTGGAGTGCGTTTGCCAAGTTACCCCATCATTTGAAACTTCTATAACATAATCTGTGGGGGAAGCAGCGGGATAACTACCATCGTCCCATGCAATTCCTTTCCAGTGCAATCGTGTTGGGTTCACCGGTTGACCAAAATCAAGCTGAATCCATGCATTATTGTTTGCATCACTCACCGATTTATTCGCAATCCACCATGTGCCTTCATTTCTATCACCCGCGTTTGTGACCGGATAGTTAGTGGCGGAGGCGCTCGCTGTAACGGTTGCAGGCAATCTGTTTAAATAAGATTCGTAAACATTCAACCTAAAAGTGATAGACGTGGTCTGCGACCCTGTTTGGTCGCCCGTAAAACTAATCCTTACAGGATAAACACCTACTGGAACATCCTTCGAAGCAGAGATGGTTAAGAACGCCCTGTCCCCTCCATCTGTGCTTGCATACTCTCCTCTGTCCCATGCTAAGGTGAACAACGAACTCGGTACATTAGCCGGTCTTTCTATAACTACTGTTGGTCTGAGGACTTGTGATCTATTCCCTAAAAGCTTAAGCCTGAATTCGGGATGAACAGATGCTCCCCTCCCAACAACCACCTCACCTCCGTTCTGGAAACCAACGGGAATGATCTGATAGCTGTAATCAACCACCACATTCTCCCTCTCTGGAACCACAAATCTATTTCTCACACTGGCCTGTGTGCCTCTAACCACTGTGAGCCAATAGACACCGTCATTTATATCTACCCAGTAGGTGCTTGGAATTGGACATGGTGATCCGAAGCAACCAAGACCGTTGTTTGGATCCACCTTAAGTGGTAGGTCAAACTGATAGACTCCACCTACCATCGTAAGCTGTCCTACCTTTATCCCATGCGTAGATGTGTACGCAGAATCCGGAGCGGTCTGAAGTCTTAGATAGACTGCATCGCCAGACTGAAGTCCTGTGCCGTATACCTTGACCACATCACTACCAGTACTCTGTCCGATAGATGTTAGATTTATAGCTGACGAAGCGATCGTGCCGGAAGAATTGAACGATCCTTGATTGGCTGATGCTGCCGATCCACCTTCCGTGACATCTTTCAATTTCCCTCTTGTCTCTGGACCTAGCCATCCATAAGCGGAAGAACCTGCTCCGACTATTCCATGCTCCAACTGAAACCTACCTACGGCTCTTGCTGTATACTCACCATAATTACCAAGTCCTTGAGTAGGTAAAGTTGTTACCCCGTCCGGAGCGTAATAACCATTTTCAAAAAGCCATCTCTGTAATGATTCAACATCTGAACCAGAGCTTGTGTAGGGAACCCATGTCCCGCTTTGGTCATAATAGCCGGAACCACTCGGACCCAGGTCATTCCCTATATTGAGCGCACCGACACTCGCTGGCAAAAGAAGCGCCACTGCGACAAACATTGCCGAGACTAGAAGTTTGAATCTGTGCATATATATAAATATTGCCAAGCCCAAAGAGGGCGAAAGCGATTAATAACAAAATATGATTACAGTATAAACTACAAGACCCTCCCCACAACACATTTGCTGTGGAAAACTTGCGCCACCTTGCTTTGCTCAAGCTGGCGCAAGTAATTGTTTTCTATCTATATTACTTTGAATTACGAAACCCTTGAAATCACCGTCATTGCGATCCGCCGGCTGGCGGATCGCAATGACGGTGATTTTGCGTATGTCCTATATATAAGGATTTACGATAATGGATGCAGCTCGCGCATTGAACTGCATCCATTATCGTAAATCCTACTCTAGAGAAACTGGGCGAAGCGGACACCGTCTTGGCGCTCTACGAATATTCTTGAGATTACGATTGCTTTGGTTAGACCTAATTTTTTCGCAAGGTTCTGTGTTTCGGATATGTCTGATGGAGTGGCTGTCGTCTTGACCTCGTAGCCAATCTTCCCGTCTACCACGAAGTCAAGCTCTTTGCCATTTACTGTCCTGTAATATCTCACGCTTTCCGCACCGAAATGCGCAAGTTGGTGATAAACAGTATTCTCAAGCTGGGCACCCAGACCCGTCTCAGATATAACGCGCATTATTCCGTTGTCACAAAAGTAGACTTTCTTTGCTCCGGAAATTGTCCTGTCTTGACTCTTAGAGTGCTTCCCTATAAAGCTCACGAAGTAAGTTGCCTCTAGGAACGCTAGGTAATTTTGCACTGTTATTCTGTTGATGCCGAGCTCCTGCGACAATTTTGCAACATCTAGGAGTGAACCGGTGCGAGTGGCAAGTAGTATCATAAGGTCACGAAAGATGTCCTGCTTTCTCCATTCACCCAGTTGTAGTACTTCGCGCTGATAGTAGGAAGAGAAGATATCCTTTGCCAGTTCTTCCTTTTTCCTCTCACCCTCGGCTAGAACAACTTCCGGGAAACCTCCCCACCGCACGTACTCATTATAGAGCGTGTCATATCTCTCGTATTCTGCAATATGTAAAGTCGTCTTTGCCTGAAGCTCTTTATATATCAACTTATTCTCTCCGCGAAAAAGGAGAAATTCGGAAAAAGATAGTGGATAAAGCTCAATAATGACCTTGCGCCCTGCGAGGCTTTCTGGGAATAAATTCTTGAGATAGTAGCTTGCCGAACCAGTCAAGAAGAATTTGATATCGTAGTGGTCGTGAAGATATTTTGCTATTTTGCTTACCTCAGGATGAAGCTGGGCTTCGTCAACAAAGACATTAAGTCGCTTGTTCCTATCCAACCCGCCACGAATTATTATTCTCTCATAGATGTCGTTATAGTCCACATCCGTAAACAAAAGCACATCAAGCGGATTCTCAAAGTCAAACCGGACAACGTTAGAAAGCCCCTCCGCAATATGCGAGAGAAGTGTGCTCTTGCCCACTCTACGCATCCCCGTAAGGATAATGACTTTGTCATCGTCCAAATGCGACCTGATAGTCTTTTCAACCTGCCGTGTGAAGTACTGCATAATAGTACTACTATACACCAAACACTGTTTTTTGTATAGTAGTACTTATCCACAGCTCAACACTTACTGTCTATCTGTAGATAGGTGTGGATTTTTGCGGTTTTTGAACAAATCAGATAGAGACCCCAATCGTAGCAGCACCGGAATTGTCGTCCGCATTTCTTGGACCCTCAGTAAAGAGCCAGTAGTAATAGGTGTTGCCCGATCGCGGAGCGCCACTTCCGGAAATAGCATTGCCGAACCTGCTTCCATCGTCCAAGAAAGACATTGTGTCTTTGCCTAGATGAGTTCCATAGATATTGCTTCCCAGATTGTTTGTGGTTCTGCGGTAGAGAACGTATTGTTTGGCGACACTATCATTTTCTGGATGAGACCAGTTGATCCTTATCCCATTCCCCTCTTTTACAGCAGATAGTCCTGTTGCCTGATATGCGCGGGTTTGAGTTGTGGTCGGTGGATCCTGAAAGTAGAACAGACCGCTTACCCCGTACACCGTCGCCATACTACCCGAATCAGAACTTGCCATGACTCTTATGGTGTATTCCGTATCTGCGACAAGACTAAGCGCATGAGCCTTTTCCGGCAAAAACATTTGCGCCAATCTACTCCACCACGACTCAAGCTTCACTCCATAACCCCAGTCAAGATCATCTGACACAGTCCATGTGTAAGAAGTGGTGTTCGCGGGTAGGTTGCTTACTATCTGTGCGCTTTTACCACCAAGATAGCGTCCTTCACCAATTTCTATCCATATGCGGGCGTCTGAAGGCATGCCCTCGCTTGACCACCTGATGGTATACTGATCTCCTTTAATCAAGCGCTCTCCCTCAAATGGTTTCTCCACAGTTATGACCAGAACAGCTGTCTGAGGTACGAAGATAGAGACATCCACGGGTGCCGAGTTCTCTTCACCCTGTCTGCCTTCGGTTATCACCCGATAATAATATCTTTTCCCCGGAGTTATGGGGTCGTCCACCATGCCCCCGAAATATGGTTCTAACCTCATTACCAAGACAGCCGAAGATCCAAAATTTCCTGTTTCGCTTCTATAAACGGCAAGTTTTCTTCCCGTGTTGCTACCGAAAGGAGGTGTCCAACTCAAATTTACCCTATTTCCTCCTTGAACAATCGCACTGATTCCGGACACAGTAGGTGCCACCACTCCTTGATAATCCCGTAATTCAAAGTTGAGACGATTGCTATTGCATCCCGCCTTGCATTGGCTGTTAACCACCTCTATTTGATACATACCCGATCCCATGTTGGCGGCAAAGAGACCTGGTCGGAAAATCAAGGAATAATTATTTGTGCTTGTGACACCAACACTTCCAACCACAGAACCATTCCTTAGAAACTGTACTTTTTCCACTCCCAGTAAGTTTGCTCCGTAGATAGTATGAGTTGTGGTTTCATCTCCTATGTTTGGTGATACGCTTGTGAGTGACGGTGACTGTTCTGAGGAGCCAACATTTACGATCGCCACATTGCTGGATGAGTTATTGTTGTAAGGTGTACCGAGCGGGAAAAGCTTGTAATACCAAGTCCCTGCGGGAACATTACTGTCGTTAATACTACCCCAACTATTTCCTATGCCAAACTTCACCACAGATGTTCTGGAATTATTAAGTGGTACAGAAGGATCACTTGAGCGATACAAGTCATAGCCCTTGGCACACTTGATATCACTCCAAGAAAGAGTGACGGTATTGCCACTTGCTGTCGCTCTCAAATCATTTACATTGTCCGGTCGTCCGCAAGTACCCGATATCATGAAACTGGAATCACTCAAATCATATACCGAAGAATCATTCGCTCTGGATACTTCCACATACCATGGCACACCTGTTCCAAAACTGTTTAGATTGCTATCCAATCGTCCTACCTGCCAGCCGAGAATAAACCCGCCCGCTCCGCTTATGAGACGTGAACCCTTGCCTCTATCTGCGGAAACAATGCTTACATTGTACAGAGTGCCAGAGGGTACGCCTGGGTCGCTCCACGTTATGTTCTTCCACTCACCGCTTTGCCATACTTCATTCGCACGAGGAGTGAGGACGTTAAGGGATGTCTCAGGTCTAAGTGGATCACAAGGATAGGGAGGAGCACAAAGATTTGCGCTCGGTACTGTCGCCTGAATTCTATTTGACATTATCTCTCCTCCGGTAAAACTACCGTCGGACCGCTTCTGGACAGCGATGATTGCGTATGTGTATGTACCAGCCGATCTCAAAGTACCATCTGTGTGAGATGGTGTATTCGGTATATCTCCAGGCATTCTACATAGAGCAAGTACGTTCTCATTACATACCTGTAGCGCTCCGCTTCCGTAAGGTCCTTGTACTGCGATATTTATATCTTCATAACTGAAGTCCAATGAACCATATCTTCTAACAACGCGATAGACAACGTTTGGTTGAGTTGTCCACGTTTTAGCTACATCATAACCCCGCACGTTATCTAGCCAGAGTATTGGTGTCTGAAGGTTATCCGAAGACACAGGTTCTACTGAGATACGAAACATTCTTTCCTCAACAATGAAAGTATTGTTGTTGCTATATAGTATAAGTCTCGCCGTCATTTCCTGACGGGAAGTACTTGTATTTGTTACTGTCCCCATTCGCCCACCACCAAAAGCGGCACTTGTCGGACCACTCGTCAAAAAGTCACGCTCACCATTGCATATAGAGTGGAGACTTGCCGCGACACTAAGCCCCGATCCACAGTCTAAAATTAGCGCCAACACCTCGCCACTTCTAAGAGGTCTGGTCGTACCCCAACTAATTTCCAGATTTGTACCACTGTTTATGTTGTATAGAGGAATTCCACTATTTGGAAGTTCTGGTATTCCCATTGGACGAAAGTGCGCCAAAGCGAGCATTGGAGAAGGTGGCACAGGAGTGGGGAGCGGTGGATTACTTTGATTCTGCAACAAAACTAAAAGCTGTTTCTGTAGAGACTGTATCTGCGCCAAAAGTTGCACGATAATCGCCTGAGTCTGCTCCGGCGTCATCTGCGCGCGCGACACAGCCGGCGCCAAAAGAAGCACCGCTACGAAAACCCCAATTATGTATTTTTTCATCTTGCGTTATCGCCCGAAGGCACGACTAATTATTAAACCCAAATTGCCTCTTAAATTACGGTAATAGGACTTACGAAAATGGATGCAGTTCGCGAAGCAAGCCCGACTTGCGACCAATCTGTAGACAGACCTACAGCGCGGGAGGAAGTCGGGTGAAGCCCGTCCGAACGGATGTTCATCCGGGCGGGCGACAAAGAAATGCGCCATTTGCGTATGTCCTATGTAAACCATACCACACATACAAAAAAACACCAGCGATACTAACCGTGCTATTTCACGCCCAAACTACAACTAAAGCTACATTATAGACGACTCCGCATATCATTTCTTACACCGCACATCACCGATTGTTGTCAGGCTTTTCAGATATATTTCGCAAATTCAGCTTCGATCATTCCTGCCTGACGAATTATTGCTTTCATCAGGCTACGCTTTAGATCCTTACCATGCATAGGAATACCAGTATGCCGTTTTGTTGAGTAGTTTGTGAGATAAAGATGACTACCCTTTTGTTCTACTTCCACAAAACCTGCACGCCTCAGTGCTTTAAGCAACTTCCTTGGAGTGAGGTTCGGGAGTCTCATTATGCCAATTGAGATATAGAGATCGAGAGAGGAATCGATAAAGTCTTGGGTTGTTTGCTTGAGGATTTTTCAACAGGTACGGACCCTCCATCTTTAATTAAACCAGAAACGAAACATTCGATTGCTTCACGAGCATGCATCATAATTTCTTCAATGGTTTCTCCTTGTGTAAAACAGCCCGGTAAGGCAGGAACTTCAGCCCAAAAGCCACCCTCATCCGCGGGATGCACCAAAACCGTATAATTCAAAACTTTTACTTTGCGGTTACTCATATAACTAGTATAACGCATTGGAGCCGAAAACAAAGCGGGCGATGATTAGATTGCCCGCCCGACAGCCAGATGAGTAGCTCTTGCTATCTACTTTCTCGCCTCAATAATATCTTTGGCAACATTTTGAGGAACGATGGCGTATTCGGCAAATTCCATTGTACTTGTCGCTCTTCCTTCGGTCATGGAGCGGAGGGTGGTGGTGTAGCCAAACATTTCAGAAAGTGGTACTTTTGCCGTGATGACTTTCGCTTCGCCACGAGTACTCATCTCTTCCACTTGTCCACGCTTTGAAGATAGGTTTCCTGTTACATCTCCCATGAATTTCTCCGGCACTACAACCTCAACTTTCATAATCGGCTCCAGAATGACAGGTCCAGCCATCTTTGCCGCGTCTTGAAAAGCGATTGAGCCGGCTATCTTGAATGCAATCTCAGAAGAGTCCACATCATGATACGAACCGTATGTTAACTCCACCGATACATCAACGACAGGATATCCTGCCAAGATACCTCTCAACATTCCTTCACGCACACCTTTTTCAACTGCCGGAATATATTCTTGAGGAATAATTCCTCCTTTGATGGAATCTATAAACTCAAAGCCTGCCTCCCTCTTCACGTTCTTCTTAATCTTTGCTCCTTCTTCTATTGGTTCTATCGGCTTTACGGAAAGCTTTACGTGACCGTACTGTCCACGTCCACCTGTTTGTTTAATATACTTATGCTCAGCCTCTGCCGGTTTTGTAATTGTTTCTTTATAAGCTACTTGAGGCTTGCCAGTATTAGCCTCCACATTGAACTCGCGGCGCATGCGCTCTACCAAAACTTCCAGATGCAACTCCCCCATTCCTGATATGATTGTCTCCAAAGTCTCATCATCTGTGGAAATTCGGAAGGTCGGATCCTCGTCCGAAAGACGACGCAAAGCAAGTCCCAGTCTCTCTTGATCCGCCTTTGTTTTCGGCTCTATCCTCATGGAGATTACCGATTCCGGTATCTTGATGGATTCCAGTATCACCGGCTTGTCTTCATCGCACAATGTGTTTCCTGTCTTCGTGTCTTTAAGACCAACAGCAGCCGCGATACCGCCGGCGTAAATCTCCTTCACTTCCTCACGCTCATTTGCGTGCATGCGAAGAATTCGCCCGATGCGTTCACGACTTCCGGTAGAGGCATTGTAAACATACGATCCTGATGTCAGTTTGCCGGAGTAGACTCTAAAGAACGTGAGCTGTCCCACGTATGGATCGCTCTGCAATTTGAAAGCGAGCGCGGAAAAAGGCGCGTCGTCAGAGGTCTCTCTTATGATCTCTTCTCCGGTATTTGGATCTATACCTTTTGTAGGCGGGACATCCAGCGGCGATGGAAGATAATCCACCACGCCATCTAGTACCAACTGCACTCCCCTATTCTTTAGTGCCGAACCGCAAAATACCGGTACGATCTTGTTGTCTATAGTAGCTTTCCTAAGTGTTGCCTTTAGTGCATCTAGCGGTATCTCCTTACCATCAAGATAATCATTCATCAGGACGTCATCTTCTGAAACTATCTTTTCCACGAGCTCATTTCGGTACTTCTTCGCACTCTCTAGAAGTTCGGACGGTATTTCTTCCTCCCTTATAATACTACCCCTATCTCCTTCAAATCGGACAGCCCTCATCTTGAGCAAATCCACCACTCCGTCATGATGATCCTCTTCTCCTATCGGTATCTGCATGCGCACTGCATTTTTGGTGAGACGATCCAAGATGGACGCAAAAGATTTTTCAAAAGACGCGCCAGTACGATCCAGTTTATTTATAAAACAGATGCGAGGGACAGCACCTTCATCAGCATAGCGCCAGTTAGTTTCCGACTGTGGCTCCACTCCGGCTACTCCGTCAAACACAACAACTGCGCCGTCCAAGACGCGCAAAGATCTCCGCACCTCAATCGTAAAGTCTATGTGTCCGGGTGTATCTATGATATTGAAACGCAACTTTTTGTCCGTGTCTTGTTTATTCTCCACGTAAGTGGGTGTCCAAAAGGCAGTTGTCGCGGCAGACGTAATAGTGATCCCGCGCTCACGCTCTTGTTCCATCCAGTCCATCACAGTGTCCCCCTCATGAACTTCACCAATCTTATGGGACACGCCTGTATAGAAAAGAACACGCTCGGTGGTCGTTGTCTTGCCCGCGTCTATATGAGCGATAATACCGAAATTTCGGATCCGCTCGAGAGGATAGTGATTTTGATCAGTCATATATTTCTAAAAGAAAATTGATGCCAAAAAATTAAGAATCAATGTTTACATATAACTCTTTTGTGAGCAGGATTCTTGATTACTACTTCCTAATTCTTAATTCTTGGTCGCTACCATGCAAAGTGAGCGAAAGCCCTGTTCGCTTCTGCCATTTTGTGTACATTTTCGCGCTTCTTGACCGCCTCTCCATCGTTTTTGTATGCCAAGATGAGCTCGTCCGCCAATCTCTTTCGCATAGGCGAACCTTTCTTGTTTTTTGCTGCGCCAAGTAGCCAACGAAGCGCAAGCGAGAGGCGACGCTCTGGGCGTACTTCTCTGGGGACTTGATACGTAGCTCCACCAATACGACGTGACCGCACCTCAATCGTAGGTCCTACATTGCGCAAGATAGTATCCAGTATAGCTTCCACGTCATTTTCTTTCAGCTCTTTTTTCAGATCATCAATCACACCGTAAATAATCTTTTTGGCAACATTCTTTTTGCCACGCTCCATGGTGTAATTTATAAACTTTGAAACCACGAGAGAATTGTGATTCTCGTCCGGTTTCACCATATTCCTGTTTTTGACTGGTCGTCTCATATATCACAACTGATTTTTACTAAATCTATTTCTGAATTTCAATTAAACTTACTTCTTTTCCACTTTTGGCTTTTTGTTTCCGTACAGCGATCTACTCTTTCTGCGCTTCTCCACTCCTGACGCGTCCAATCTTCCTCGTACTATGTGATATCTTACACCGACTAGGTCCTTTGCCCGCCCCCCTCTTATCATCACCACCGAGTGCTCTTGGAGATTGTGTCCTTCGCCCGGAATATACGCTGTTACTTCCATACCATTTGTTAGACGCACACGAGCAACTTTTCGTAGAGCAGAGTTTGGTTTCTTTGGAGTAGTCGTCTTGACTTGGGTGCAAACACCACGTTTGAAAGGGCTTGGGTAGAACTTTGGTCTGTTCTGTAAAGTATTGAATGCGCGCAAAAGAGCGACCGCCTGTGGGCGACGCACTTGCCTCTTTCTACCCTTTCTTACTAACTGATTTATTGTTGACATTAATATGCAAATCTTAAACGCATTGTCCCTACTTCTTCATCCAAACTTGAATAGATATCATACAAGAAAACCCACCAAATTGCAATAGCGGGCGCAAAACACCTATCCGATGATGAGTTTGGCTAGAAATCCGACCAGCGCGGAGACTATGGGAAGACCGAAAAGGATAACAACTGCAAGGATAAAAAACTGAGAACGCACTAAAAATTCTTCCACGTTGCGCCATGAGTATGGCAAGAGGGCGAACAAAACCTTTGAGCCATCAAGGGGCGGGATGGGAATAAGATTGAAAACAGCAAGGACAATATTTACAAGTGTTATGATAAAAGCAATATGACCGAAAGGAGTCGCCATAGAGACGAATCCAAAGCGAAGAAGTAGCCCGAAAATAAGCGCGAGCACAAGATTGGCAGATGGTCCCGCAAGTCCCACAAGCGCTGGTCCCCACTTGCCCTTACGCAAATTGTGAGGATTGTATGGCACAGGCTTCGCCCAGCCGAAAGTAAAACCAAAAAAGGAAGTGATCAACGGGACGAGAACGGAACCCATAGGATCTAGGTGTGCGAGTGGATTTAGAGTCAATCGCCCAGCCATCTTCGCAGTCCTGTCTCCAAGCGCGAGAGCCGCCCATCCGTGTGACACTTCATGAAGTACCACCGAGAGAACTAGAATTACTATGGGGAATATAATATCTATGCCAGTCATGCAAATTTTGCTTTATTTTGCTTTATATGATATCATTTCTTACCAATATGACCAAGAGATGTCTAATCTGTGATAAAGGATCTTTGATGGGAGGCGGATATTCCAACCGCACTCGTGCTACAAAGTTCAACCCGACAGGCGCAAGAAGGCGCTATCCCAATTTGCAGTGGACCAAAACAAACTCCGGCTTTCGCATCAGAGCCTGTACTCGTTGTATCAAAGCCAACAAGCAACTGGCTATATGACGAGCTTGTAGGAAATAGCTGTTAGCTTTTAGCTTCATGAGACGAAAACCGTGGGAAACAGCATCCGTCAACAAAAGCTACCAGCTATAAGCTAGCTCCTACAAGCTATTTCCTTTTTTATTCGTAAGCAGAGTGAGGTCTGTGCCGTTTGTTCTAAAGACGATGTTGCCACTTTCGCAAGTGCCTAGGATATTTTGTTTAACTGTCTCCAGTGCCTCAATCACTTCCTTGTGGGGATGCCCGAACTTGTTTTTGCAACCGGATGAGATAACAGAGTAGCTTGGTCTGACGCTCGCCACAAATTGTGGGTCCGTGGATGTCTTGCTTCCGTGATGGCCAACCTTGAGCACATCCGCGCGTAGAAGTTCGCCATCCATGTGCATCAGCTTGCGTTCTATGTTTTGCGAAGCATCGCCCGTAAATAGAAATTTGTGCTCTCCGTATGAAAGCATCGCCACTATAGAATTTTCGTTGTCGTCTTTTTCGTCCAAAGTTTCGCCCGGATACAAGACGAGCAGACTAGCACCTCCGCCGAGATCAAAACCTTGACCCCTCATCGCAAACAGACTCATGCCCGCGCGAGTATCCGCGTCTTCTTCAAACCGTTTGGATATAGCCGTATCTTTGATACTAAGTGGGCGCATAACAGCTCCCACCCTGTACCTTTCTACAACGAGAGGAAGTCCGCCTATATGATCCAAGTCATGATGAGTTCCCATTATCAAATCTATCGTTCTGTCGTAAAACGGCATCATCTTCCCGAGGCGACGCAACACAGCTCCATCTTTGCCACCATCTATAATGACCTGATTACCAGTCGGCGACTCTATAAAAATAGCGTCCCCCTGCCCCACGTCCAAAAATGCCACCGTCATATATCCGTCCCTATTCTCCCTCCCCACCGCATACCAAACAAATATATTCCCTACGACCACCGCGAGAAGCAACACCGCTTTCAAGTAATTTACTCTACTCAATTTTTGCATCTTAGAATCGTACTATTTGATCGCGCCGAATCCGTCCTCCAATTCTTATTTTATCATACTTGGTTTCTAACATCTATTGCAACAAATCAGAGTATACTTCGTTAGGGGTACAGTAGCCAAGCGACTTTCTTGGTCTGTTGTTTAATAAATCCTCAACTCGTTTGATTGCCT
>Ga0210057_1002842_pt1 | contig 24395 bp, 25 predicted proteins | sample CryGeyCG2114_010_2_FD_183968 | JGI IMG/M metagenome (GOLD analysis project Ga0210057, IMG submission 183968) | Groundwater microbial communities from aquifer - Crystal Geyser CG10_big_fil_rev_8/21/14_0.10 (SPAdes) (version 2) | ecosystem: Environmental > Aquatic > Deep subsurface > Groundwater ...
TTGGTGAAGGAGTTAATGCGGAAGTTATTAGAGAGTATATAAAAAAGCAGGGAAGAAAAGGGGAACAGCTTAAGCTGTTCGAATTTGTCTAAGGATGCCACGAGGTCTTGCCTCGTGGAGGTTCACATAATAATCGTAATACTCGCATTCCTAGAAACTTCCACTTATATCTAATTCAAAATGTTTACTCTCATTTATTAAATAACCCTCTCCCTCATGAATACATCATATTTCAGCAAGTTCGGGGCTAATTTTTAACATGGTTCTTTCAAATTTATTATATAATTTTATTCTCATTAAAAATAATAACGAAAATCCACTAAACTAGGGGTCTAAAATAAACAGCATACAAGGGTTTTTTAATACTAGGTATTTTAAATAATAAAGATGGTGACAAAAACTAATATTGCAACATTCTCTTTAGTAGGTGCAATTATAGGGGCAGGAATTCTAGGAATACCTTATGTCATTATGAAATCTGGATTTTTAATAGGAGTTATAGAATTAATAATTGTGGCATTGATTCTTTCTATAACTAGTTTATACTTGGGAGAAATAACTTTGAGAACAAGAGGCAAACATCAACTCCCAGGATTAGCCAAAAAATATCTAGGGCCTAGAAGTGAAGTTTTAATGTTAATAGTGGTGATATTTGGATTATACTCTGCACTTTTAACTTATTTAATCGGAGAAAGTGAATCTCTTAGCTATTTAGTAATGGGCAATTCAAATTATGCTCTTCCCTTAGGAATAATTTTATGGGCAATATTTACTCTAATCAACCATATAGGTCTAAAAGCAATTGAAGAAGGAGAAGAATTCGGAGTAATCGGGGCAATACTTATTGTGGTAGTAATTTCAATATTCCTATGGTCTAATGTTGAAACCTCCAATTTCGAAACAATTAGTTTTTCAAATATTTTTTTACCTTTAGGTGCAATCATATTCGCATTTCTAGGATTTACTGCGATACCTGAAGCTAGAGAAATAATAGATAATGAAACACAAAATTTCAAAAAAGTAATAATTCGAGCATACGCCATAGTCTTTATTTTATATCTAGCATTTACCATAATAGTTTTAGGCACCCAAGGTTCTTCAACACCTGAAATAGCCACTTTAGCATTAGGAAAACCATTTATAATTCTAGGAATGCTAACTATGTTTACTGCATACTTAGTACATTCAATGGCCTTAAGCGAAATATACAAATTCGATTTAAAACTCCCTAAGAAAAAAGCAAGATTTTACACTTCAATAGTCCCATTATTAATATTTATCATGTTATATTTAATAAAGGAAACTAGCTTCACAAAAATAATGGGTATTGGAGGTGCAATCTCGGGAGGATTAACTGCGATATTAGTATTATTAATGGTCAGTAAGGCAAAAAGAAAAGGCTCGAGAACTCCTGAATTTTCTATTCCATATTCAAAAACAATTATTTATGTCTTAATTTCGATATTCACATTCGGAACAATCAGCACGATTATAAACTCATTAATGAAATAATTAACCCAAAAATTTACTCAAAACTTCTCTAGCCACTTTAAAATCTGCTCTTCTATCGCTCTTCTTCATTATACAACCCATTAGAAAATCGAAAGATTTACTCTCTCCTGATTTATAATCTTCAACAGCTTTCTTATTTTCATTTATTACTTCTAAAATAATCTTTTTTAGCTCATTTACATCACTAATCTTTCCTTTCACATCTTCAGGCATAAAACTCTTAGGATAAAACTCTTTCAAAATTTTCTTACCTTGTAACTCAGTAATCTTTCCATCTTTAACCAATTTCAATAAAGAAACAAAATGTTCAACTTTCAAATCAATTTCGTCCAATTTCTTCTTATTAGAATTCAATAATCTTAATAATTCAATAGTTACCCATGACAAAGCAAATTTAGCATCGATTTTCTCGGCAACACTTTCAAAAAATTCAACCAAATCTATATTTTTAGCTAATACTTCAGCAGAATAAGCATCTAATCTATACTTCTTTTTCAATTTAGTTAACTTTTCTTCCGGATTTTCAGGTAAGCTCTTTCTTAATCTGGATACAAAATTTTCATCAATAACTATATCTACTAAATCCGGATCCCTGATAAATCGATAATCATCTTCATCAGATTTATCTCTCATCTTTACACTCTTTCCTTTAACCACATCATATCTCCTAGTCTCTTTTTGACTCACTCCCTCTTCATTTTGTCTTAATAATTCATAATTAATTCCTTCACCAATTGCAACAATAGAGTTCATATTCTTAATTTCTACTCTTTCAGTCTTTCCAGGAATATTTACATTAACATCTACTTTAATTCCAGCATTTGAATCTGCAGCTTTCAAATAAGACATATACCGCACCAACTTCTGCAACCAATTAGTAACTTCTTCAGCAGTTGAAAATTCTGGTTCAGTAATGATTTCTACTAAAGGCAATCCAGAACGATTATAATCTACATGTCCGGAAACTGGATCCCATGAAGCAGGGTCTTCCTCTAAATGCATACTTGAAATAGTTATTCCTAAAAATTTACCATTCTCTCCAACTGGAATTGCATGCTTACCAGATAAAGTATTTTGATAACCTTTGGGCATATCTGGCCAATCATAATGTTTCCTTTGCCACTTAAGTCGGGAATTAATTTTACAATTCAACATTAATCCTAACCTCACTGCTTGCTCTAAAGCACATTTGTTGGGAACCATTGGCTTAGCTCCTGGTTGTCCAGTACAAATTGGGCAAATAAAAATATTCTCTTTTTGACCTTTTTCTCTACTTGCCTTGCATCGACAAAATAATTTTTCTATAGTAACTAAATAAACGTGTATTTCTAACCCTATCATTCCCTTAATTTCTTTTAACTTTTCCATATCTGGGCTAACCATAAAAAAACAAAATAAACTAACTATAAAAACTATTCCTTAGATTCATTAAAATACTCATTTCTAATATCAAAATACCGATTCTCTAGTTGACCATCACAATATCGCTCGTCTCTACCCACTATTTTCAAAGTTTTCTCAAACGACCTTTTCAATCTTATTATATCTTTATCTCCTTCTTCTAATTCCATATAAAACTTCTCGCCATTCATCTGTCCATTAAATTTTACTCTATTCAAATTACCATCAAATTCATCATCATAAAAAGAAGCTCTACTTCGGATATTAGTGGGAAGGTTATCTTCGACATCATACCTTACGCTTTCTCGAACTTTACCCTCTTTATCCTCAACTAAATAAATCTGTATATTTCTCAATTGAGGATTACTTATTGCCTTATCAGGATATAAACAACCTTCAGTAAATAATAATGCACCAGTTAACAAGCTAATCAAATTCTTTTTCATGTTCATAAATTACCACCAAATAACTACTCTCCCTTCTGCACCCTTACCTTCGACACTTCCTCCTCCAGGAGCTAAAGATTTAGATAATTTTCCATTTAAATCGAAACATTGTCCAGCACCTCCATTAGCACCATCGCCAGCACAAAATCCGAAACCTTCCATTCCATCCATCTCAAAAAAATCTGAACTTCTTCCAAGATAAGAAGCAGTTCCACCTTTAGAAGATTTTATCCCCGAATCTCCTCCTTTAGCTTTAACAATCCATTCATTTAAATCTCCGAAACCACTAGTTCCTCCTCTTCCATCTATATAATCCCCATAATTTCCACCATTTCCAACCCTCACCAAATACTCGCCATCAGAATCTACTGAATAAATTATTTTTCCATAAGATCCTCCTCCACCTAAATAATACTTATCATTCAAATCATCATAATATCCTGAGCCTCCTCCCCCCCAAACTTCTACCATTACTCTATCAACACCCTCAGGAACATCAAAGATATATTCTCCTGCATTATTAAAAACTCTAAAATTATTAAATCCAACTCCTTCTTTTAAAATATTTTTTTGCCCATCTTCATAACCATATGCTACAAACATTAAACTAATTAAAGTAATCAAAATTACAAAAATTCCAATTGAAATCTTGAAACTTTTATTTAAGTTCATACGCCCATTTACTTTGATGGTTCTACCTATATCTTTTTTATTTTTTTCCATGTTCTATCGCCAAAAAATTATTTTTTTATTCCCCTATTTTTTACTAATTCCAACTTTTGTTAGTTTGTTAGACTTTGACAAAAAGACGCTATTTAAATCTTTTTATCAAATATTTTTTCTCCTCGATAAAAAATACAAAAAATGAAAATAATTCTGAAATTTTAGCAAGGGATAAGTTTTTATTAACACTAGTTAACTAGGAAAAATAATCTTTCTAAACAAATATAAACCTCAGACTCTTAAAAAAAAGATGGTTATCAAAAAAAAGAGTCTAACAAGCTTCGAAGCTAACAAAAAATTAAAACAATATGGATATAATGAAATCCAAGAAAAAATATTTGCATCTCCTCTGAAAATATTTCTTAGACAAATAAAAAACAATTATTTAATATACTTACTATTAATAGCATCCATAATTTCATTCTTTGTACACGAAAAAATTACTGCTTATACCATACTCATTGTAATAGTAGTAGTAGTAACTATAGGATTTTTACAAGAATATCGTGCAGAAAGAGTAATAAAATCTCTAAAAAGCATGATTATGCCCATATCTATATTGATAAGAGATGAAAAAGAAAAAGAAATTCCATCAAGGGAAATAGTTCCAGGAGATATAATTATCCTAAGAAATGGTGAAAAAATCCCTGCAGATTGTATATTGATAGAGCAACAAGATGTCCTAATGAATGAATCTATTCTAACTGGAGAATCGAAAGCCATTTCTAAAGAAATAGCAAAAAATGAATCAAATTACACAGAAAAAAACTTACTATTTGCGGGCTCTTTTATTGTTAATGGTAGATGCACGGCAAAAGTAATTCATACAGGAATGAATACAAAATTTGGTAAAATTTCAGGTTTAATTGCTACAGCAGAAAAAAAACTAGTCTTACAAGAAAAATTAAATCACCTTTCCAAATACATGGTTTTTGTAGCAATTATCTTCTCCATACTTACAGGTTTGTTAATATTCGCACAAGAAGATTATTCGAAATTACTATTGATTGAAGTATTGATTTTATTAATAGCCCTTGCAGTCTCTGCGTTTCCAGAAGGTCTTCCAGTAGTCTTAATCACGGCACTATCTTATGGAGCTAATAAAATGGCGAAAAAGAATGCTATTATGAATAGAATTTCAGCTATAGAAACAATAGGAGAAACAACAGTCATCTGTGCAGACAAAACTGGCACAATAACTACAGGAGAGATGACGGTAGTTGAAATTTTTCAAGATTACCAAAACATAAAAATCTCTGGAGCAGGATACAAGGCAGATGGAGAATTTACAATTAATAATAATAAAATAAATCCTTCAAAAAACCCATTATTAATTAATTTAATGAAAGCTTCAGTATTATGTAATGATTCAAGAATAGAACGCATAGGCACAGACTCAGAATATAGATTTTTTGGCACTCCTACTGAATCCGCGTTATTAATAATGGCTGCAAAAGCAAATATCCATAAAGATGATCTTAAATGTGTGAGGACTTCAGAAATATCATTCAATTCTGAAAGAAAATTAATGTCCACATTATGCAAAGAAAAAAATCAAAACTACGTCTACGCCAAGGGCGCTCCTGAAATAATATTAAATAAATGTAAATATATTCAAAGAAATAATGGAATATTTAGCTTAACTAAAAAAGACAAAAATATAATTCTAAAAGAAAATAATAAAATGACTTGTCAAACATTAAGAACTTTAGCTATTGCCTATAAAAAATCAAATTCTGAAAATAATAAAGAATTCGAAAAAGATTTAGTGTTCATGGGTTTAGTAGGCATGACTGATCCTGCAAGAGAAGAAGTAAAAGAATCTATTCAAATTTGTTTAAATTCTGGAATCAAGGTGCAGATGATAACTGGAGATTATAAAGAGACTGCATTAGCCATAGCTAAACAAATTGGCTTAAAAGGCAAACTAATGACTGGAGATGAACTAGATAAAATAACTGAAGAAGAATTATCTAAAATAGTTAATGAAATAACTATTTTTGCAAGAGTAAAACCTGAACATAAACTAAAAATCGTTAAAGCCCTTAAAGCCAATGGAGAAATAGTCGCAATGACTGGAGATGGTGTAAATGATGCACCTGCACTAAAAGAAGCCCATGTTGGCATTGCAATGGGCATTAATGGTACAGATATATCTAGAGCGGTAGCAGACATGACTCTAAAAGATGATAATTTTAGCACAATAGTTGAAGCAATAAGAGAAGGAAGAACTATATTGCAGAACATAAAAAAATTCACAAGTTACCAATTTTCATGTAACTTCTCAGAATTATTAGTTATATTTGTAGGAGTATTATTAACTCCTATATTTGGCTGGAGTTTTCCATTATTACTAGCATTGCAAATACTATTTATGAATCTTGTAACTGATGATCTTCCTGCAATTACTCTGGCATTTAGTCCTTCGCAAAAAAATGTAATGACTAAAAAACTAAAAAATACAAAGGAACTAATCAATAAACCTTTGTTAATTTGGACACTTACTTCAGGAATAATAATGGCAATTCTTACACTCTTAACATTATATGTATCCCATAACATATTAAATCAAGAGTTTGAATTAGCTAGAACTACTGCCCTATTAGCCTTAATATTATTAGAAATAACTAATGCATATAACTTCTTATCATTTACACATAGAACTAATTTTAAATCATTATTTCTAAATAAATATCTCTTATATGCTTCTTTAACCTCAATAGCATTAACCATCTTAATCATATATACTCCTCTAAACAAAGTATTTGGAACTATACCATTAAACATAGAAAACTGGGGAATTGCATTAATAGCTCCAATCTTATTAATCTTGATATTCAATATTTTAAAAACCTTTAACAATAAAAAGAAATTTTTAGAGCTAGAATAACTAGCTCTTAGCAAAACTCTTAGCAACCAATAATGGAAATACAATTGTTGCATCAGCAAAAACTTTCACACTTTCACTCTTTCCAGATTTTTGTATTTTTCCCCAAGAAATTGCTTCTTCTGGTAATGCCCCTGCGTCCGAACCATCAAATTCTTGAGCCGTATTGATATAAACTGCATACTCTGCTCCATTTCTTAACATATTTGCATTAAGAATTGCATGTTTAACAACCCCACTTCCTAAAATAATCAATCCGGATTTTTCTAAACCTATTGTAGTATCATTCAATCTCTTTGTATCTTCAGCTATATCTAAAATAAAATCTTCATGCTTATATTTAAAAAAATAAATATTATCTCCTAAAGCTCCATCAGTTAAAGCAGGACAATAAACCCTTATTTTATTTTTCCAAGCCCAATAATAAATGCTCTTCTCATTTCCAATCTTTTCTCCAAGCTTCCAAATCAAATCACTTGAAGTCATTACTTTCCCACTCTTCTTCTGTTCTAAATAAAGTTCCTCTAATATTGGCTGAACAAACTCTTCAAACTTTACATATCTAGAATTAGGAACAAAAATATTTCCTATTCTATTAATCCCTTTATCCCTTAATTCATTTCCATTTGCCCTAAAATCTCCTAATTTAAAATCGCCAAAACACTTAATTATATCTTCTTCAATTCCTCCAGCAGTTGTAACAACAACATTAACTTTATTTTCCTGAATTAAATATCTAAATACATCTCTAAGCCCAGAACTAACCATGTTGGAAGTATACCCTAAAAAGATAGTTGCTTTTTCAGCAATCATTTTATTAACTATTTCTATAGCTCTAGACAAATTACTTGCCTGAAAGCCACTACTAGAATAACTTTTAACAATTTCGGAATAATCTACTCCTTTAGAAAAATCATATCCTTCTATAGATATTCCATCTATTTCTACACTATCTCTCAACAAATTCTCTCTAGCTATTTTTTTCTTATCCATTTTTTATTCCATTCAAACCACATCGATAAGCTTTAAGTATCCTATCTTTTTCAGAATCACTAATACTTGTCAAAGCATTATCTAAAACCCTAGTTAAGTCACTTTCAGAGATAACAAGTTCATCACTAGGAGCAATCTCAATATCAAATCTCTTGCCAGGTACATTTCCAATAATTTTTACTTTATTATCAACTTCCATACTAACAACATCATTACCATCCCTATCAGGAAACAAATTATAATAAGCATCAACATATGGTTTCATAACTCTATTCAATTCAGCATAACTAGGAAGCTTAAGCGCCTCTGGCGCTAACCCGACCAGGCGCCAACTGCCGCTGCCGAGACGGAACCCGCCACAGAGCCGCGACCCGTACACGAGCCCATCGACGCACAACGCTCTTAAAATTGGACTTTCATTTTCTTCAGAAACATAAACTCCCATCAATTCATCCAAATTAGTTTGATAAAATTTCCTAAACTGCTCAACTCTTTTTTCCACATAAGTTTTTAAAAAAGAATTATCATCAAAAGTAGCCCAATTCCAAAATCTATGATTTAGAATTTCATAATCAATACTTAATCTCCTATTCAAAATATCTTCTTCTCTATCTAAATTAAGTCCTTTTAAGGCATCATAATTTTCTTCATTAATCTTGCCCTTTTTATCTAATTTTTTCCCCTTAAACAATTTTAAAACATCTAATCCTTTAATCAATTTAACTTCATCACCTCTATATCCAACAAAATCAAAACTATCAAAACCAGTTATCTCCCAACTTTCAAGCCCTGAATTTATCTGTCTTTCCATTATTCCAATCAAAGGCATTGGAATTCTATTCTCTTGAGGAGACAAACAACTATCAAAACAATTATACAAAACTCCAGAATAAACTTCAAACGCTTCTCTATTTAAATCATGTTCTTTACATTCTCTTCTGTATTCATCACTATTAGGTTCTAATATCATAAAAACTCAACAAAGAACATATATTTAAACTTATCTAGTAACTACTTATAAAGGACAATATCTACCTCAGTAAAATTTCTCTTAATAGAACATGAGCACTATAAAAATATCACTTAAACAAAATAATCACACTAACCTTACCAAGAATCTCCAGAAAAACTTCATTACTACAACAGACAGAGGTGTAGCAAACTACAACCATCCAACTATTTCATATTAAACATTTATAGAAAAAAATATGTGTCTCGCCTTTGATGTTATTGAAATTAAACCAATGGATTAAAACTTCACAAGTTGTCTTTCAATGGATGCTCCTCTAAAATATAACTTAACAATTTATGATTCATTATACAGGCATTAGCACAATTAAATAATTGCCCTTTAATTACAGCAGATAAAGCACTATACAATATTCCTAAAATAACCCTCTTAGAAAAAATCTAATCTATTTTTTTCCATCTCCACCAAATCTTCTATTTCTATTAGAATAATTATCTAAAGCATCTCTAAATTCCTTAACTCCGAAATCAGGAAAATGAACTTCACTAAAATATAACTCTGCATATGAAGAATTCAAAGGCATAAAACCACTTAATCTTCTCTCTCCTGAAGTTCTAATTATCAAATCTATATCTGGAATATCTGAACAATCTAAAACTTTCTTTAAAGTAGAAGCATCTATTTTTTTCTTTCCTGATTTCAAAAGTAAATTAACTGCTCTAACTACTTCATCCTCACCACCATAATCTAAACATAATTGAACACTGAATTTATCATATCTTGCAGTTGCAATCTCTAATTTTTTCAAAGCATTAACTAATTCCTTAGGAAGTCTATCTTTTCTTCCTATATGCCTAAATTTTATTTTAGATTCATCAGCATCTTCAATTAAGTTTTCAACTTTATCTAATAATAGACTAAATAATGCCTTAGTCTCCTCAGAGTTTCTCTTCCAATTTTCAGTTGAAAATCCCCACAAAGTTAAATATTTCACCCCTTGTACTTGACATTCTTCAAATAATTCCTGCATATGTTGAAAACTAGCCGCAGTATAATGTCCAAACTGAGGAACTAATCTTTTAGTTCTGGCCCATCTTCTATTTCCATCTGGAATGATTGCAACATGAACTGGAGCTACTTTCTTACTCTTAACAAAATATTTACCTAAATTAAAAAAACTTTTAGCTTGATCAACAATAAACGAATTATTTCTTATCAAACTAAATTCTTTAAATTCCCGAGAAGATTTTTTCCATTGATATTGTAATCCCTTCACATTAGAAATTCCAGGATTAGATTGAATCCATAATAAAAATTCATTCAATTTATCTTTAGATCCTTGAACAATAATTTCTACACTACCATCAATTCTATTCAAAACATAACCAAAAATACCCTCTTTACTAGCCTTCCTATAAACTAAACTTCTAAAATTAACTCCTTGAACTCGCCCATAAACTCTAATTTCTAACTCTTCAAATTTCATTGTTGTTTATCTCCTTAATCAACAACTCTTTAAATTTCTCCAAATCTGAAGTTCTAACTCTAGCTCCAATGGCATCTAAATGTCCTCCTCCTGCAATTTCTTCCATCTGAGCAGAAACTTTTTCAAAGAGCAATCGTACATTTGTTCCTCTTAATGAAAAATTACAAGAAGCACCATCAACATAACCTATAGCCACGTACTTATCTTTATTCCTATAAGATATTTCATTAGAAACATCTCCACTCATACTAGTTTCTCCACCATAAGTAAAAAATATCAATTTTCCAAACACTGCCTTCTTAGATTCTTCAATCAATAAATCATATTTTTTCTTAAGATTGAAATACTTGTCTCTAAAAGCCTTATTACCGATAACTTCTGAAAAAACATCTGCTGGAGAAGCACATAAAATTAAAAAATTCTGCATTGCAACTACATTAGTTATTGAATCTTTCAGTCCGAAATTAAAAGACTGAGCAATCTTGCCAATTTCGCTATTATAATATGCATCGAAAGGCTCTTCTATATTCTTGCCCCAAAGTTCAGGATATTCTTTAGCAAAATCTTCTGCAAAATTCGGCAAATAATGATCTGCGATACATCCTGCAACTGCAATCCATAAATCTTCTTTCCTTCCTGTCAATTTATATGAGACATATGTTACTGGCTCACCACTTTTACCATCATAAGCATAATTGAAGGACTCAAAACTTTTCAAATCTGAAAAATCTTCATTTTGATTAATATGATGATCTATCCAAATACAAGGCAAATTCATCTGATCAATTATACTCAAAAATTCCCTAGTCAAAACAGGTTTATCTAAAATAAAAACATAATCTGCATTCAACTCTTGAGCTCTCTTAGCATAACTCTCATTCAGTCCAGGATAACTTCTAACTGCCACTCCTTTTCCACGACCAAGCCAACGTCTAATAATCAAAAAACTACTAAGACCATCAGCATCATTATCAAAAAAGAATATTGGATTTTGAGCCCTTTCCAAATGCTCTTTCAATTCCTGCTGTTTCTCCAAACTTAACATCCCACTTAAGACAAAAAACACCTTTTAAGCTTTTGGTATGGGACTTCTATCCCTTTTAAGAGAAAATAAATAACTTTTCCAAGCTCTATTTTTTTGCTCACTAGACATATCAGAAAATTCCAACGAATTCATAAAACTGACTCTAGCTGCAGATTCTGTTGTAACAACTTCATCACTAGGAGCAATCTCAATATCAAATTTTCTGCTAGGCACATTTCCAATAATTTTTTCGTTTATTTTATTATTAACTCCTGTACTAACAACATCATTACCAGCCCTATCAGGAAACAAATTATAATAAGCATCAACATATGGTTTCATAACTCTATTCAATTCAGCATAACTAGGAAGCTTAAGCGCCTCTGGCGCTAACCCGACCAGGCGCCAACTGCCGCTGCCGAGACGGAACCCGCCACAGAGCCGCGACCCGTACACGAGCCCATCGACGCACAACGCTCTTAAAATTGGACTTTCATTTTCTTCAGAAACATAAACTCCCATCAATTCATCCAAATTAGTTTGATAAAATTTCCTAAACTGCTCAACTCTTTTTTCCACATAAGTTTTTAAAAAAGAATTATCATCAAAAGTAGCCCAATTCCAAAATCTATGATTTAGAATTTCATAATCAATACTTAATCTCCTATTCAAAATATCTTCTTCTCTATCTAAATTAAGTCCTTTTAAGGCATCATAATTTTCTTCATTAATCTTGCCCTTTTTATCTAATTTTTTCCCCTTAAACAATTTTAAAACATCTAATCCTTTAATCAATTTAACTTCATCACCTCTATATCCAACAAAATCAAAACTATCAAAACCAGTTATCTCCCAACTTTCAAGCCCTGAATTTATCTGTCTTTCCATTATTCCAATCAAAGGCATTGGAATTCTATTCTCTTGAGGAGACAAACAACTATCAAAACAATTATACAAAACTCCAGAATAAACTTCAAACGCTTCTCTATTTAAATCATGTTCTTTACATTCTCTTCTGTATTCATCACTATTAGGTTCTAATATCATAAAAACTCAACAAAGAACATATATTTAAACTTATCTAGTAACTACTTATAAAGGACAATATCTACCTCAGTAAAATTTCTCTTAATAGAACATGAGCACTATAAAAATATCACTTAAACAAAATAATTATACTAACATGATCAAGACGCTCCAGAAAAACTTCATTACTACAACATATAAAGCAAGATCTTAGGGTATTAACAAGCAATAAAATCCATTTCTCTCTGAAAATCTTTGTTAGAATGAAATTGCATCCTCTAAAATCATCTCAACGTATACTGCACAGATACACTAGCCTGAATATTAATCTCTTTAGGATTAATATCATTTAAATCATTCAGTTCAGGAACCTCAATTTCTGCACTTCCACTAGCTTTAGCTTCACTTGTAGCAACACCATAATCATAGTATCTTATTGGATTATAATTGAAATCTTGATTACTCAAACTTATCAATTTACCCAACTCCTTTCCTTGCCCTGAAGCAATTGCTTGTGCTTTCAATTTTGCATCTTCACTAGCTAATTCTAATGCTTTCACCTTATACTCATTTTGTAATTTAGAAGACAATTCAAAATTAATATATGACACTGACGCTCCAGAACTAACTCCTGAATTTACAATATCAAAAACTTCATCAAAACTTTTACTATTAACTAAAATTTCTTGTCTTGCAACATAACCTATAAGTTCATTTTTACCTTTATCCCAATTATATTCAGGATAAACACTAAAACTCAAAAACTTTACATCTTCTCCAGAAATCCCATTCCCTTTCAAAGAATTCTTAACTCTGTCCCCTATTTCAATAGCTTGCTCTTGAGCAATTTTCTGACTAATATTTCTAGTTTCAATATTAAATGAAACAGAAACCTCATCAGGAACAACTTCTAAACTTGCAGTTCCTTGTGCAGAAACATTCGGAGCCTTAGAATTACTAATGCTTGTATAAACTAATCCTACAATTAACAATATTACTAATCCTGAAAATCCTAAAATTAATTTAAGCATTTTCAAACCTTGTCCTTCCACTTGTACCTCTTTTGTAATTTGTCTCACCATATTCTTCTCCAATTATACAACACAAGAACCATTAAAAATGCTATCGCTCCTCCAAAAAACCAAAGCCAATATAATTCAATTCCGGAAGATGAGACAATACTTCCAGCATCTACAAATCTATCCGCACTAACTCCTGCTTCCAAAGCTACAACTGGAGGACTAACAGAATCTACACTATTAGCAACAAATTCTTGAGAACTTGAATAAGCAATTCCTTTAGTACCATAAAACAACTTTATTCCCAAAGCTCCTATGGCTGAAGCAAATATTGCAGGCAATATGCCTTTAATTTTTCTCTTAGATGAAATAACTATTTTCTTTTCACTAACTCTATATCTTAAAACTTTCTTTCCCTTAACACTCCAAAGAGTTTTTCTAGTACTTTCAATAAATCCAGACTTAACAAGTTTCTTAATATTATATCCAACCGTATTTATAGGAATTCCCAACTTAGAAGCAATTTCATTTTCACTCATTTCATCTTCAGCTAATAATCCAATTATTTTTCTACAACTAGAATTTGCAACAACTTCTGCAATTTCAGCAGCTTTAGGATCATCAACATCAATCATTATCGATTTACTTGTCATACCTAACATAAATAAAACTTATTTATAAATCCATTCAAGACTACAATTTGAATTGAAGTCTTGGGAACATGAAAAAATAATAGTTTTCTTAATAGCCCTCAGGAACTAGTAATCATATAGGTGTTCAATCTTCGCATTTTTACTTTCTAGATAATTCAGAATATTACTCAAAGATTTAACAGGCGATCTAATTCCTATTCTCTTATCATCTTTATTAGTTAATATATTCATATTAAATAATACTTCTCCCTCTTCTAGTTCGTAATCCCAATTTTTATTTACAACTGCAGTCAAAAAAATCTCATCATTTCCTGCAATATCAACAAAGATTAAACCTTCATTAGATAAACGAGGAAGAATTTCTGTAAACTCTCCATATCTGGGAAGTTTTACAACCGTTAAACCTCCCTCTAAATCTTGAACTTTAATCATTTTTGGAAAATCTCTAAACATATACTCTGAAGAATTTTCTACAGTTGCATAAATTTCTAATGGTGCTTTTCCATAAAGAATAAAAGTTGCTCCATTAATTAAGCCACCATAAATCGTTTTAATAATCAGCTCAAAACTTAACATAATTCTACGTTCAAACTTTCTAATAATGTGCTCACCAAAAATATCTGTTTCTTTCCAAAGAACTCCGAATTGACTTGCAAAAGAAAATTCATACCATGGATAATCATATAAAAAATTTACATATTCTTTATTGAAATGATAAGCAAATTCGTCTTCTTCAGTTGCATCATTTGAACTAGTCCATTCGCTAAATCTTCCAACACTGTTTTCATAAATGCCCTTAGCTCCAAATTCAATACTGGAGCTAGTCCCTATAACCCAAAGCATGAAATGATCTCCTATATTAAAACCATAGTTTCCTTTTGTAATTTCATAAACGTTGCAGTATCCTTCCCAAAATTGACTAATTGAAGCAAAATAAGGATAAGAACTAGGAGGATTAGATTTTATCCAATCTGCATATTCCTCTGGTATGTAAACTAAATGCCATTCTGGAAAAGTCAAATAAGTACTCTCCTCAGGACGATTATACTCACTTATGTTTAAATTAATCTGTGAACCATCCATAATATGATAACTTGGACTTGAAACATCACTCAATGATGGGCAAACTAACTTAAGTCCAAAAAAAGGAACAACAATCAAACAAAATAAAATTAGTAAAAACAAAAATATTAATATTTTTATTCTAATACTAAAACAATTAAACCTATCTAAAAATCTTTTAAAAAATTTATTTAAATCGCAAACTTTCACTCTTAGAAAAAAGCTATTTATATTTTTTACTTAATATAAAACCTATATAAATTGCTATGCCTCCAATAAAAATATGAGGTAAATTAAGAGCTATCTTAGTACCTATATCTAAATATTCTACCCCATATTTAAATATAGCTAAATCTAAATAACCATTACCAAATATTAATCCGATAATTCCATCTAAGCAATAAAGTATTCCAAATGCTTTGAAATAAAACAAAGAATATCTCAAAGAATGCCAAGCTGCAAAAACTGCCCAAATTGCTGAGACTAAATGAAGAACATCATCAAATGGATCTATATCAAAAATTCCTAATAAATAACCATTCCAATTTAGTCCGGGTATATATCCAATCAGAACAACAAAGAAAAACAGACCAGCATAAATCCAAGCAAGATTTCTAATAATCCTCTTCTTTTCTTTCATTAAATAAATACACATTTATTATTTATAAATCTTCACTCACTTTGAATATCACTAATCCGCTCAGAAACAAGAAAATAGAACCTATATAGAATATTATTTCTAATGTGAGTAAATCTGCAAGATAACCTCCAACCATAACTGCTAAGCCAGAGAATATAGCAAGCCATCCATGATAGATTCCTATTCGTTCACCTCTTTTAACTCCATCAGTAAAATTTGCAATAATCACTTTCTCACTAGTTTTCTGCATCGCACCAAAAACACCTAATAAAACTTGAATAAAATAAACTTGCCACATGTTAGTAACTATTGGGAAAATCAAAAATATAATTGCCATTCCAAAACTATTAAACATTAAAAACAATTTATTACCAAATCTATCGCAACTCTTTCCTATCCATTTGTGAACTAAAGCCGAACTTATAGTGAAAATACCATATGCTATTCCAAACTCTGTAAAATTTACGCCTAACCCTTTAATAAATAATATGTAAAATGGAAAAACCAACCCTGCGCCTAAAATAGCAACACTCTGAGAAAATGTAAGCCACCTAATGTCCTTCATAATCTTCATCCCCTAAACAATATTTGGCATAAAACTCATTCATAAACAATTCATTTATATCATAATTCTTCTTGTTAATACAAAATTCATTAAATTTGGGATATGATTTTCTTATCTGATCTTGCGATGCATACAACTCATAAGGCAAATAATAAGTTCCATTAAGTTCCAACGATAAATCTATCAAATCTCGAGTCCACTTTTCAACTTTATCTTGTTCTTTGTCTGAAAGACCAACATTGAAGTATAAAACTGCTCCAAACTTGTCTTCATCTTCACTATAAGATAAAAATGACTCTGAATTATTAGAAATATATCTTATAGTAACACTTAGAAAGTTAATGTTATTTTCTCTTATAGTATCTCTCAAACCGTCTAGAAATAAAGGAAGATTATCCACAGGAACAAAATACTCTTGAAGTATATCTGTATTTCTAGAAGAATAATACTCCAAAAATTTAGGATCTGAATTCATTAAGTTATTTCTAGAGACTAAATCAGGAAACTCTATACCTGTATGCTCTTTCTGCAAATACCACCTAAATGCCTTGCCAAAATCGTACTTTCTAGATAAACCAAAAACAAATTTCTTCAAAGCCAAATTTTTATTTTTTTGTAGTTTCAAATAGTTTGAATCAGATATATTTGTAAGTGAATAAGTTGTCACGACCATTTCATTTAACAAAGAATTATCATTTGCAATAGAAAGCCGAGCATAAATAATCTTTAAATCAGTATTATTTTTACGCAAATCTTTAAACAAAGATGGATATTTATCATAACTAATGAAATATTCCCTTTTTTCATAAACCTTATTGTCTTCTAGTTCTAAATCCATATCTAATATTACCCCAAACAAACCATAACCCCCACTTACTAAACTAAATAGTTCTGAATTATCTGTTCTACTAACCTTAACTATGGTACCATTAGCTAAAAGTAATCTGAAAGATCTTACAGTCTCAATCATGGACCCATAATTGGGGTCACTTTCATGAACATTTACACTTAAAGATCCTCCTACTGTAAATGAATTATAACCTTGCATAACCCTAATTGACAAATTGTAAGGATTAATAAATTTTATAATCTCTTCCCATGTAGTTCCACTTTGCACCCTTATTAATTTTTTTTCACTATCTAAAAAAAGAATCTTATTATAAGAAGTCATGTCGAGAACTACTGCATCTTTATAAAAAGAATGTCCTCCCATACTATGTCTTTTGCCAGCTATAGAAACCTTAAGATTATTTTCTTGTGCTTCAAGTAACGCTTCCTTTAATCCGTTCAGTTCGTCATTCTTAACAATTTTATTCACATGAGTAGGATTAAGTCTACTCACATCATTTATTAGAAGATCATCTGATCCAACTAAGTTTTTATTTAAAGAAAACAAAAACAGAATTATATATAAAACAACAAAAACTGCCACACCTGCAACAATAAGGAACCTCTTTTTCACAACTTAAATAAAGATTTCAGAGTTAAATACTTTCCTAAATAAACTATTTATACCCTAATAACTTAAATAATAAAATGAAAAAGTGGGTTAAAATAACTTTGATAATTATAGCAATAATCCTTCTACTAATAATTATTTATCCAAAAAAAGTCATATACTATGAAGCAAATTTTGGTGGATGGGGTCCGATGAAAGTGCCAATGAACTACACAGAAAAATTCTGTAATTGTATTGGAATTTCTTTATATTATCCAGTTTATGACGCACCAGGAGAAAGTTATTGCTTAGGAATAAAAAACTCCTGCAAATGTACAAATTGGTATAATAAATCTTCAACAGAAACTGAGTGTGAACAATGAAAATACAAAAATATCCAATATTTCTTTTTATAGTGTTTCTAGCAGTCTGGACTTGGGCAGCAATAGCTCCAAAATATAGAGATGGTTGGCTAGCAGAAAATTATTTAGTATTTGTCTTAGTTCCACTAATAGTAATCTTTAGCATATACTTTAGATTATCAAAAACTTCATACACTTTACTAACAATTTTTGCAATTCTTCATGTTATTGGTTCACATTATACTTATGCAGAAACTCCTTTTGGATATATTCTACAAACTTGGCTAGGAGCAGATAGAAATATGTATGACAGATTAGTGCACTTATCTTTTGGATTATTATTAGCTTACCCTATGAGAGAAGTGTTCATAAGACTTTCACAAGCAAAAGGTTTCTGGTCATATTGGTTCCCAATAGAATTAGTAATGGGTCTTTCAGGATTGTTTGAAATAATAGAATGGTTGGCTTCAATCTATTTCGCTCCAGATGTAGGTCTAGCATATGTCGGTGCGCAAGGAGACATTTGGGATGCACAAAAAGATATGGCTCTAGCAACAATAGGCTCAATATTTACAATGTTCGTAGTTTTCATAATAAATGCAATTTACAACCCATCACATTCAAAAGAATTTAAAGAAAGTTTAACGATACCTAAGAACGATGAAATATTAGGGGAAGTTAAACTATCTGAAATGATACTACAAAAAAAAGTGAAAAAATGGAAGAAATCTTTAAATACCCACATACCATCAAAAAATCATGAATAAATGGACAGAACTTTTACTAGGATTAGTTTTAGTAATTGTGGCAATACTGGTTGCATTCTATTCCCAAAACTGGGGAATATGGAACTTCTGGAATGCTGCTGCTGAGTTCTTAAAGGGCGGACTATTCTGGTTCGTTGTTGGAATCGGCGCATTATTAATCCTTCTAGGAATCTCAGATATTAAAGAAGCTTAATCATAAGTAGATACTTTAAACTCTATTACTTAATATTTCTAATGATAAATTTCCTAAAAAGATACAAGCACTACTTATCTAATTTAATACTAATTTGGACAATTTTCTTTTTTTACAAAACCTTCGATTATTACCAAAAAATTCTAAGTCAAAATACTCTAAAAACCCTATTATACTTAGCTTTAGCATATTCAATTCTAGGATTAATATATTATTCTCTAACTCCTAAAGATAATCTAAGAGAAACTAAAGGAACCCTATTAATCAAAACATTATCAAAAATAGCTTTCTTCAAAAAAATAGACAAAAAAGAAAAAATCAGCCTCCTATTCATAATAGTAAAGATATTTTTCTTACCTTTAATGATAAACTTTGCATTAGCCAATTATTACGCTCTAAAAAACCAAATTCCTCAACTATTTCATTCAGGTAATCTATTTTCAATATCTTCATTTAACGCTATCTCATTTCCTCTAATATTAACTTTAATTTTTTTTATAGACACATTAGTTTTTGCTTTAGGATATGCTTTTGAAGCAAAATTTCTAAAAAATAGAATTATCTCAGTAGAATCTACTTTTTTCGGATGGTTCGTAACTCTAATATGCTACCCTCCATTTAATAGTTATGTAACTAAATACTTAGATTGGTATGCAAACGACTACATAATTTTTTCAAGTGAAAGTATAACCTTCATAATGAGAATTTTAATAATCTCACTATTAACAATATATGTCTCTGCAACTATCTCATTAGGAACAAAAGCTTCAAACTTAACAAATAGAGGAATAGTTTCAAGAGGTCCTTACAAATATATTAGACATCCGGCATACATCACAAAAAACTTATCATGGTGGGCCACAATAATCCCTATTCTTTCATGGCCTGCAATCTTAAGCATGAGTTTCTGGTCAATAATATATCATCTAAGAGCAATAACTGAAGAAAAACATCTAAGCCAAGATCCTGCTTATATTGAATATAAAAAGAAAGTCAAATATAGATATATTCCATTTATCTATTAAGAACAATAATCCCTATATACCTTATTACCTTAAATTCTAAATGTCTGAACGTCAAGATACTAATCATATCGGAGATTCAAATAGATCGTATCTTGAGCGTGCTCGAGATGCTAAAAAATACTCTTCAAGCATCTCGACATGTAAGATTTGTGGTGAAGATAATTGTAAAAAACACTCTTTATTATTAGGTAAAACTCAAACTATCACTGAATTTTCCGGCTCAAGCCCTCCAGAAATATTCATAGGGAAATGGAATTATCCCAATGTTTATGCTGGCATTCTTAGCCCTCAAGAATATGGAAATACGGAATTAATGTCTTCAGCTGAAAAATGGCATAAAAATCATCTCCCAATTCCAGAAATATTAAATCTCAGAAATAAACTAATTTATGGTAGAAGTACTACCAATATAAAAAATTCTTCTCAAAGATTCATGTCAGTAGTAAAAGAAGTTGCTATGACTGATAAATCAATAGCTACTGAATTTACTCTAAAAAAACCCATATCTCAAAATTCTGAAAAAGAAAATAGAGTGCCATTAATCAGCAACGCTGCTCCAATACATAATGTCTCACTTCAAGAAAATCCTAAAGTTCATAAAAAAGTAGATTATCTAGTAAATGATACAGACGTAAAAGCTCAAGTCGCTCTTAAAGAATTAGAAAAAACTTCTCAAACAAGCACTTTAATAAAATTATTATCAGCAGGACTTTTAGGAAAAAAGAACAATCGAAAACTAGTCCCTACAAGATGGTCCATCACTGCAGTAGATTCAAATCTTTCAAAAGATAAACTAGATCAAATTAGGTTTTACAAGGAGTTATCTGAAATAAGCTTATTTCATGCTGAATATTTAGGAAATCACTATGAATTTCTCCTCCTCCCTGAAAAATTTGCTTTCGAAGTTATTGAAATATCTCACAAAGGAGGAGTTTGGCATGATTATGAAGGATTCTACGGGCGAAAAAACTATGCAGATTCAGTTACTGGGGCATACTATGCAAATCGCTTAGCTCTAACAGAATATTTAGAAAAAATAAAAAGGCAGTCTCAATGTATTGTTTTTAGAGAAATAAAACCTGAATATACTGCACCCCTAGGGGTAGGAATTCTAAGACAAATAAGTAGAGAAGCATTTTCTAAACCTTGTGAAACATTTAACACTATCAAAGAAGCTCTAGAAATAATTCAAACTCGAATAAATACACCTATAGAAAAATATAAAGAAAAATCTATCACTCTTAAAGAATATAGAAAACAAACTCGCCTATCAAATTTTTAATTATGTTATTACTTTAGAGTTATATAAACCGCAAAATTTATAAACCTTCTAAAGGCTATGAATTTATGATACTTCCAGAATGTATATCTGACAACTTACAAGAAGTTCAAGGAGAGAATTATTTAGGCTTAACCACTTGTGAAATAGAACCATTATATATAAAAGAGGTAATAGAACAAGGTAAAAACATGGGCACTGGAGGATATCATTGGAAATATGGAAATGGACACATTAAAAAACTCAGACCTAGAGAACTGACAGAAAGATTACCAAAAAGATTTGAAAATAGTTTAAAAATACGGCATTTATTAAAAGGAGATAATACTGGAATACCTCATCCTATGGGTTTGATTTATGAAGGGACTACAAAAAATATACTACTTGGAGATTCTAACGCTTACTTTATCACACTCTATGTGGAAGGAGAAAACTTACTAAACCAAATAAAAAATTTAAACAATAATCAGATAGAAATAATATTTAATTTAATGAAAATTCACCTAGAAAATTATTCAGAAAAAGGATTATATCTATTAGACTTTGCACCAAGAGATATAATTCTAAAACCTCTGGAAGATGAAAAATTTGAACCTATCTTTGCAGATACCGAACACTTAGAAATAGGACCCAATAAAAAATATTCACTTGATACTGAACTTGTAAACAAACAAAGACAACAATTCAAAATAGATTATTCTCCTTTCCTACCAAGAAAAAGACTAAATAAAACTCTTGATATGATGTTTAAATAAAAAAATAAAAAAGAAGATAATAAAATTATCTTCAATTAATTAAAAGAGTCCTTGACTAAACTGCTAAACCAAAGATAACTACCAATTAATCCAAATACAATTATATCAATTAAGCTCCAAACATCTCCATTGACTAAGTTTATAATCGCACTTACAAAGATTACTACTGATAGAACTATAGTTAATATTCTAGCCCAATTTTGTCCTTTCCACAACACTTAGTATCCGGATTAAAAGAAATAAAGGGTGAGAACTATTTAGGAATAGCAACCTGTGATTACGATTCAAAATTTATAGAAGAAATACTAGAAAGAGGAAAAAAAGTTTATCCAAATTATCATTGGAAGACAAATAATCTGCATATTAAAAAACTAAAAATTGATGAACTTACAAGAAAACCTGCGATGAGATTTGAAAACAGTTTAAAAATAAGCAGAAGATTTGGAGATGATTGTGGAATACCTATTCCTCTTGCATTAATTTATCAAGGAACAACCATGGAAATCCTGACTGGAAAAGCTAATGGATATTTCATTACTCAATACGTTCCTGGAAACACTTTAATTCAAGAAATAAATAAAATGCCTAAAACTGAAAGAGACGAACTATTTGTATTAATAAAACTCAGACTAAACGATTATTCAAGAAAGGGATTCCACCTTTTAGATTTTGCACCAAGAGATATAATATTATTTCCAATAGAAAATAGCCACATACTCCCTATATTTGCAGACACTGAACATCTAGAATTGACAGGAGGAAGTTTAGAAAGAAAACAAATGCTTTTAGCTGAACAAAAAAAACAATTTAAAATAGATTACGAAGACTATTTATCAAGAAGGGAATTAAAAAACACACTTGATATTTTATTTGAATAATAAAAAAATAAAAAAATAAAATTACTCCTTATCTAAAAGCAGACTTTACTTCTTGATTAAACCAGAGATATCCTCCGATGAATCCGTCAATTATAATCCATACTATTGTACTAACTGAAAATACTGCTATTAAAGATAACAATCCAGTTAACACGGATATTACCGAAAATACAATTACTATGATTCTAGCCCACTTCTGAGCTCTCAACAGACCTCTTCCTATAAAGAAGTAGATTATTGCGAAAAGAATACTCACAAATCCTGCTATTATCATTACTGGACCTAAAGCAACTCCTAACTCAGGAATATCTTTATATTTAATCAATAGATCAGGTAAAAACCAAGCAGCCAATGCACTCAATAAAGACCAAACTGCACCTATATAAGCTAAAATTCCAATAACTTTAACTCCAGTAGGAACACCAGCAGAAACATTCTTTACACTAGGTTTACTCACTAAACTAATTGATTTACTAGCAACTTTGCTAACGCTCTTCTTTTTAACAACCTTTTTTTTCGCCATAAATAACACCCCCTTTCATAAAAATAAAAATTACTTATTACCTTTAATCGCGTTTTTTATATTTCTCTGTAATTGCACCATGGAATCTTCTAATTGTTGTTTATTTTTAGTTCCAGTACATACTAATTTTCCATTAGAAAATAACAAAAAAGTAGCAGTAGGATCTTCTAACTTGTAAACCAAACCTGGAAATTGTTCAGGCTCATATTCGGTATTTTCTAATTGTAAAGCCAAAACATTTAAGTTTAAACTTAAATCAATACTTCCAGAAGCAACAATATTTTGAACCGTAATCTTAGGAGTATCTGTAATCTTAACGCCAATCTTTCCAATTTGCTTAATAACTGCTTGAATAACTTCCTTAACTTGTGCAACGTTCTTAGTTCCAGTACACACTAAATTACCTGAAGAAAAAACTAATACTGCAGATTTAGGCTTCTCAATTCTTAAAACAAGTCCTGGAAATTGTTCAGGATTATATTCAGTATTACTTTGAGTTCTAGCCAGTTTAGTCAAAGAAACCTCTTTTCCTAAAGAGGTAGTTGCTACAATATTTTGAACTTTTAGATTAGATTTAGATACCATTATGTTTTGTATATCCTTTATAAAGACCTTCCATTTATAAAGCTTTCCCAGACTAAGGGATTGGGACAGGATTAACTAAATTATAATCTAAATAAGTTATGCCAAATTGCTCTGACAAAGAGAGCAGTGTCTATTCTATCTGCTCTCTTCTGCCTAACATTCCAACCAAACATTTTCTTATCT
>Ga0210057_1002843_pt1 | contig 24392 bp, 22 predicted proteins | sample CryGeyCG2114_010_2_FD_183968 | JGI IMG/M metagenome (GOLD analysis project Ga0210057, IMG submission 183968) | Groundwater microbial communities from aquifer - Crystal Geyser CG10_big_fil_rev_8/21/14_0.10 (SPAdes) (version 2) | ecosystem: Environmental > Aquatic > Deep subsurface > Groundwater ...
CAAATAGTAACGGACAATTAGATCAAGATGATAAACCAGTGTATGGTGCAAAAATTTATGTTGATGGCGTTTTTAGAGGATTTTCAACATTTCCTTTAGGAGAATATCAATTTGATGTGCCTTCAGGCGCAAGTCACGTTCTAACTGGATCCTATCAAGATTTTGAAGCTGTACCTTTAACATTTCAAATTAAAGAAAAGGAAGGTTTGATTAGAAATTTACTTCTTACAACGGCAGAAGGAGAATGTTCGGCCGATGGAAATGAAAAAGAACCTTTAGACTTTTATCTTTCTCCTGTTCAAGGGAAAGAAGAACTTCAATTAAATTGGAAAAAACCCTGTAAAGAAGTTCTTGGATATAAAATTACGAGAAATCATGGTGACAAAGAAGAAGCAATGTTTGAAGCGTCTCCTTTAGATGAATTGTTTATTGATGCCGGTGTAAACTGGAACAAACAATATACCTATAAAATTATTGCATTGTATAGTAAGGATCGTCAATCTAAACCTGTACAATCTGCCGAATTATCCCCTGGAAATGAAGTCTGTGGGGAAAAATATGATCAAACTGCAAAAAAATGGAAATCTTTTTGTCAAGTTGAAAATAAGAAAACCGTATTCACATGCAATGCACAAAATCAATTAGTTGATGCATTAAATTGTGGGAGTCAAGGAGAATCATTTTTCTGTGCACCCCTTAATGAAAATATAGCGGAATGTAAAAGTGCGGGAGTATGTACTTCTGGTGCAACACCTTTTGGTTTATTTGCAAATAGAGCTATTTGTTATGGTGGAAATTCTGTAGAAAATCCAGAAAACTTTTGTTATTACGATTATTCAAATTCAATTTCTGATCAATGTAATAGCTGTACAAAAGTAGAATCTTGTTTTGATTATCAACGTAAAGATGCCTGTGAAATTAATAATTGTGTATCTTCCGCTTGTGAATGGGTAGATGTTGCACAAAACACACAATTAATTGATTATGGATTAATTGGTTTTCCTACAACAGTCACAAAAGAAACAGGTGCAGGATTTTGTACTACACAAGATTATCAAAAAGATGATTTATGTAGTTTATGTGGAAGTGCAGCAGATTTATTTGAAAATGCTTTTTGTACCGCAGATGTGTGTTCTGCATTAGGACAATGTTTCTCCACAAAAGGATTGACTGATTGTTCATCATGTGGGGAAGTTCCAACAACTGTTGCAAATTGTTATACCTATGGAACTCAATTAGAATGTAAGGGTAATAATGGGAAAGACCAATGTGAATGGAATACCTGTTCATGGTTAGGTGGCATAGATGGTGGAAGTTGTGTCAAAGATTCAAACAATGATCAAAAAGACGATTGTAATAATTTTTTAGGTGCTGAGGTCGTTTCTTGTAGAATTGACAATTCTCCTCCAGAAACAGTTATTGAAGGATCACATTTAATTTCCTTACAAAAACCAACGTTAACATTTATTGCAGATGATTCTAAACACCAGTATACAAGTCAACAAAATGCATTAGGCTTATTTGGATATTGTTTAGATTCAACAGATCCTAATGCACCTAGTAGTTGTGTAGATAAAGATGGCAAGGATGCATTCATTGAGAAACCATTTCCCGGACTTGCCAATAAAGAAACAATTATTGTTGATGTATTAGATGCCTTGAAAAATAAAATTGTAAATGGCGAAAATTATGTGTTGAAATATTATGCAGAAGACAAATATGGTAATCGGGAAAATACAAAAGAAACTTTTATCTTTGTAGATAATGTAGCACCAGAATTTGAAATTTCTGAGGACATTCAAACAACTGATAGTTCCACTGTATTAGAAACATATTTACAAGGTATGAATGAACCAATGAGTTGTGAATTTACATTGACACAAGTTCTTCCATCTGGGGAACAATCAAAAATTACATTAGGACAAGACATTCAACAGAAAAAAGTATTGTATACGGAGTTGAAAGGAATTAAGTATGCGTTAGAAGTTGCATGTACAGATAATGCAGGTAACGAACAATCAAAAATAAAAGAATTTACATTTGACTTAGAACCAACGATTGATATTGTCGATCCTCCTTTATTTGGTGTGGTATCAACTGAGGACATTATATTTAAAGCAAAAACAGAAGTTGGTGCAACGTGTGAATTGTTTTCATTTGAATCCGGCGTATGGGAAAAGAGGGCAGATTTCATTACTGATGAAACTGGTAAAGAACATCAAACTATCAGTATTAAAGTTCCCGGTGAACGAACATATGCCGCAGAACATAAAATAGTATGTAAGGAATTATATGTTCAGAAGCAATACGAAGATTATTATCATTTCACTGTAGATTTCACGCCGTCCGCAGTTCAAGCAGTTGTCAAAGAAGAAACAAGAGAGGAACGATTTTTAGGATCAAATTGGGAAACCACATTTGTAAAATCACCTGTACTAGGATTTGAATGTAAGGATGCGGCATGTGAAAAGATTTTCTATTGTACGGGTTCATCTTGTTCTGTTGCACCTTCAAATCAATATCAAGAATATACTACCGAATTAACTTTAGATAAAAGTACACATGTGTGTTATTATGGCGTTGATCAAAGTTTAAATCAGCCAACCTTTGCGGATTGTGGAGATATTTTTATTGAAGGATATGGGATAGAATTGAAAAATCCAGAAGCACATTATTTCGGTGTGGAGCAATGGGGAATTTCAAAAGAACCAAGTTTTGATGTTGTTTTTACAACTAAAGTTCCAACAGTGGAATGTAGGTATGATACAAATAGTAATTTCAAATATCACGATGCTCCTGGATTCAAAGTTCTCAAACCAAATGCACAACAAGAATATACCATTGAAAAATTTCCAGAAAGTAGTGGTGGTTCTGCATTTTCAGCAGGCACAGTGAAAAAGTTATATGTTGTATGTCAGAATAAAAATGGGGATCTTGGACCAGAACAAGAATTATTTTTATCTTATGACACTTCAAATCCAAAAGCACAAAATTTTGTGGGAAATCCTAATCCTTTAATTGAAGGAACAAAAGTAATATTGAGTATTAACACAGATGATAAAACATTATGTAAATTCAGCGACAAAGGTCATGACATATATGAATTAATGAACTTTGCATTCCCTGGTGCTGAATCAGATCTTCCTGGCGTTAAATCTAGTTATAAAAAGAAATTACATGAAACACATTATGTTCCTTATTATGTCAATAACTTCCAAGGTTTAAAAAATACAATTGAATTGACCTCAATGTGTAAAAATGCAGCGGGTGGATTCTCCGAATTACAAAAATTAACATTAAACATTGATTACACTTTACTCGGAGGTATTACTAAAATAACCCCGCAAGATGCATTTGTAAATACAGATACCATCCAAATTCATGTTGAAACAAGTAAAAATGCATTATGTAAAATCAAACAAGAAAATAATCTTGTCACCATGCAAGGAGCTGGTGGAAGATCGCATACATTAAACATTCCTTCTCTTCTTGGAAGTCACCAATTTCCAATTGTATGTACAATGGGAGAACATCAAGTTGATGGAAAAGCATCCTATACTTTAGATAAAACAAAACCAATTATTTCAAAAGTAAACAGCGGACTTTATTCATGTGGTAAATCTGAAATTAGTGTATATCCAGTTGTAGATGAAAATGTCAGTGCATTTTTTTATGAGGTCTATAGTAAATCTGGTGTGCAAATAGTGCCAGAGAATACGACCAGTTTTTCATTTGGACAAAAAACACCTAGTACAACAAATTTAGGAACACTTATTTTCCAAGGATCCACGGATGGTACAAAAGTTATTAAAGTACCTGCCGGAAATTTGACTGAAGGAGAAACTTATCAGATTAAAGTAAAGGCAGTAGATTTGGCAGGGAATGAAGGGGAGTTTACAATGAGTTCAGGTGTATCTATTACATCCGGTAATGAATCTATATGTAAAAGTACAAAACTTCCTGGTGTGGAAATTCTTAAAACCGAAACGTGTAAAGAAACAAAATTCTCCTTAGAATGTAATTCTCTTGTTGGTTGTGGAGATATTAATTATGGTGTAAGTACATCTGTTAGTGCTTGTGCTCCTAATTCAACTTATACAGGAGTTCCACTTTCCGTATCAGAAACAAATGTTGTATGTTATGATGCTATTGATAATATTGGGAATGAGTTTAAAGGAACACATACTGTTACATTTAGTGATGCAGATGGTGATGGAATCTCAGATGTATGTCCTGATAAATGTGCAAATACTCAAAAAGGAAAAATTGCAGATGATCAAGGATGTTCTTCCGATCAAAGTCCTGAAGGAGAAAAGAAAGATACAGATGGTGACGGATTAACAGATTTATTTGAGCAAACATATAATAGGGAAAATTGCGTTTTAGAATATTTAGCTAAAGATTCAGATTTAAATGGAGTGCCAGATGGATCCGAAGATTATGATACTGATGGATTTTCTAATTTCCAAGAACAAACACAATTACAAGACCCTTGTCAAGCAGATACTCAATCAGATACTACTGAAGATTCTGACTTCCCTGTAATTCCAAGTGGGCCTTCAAGCGGTGATACTAATGTATTGGCATGGGTTTTACTTATTATGGGATTATTATCCATGATTGGTAGTGCAGGATATTTAGTTTATTATTACAAATATTCAGGAACTAAAAGCACCGGAGGGATAATGAGGCCGGGTCCAGGACAGAGAACAACAGGACCACAAGGATTACAATCATCACCTCAAACAAATTTATTTAAAGATTTATTTAGAGGACGTCAGAAAGCCATTCAAGGTCAAAAACATAAATCTTTGTTTGGTGATTTCACAGAAAAATCTAAAGAAATACCTCATGTAGGGGATCTTTTGAAAGGGAGTAGTGGAAATATGTTAGATAAATTACATGGTATTGCACAGAAATATGTTGAACATAAAGATGAAATTAGTCCTGGCCTTAAAAAAGATGAAAAAGGAATATTTGGAAAATTAGAAAGTATTGCTAAAAAGACTAAAGACAAAAAAATTAATGAAGTTGTAGGGAAGGATGAAGCAAAAGATATTTTTACTAAATTAAAATCACTTTCTAAAAAGAGGAAAGAATGAACAAGAAGGGTATGGCCATTAATCAGGTATTTGTATTTATGATTGCAGGTTTAATATTTGCATTAATTTTAATTTTTGGATATCAAGCAATCTCTGGGTTTATTGATACAGGAGAAGCTGTTCTATTTACAAAATTCAAAACTTCAATTGAAGCAGATGTCCAGAAAATTCATACTGATTTTGGATCTATTAGAAAAAAGTCTTATACGTTACCTTCAGGATATGAAGAAGTGTGTTTTGTTAATATGGATAGGCCGTATCCTGCGGATTGTAGTATTGGCTTATTAGCCTGTGATACCTGGAAAACGTCTGAGGGATATAAAAGTATAGATCAGAATGTGTTTTTGAAACCTTCTGCACCTGCAATAAAAGTTGCACCCATTACATTAACAGATGGAGAAGATAAACCTCAAGATTCCCTCTGTATCAAACTCGTAAGTGGAGTTTTTACAATTATTTTAGAAGGAAAAGGTGACCATGCAGTGATTTCACCAGTATCATAATTTTACCAGTATCATAAAATGGCAAACAAAAAACAAAAACCCACAGTTTTTGAGCGTTCTCATTCAAAGAAAGGTCAAGTTCAAATAACTGTTAATTGGATTTATATAGTCATTGCAGGTGCAGTAATTTTATTATTTTTTACAGGTTTAGTTGTGAAGGGAAAAGATGCCGCAGAGAAAAATATTGCAGAGGATGTAGTTCAAGTAATGGGAAATGTGTTTACAGGTGCAGGTGTTTCTGAAAAAACAAAAAATCGTATTGAAACAAGTGGGCTTGCAGAATTCACATTTCAATTTACATGTACAGAAGGTGTAAGTACATTTGGAATCAAGGATAAAACCAGTTCAGTTCAAGATACTACACAACCAACATTTTCACCAGAAGAAATAAAGACTACTAGACTGTTGTTGTGGAGTTTACCTTACAAATTACCTTATAAAATTGTAGATTTATTATTTGTAACATCTATTAATACAAAATATTTTTTGATTGCATATGATGATATAGATTTTGTGAATGAATTCGATACTGCAACAGATGATACTGATAAAACCATGAAAATTAATTGGCAATCTATTACAAATTTGGATGAAGTGGATCCTCAAGGAAATTTTCAAATTCGCATTGTGGATTTAGATGGTATTTATGTGAAGGATAATGGGGATGTGCCTGAAAAAGTACAAGCCTTAGCAGATGAAAAAGTAACCGCAGTAACTTTTTTGTCTGGAAACTTAGTACAATACTATCAAAAGCAAGGAATCGTGTGGATTAAAAAAGGAAAACCAGTAGAAATCATTTCCTTGGGTGGAAAAAGAGACGCGGCAAAATATGCTGCAATTTTTGCACAAGATGGTGACCAATATAATTGTAATATGCTTAAGGCATTTAAGAGATTAAGTTTGGTGAATCAAGTGTATCAAGGAAAATTAAAGGATTTACAAACTTACTATACTGACAACTCTCAATTATCATTAACAAAAGCAAGTTGTTATGGTTTAGCAGGTATAGAAGGTTTCGCATTTGAGCAGAATATGAAAAATGAATTAGACGCATTTCAAGGCAAAATTGAAACTTGTGTTTTTCAATCAAAGGAAGGTTTGACTTCCACATCATGTCAAGATTTTGTGGGATATGCACATGCTGTAAGTAATATTAACCAAGAATTACAATCGGAATGTATTCCCTTATATTAAAGGATATAAATATTAAAATGAAATTAGAAAGAAAAAAACAACAAAAATCAAAGATGCACAAAATTCATAATTTTGGCACACCAGAAAGTTCTAAAAAATTTCTCGGTGTTTTTGAGCTTTCTCAATCGAGAAAGGGACAGGTACAAATGACAGAAACTATTGCTGTACTTTTCATTTTTTTTATTTTGATTGTTTTTGGAATTTCCCTTTTTTATCAGTATTCTAAATCCTCTTTTCAAGCGCAACAAGAAGAATTGTTGGGAAAAAAAGCAATTGAAATCACTCTTAAAACCTTGTTTATTCCCGAATTAATGTGTACAAAAGGTGATGCCGAAGCTGAAGATAATTGTTTTGACATGATGAAAGTGCGTCATGCGGTGGATGTATTTGGTGAAAATAATTTAACTTATTTTGATACTTTTTCCTTTTCTAAAATTAGTTTATCTGAAATCTATCCTGGGAATGAAACTTATGTGTTGTACGATTTCCCTAAAAACGATTGGGAAAATACTGAAAAAACATTTTTTATTATTGCAATGAAAGATGAAGTAAAAGGTGAAGGTCAACCTTATTTCGGTATTGGCCGATTAGACATCGAGGTGTATTCATGAAATTTAACAAGTTTGGACAGATGGAAATTATTGGGCTTGTTGTAATCGTAATTTTAATCTCTTTAGGTATGTTGTTTATGGCTGTGTTTGCATTGAGTTCTGATACTTCTAAAAAAACATTCACACGAAAAGGTTTGGCTGCAAGTACAGTAAGTGGAATTCTCAAATTAAATGTGGGTAAAGAATGTCTAGGGCAAGGATCCCCTCAATTAGGCGGCGACATTTTAGAAGATTGTGCAATGTATTTCGATTTCAAAGAAGATTCTTCTAGTTCTATTTATCAATGTCGAGGAAAACATAGTTGTGTTTTTTTTAGGGCGTTATCATATGAAATATTAAATGGAACTCTTGGTGCTCAAGAAAAAAAGTATGAATTTACCGCACGTTTGATTGAACAGAAAGGTGCAACTCCAAAAGATTTAATTGAAATTATAAAAAATAAAGGTGGGTGTCCAAAAGCAGCAATTACAAATCAAGATAGTTCCAAACCATTTCCATTACAAACCAATGCAGGGTTGGTAGAAGTAGAACTGAAGATTTGCGATTAAATTATTTACATGTTAATTTCATATAATTCAAGGCACATTTTCCTTGGAAACTAGTTGGTTCACATATAATTTTTATTGGTTGATTATAGAACTCACAAGGTTCATTAGATGTACATGAAGGTATTTTATTTCCAATCAAAGAACCATTATCATAAACTTCAAACTTATTTTTTCCTGCTACAATTTTTGTTTGGTGAGATATTTCTGTAGGAAATGAACCTTCAATATAAGCAAAACCATAGATAGAAGTTCCGTTACTTGTACTAAAACTAATTTTTCCTGAACCTGATGAAGAAGGTAATCCATATAATATAGTCATTTTGCTATTTTTATAAATCCATTCAAATTCTAAAGTAGCCTCACCATTGCAGGTAAACTTATTTTTTGTTTCCATTGAGGAAAGTGTTTTTGGTTTCATATCGATTGAACCTAGGCTTGTGGTAATTGTTCCTCCATTCTTGAAGAGATTCCAATTGGTAGTAAATTTATTTCCAAAGTCTTCGTAAAATAATTCTTTACTTTGGGGGGGTTTACTTGCGCAAGTTCCATTATTACATGTGTCTCCACTATTACAACTTTGAATTTTCCATTCTAAACAATTGTCTGTGTCATAATCTCCACACGTTTTTATTTTTGATGAAGATTCACATGCCGTTTGTCCTTTGGTGTTGCATTCATTTGTACAACCGGGGTTTACAATAGAATCTACACATGATCCATCTTTACAGGTTTTTCCAGACCCACAATTTGTTATTTTTAAATCAAGACATTTATCGTCATCATATTTTCCACATGTACTTAAGGAGGTTCCACTACACGTAGTTTTTCCATAAGTGCTACAATCATCAGTACATTCTAAATCACATTTACCATTATAACATACTCTTGAGTTTAGACTACAATCAATAGTTTCTAAAAATAAACATCCTCCAGTATATTGGTTACAATTTTGGATTTCTGTTTTACTAATACATATTCCTTTTCCTTTTGTAAAACATTCATCTGTACAAGAATAATTGCAATCAGGATCTTGGTTATCAACTAAACCATCGCAATCATTATCAATACCATCATAACAATCTTCTTGTGGAAGGGTTGTTAAACATTTGTAATTGTGTAATTCTGCAGCAGCCATCACATTGATGTTCTGTGCTGCAAATGTTTCTTTGGTGTGCCATGTTCTGAAGGCTTTACACTTATCCGGTTGAATGATTCCTTCAGCAACAAGATTTTGATAGAGATTATAAGGAATATCAATCACTGCTTTTTTGGTGTAGGTTAAAATTTCTTTAACGTCGCTTCCAACCTTTGGAACTAAATCTGCAAGATCAATAACTGCAGTGATTCTTTGATCTTGTGCTAAATGTACATCTTTTGGAAGAAGACATCCAATTTCTGTACCTGTCTTTTGTTGATGTTGGGCATATTTTTTTGCGGCATCCAATGAATCAAAATTTGTGTCTTGCGTATATGCGTATGTTTTTTGTGCGACAGTGCCTAAAGTGTCCCATTCTAAATTTTTGACACTATTATGTTCAAAGATATGAAAGTAAGGTTCTCCATGAAAGTCGCCATGAAATACTTCAAATCCATCTCCGTCTTCAAAAACAATAGAGGCATTTTTTAAAGGGATTCCATTTTTACTCGCAAGAACACTCACAGTTTTACTACTTTGCGAATCCCAGAAAACAATCTTTCCATTCCCATTTGTATATCCTGAACTGACAGGAATTCCTCCAACAGAATGTGTTTCAACTTTTGATTTTTTATTTCCATCAATAACGCATTCTAAATTCTCACATATTTGGCTTGGCGGACATTCAGCATCTGTATTACATGAATCTCCTGTACAATAGGATTCATTATTTTCTGTTTGGGCGCAAATATGTGGTGCGTTGCAATCGTTATCTACATCACAATTAGTATTACTTTGACATCCAAATGCTAAAGAACCAAGTAATGCTAATCCAGAAAATTTTAAAGAAATGTTATTACGTACTTTTTGTAAGAACGTATGTTCTGTAATTGATTCTAATGACATGGAAGCTAATAATAGCCCTTTTTATTTAAATATTCCCCCTAATTTTAATGAAACTTACGTAAGGTTTATATACATACTTTACCTTCTTTTATAAAGGATGTTTATATTAAAAATGAGGTGAACATAGATGGTATTAAATAAAAAAGGGCAAGGACTTTCTTTAAATGTAATTATTATAGCGGCATTGGCGCTAATTGTACTGGTAGTATTAGCGGTAATTTTCACAGGTTCTTCAGTAGATTTCGCAGATAAAACTGGTGATGTTGCAGGAGATGCTAAACTTAAATTAACAACATTATCTTTAACATATGGTGATTGTCAACCTTCAGGAAGTGCTGAATCAACATTCATGAATGCATATTCCTCAGCGACTACATCTCAAGATCAAGATAATGCGGTTTCAGAATATAAAAATGAAATTAACAGATGTAAAGATTTTAGTGCAGACAAATTAACCTGTGAAGGAAACTCTGGTTGTATTTGGGGATAAAATAATGAACAAAAAAGGTGGAGCTGACATGTGGTGGATTATCATTGGTGCAGTTCTCGCAATCATTGTATTGGTTGTTCTTGTTTTTATGTTTACGAGTAGCACCGGTCGTGCTAAAGTTGGAATCAGTGCATGTTATGCTGGATCATGTATGCCTAAAGCCGATTGTGGTAATGGTACCATTAATCCTAGCATTGAATGTCCTAAAGATGCTTTTGACACAGATCAATTTTGTTGTGTTGGTGGTGGAAAAAAATTAACCACATAAAATGATCACTTCTTTTTTTTCTTTATGGAATAATAGGAAAGTGATATCAAAGAAAGGAATGAGCAATGCAACCATCACCTTGATTGTAGTTTTAATGTTGGCCTTGATTATTTTTATTGTTTTTGTGACAGGTCTTAAAGGAAAATTTGATTTAATAAACCCATGAAATCCAACAAAAAAGGAATGGAAATGAAATTAATTGTGACCTTAATTATATTAATGATCCTTTTAATCCTTGCAACAATTTTATGGCAATCAATTGGATCTGAATCTGATACGTTACTTGGCAACCTCAAAAATTTTTTATAATCATGGGATATGCAACTAAATTAGTGTTTTACATTATACCTCTTATTTTATTAGTTGTAGTTCTCTTTATTTTTTTTGGTCAAGGTGGTGCATGGGAAGATTTGAAAGATGTTATTTCCAGTGCAAAAGTTGTAGCACCAGATCTTACGTTTGGAGAGAACGCTCTTAATGGAAGCGAGATTATTACACCTGTACATCATATTGTTAAAATTAAAGAGTTAGTTAAAATTATTAATGAAACAATGCTAAAACCAGGCAATGAAAATTGTTTTGTGAAAGGTCCCGTGTTTGACGATTTTAGAGATGGAAATGAACGAACATCTATTTCTTTTGTGCGTATCTCTAATACAGATTCAAAATTAGTTGTGCATAGTGGGGCCGGTGGAAAACAAGTTGATACAACATTAGAAGATAAATTTGAAAATATGGTGCCGTGCGTGATAGGAGGAAGTGAAGAAATTACAACAAATTTTGTTGCACGTTTCTTTGATAAGACCTCTTTAAATCCTGGGAATTATTTCATGCCAGTTAGCGCTGTAATATTATCATATAAATTTGGTGCAACAACATCAGATGGTAATGGTATTTCAGTTGCAGATTTTCCTGAAGAAAAGAATCCAATCAATGATGAAGGAGATAATATGGAAAATAATGGGTGGCTATTCACACCTGACGGAAAAAACATTTGTTTCTTTCCCACAAATAAAGCAGTAAATGCGGATGATGACGGCATTGATAACGATTATTTTGATAATGTACAAGGTGTGAAACTATGTTCATAAATAAAAAAGGAATGACGGCAGGATTCATTGTAAGTATTATGATTACATTAATTGCATTCATCGTTATTTCTGGTGTGCTATTGAGATTTGTAAATCAAGATGATAATACTGAAGCAGAAATGTTATGTAAACAAAGTATTGCATTACGAGTTGCAACCACCATTAAATTAGGAAGTGAAGACAGTTGGGCAATTAAAGCAAAATTAAAACCTGTTCCCGCTTTATGTAGAACTATAGATAAACGTACTACAGGAGATCGTGAAAAAATCAAGAAAGAAGTTGCAGATTCTATGGCACGATGTTGGGAGATGTTTGGTGAAGGCAAATATGAAGAATTATTACATAGTTCTGATTTTTCAATAATTCCTGCAGTATTTGATTTCGGTGAAACGGAAAATAAATGTTTTAATTGTTATACCATTAATATTGCACAAGATGACATTAAGGGTGGCCCAATTATGGCTGGAGAAATGGAAAATTATTTGACCACTCATAAATATAAAAATAAAGGTAAAACATATTTAGATTATATTCAAACGTATGGTGGTCCAGGACGAGTAGTGTTTACAGTACCTGCGATTTTACCTCGTGAAGGATATGCGATTTCCATGATGCCAAAGAATAGAGAAGTTGGCGATGGAGAAGCCTGGAAAGGTGCTGGAAAAATTATTGTTGGTGCAGTTGTTGTTGTTGGCGTAGTTGTAGTCGGTACATTGATTGTTGCATGTGTTGTTGGGACTGCTGGTGTTTGTGCCGCACCAGCCGCTGCTGTGGCCACTGCTGCTGAAGCCGCAGCTACCGCTACCGCTGCTGCAGCTACATCTACGGCAGTAACAGCGTCAGGAGCTTCCGCAACAGCAATTGTGACAGCTGCCGCTGAAGCATCTGCAGCCGCTACAGTTGCTGCCGAAACCGCCGCCGCCACCGCCGCCGCCGCATCATCAGGTATGTTAGGATCAGGAGGAGCAGCACTTGCTGGAGCAGGCCTTACTACCAAAGTAGCAGTGGTTGCAGGCGCAGCTAAACTAGGGACAGGTGCACTTTTAACAGGTAGTGCTATGGCATATAGTGGAGCTAAAAATATTTTAACCACATTTTATGGAGAACGAGATGTTAGTTCTATTTACTTAGGAAATTTACAAATTGCACAAGAGATGTGTGGATCGGGGGATATTGCAGGTGAATAAAAAGGGAGAGATGATGTGGAAGTTGATCACTTTAATTCTTGCAATAGTTATTTTGGTGGTTATTATTGGCACGTTCTTCCCACATCTTTTTGATTTTGGAGATTCTATCAAATCAAAAATTGGGGGTATTGATGCAGATCCCGATTGTGATGATATTAAGGGGGCAGCCGATGAATGTCCATGTACTTCTGGTGATTATGCTTCGGTTTATAGAGGATGTCCTGCCGAATTCACATTAGCTCAAAAGAATGCAGATAAACAAAAATATAATACAGATACTGCTTGTGGGCTTATTAATCCTTGCGGAAAAAGTCCATCAGAAGAAGATGGGAATTCCATACGTACACCTGATGAACAAGCTTTACAACATTTTAGATCTTTAGAAATTTTTGCACAAGATAGTGATTCTTCTAAACAAGGAATAGTTAGACAAGCATGTTCAACATGGGTGGGGGATGCACAAGCAAATTGTCCTACTGAAGATAACGATTGTGATGGTGACGAATATGTAAAGCAACCCTTAACTGTTAATTGTTGGATTATGGCAAGTGAACAAGATATATATTTAGATCAAAATGATTGTGGTCAGAAACAATTTGCAGATGGTACAATTATTTCTCAATCAACCTATTCAAATATTGATGCATCCGCAATCCAAACATCTTACCATTCTGTAGATAATGAAGATAATCCTCGCATACTTTTTACTTACAAATGGAAAGCACCTCCTACATCTGGTTCTCTTTTGTGTAACCGAGGATTTTGGGTTGGATGTGGACAAAATAATAAAGCGACTATTAGTGTAAATGGTCAAGATTATGAATGTAAGGATAAAGAGTGGATCAAAAAATGAATTGGAACCGGAAAGGTATTATGGTAAAATTTTTAGTGACCATACTTCTTGCTATTATTATTTTTGTTCCTTCTTGTATTTTTGTCAATAAAATTATAGATGCTGCTACACGAACAAGTGAGCAAGCCAAAGATAATTTTGTTAAATTCGTTGCAGAATTACATCAGTTTGTAAAAGAAAAACAAGCAGGGGATCGGTTTAGTACATTGTTAATTTTAGATGCTCAAACAGCAATTGTGTATTATGAAAAAAATAAACTTCAAGTTAATGTGGTGATAGATGCAGAAGGTGATTTCAATATTGACCTAAATATTCAAAAACCGGCAGCATGTAAAGAGGACCAAAATTGTATCTGTCTTTTACGAAAATCAGAGTTTGAAATCTCTCGGTTATCAAGAACTATTGAGGTGAAACCACATAGATTTTTATGTGACAATTTTGATTTTGATATTACAATAGATACTTGTAGTCTTGGTGAATCCCATTCAGTTAATTCATATAAATGTAAAAATGGTTTTTTGATTGAACGAAATTTAGTCTCTGATTCATCGTGGGATTCTGTAAATTACTATGAAGTTAATCGTCGGTCTACAGTTTATATGTTAAGAGAACAAGATTCTATTAGGATTACAGGGGTGTCATGATGTTTTCATATAAAAAAGGAAATATTACTCTTATGATTATGTTTGAGATAATTATTGTGGGTTTAGTGGTGTTTATGGCGTTTAGCATTGCGGAGAAATTTGCAACATCTCAAACTTCAAATAAAGTAAATTTAGCAAACGATTTTGGATTAATGGTAAATACATTAGTGGCTTCTCCTGAGCATGCTATTATAAATTATCCAGGGGATTTAACACCTTTTAATATTGTATTAAAACAAAATTCTGTGGAAGTATGGGAAGCTGGTAAAACTAAAAGTTCAATTCAAAAAATATTCCATGTCCCGTCAGATTACAAAGTATCAGGATTTGTGGAAACACAGAAAAATGTGTGTTTAGAAAAAACACTTCAAAAAGAAATAAAATTAGGAAAATGCTAATATGGTATTTGATGTAACACGAAAATCCTTGTATTGGATGCTTGCAGGTATAGTGATTACCATGACCATTTTTGCGTTTGCAATGATCTTATCCATGTTTCAAAATAGCCAACTTGGCATACCAGAAGAATTTGAAGCTGAGATTATCGCATTACGATTTACACATACAGAAGATTGTTTCGCGTATAAGGATACAAAAACAGGGAGAATATTTCCCGATGTGATTGATCCACTTAAGTTAAACAAAGATCAGCTTAATAGGTGCTATCAAACCTCTTCAAGTGCAACTGGATTGAAAGATTTCAATTTTGGTATTGAAGTAGATGGTTTTACGCAAGACAAATTAATGACCAATAATTTTATTCTTAATAGAGTAAAATTTGAACTTCCCAAAAAGAAAGTGTTTGTAAAAAGTGGGGATCAATTTATTGAGACGCACATGAAGGTATCAATTAGCAGATGAGATTATTCAAAGATAAAAAAGGATTTTTGGACGACATGATGGATTTTATATTTATGACGGTTTTATTAGTTCTCGGATTAATTCTTATTGGTGGCGTACTTTATTTCAATGTTAGTGATAATAAAGATGTTACCATGGAAAAAATAAATTTTGTTGATACAACGAGAACTCATTTATTTTTCCTAAATACCGCAACGAATTTAAATGGTGTACAAACGACAATGCAAGATCTTATACTCTATGCATTTAATAAAAATAATCCTAATTTATTTGAAGCAAAGACAAAGGGGTTCTTTAATAAATATGATTTAGAAGGTGCTGTTGAAGTGTACAATGCACAAGATTACATTCAAAAAAAAGATTATAAAATGTCTTTTAGTAATAGATTTATTTCAAGTGGGGAAACAGAATCCGTATTACAATTAGTAAATCCTACAAACAAAAATGTTCCTTTAATTACGGTGGTGTTCAAGAAAAATGAATAAAAAAGCAAGCATATTTCATTGGATCCCTCTTTTTTTAATTGGTGCATTTACGTTTTTTATCATTATGTCACATAGTGTAGACGTTAGTGTGAAAGAAAAAGGCGAATGGCAAACCACATTTTTACAAGATTTTGTGTATCAAGGAGAACAAGATTTACATAACTTAGATCAAAATGCAGGGATAGTATTGCGGAAAAGCGTATTACAATTAGCAGCACGTGGAGGGTATTATGAGGATTCTCCTTGTGGTAAAACATTTGGATTGAATAAATTAGGTTTAAATTGTTTTCCTGAAGTTTCACAAGAATTTGGATTAACTTTTAATGAATTATTTAAAGGAGATACCTTTGATGTTTCTATTGAAGGTCAGGAAGTTCGTGGAAAAGGTAAAAAGATGTTAAATGTAACTTCTTTAAATCCCCAATATAATATGGCCATTTATGAATTTCCACAGAATTTTCATGTTTTATTGGGGTATAGTTTTAATGAATATGAAGTTCTCAAATCAGAATTACTAGAAATCTTACAAAAATGTAATCAAAATAATGATCTTAATGCGTGTCTTGATCAACATAAAAAAGTAAACTGGAAATATACAGATTGTGGATCAAATCAATTTAAAGTTGAAGGAAGAACGGTTCCATTTTGTGTCAAAGGAAGCAAGATTTTAAGCGAATTTGGGAATGGTGCAGATGTTGAATATAAATTTGCAGTAGATTTCCCCTGATTGTTTGCGAATGGGTTCATACCCCGCTGCTTGCAGCGACTAATTAAGAGCAAACACATAAAAACAAAGTTGTTTTTAGTGCAAAAATGAGACTCATTTTTTGCACCAAAAACCCAATATTAACTTAAACATACCCCACAGCTTGCTGTGGTTGGGGTTTTGATTTTTCCTAAAAAAATCCAAAATGTCTTGTCAAGTATCTAAAACCTTATAAGTCATACTTCTGGTTTAAAATGTAAGTGAGGTGCCTATTATGTATAAAATTCCATTATCTGAATTAAAACAAAAAATTGCCGAAAGTGGCAAAATTTCTGCAACAGAACTAGAGATTAAAATAAAATCAAAAATTAGCGAACTTTCTGGTTTAATTAGTGAAGAGGGTGCAGCCCATATTATTGCAAATGAGCTGGGCATTCAATTAACGCAATCTACTGAAGAAAAATTAAAAATTAAGGATATTTATGCTGGTATGAAATCTGTGACAACTGTTGGAAAAGTTGTAAGGAAATTTGAAACGCGTGAATTTGCAAAAGGAGAATCCATGGGAAAGGTATGTTCTTTAGTGTTAGGTGATGAAACCTCTACCATCAGAGTTGTCTTTTGGAATGAGCAAGTAGATTTACTTGAACAGGTAAATGAACATGATATTCTTATAATCAAAAATGCATACGTGCGTGAAAATAAAGGTGGAAAAGAAGTTCATTTAGGAAACAATGGTGAAATTGAAGTAAACCCCGAAGGTGTGGTTATAGAAAATGTACGTCAAGCAATGACAACATTTGCACGAAAATCTATTGAAGAGTTACAAGGTGGGGAAGAAGGTGTTGAAATTTTAGGTACAGTCGTTCAAGTTTTTGATCCACGATTTTTTGAAGTATGTTCTGAATGTAATAAACGTGTGCGTGAATCTGCAGGTGCATATACGTGTGAAACCCATGGAGAAGTTAAGCCTTTATTATCTTATGTGATGAATTTGGTTGTAGATGATGGTACAGGTAATATTCGAGGAATCTTTTGGAAAAATCAAACAAATAATCTTCTGAATAAAGAAGAAACAGATATGGGGGTCTATAAAGAGAATCCTGCAAAGTTTGAAGAAGTAAAAACTTCATTGTTTGGTGAGCAATTCAAATTAATGGGGCGTGTGAAAATGAATGACATGTTTAATCGGTTAGAGTTTAATGTACAAATGGTTGAAAAAGCAGATGCTCAAGAAGAAATTGCACGATTAGAAAAGGTTGAATAAACATTTCATACTAATAATTCTATTGAGGGAAACATTTAAGAACCTTAATTATTTATTTATTACTTAAGAGGTAAGTTAATGCGTCAGACTAAATTAGATAGAATTGTACAAAATTTAATTCCTCCCTCTTTAATTCTTCTTTTAACATTTACAATTATTGAATTATTTTATGATATTCCTGGATGGTTTGTTTTAAGTTTAGATTTTTTTGATGCATATGTAATCATAATTTTTGCAATTGATTTGTATTATAGATGGCAAGATACCCCCCATTTTGGTTTGTATGTTAAAAAATATTGGATAGATATCATCGCAACAATTCCATTTCCATTCATTTTTTGGGGTATTGAAGGATTAGCATTATTACAAGGTTTGAAAGGGTTGAGATTGTTAGCAAGAGCTGCAAGAGCTTTGAAAGCCGCTCGTTTAACAAAATTATCAAGGATGATTAGATTAATAAGGTTTGGGACGAGGGTTCCCAGAATTGTGAGATTAAAAAGCCAAGTTAAAGAAGGTAAAATACGAAAAGTTCAACCTCACGAGAAAAAATTGAAAGGGGTATTAAGTTTTAGAGTCATTCTTCTTATCACAATTAATTCAATAATGGGGACAGGAATTTGGTTTCTTACTTCTGCAGGTGCAAAATATGCTGGCCCCGCATCATTAATTTCATGGGTTATTCTTGCATTGATTGCAATTTATATCTCAATGTGTTTTGGAGAATTGGTAAGTATGTTTCCAAAAGCAGGCGGTGTTTATGAATTTGGAAAGCAAGCATATGGAAGGTTTGCATCCTTTGTGATTGGGTGGACAACATCTATTTCGGGATCTGTTACCATCGCAATGTTGATTCTCGGTGCACTACAATATCTTCTTCCAAGTAGTCCCCAATATTACATCCCTACCGCAATTGTGTTAATTCTTGTATTTAGTTTTGTTGCATTTAGAGGAATGAATACATCTACTTATGTGTTGGTTACTTTCTCATTAATTACATTGACTGCGGTGATTGGTATTATTATTCCGGGGTTGTTTAACTTTAATCCTTCCAATCTATCTCCCTTTTTTGTGTTTCCTACAATGAGTATTGTACTTGCCATTTTCTTTATTGCAGAAACATTTTTTGGATGGGAATCCGCAATTTTTTTAGCTGCAGAAACAAAAAATCCAACTAAAGTAATGCCTCGTGCATTAATTACAGGTACAATTGTAATTGCAGTTTTAGCGTTCCTCCTTGCATTTACAGCAATGGGCACAATTCCTTGGGAAAAATTTGCTGAATCTGCTGCGCCTTTACGCGATTTAGGAATTGCACATTTTGGACAATTAGGGGGCTTCGTTTTTTCATTACTTATTTTTGTTTCTGTGATTGGTGCAACAGCGGGATGGATTGTAACCGCGCCACGTTTGTTAATGGCAATCGCTGAAGATAAATTATTTTTTACACAATTTGCAAAAATTCATCCAAAACATAAAAGCCCCTACGTTTCTATTGTGTTTCAAGTGTTGGTAGTTAGTACCTTGGTATTTATTGGAGCTGGTTCTTATGAAACTTTGTTACACATGCTGATTCCTTTAATTCTCGTGTTATATTCTTCAGTATTATTAGCAGTTGTTATATTACGATACAAGAAACCAAATTTGAAACGTGATTTTAAAGTACCATTTGGAAAAGTGGGGCCATTATTCACAATCGGATTTATGATTTTTTTACTTGTGATGTTTATCAAAGAGACCCATGGTGCTTTAGATATCTTACGTGTTTCAGGATCTTTAATTCTCTTTGGAATACCAGCTTACTTTGCAATAGAATTATTCTATGATCAAAAATATGTTTCTTTACGAAAAGAAATGATTGTAAAATTAACACATCATTTTCATAAATTACCTCGGTTACATACAGGGAATATAAGATTGTTTAATTTTGTTGGTCCTTTTAATAAGAATTCTAAAATTATAGATTACAATTCTCCAGTAGGCATTTTATCTCGTTTAGTTTTAAGAAAGAAAATGAAATATGAATCTTTGATTGCAATTAATTCTACTAAAGAAGCTGTGAAACAGTTGAAAGAACTTAATATTAAAACAATGTATGTAAGACAAGGACAAGTTCCTGTAAAAGGAAATATATTTATTTCATATAATGATTTAGGTTATGTCACAGATATGGATAAATTTGTGGGAAATGTCTCTAACGCGTTATCTAAAAATGGTAAATTTTGTTTTTACGTGGGTTCGCATTTCTTAAATGTTGCACCTAATGCAAATGAAGTTCATAATAAAGACGAAATGATAAAGTTGATGAAGGCTAATAACTTGAAAGCATCATATAAAATTAGACGACTTTGGTTCAAGCAAGATGTGTATATTTATGGCATTAAAGTTTAGTTTAAGATTACATTTGTCTAGTGTGATAAAGCCCTAAACCCTGTTAATTCTGCAATTTTAACCTTTTTAATCTTACCACGCCCCACACTGGACAGCTACGGGTAGAGTATTTAAACCCCCTCTCCAATCTAGTTCTTGTAGTCAAACATTGGCTACACCTCACCAACCTTTGTGTTGGCTGAAATAAAACGCGAAAGCAAGAGGTAAAAAAAATGAAAAAAAATAAACAAGAATATGAAACAAATGAAACATTAGTTGTAGTAGAAGAACGTGTGGGTAACACCCCAGAAAAAAAGTTTAGGGCAGGTGCCGTATCGGCTACCGTATGGGCAAACCGAGGTCAAAATCAACAAGGTGAACCAACTGAATATAAAACAATTTCTTTAGAACGAAATTATACTGATAAGGAGGGAAAATGGCAATCTACAAATTCTTTCCGTGTGAATGATTTGCCAAAGGCAAAATTAGTGTTAGAGAAGGCCTATGAATTCTTGGTCTTAAGTGCATAAATATATATAAGTATAAAGAGGTACATAAAATGAATAAACTAGAATTAACAATGGAAGAACAAACAGAAATTAATGATATTGAAGTGGAAGCAATTCCAGAAGAACAAAGCAATAAAATTGCGAGATCCTCAGCGGAGCTTACGGAACCAGAATTTAAATCAGCTTCACCTAAAGTAAAAAAAGAGAAAGAAAAAGAGGAGAAAAAATTAGGTGTACAAGATCTTCCTGGTGTAGGTGCGGCAACAGCAGAAAAACTACAATCTGCAGGATTCCACGATTTAATGTCTATTGCCGTTGCATCTTTAGGAGATTTATGTGAGTCAGCCGGAGTTTCAGAAGCAGTTGCACGGAAGATGGTAAATGCTGCACGTGATAGTATGAAGATGGGTTTTGAAACAGGATTAGATATTCTTCAGAAACGTAAATTAGTTCAAAGAATATCTATTGGAAGTGAAAACTTTAACGAATTAATGCACGGGGGTTTTGAAACAGGTGCAATCACCGAATGTTTTGGTGAATTTGGTTCTGGAAAAACACAAGTAGGACATCTTTTAGCTGTAAATGCGTTGAAAGCAGATCCAACAGCTACTGTGGTTTATATTGATACAGAGAACACATTCCGTCCAGAAAGAATTAAACAATTTTGTGATGGTGTGGGTTTAGATCATGATAATGCGTTAAGCAGAATTATGGTTGCAAAAGCGTACAATACAGATCATCAAATGCTTCTTGCAGAAAAGGTAGATAGTTTAATTACAGAACAAGGAAAAAATGTAAGACTTGTTGTTGTAGATTCTTTAACTTCTCATTTTAGGGCAGAATTTATTGGTCGTGGTACACTAGCTGAACGACAGCAGAAATTAAATAGGCATATGCATGTCCTTTCAAAGATTGCGAATTCACATAACATTTGTGTTTATTTAACAAACCAAGTTATGGCAAAACCGGATCAATTCTTTGGTGACCCAACGCAATCCATTGGTGGGCATATCGTGGCGCATGCATCTACATTCCGGATTTATTTAAGAAAAGGGAAAAAAGGATCACGTGTTGCAAAATTAATTGATGCACCAAATCTTGCTGATGGAGAAGCATGTTTCATGGTAACTGAAACTGGGTTTGAAGACATTTGAATCTAGAAATTAAATTTTTAATTTTTTTTTTATTAATTCAATTTTTGCAAGAATATTTTTCATTTCTTCAATTGCCTTTGACATTTTTTTTAAATCATTGTTATCCCATTTGTCTTTAGCACTTGTATTTATTAGATCTACACAAAGATCACGTAGATTATTACCTGGAACAAGAAAATCCTTTATCATTTTTTTAAAATGAATGTAATCTTTTATATAAAACTTGTCAATATTTTACAGTTTCTAAATTAAGAATTTCTAATTTTAATCCAGATCCTTTAAAGATTCTTTTAGATTCTTGAGATGATTGGTAATCATTAATTGCAATTACTCGTATGATTCCTGAGTTGATAATTAATTTAGCACATACATAACAAGGAGTCATTCTACAATAAAGTGTAGATCCTTCCAAGGGTATTCCTAATTTTGCCGCTTGACAGATTGCATTTTGTTCTGCATGCGCTCCACGAACACAATGGTTTGAAATGGATCCATCTTCTTTTAACATTTTTTTAAACTCGTGCCCTATTTCATCGCAATGAGGAAGTCCTTTTGGTGATCCCACATAACCAGTTACAAGAATGTGGTTATCTTTAACAACAACACACCCTGATCTTCCTCGCCCACATGTTCCTCGGGTGCCAACCTGTTTTGTTATTTCTACAAAATATTCATCCCATGAAGGTCTATGGTAAGGTAAATTTTTTTCTAAGTCTTGAATCATTTTCTGAACTTTGAATTCTAATTCATTTAAAGAAGAATCATTTTTGATTACAATTTTTGCAAGTTTTGCAACTTCATTTAATTGTTGGGCATTTTTATCCTTTGAATTTTCCTTTTTTTCTTTTTTCTGAAGTTCTTTTAATGTTTTAGGATCATTTTCTCGATTTCGTGAAACAATTCTTGATAAGCGTATATTTTCTGGAGCTGTAACATTTACAAATACAAAATCCTGTCGTTCTTGTAATAATTTGACTTCAGCAGGATTTCTAATAGATGTAAATACATAATTTTTAGAAGTATTGATTTTTTTAAGAGCTAGTTGAGCTAATATTTTTGGGCCATTATCTTTTCTCAGTTTATTTCCTATTGAAATTAAATTTTCTCTTGTAATCGCTTTTTTTTCTTTTCGTAATTCTTCCCTTAAAATATCTGAAAAAGAAATGTGTTCAAAACCTAATTTTTCTAGAATTTCGGCTACAGTATCTTTTCCTGATCCATAATTTCCTGTAACTCCATAAATCATAAAAAAGCTATACCAATTTTCGTTTAAATGTATTATGTTGATGGAACTATTGTTTTAAGGAATACTCTTATTTTGGTATGTTAAATCTGAAGTATGGTGGGGTTAGGTTTTTGACCCATTATTTCCCAAGCTGGGTTAAAGTTCGGGCACTGAAAAATCTGGAACTTACTAAATAGTTAATAGAAAAATTTATTTTGTCGTCTACAAATAACACTTCTAATGGTTCAATTAAACTTATTTAGTTTCAAAAGAGATAAGAAACTTACAAAAGAAGATCAAATAAATATCACTTTATCTTCTAGTTTAAAGCTTAAAGATTGCCCAGATCAAGAAGTTCTTGATGTGATAAACATTATCCTTTCCCATTATGTTATGGGAAAGAGAGGAGTATTTTATCTTAAAGATGAAATTTGTAAGCACTGTAAGAAAAAGTTAAGAAGAAAAGATGTAGTCCAGAAAATTTATAATTTTCCAGGCGGACATCAGATGATTCTTAAATTTATGAGATATTCATGTGCTAATTGTAAAGAAACTCCTGAAAAACCATATGAACAAGTGTTTGAGAAATACAAACACTATTCTTCAAATGTGAAGAATGATTCTGTAGATAAATATCTCAATCATATGAGCTCATATTCTGCTGTGAAAAATGATATAAACAAGGAATACGCTAACAAAGTTTGCAGGGGGACTATCCGCAGATGGATATCTGAAGTTGCTGAAGAAGCAACTTTCTTCATCTCTTCTAACAAAGATTTTAGTGGTCATTTGGTATATGATGAAGAATTTATGTCTGTTTTTGAAGGAAATGTTGGGATTAAAGGGGCTAAGCTGACTAAAAAACGTTTGTACTTCAACCTCTTTAGAGATTCTATTACAGATGGCGTTATTGTTAATCTCACAGATTCTCTAGAAAAAGAGAATCTTGCTAAAGTGTGGTATGAATGTTTTATTCATCTCATTAAGTTAGGAATAATTCCAAAGACAATCTCAACTGACGGCCTTTCTGATTACAGTGATGTAATCAAAATTGTTAACAAGAAACTAATCTCTGAGGGTTTAATAAAGGAAGAAATTAAACATTCCTACTGTGCTTTTCACTTTGAAAAGAACACATATGAAAATTCAAAAATTTTGTTATTAAAATCAAAATTTAAAAGAGAAAAACTTCCAGAATATGCTATTAATCAGATCAAAGAACTTCATAAGTTCTTTGATGCTAAATCCATTAAAGAAGCTAAGGAATATCTAAAGTTCCTTTTTCA
>Ga0210057_1002847_pt1 | contig 24347 bp, 19 predicted proteins | sample CryGeyCG2114_010_2_FD_183968 | JGI IMG/M metagenome (GOLD analysis project Ga0210057, IMG submission 183968) | Groundwater microbial communities from aquifer - Crystal Geyser CG10_big_fil_rev_8/21/14_0.10 (SPAdes) (version 2) | ecosystem: Environmental > Aquatic > Deep subsurface > Groundwater ...
AATTCATCGCCCTCTTTGTTATTTACTCCGGCGAGTCCATAGGCGATATCGTTCTTGTTCGCGCCGTCTTTGATAAGCTCTCTGCGCATCTCCATGGCTTCGGGGGTGCCGACTCCGGCGAGTCCATGGGCGATATCGTTCTTGTTCGCGCCGTCTTTGATAAGCTCTCTGCGCATCTCCATGGCTTCGGGGGTGCCGACTCCGGCGAGTCCACGGGCGATATCGTTCTTGTCCGCGCCTTTCCGTAGGCAGTCCGCCAGAGTTCGCACAATCATCCCAACAATTCTTGGTCTTTCTATATTTGCCTCACCAGCTAGCTCCAACTCGGCTTTTAGCTCCGCTTCTTTTTGTTTTGCTTCTTCATCGCGCAGGTAGTCAGCAAACTTGCCCAGCTCCTCGGATGCGCGGGTGAAGTAAGCGACGATTTCCTCGCGGGGTTGCCCAATTGGGGCCTTGCAAAGAATCCTGGGGAGTGGCAGGGCTATTCCATTGCTATCGGCCACCTCTGCCACCTCTTCGACGATTGCTCCCATGTGTGATTGATAGACATTCCTTAAGTCTTCGAAGTTAGATTCATCGCCTGTCGTTGTAGTTTTTATGTACGCAATGCCGCTATCCTCCCGCGCGGCCCAACGCTCAAGACAGAAAGACAGAATATCCGGCGAGGCAACTCTGGCGAACTTGGCCAGCAGAGAACAGATCTCTCTGTCCACCCTAAAGTGGTTGGTACCAAGGACTTCTTTCCATGGCCGCGAACTCCTGATAAATCGCTCGTCTCTCTTTTCTATATTTGCCAAGTGGTGAGTGATAATCTCCCGCAAGTGCCCTGCCTCGCGCTCGCGCTCATCCGCCTCCAGTTTCTTAAGAAGGTCGGCGGCGAGGGGTTTGTTTTTCTCCATCCGAATGACAACGGCCGCAAGCTCGTCCAGTTTCCGCCGCTCCTCGGCGCGGCGCCCTTGAAGCACAGTAACCTCGCGTTCCGTTTCGACTCTGCGTTGTTCAAGGCCGGCAAGCTCGTTGCGGATTTCCCGTGTGGCCACCTCTCGCTCGCGAGCAATAGTGGCTCGCGCTTGGTTCTGCTCAGCGAGGAGCTCGGCGCCGATGGCCATCTGCCGCTCTTGCGCTTCAGCAAGGATCTTGCTCGCCTCCGCTTGGGCGGCGGCCGTCATGGCCATCGCCTCTCGGTCCGCCGCCGTGGCGATACGACCGGCCTCTTCTTGGGCCGTGCGCACCGTCACCGCCTTCTCTTTTTTGACTTGCTCGAGAGCCGCCTGCTCGCGGTCAAGCTCGTCATTGAGAGCCCGTAGGCGGGCAATGGCCTCACGCACGCGCCGTATGGTGGCGGTGGCCTCCTCCCCCGGAGTAAAAACCTTGAGCTTTCTCCTTAATCTTCTTAAAAACCCGCCGTTCCCCTCCGCTTCAGCTATCGTTTCGCGATAATCTTTGGCGGCGACCGAGATGGGCGTCAGCTCCATTTCGATGGCCCCGGCCAGAACATCCAGAGCGGGGCGGACCAAGAATCGTTCCGCCGGGTCAAGGCGCAGACGTGTGGCCAAGTCACGATCCACACTACTGCTATTGGCCAAGTCGCTAATCCATTTCAAAAGAATTGCCTTCACAAGCGCGGTGGTTTGTGACTCTGGAATTTGCTCAAGATGGTACGTGAGATACTCCACCACATACTCAATCTCGGGTGGTAAGGGTACCCTCTCCCCCTCTGCTTTGGGCACGGGCATGGTCTCGACTGGCTCCGCCCGCCCGAACGCCTCGCGCACCTCGCGGTCAGCCTCCTCCATCCGCTCTAGATGGCGGCGGCTCTCCGCCCTTAGCTCTCGCGCCTCAAGTGCCTGCCGGACTTTCGGGTCGTGCCGCACCGACTCCATCCACATCGCTTCGTTCATATCATCCTCATCTGAACGATTACGCGCGACCAGCTCCCGCATAGTCGTGCGCAACCCCGCCCGCTCGCCAGAGGAACCGAGGGCGGGTTTCTGCTCTGGGCTGAAGGTGGGGTCCTCCAACTGCTCCGCCAATGTAGCCTTGTTGTTATTAACGTCGCTTGCCATATTTAACTCCAGTATACCCCATTCCAAAAAACTCGCGACGTGGATGGTGTGGATGATATGAGATGATATGAATAGCGTGGCTGATGATGTATCAGATTTGGCATCCAGTCGACCATGTGCTAATATGAGCCATCTCGTTCTTGTTTCCTAAATAGGCTTGTCGTCGGATATCTATCTTGGATGTTCAACGAAAAAACCTTAAATTTCCGCATTCTGTTACGCCCGAGAGGACGAGGCAGAAACGAGACATTAGCACCCCTAACTTTATACTGCCTACGGGTTATCTTTGGGTTATGAGCGCCATCCCGTGCTTCCAGAAGCTCAATCGACGTACGACGCCTTTCGTCTCTATATTCTAATCGACCAGCACGTCTTTTATCTCTTTGTGAAGCCCGTCCATAGCCTCTTTTCGCACCCATAGGCGCATCGCCTATGTCCCTACAATCAGTATTTATCCTTGCCGCCCTCTCGGGTGTTGCGGGCTTGGTTCTCGGCTACCTGATCAGGTGGGCCATTTCGATGAGCAAGAAGACGTCGATGGAGCTCGTCATCAAACAAACACTCCTAGATGCAAAAACAGAAGCCCAACGCATTGTAGCCGAGGCAGAAAAGAAATCACTTCAGCTTTCAGACGAGCACAAAAATCTAGTTAAAGACCGGGAGGTTCAACTCAAAAAACTTGAGGACAGACTCCTTAAAAAAGACGAGCTACTCGATAAGCGCCAGCTTGACCTCGACCGAGACTCAGAGCAACTGAAAGAGAAAATCGCAGACGTGAGAATGGTGAAAGACCACCTCCAGGGGCTCGAAAATGAGCACCAGACAAAGCTGGAAGCGATCGCCAAACTATCGGAAGCGGAAGCGAAGGAAAGCCTTGTTGCCAAGATAGAAAAACAAAGCGAAGAGGGTTTGCTTCAAAGAATGGCTAAACTTGAACGTGAATCGGCAGAACGCCTCGACCGTCGCGCTAAGGATATCCTCACCACGGCCGTCCAACGTCTGGCCGCCTCGACGGCCTCCGACTTTATGACCACCTCGGTGCAGATTTCCTCAGACGAGATTAAGGGTAAAATTATCGGTAAAGAAGGGCGCAACATTCGAGCCTTCGAGCGATCGGCCGGCGTGGACCTTATCATCGACGACACTCCCGGCTCGATAGTCATATCGTCATTCGACCCCGTCCGTCGCCACATCGCCAAACGCGCGCTTGAAAGCCTCATTGCCGATGGCCGTATTCAACCGGCAAAGATCGAAGAGCAGGTAGAGAAAGCCAAGGCGGAGGTGGCAAAGATTATAAAAGAGAAGGGGGAAGCCGCCGCCTTCGAATGTGGTGTCTTCAATCTGGATCCGCGCTTGGTGCTTATTTTGGGTCGGCTCTATTTCCGTACCAGCTACGGCCAGAATGTCCTCCAACACTCTGTAGAAATGACACACATCTCGGCCGTCCTCGCCGAAGAGCTGGGGGCGGACGTAGCTATCGCGAGAGCAGGAGCCCTCTTACACGACATCGGCAAAGCGGTAGACCATGAAGTGGTCGGCACACACGTAGAAATCGGTCGACGCATCTTGCAGAAGTTGGGTGTAGATGAGCGTGTCATCAAGGCCATGCAGTCTCACCACGAAGAGTACCCCTACGAAACCCTTGAGTCTATCATCGTCCAAACAGCTGACGCCATCTCCGCCGGTCGGCCAGGAGCGCGCCGCGACTCGGTGGAAAACTACCTGAAGCGCCTTCAGGACCTGGAAGGTATCGCCAACTCTTTCCCGGGCGTAGATAAGTCTTATGCGATACAGGCTGGTCGCGAAGTGCGCATTTTTGTGTCTCCGAAAGAGGTGACAGACCTTGAGGCCCTAAAAATGGCCCGTGAGATTGCCAATCGCATTGAGTCCGAACTTAAGTACCCGGGAGAAATAAAGGTAAACGTCATCCGCGAGCTCCGCAGTATCGAGTTTGCGAGATAAGGGGGCAGGCCATAGGGCGTAGGGCGTAGTGATTTATTCCAATCCATGAATCATGCGGCATTTCATTCTCTGCGCCCTACGCCCTGTTCTTTGTGTAGCCTCCTACGCCCTACGCCCTGTGGCCTACCCCCTGTTCTAAATGCCCCCACTTGTCCACAGCCCCATTGCGGTGCTTCGACCCCTCGGCTATACTGTCTCCAGTTGACTTTTTGGTCCCCTGGTCGAGCTATTACCAGCCAATAATCTCATATAATGAATAAAGCAGATCTTATTGAAGTTGTGCATGGGGTCCTCGGAGGCACCAAGGTGTCGGCGGAGCAGGCCGTAGAGTCTCTCTTTGGCGCGATTGTGTCTTGTCTCAAAAAGGGAGAGGAAGTGTCTATTGCCGGCCTGGGGATTTTCTCCACAAAGACTCGTGCCGCCCGTGCCGCCAGAAATCCGCGTACCGGTGAGGCCATCCAGGTTCCCGCCATGCGTGTCCCCAAGTTCCGTCCCGCAAAAGCCCTCAAGGATGCGGTGAAATAACTAGGCGCTAGGCACTAGGCTTTAGGAACTGTTCAAGAAGAACGTTTCGTAACACTTCGTAAAAACCCCCGCCCGCGGGGGTTTTTACGTGACACAAAATCCAGGACGAGCCGGAAACCGGACACAGCGAAGGTGTCAGCACTTCCTAAACTGTGAGTTACGAAATTGCCCCTCCCCCTGGCCAGGGGGTGAGAAGCGAGCAGTGCACAGCTTCGCAAGACCGGAGCGCGGCGGCGCGAGGTGGGCTCGCGGCCTCGGCGAGCACGCCGAGAGCTGTGAGGTTGGGAGGGGGTAGATTGGTGATACGTGGCTCAACCACTACCCCACCCCTCCCACCCCACCCCAGCCCTCCCCTCAGGCAGGGGAGGGGGCATACCCCTGGCCAAGGGAGGGAACAAATCCGAATTTCGTAACTCACAGGCTTAATACTGTCCAATCGCTCTTTGCTAGGCCAGCCAAACTCCAGCAATTGTCCATAGGTTAAAAGTTTGATGTGGGGGTATACTATCCCCATGCCCCTCGTCGCCACTCTCCTTATTGGTCTTCTTGCCGCAGTAGGTGTCTCTTCCGCCTTCCCTCGCGCTTCAGAGGTAAGCAGTCCGGCGCAGGTTGAACGTCGCGTAGGACTACCGTCACCAATTTCTTCTTCACGGGAAACTCCCCCTCCAAGCGCCCTCTCGCGCTTCCTGCGTATTTCCTGGGATAACGCCCCCGCGAAACAGGCTCCCGAGCCTTCATCCATCGGCACGGAGCGCCCGACCCCGACCCCATCAAAAGACGAAAGTGTCCCTAAGACTTTTTCCGAAAACAAAAAGAGTTTCTCTGACAGTTCGCCGACCATTTTTAAGAGCATCTTCACTCCCCTAACGACCCCCTTTGCCTCCATCGCAGAGACAGACAACAATAAGACAGACCTCTCCACAGAGCAATTTTTCCTGCGTGCCAGAACAGCAAATGAGCCACTGACCGGAGTTAATGGGCTCGGAAGCATGCAAATCACGCGTGCAAATGCCGGCGTGCGCGGCTCAAACTTCGGGGGGCCAACAGACACCTATGCGCTTACCGAGACTGTGCCGGGAGTAGGCACCGTACAAGAGATCATCGCCCAGGGAGGGTCTGGGCTCGCCATGAGTTGGGACCAATTCAACGCTCTCCCGCCGGAGTTTCGCCTGCCGGACAGCGACGCGCGAGTGCAGGCGCTCTTTGCCAGAGGCTTGCGACCGGGAGCTATTGGGCGCCTCAACCCACAAGCTCCCTATGTGGCAATACCGGACAGTAGTGTCCCCCCGGGCACCAGACTGATTGTCACTGACGACGTCACCGGTTACCAAGAAATCGTTATCAAAGTAGACGCGGGGCCAGGGTCATGGACGGGGAAGGGTATCGACATGTCCCCAGGGCTAGAGCAACGCATGGGCGGTGGCAATCATACATTGAGCTACGCCATCGTCTCCGACCAGAATGCGCCAATCGGCCCCGTGAGTGGAGCAGTCATACCTTATGATACGCCAGTGTCAGGAAGTAGCGCCGGCGGAGGCTTTGCCGGCGGTCCCTCTTTTCCTCTCCCCTCCGGCGGCGCCGGAGCCTACCCAGCAGATATCGGCGCATGGGTGGATCGTTCTGCCGAGAATGTGTGCTATAAGCATATGAGTAGCGCGGGTCGGTCGAGTCAATACAATAAAGTCGAAACTTGCAACAGCGGTTATCGCTGGAACGAAGACCGAGATAGGCCGATCCCGGTAAAAGATTGCGGGAAACGCGCTACTGGCGCGGGCGGCATGACAGAAAACAGATGCGAAGAGTCAGCCACCTTTGCCGCCGGCAAGTCTCCGCTCTACGCCTGTCTCTGGCTCGCCTGCAAGGCGGGCAACAATGCCATCTGGGACAAGGAGACCAACACTTGCGGCTGTGATGATGGTAAAGGCAACACCAACCTCGCTCTCGGCTCGTCCGGCCTAGGGAATACTGCCGACCGCCTTCCTTCATCGCGAGGAGACGGGGACGGCGGCGACGACCTTTCTCCCGACACCGACAAAACCCCGCCGCCCGTTGTTGTGACCGGTGGCTCTACGAATCAAGAGCGTCTGGACAATTTCAATCGGGAACAACAGGCGGCTGGGAATGCCGCGCGTGTCGTACTGAAAAGCAGCTCGGTGAACATCAGAGATCTTGCTCCGGCATCCATGGACCGCATGGCCGCCATGGCCGCCGCCTGCAACTGTGAGGTTGTCGTTACAGCCGGAGTCCCCACCACCCATAGGCACACATCGCATCTTCCCGGGGGGATAAACTTTGACGTTCGTTCTCGAGACCCAGCCACGGGAGCAGAAGCCCCTATCATGAACTACCTGCGTACAAGCGCCGCGAATGGCATAGCCCAAGTGCATCCGAGCAGCTATGGCAAGGTCTATGTGTTCAACGGCTTTGAGGTGATCCACGAAACGAGTAACCCCAATGCCTCCGGCCCGCACACCCACGTACAAAACAATCAAACCCGCCGCCCCTATCGTCCTTAATATAGAAAAAGAGAAAAAGGTGAAGAGAAAAAGGTGTCAGGAACCTTTGTTTTGGGAGATATGTGGTCTAATACTTTACTGCGCTTCAACAGTACACCCGCTTGGTATAGGGGTTAATGCGCGTTACCAGTTCGTAGTTTGAGGTGCCGGCGAGAGCCGCCACTTCTTCTGCGGAGATTGTTTCTGCGCCATCAGCGCCAATAATGGTCACCTCGTCGCCAATCCGCACATTTTTAATATCTGAAACGTCGAAAATACTCATGTCCATGGAGACACGGCCGAGCAGTTTTGCCCGCTTGCCACGGATGAGCACATCGAGCACAGACGAGTGCGCCCGAAAAAGTCCATGCCAGTAGCCGACCGGGCAGATGGCAATTCTCGTCCCCGCCGGAATAGCCTCCGTCAAGTCATAGCCGACACACCCCCGCTCCGAAATCCTCTTCACCTCCCCAACAACAGTCTTCCAAGAGAGCGCTGGCCGTAGGGCAAAAAAAGTGTCAGGAACCTTTTGTCTGGAGACCCGAAGGGCGCTGTGCGCAAAAGGTTCCTGACACCTTTTTTGTAATGCCCGCTTGGTCGCCTCTTCCGGCCAGAGGCCGTAGAGGGCGATGCCCACGCGCACCATATCGAGATGGGCCTCCGGGTAAATAAGGGTGGCCCCGCTATTGCACGCATGGCGGATGACTTTTAGCTTTTGCTCCTCAAACACCTTGAGCACTTTCTCGAACTCACGAAACTGCTTTTCGACCGAATCACGCATGACCGGATTTTTGGCCGCCGCAAAGTGGGTATACACTCCTTCAATTATCACCTGCGGCAAGTTTTGTTTGAAAAACTTAAGCGCGGCGGGAATCTCCTCCGGTAGGAAACCCTGTCGGTGCATGCCGGTATCCACCTTAATATGCACGCGCAACTTAGCGACCTGGTCGCTAAGTTGTTTAAGAATCTTCAAGTGCTCGATGTTTGAAACGGTAATGCTGATCCTTCGCGTGGCCGCTTCCGGCAGTTTTTCGGGAAGCGTGTAGCCGAGGGCGAGAATGGGAATCTTTTTGAGCACCCGTCTGATCAAGAGTCCCTCGACAGCGGTGTCCACCCCAAGCCAGTCTGCTCCAAACTGCTCCATGATGCTCGCATATTCAATGAGCCCATGCCCGTAGGCATTAGACTTCACCACCGCCATCAGTTTAGCCGACCTCGGTGCGCCTAAGCGTCGCGCGGAGAAGGCCAGGTGATCCCTAAAAGTGTCGTAGTTGTGCCGCAAGGCAGAGGAGTCCACCTCCACCCAAGCCCGCGAGCCGGCCGGACGCAGGCTTTTCTTGGTCTTTTCCCATTTTCCCGCAATGTCTTTTTGTTTAGTCTTCATAAGTGGCCATTTTGCACCTCACCCGACTATCAACTGTGCGCAATACCTGCTTGTCATACTATCACAAGCACCCATATACATAAACTGTGCCCTCCATGGCTACGGTTGCACTCCGCCACCACATGCCATATACTGAAATTACTATTGGTTAACAGCTCCCAGCCTAAAATATGTACAAAAAAGTTACCATTACCCTTCTCCTTTCCCTCTTCGCCCTTCCAGCGGGAGCCCAAGTGGATATAGTTGTTGAGGGCGCTCGTGTTAAGATTGGGGACCGCCTGGAGGCCCGCATCGACGCACGTGCCGATACGCGGGCAGAGGCGCGAGACGCTGTCCAAGTAAGCATCCAAGATAGTCGTGGGGAAATCCACGTAGAGTCCCGCGCTGAAGCTCGCGAGGCGACCCAAGTACGTGTCCAAGAAAAGCGCGCCGAAATCCGTGTAAACGCAGACATGTCGCGCGCCGAGGCACGAGCGGAGTTTGTCGCCGAGCGCAAAACAGAGCGCGAAGCGGCCATGGCCGCTCGGGCAGAAAAACTCGCCTTAGCTAAAGATTTGCGTGAAACTAATCGCGCTGAGTTGAAACTACGCCTCGAAAAGATTAAAGACGAGCGAAAGCAGGAGGTGGTGTTGCGCGTAGAAGAGCAAATTACAAACCTAAACTCCCGCCTTACAACCAACTTCGGCAACATTCTTGACAAAATAGACGCGGCCTTGGTGCGCGTAAGCACGCGGGCAGATGCTCGCGCCGAAGCTGGTACCGACGTCTCGACAGCACTCTTAGCTATCGCCTCGGCCGAAGAGACCATTACCTCTGCAAGGGCGGCAGTGTTAGCTCAAGCGGGAGCCACTTATGTGCTTACAGTAAACACCGAAGCCACTCTGCGTGCCGATGTTAGCGCCGCCCGCGAAGAGTTGCGCAATGACCTTAGCGCCACAAAAGAGGTCTTGCGCGCCGCCCATACGGCTGTGCGAGACGCTACGATCGCTCTCACTCAAATCCCCCGCTCGGCCGCTGAAGTCGAAGCGGAGGCGTCCACCGAAGTGACACAGTAGCATTTTAGCATTATCACTTAATCCTTATCACCTAACGCTTAGCGCCTAAAGCCTAGCCCACACCCTCATGTCTCGCTCAAATACACTCACAGCAATTCTTGTAATCGTTATTGTCATTTTACTCGGATATTGGTACACAAAACCGGCAATAAGCCCAACCGAGGAGGTCGATCCTTCCACACAGACCGTAGCCGAGTCTGCCCAAACCACGGACAATGAGCTAAACAGCATGGATGCCGAACTAAGTGGCAACCTAGATGCTGAGTTTGAAAGCATCGATGCTGAACTGAAGACACTATAGACATCCCGCACCCAATACAGAAAATGCTCCCCAAGAGGAGCATTTTCTGTATTGGGTGCGGGATGGGAGAATCGAACTCCCAACCACAGTTTGGAAAACTGTTATTTTACCATTAAACTAATCCCGCCAGATAATCTCTAATTCTCTTTTTTACATATCCTCTACTAAAACCCATCTTCGTCAGACCCGCCAAAATGGAATCTTTTGGCGGGCATTAAACTAATCCCGCGTTGATTTTTCATATTAGCAGAAAGGCACATCTTCCTCAATCGTCTTCCTATTTATGTCCCTATATACCCCCACACCAAAGCATCCAACACGCTTGCTAATACTCGACTGCTTTTTACTTCACCGGTTAAACTCCGGCTTTTGTCCATAGGTAAAATGTTTGGTGTAGGGGTATACTATATACTCTTCCCTATATACTATCCCTATAATGTCCCCATGAGTCTAGCCGTCATCCAACAGATGCTCGCCACTATTGCCATCACCCTACAGGGGCTGTTTGGTATTGTTGCCCAAATAGACGCGACTCCGGTGTTGCGGCCGCTTGTGTTACCACAAATACAGCAAACCCTTACCCACGCCTCTGTCAGCCTTCATAATCTCGCCCTACAAATTCCCACCGCCATCTCGACAGATACACCAACATCGGCGGACAGCATTTTTGCAAACACCAAGGTTGCATCTTTCACTCCCCCGCTCGCACACGTAAGCGAGGAGCTAAATACCCGCACTCGCGCGGCCACGGTAAACATTCTCTGTGTTACCACTCACGGGAGCCGAGTCCAGTCGGCTACTGGTAGCGGAGTTGTCATAGATCCGCGTGGCGTCGTTCTCACAAACGCGCACGTGGCCCAGTTCTTTCTTTTAGAAAACCACCCGCGCCCGGGTTCAATTGAGTGTACGGTCCGCACCGGCTCCCCCGCTACTCCTGCCTATCGCGCCCGCTTACTCTATATTTCTCGAGCTTGGGTGGAAGCAAATCGCACTTCTGTCCAACAAGCACACCCAACCGGCACAGGAGAAAATGACTACGCGCTCCTCCTCCTCACGGAGACCGTAAACGGCATCCCACTCTCTCACGATCTTCCGCATCTTCCTCTCGAATCCAACGTTCGTAGTCTTGAGGGACAAGAAGAGGTGCTCTTGGTGGGCTACCCCGCCGAACTGACCGGCTCTGTTATAACATCAAAAAGCCTTCATCAAGTTTCCGGACTTACCAATATAACTCAAGGATACTACTTCAGAGACAGAAGTCGAGGAGCCCTCGACCTCGTGGAAGTAAGCGGTACTGTACTTTCACAGGGAGGCTCCTCTGGCGGCGCAGTGGTCCGTGCGTCTAGCGAAAAGCTCCTTGGTATTATGGTGACCATCACAGAAGCAAAGACTACGGGCGAACGCCAACTATTTGCCATTACAAGCGCGCACATCGATACTAGTTTACAAAAAGAAACCGGAGGGAGTATCGAAAGCTATCTAGCGGGTAACCTAGAAAACACAGCAGACAAATTTATGAGCGAACGTGCCACGTATCTACGAAATATCATTCTTGATGCCTTGCCGTAGGAAATAGTAGCAAGAGATACAGTAGATTACATTCGCTAAATATATCTTCGTGGATAAGTTTTAAGTCAGTTTCTTGACTGTACGACGGGCACGACTACTCACTCTCGGCACGCTCTTTCTATTCTTGCCAGCCAAAGCAATACTCTTTGTAGTGTCTGCCACTGCTTCTTTCTCGTTTGCTTCTTCCGTATAAATGAGAACCTTATCGACCCGCACCATAAGGGCGAAGACGCCGAGAAGAGCAAGGCCGTATCCACCAAGGATACTCGAAAGTGAGGCAGAGGTATTTCCCAAAAAATATACAACGAAAAGCGCGTACCAAGATACTAAAGAAACAGCGATAAGAGTAAAAGAGAAGCGCCTCAAGAACCGAAGCTCCCCGGGGCGACGCTCGCGAGTTTTCTTAAAAGAAATCTTTACAAGATTAGGTGCAACCAGTAGATTTAGAAATACAGCGTTCGCAAGAATAATTGCCAGCACAAATATACTAGCTCGGTGCGCGGAATTGGCCAGAAGGCCTGGAAAACCCACGTAAAGGATTGAGTTCGAAAAAAGAAGAATAGCAAGTCCCACCCAGACAACCTGTGTCACTGTCCTTATCACAGAGGACTCCTCAACCGATATTCTCAAATCTTTTAAAAAAGAAAAGAAAAGAAGATCCACTATGGTGGTGCCGCCCACTCCAAGAATCAGCCCCAGGGTAACAATAAACTGCAAAATTGGCATAATCTCTCCCACGTGGAATGCCCAGTCAAGCGTACTTGTACTTGCTACAAGAAAAAACATAAGAGCCGTAATACCGGCTGACACTAAACACCAAGTACACCATTGGCGAATTACAAAACCCTGGATAAATGTAAGATAGAGCGAGAAAAAAAAGGCAAGGACCGTTACGATGTAGACCCAAAAAGGCAGGCCGACAGGCGCGGAAATCATAGCCACCCCAAGCCACAGGTAAGCAAGCGTAGCGAGGCCGTAGTACGCGATACCAAGATACTCAAGCGGAATACCAAGAAAAGTAGAAAAGTCGCTGTGGGTGACGGCGTCACAGTGTCCACCAATCGGACAAACTAAAGGCTTGGACATGCGTTTTGTGTTTGCGATGTAAAGCGAGAGCAAGAGGCCGAGAAACGAAACTAGTGCAATAAAAAGTGTGGGAGAGTTCATCTGTTTTATTTTAACACAACAAGACTTTCTTGAAGCAAGACATTTCCACAGATGGCATCCACACCCGCCCACTCGCTTCCTTGCTGTGAGTTACGAAATTGCCCCTCCCCCTGCCTGCCCCGTACCGAGCGAAGCTCTGGTGCTTGGTGGCCAGGGGGTGAGAAGCGAGCCGTGCACAGCTTCGCAAGACCGGAGCGCGGCGGCGCGAGGTGGGCAGACAGTCCGAAAACAAGAAGCCTTGCTTCTAGATGCACTGGGAAGCAAGGCTTCCGGGCCTGTTTTCGGACTGTCTGGTTCGGAGGGGGTAGGTTGGTGATACGTGGCTCAACCACTACCCCACCCCTCCCACCCCACCCCAGCCCTCCCCTTAGGCAGGGGAGGGAATAAATCCGAATTTCGTAATTCACAATTCCTTACTCTCCGCTTGGCTTATCGAGCAAACTCACCTCCACCCCCGCCGCTTCGCCAGTAAGACGCAAAACATCCTTGTCTATCTTTTTAAACTCTTTCGAGGAGGCGTTATAGTGGCCGACGGTCGTGGCTAAGGAGTTCCCCAGCTTCTCATGGTACTGGTCGTAAGCAGACAAATGTTTGCGCAGGTCGTCCACCCGCTTAATGATATCTTTGGCGGTTTCCTCTATCTTAAACGCCTTGAAGCCGTATAAAACAGACTGCAAGTAGGCGGCAAAGGTAGTCGGTGAGACAATCACCACCTTCTTTTCTTGGTAAGCATAATCAATGAGGTTCCGCGTGTTCACTTTTACCGCCCCCACTTCATTGATAAGAAGGTCGTAGTAGATCGCTTCCGCAGGGATAAACATAAAAGCAAACGGCAAAGTCCCTTCATCGGGGCGTACATACTTGGCTGTCTCGTCGATACGCTTTTTTAAATCATTGCGAAACTCCTTTTCCAGCTCTTCGCGCTCGCTACTCTCGCTCGCCTGCTGGATGCGACTGTAATTGTCTAGTGAGAACTTTGCGTCCACCGGAATCATGCCTTCTTTTGTCACAATGACGGCGTCCACCTTGGCCTTATCAGCAAACTCATACTGCATTTTATAGGTCCCCGGTGGCAAAATGTTTGAAAGGATGAGCTCGAGTGACGCCTCCCCAAGATTGCCGCGCTGTTTCTGGTGGGTGAGCACCTTTTCGAGATTCGCAAGCTGTTCGGCGATAGTTACAAACTTGCCGGTGGCCTCGTTTGTCTTCATCTGCTCACGAGTGAGCTCGAGTAAACTCTTAGACATGGCATCGTTTATCTCGCGCACCAAGCGTTGAGACTCCCCCATCTGATATTTGAGCGACTCCTGGGTCGCCTTTGACGACTCGCCGAGCTTGGTGTCCATAGTGCGCACCAACTCTGCCATCTGCTGTTGAAGCATGAGCATACCCCCCTCATCCACCGGCTTCTTGCGTGATTGAACTACGAAAAAGAGTACGGCCGCGAGAGCGAGTACAAGAAATCCAAGAATAATGATAATCGGTTCCATGAGTACTATTCTATATCACTTAGGACTTACGTAAAAGGAGGATGCCACGCTCTACTTCTAATATGAAGCGAGCGACCACTGACCTCTCGTTCTCTATCCTATCCGGCCCGCTGCGTCTCGTGGCGGGCCTCCTCTTTTCTACTTGACTTACGATGCCTAAGCGTCTTGACTGCATTTATCTTTTCAGTTATCAGCCACGCACTTGGGCTACCAAAGCCGCTCTTGTCGATGCGGAAAGGCGAAACCTTTCGAGGATTTATGAGAAAAACCAAGAGGCAGTAACGCTTCTTGTTTTCAATCTTGTCTTCCGCCCACTTCGAGTGCTGTTCTCTCGGGACGCCGATTACAACTCCATAGTTCGCATAAATCTCCCTGACCAATTGAGGGGTGAGCTTATCAGTGGTTCCCAAAGACTTCAGACAAACTGAGGCTGTTTGGGGTGAGTGGAAAAAGTGGGGTGGCGGGAGTTTTGTAATTCACAATAACGTAAGCACGAAATCCTAAATCAGAAGTACGAAACAAGCACGAAACTATCAAGCGTAAATTACAAAACATGCTTGTTTCGTGCTTTCTATTTTAGAGTTTAAACATTGTTTCGTGCTTCAGATTTAGTGCTTAGTGATTCTCCAAATAAACTTTGTATTTAGTGCTTAGCCGATATCCTTCGCTATCTCCACATCCTCGATTCCATATTCGCGGTTGCGGGCAATGCGCGCCATTATCTTGTTGGCACTGTAGCCGACGAAGGCCAGAATGAAAAAGTAGAGCACGCCGAAAGGAGTAAACTCCGGAGCACTCTCGGAGAAAAGACCTATCAAGGTGGCCCCGACCCCCATCGAGGTGATGATAGCGAGATTGGTCACCGAAGCCTCGGTGCTCTGCGACTGAATAGAGCCAAACAGACTCAAGGCCGACTGCACATAGTTGCTGGTCATCCGCCATATTTCTTTAACATAAGCCAATGTGTCGAGGAGGGTCTCGTGTTTATAAAGTAGCACCGCCTCAAAATGTTTTAGGGTTGGGTCGTTCTTAATAATGGCCTCTCTTGTTTTAGCGTAAGTGCTCATCTGGTTTATACGAGCATCTATCAAATTAATGGTCTTCGCGTAACTCTCTGTGCGCGAAAACAGCTCGCCGATATTCTTACCGCTTACCTTCCCTTTTTCTTTGACATCCGCAATCTTCTCCCAAATAATACGGTGCAGATTGAGATAGCGATGAAGCTGACCCTTGAATTCGCGCATAAAGATCTGCTCTTGGATGAACTTTTCAATGTCCGGCAAATTCTCGCCCTTGTTTTCGATTATATATAACTTATCGCCTCGATATATGGAAAATGTCTCCTGCTCAATCACGAAATGCTCCTTCTCCTCAAAACGGTCTAAGGGTCTTTTAATCTCCGCCGGATTTGTGTCCTTAACCACCACAAAATATGGATAGATGTTTTTTATATTGGCTAGCTCTTTTGGCACCGGCGCCCCTAAAGAAAAGATATATGAAAATGCGGGCGAAAGTTTGGTTTCATAGTAAGAGGTAAGTTGGCGAATATCGCCTCCGAGAGCCTGGCCGGGTTTTTTACTTAGAACAATGAGGCCATCTTCGAAAATGTTTACATGAAGACCTCCCCGGCTTGCCATCTTTATCTTCTCAAGGCGACCTACCTCGAGACTAATGCCGGCAATCCCGAGAGTCCTATGCAATCGCCTCAGCTCCCCCTCTTCCAGATCAAGAGGAGAACGGACATTCTGAAGAAAATCGTAAATCTCGGAGAGATGCAGAGTGGTGCGCTGAAACCATCCGCCGATGTAAACTTTTTCGATTTGCATTTTATATGATTGGTATTGGACTCTCAATACTGACCGCAAATTACAGACTGTCATATTCTAACAAACACAAACAAAACAACAGGTGGAAAACTCCACGTAATTACAATAGGACCTACGCAAAACCCTCTTTTCGTCTTTGCGAGCGCTCTGCGCGAAGCAACCTAGACTTATTTGTAGACATCAAGAATTCTGGATTGCTTCGGTTTACCTCGCCACCGCCCATAGCGGGGCCCCGCCAAAGGCGGTGGCAAAGACAGCAATTTCCGTATGTCCTATACAATTCAAAAACCTCACTTCGTTCAATTTTCGGGCCGCCGGGAATCGAACCCGGTCTATACGAACCTTCACCCACACACCTTTCAACTTTCGGGCTGCCGGGAATCGAACCCGGTCTATACGAACCCGAATCGTATGTACTACCGGTATACTACAGCCCGATGTTTGGAAAGGTGTATGGGCGCGTCGTATGTACTACCGGTATACTACGGCCCGAAGATGTTTAAGAACACTTAAGATACCATCCTTCTCTACAAGCTACAAGCTACCTGCCGCCTGCTCCCTGCCAAACCCTACTCCGCCCGGTCATCAAAGATGGCCAGCTTTTGCAAGACAGCCTTTCTGTCGACGGCGTTAAGTTTCTTTGTCTGCTTGTCTATGACGCGATAGAGCTCATCTAGATGGGCGGTGCCGAAAACATCAACTCCGTCGCGCAAATCGATAAGATCATCTTGCATCTGCTCGTGAAAAATCTGCCCTTCCAAAAGTATGTCTGCAAGTACTCGCGCATGCGAAGCGTCTGCTCGTCTAAAAAAGACACGCAGTAGTTCACAAAAGGCGGCTTCAAGCTCGCCCCCACACAGATACTCATCGTAGCCGGCCCGGCGCGTCCAGCGCACTATCTCGCGAAAAGCGCGTTTTACTTCAGATACTGTAAGTGACTTGCGTGGGTCATTCGCCAAGGGTGGGCGAAGTGGCAAACGTAGATGCACTCGTGAGTGTCGCCCCCGCTCCGAAGCCGCTAGGCGCACCACTTCAAGGTCGGCCTCTAGGGGCTGTTTCCACGCGGTTGTAATCTGGGTCATCGAGACCAGCGGTGGCGCGATGGTATCGGCCGCCACCATCGCCTTTGTCGGCCGGGGAATTCCCCGCTTCTCGTCCCAGAGAATAGCCACCGCCGCCATGTGCTTACACACATCTCCGCCCACGTACGGGCAGGAGCAGTCCCGCGCCAGACTACCTCCCGATGCCGGACCAGCAAAACGCAAGCGCACAAAATACACCGATGCTCCATGTGCCTTAGCTGTTACCGCTTTGCCATCAAAAGTGTTCAGTCGCACCAGCTTTTTATCCGCGTACTCCTCGCCCCGATACCAGTTCTCTTCGTAGGCAAAGGGGAGCAAGAGGGCAGTGGCCGATAGTCTTGTATCCATGCGGACAGTATAGTCAATGATAGAGATTTTGTCCTACTAATTATATTTGCGAATGTTCTTCTGCGTGTTAAGATTAAACCATGATAAAGACCCTACCAAAAACAAAAAAATACGCAAAAGGCCGTCAAGTCGATATTCAAGACGTATTTGAAGCGGTAGGTAAGTTGGCTCAAGATGTCGATAAGCGCTTTGACGCCGCAGGGGAAGAGTTGGTGAAGTCGGTAGGTAAGTTGGCTCAAGATGTCGATAAGCGCTTTGACGCGATGGAGGGAGACTTATTGGAGGCAGTTGGAAAGTTGGCCCAGAATGTCGAAGGGCGTTTTGACTCTGTTGATAAACGTTTCGATGGACTGGAAGACAGGGTTGGTGGCTTAGAGGAAGATGTATCCTACCTAAAGCGAAACATGGTCACGAAAGTGTACCTCGACGAGCGCATCGGCGATGTTCGTGGCGATATCACCGAGCTTGTCCACCGCGCCGACCGTAAGTTTACCGAACTCGTCCACACTCTTGAAGACAAAGACGTACTGTCAGAAGGGGACGCCGTTCGTATTCTCGGCATGCCCCCTTTTCCGCTCGGACAACACACCCCGTAAATATGAGAAAAAACATTCCAACATTCTTGAGAATGTTGGAATGTTTCTTTAGCGTGAAACTGTTTCTGAAAGCATCACAAATCTTTTTATGATGCTTTCAGAATCAGGCCTCACTGCTGTCCGTTTAAAGACAGAGTGAGGCAGTGAAAGGAGGGGCCGGCCCCTACTTCCCTCCCCCCCGCCCCTTGCGGAAACACCAAGGGACGACAAATAGAAGAATGGCGATGGTGAGTCCGAGAGCCCCGAGACTCCTCGCCACCTCCTTCAAGGGACCGGCCGCGGCCGAGAACACCTCGCCCGTACCGCTCGCGAGACTCGAGAACGTCCCGCTTGCCGAAGTGATGGAAATCGCCCAACGAAAGAAGCTCGGAGAGTGGCTCAAGGGCAGGCTGAACGATCGCACCGCGGAGCTGTACGCCCTGGCCTCCGTCCGCCCCAGCACAAGGCGCTCGGGGGTGTCAAAGCAGTAGATTCAAATCGTCTCATCACCGGGGCGGCGTCGCAGGACGCCGCCCTCTTTCTATCTTTCTGTGATTTACATTACGAAGTAACTGCTCACAACCCTGAGTAAGTGTCCTTGCCACCGCCTTCGGACGGGACCCCGCCAAAGGCGGTGGCAAAGACGGAGCGAGATATGTTGTGCTAGTTAGCCGCCACTCGTTTTTGTGAGCAGTTACATTACGAATCCTTGACAACAACCTATAAATGTAATTAGATTAAACAGGTGTCGAAACACGCAGAGAGGAGGCGGCCTAAATGAAGAGCTTCAATACCTCTATACTGAAAGAAGCCATGGAGCTGTTGGAACAGGCAACCCAGATGACCCAAGAGCGGGGCGTGCGGGTGGGTGATATCATCGCTCATCCGACCGACCCAAACACGTGGATGGTTGTGGCCATCAAAGATGGACTGGCCATAGTCAGGCGGGCCAAGCGCGCGAAGTCTATCCTGGTATACAGAAAATTTCCGGTCAAAGAACTTTTCGACCTGGAGATTCTCTACCACCTCGCAAGCGAATACGACGGGGTTGACCAGTGTCCTGCCTGTGAGATCGCCGCTCATGACGGTTCGCAAGATTTCGAGGTTGACGAGAGCTCCATCCCCGACGGAGCCCCGGTCAACTGACCCCACCCTGCCTTTCTTCGGTCTCCCTAGCCGCCCCGGCATCTTCGCCCGGGCGGTTTTCTTTAGGCAACGGAGCCGAGTGGCGCCGTCTTTCTTCAGCAAAGCGCTCAGGCCATCTCTCTCCGACATGATGGCGCACAGTGGCCCCCAAGGCCCGCGCCTCTTGCTTGGTTGTGATCGTTTCGAGAAAAGGAGTAATGTAGTTAGACACAATCGCTCTTTGTTGTTCCCCGCTCATAAGCGCAAACTCCTCGCGTGTGACCGAAATACGGTCTCCGGTCTGGTACTCGACGTAGGCGTTCTCCCTCCATGGATTTTCGAGGATAATAGTCACCTCCTTTGCTCCCGGTTCCCCCTGCGCCAAGAGGAATGCGACATATCCGTTAAAACCCTTTCCTTTTTGAATTACACCGGTGATGGTGTCGGGATCTCTGCGCAACTCCTCCAGACGGCGGCTGTCATAAGCGCGCGGGCCACGTGGCTTGGAGCCGGCGACACTCTCAGCAGGCTTCTCTTGCTCATCCTGCTCGGGAAAGACCGAGATGTCGGCCTCGTAGTACGAAGCCCCGTCTACTCGCTCAAGGATCTGCAAAATCTCATTGATAATCGCCTTGCGGTCTACCCCCGCTTCACGAAGCGCTCGGGGTACGGGGCCCAAAATCTCGCCTTTGCGCGTAATAGTCCATGTCTCGCCACCCACCCTCATGTCGCCTTGCTCTCGACCGCCCTGGTATTCATAACGCACGAAAACATAAAGTTGGTCTGCCTGTTGCTCGCGTCGTAGAACGTTCAGTGAAACTATTCCGGGCAGTTCGCTCGCGAAACTCCCTGTTTTAATCTGGTCGAACTGGCCACACACGACGCGCTCGATACGCTCCTGCAATGCCTCCCTCTCGGGGTCGCTCCGCCTCTCTGTCTCTGGACTCATGGGCCTATCCGGCCAGTCTTGGATACTCATATAAATAGTAGTTACGGTTGCTAATTTACGCTTAAACACTGACATCCACCGCTCATCGTATCTTCATTATACCCACTGTTCCACACTTTTCCATAATCTTATCCACCGCCATCTCTTGCAAATGAACGTACGTTCACATACAATAGTCGCATAGGCCCAAGCACGAAGCATGAAATCTGAAATGCGAAACAAATTCTAAGCAACAGATGAAGAATACCTAAACGAAACGAATTCCTTTTGTGATTTAGAGCTTTGTATTTAGTGCTTGTTTCGTGCTTCAGATTTCGTGCTTCGTGCTTCTATTAGCGTAGCTACTACCTTATGCCTCGCACCAAAAAAGAGTACTGGTCTGAAATCCTTCGCTTCTATCGTTCCCGTCGGCGCATGCCTTCCTACTCCGAGATTATGGAGCTGTGTGGCTTTCACTCCAAGAACGCCGTCTTTCGTCTAGTGGCCCGCCTTGAAGCGGCCGGCCACATTGTGAAAGACCCACAAGGGAAGCTCACCCCCAAAAATCTCTATGGTGGCATGAAACTGCTAGGCTCAATCGAAGCGGGCTTCCCTTCTCCGGCCGAAGAGCAGGAGCTCGACACAATCTCCCTCGACGAATACCTCATCCCCCGCCGCGACGCGAGCTTCCTTCTTACGGTCAAAGGCGACTCGATGATAGATGCCGGTATTCATGAGGGCGACCTCGTTATCGTCGAGCGCGGCGTTACCCCCAAAGAAGGCCAGATTGTCATCGCCGAGGTGGACGGCGAGTGGACGATGAAAGAATATCGAAAAGTCCGTGGCAAGGTACAGCTCGTGCCGGCGAATAAAAAGTACAAACCGATCGTACCGAAAGAAGAGCTGAAAATAGAAGCAGTGGTCCGCGGAGTTATTCGCAAATACTGACCATGGCGACAACCCTTCATCTTAAAGGCCCGACCGTAGTCTTCATAGACTGGGCAAATGTGCACGGCTGGCAAAAGACGCTCAAATGTGAAATCGACCTCGATGCGGTGCGAGAAGTACTGAAGAACTATTCAGAGATCGAAGAACTCCGACTCTATCATGGGACCGACGTACATCCATCATCAGTCCGTTTCATTGAGAGAATGCGGCGACACGGGTACGTCGTGATAACCAAACCGGTAAAGTATATCGAAGTGCGGACCGACGAGGGAGTCCAAACTCATCTGCGTAAATGCGACTTCGACATCGAGATCTGCATCGATCTGTTTCGAGCTCTCGCGCAAGAAAAAAACGGCTTCATTTTCTTTAGTGGTGATGGCGACTTTGCGCTGATGTATCGAGAGTTATTAAGACTTCACAAGCAAGTGATTGTTGTCTATGCGCCAAAACATATCGGCAAGGAAGTGTGGGAGATTCCCAAAGGTATCTTTAAGATTGAGGTACGTAAACTGCTACCTCAAAATTGCTTCAGAGAAAAATCGTCCCCCGGGCCTTGCGACCCGGGGGCGTGATTGTACTTCTATAGTACTCGCACTAAAAAGAAAGTCAAGTGCAGGCAGACAATTTAGTGAAACAGTGAAGTACCATGTCCACAAAAACCGGCACAATGACCCTTGGTTGGTCCCATCACGTTCCTAGCTCCATTCTTCACCTCGACGGTGACGGCTTCTTTGCCGCCTGCGAGATTGCCATGAATCCCGCCCTACGCGGGAAATGTGTGGTCACCGGGGCAGAACGCGGTATCGCTTCGGCCATGAGCTACGAAGCCAAGGCGCGCGGCGTAAAACGCGGTATGCCACTCCACGAGATTCGACGCGTCTGCCCCGAAGCCATTATCGTGCCCTCGAACTATGAAACGTACTCCGTCTTCAATCGCCGTATGATAAACATTGTGCGCCGCTACACCGATGCGGTCGAAGAGTACTCCATCGATGAGTGCTTTGCCGACCTCGCCGGCCTCCAGCGCCCACTCCATATGTCGTATGAAAAAATCGCCCGCGCCATTAAGCGCGATATCCAAAGCGAGCTCGGCATTACTGTTTCTTGCGGCCTCGCCCCGAACAAGGTGCTCGCCAAAGTCGGCTCCAAATGGCAAAAGCCCGACGGCTTCACCCTCATCCATCAAGGCGAGCTCGAACGCTTCCTTGCTGACTTACCGGCGGCTAGCGTCTGGGGCATTGGCCCACAAACGGCCGCTTTTCTGCGCTTGCACGGCATGGAGACCGCCGGCGCTTTTGCTCATTGCCCTAGCACATGGGTACACAACCATCTCACCAAGCCGACCATCGAACTCTGGCGCGAGCTCCAGGGCGAACGCGTCCTATCACTCGCCCTCGACGCGAAGAAAAGCTACCAGTCCATGCAACACACCCGCACCTTCCGGCCCGCTACTGCCGACCCGGCCGTTCTTCTCCGTGAGCTCTCCTCCCACTGCGAAGCCGTCTGCGCTCGCGCCCGTCGCTTTGGCCTCTACGCTGAGCGCATGAGTTTCTTTTTAAAGACAAGCCAATTTCGCTACCGCGCTCTCGAAGTGAAACTCCCCTCCCCCACCAATATCCCAAACGAGCTCGTCCACATCATCGCGAGTGAACTCCCAGCATTACTCCCTCCCCTGCCCGAGGGGCGAGAAGCGAGCAGTGCGCAGCCCCGACGCTCTGGTCGGGATCCCGACTCCGCTTTGCGGACGTCGGGGCTTCGTGAGGCCGGACTGAGCGAAGGCGAGGGAGGCGGGCTCGCGGCCTCGGCGAGCACGCCGAGAGATGTGAGGGTTGGGGTGGGGTGGGTGGGAGTAGATTGCCGGATACAAAACCCAAAAACATACCTCACCCCATCCCTCTCCTGGCCAGGAGATGGGGTCGGGCCAACTTCTCAAATATCCCAACAGTTCTACCGCGCCACCGGCGTCACTCTCTCCCACCTCACCGACGCGGCCCCCGTCCAGCAGGACCTCTTCGGCACAAACACCCAAAGCGAGCGCTACCAAAAAGTGTTTGCGGCCGCAGACGCCCTCGCCGTCCGCTACCGCAAACCCACCGTGACCCTCGGCTCGTCGAAGCTCAGCAAGAGCGAAGACGGCCTTGGAATAGTTCCCCTCCCCCTGACCAGGGGGAGGTTGGGAGGGGGTAGTATACATAAGGCACAAGACCGAAGACCACTAGACTCTTTTTCGTGTCGACATAGCGACGAAGATGGACGGAGCAAGAAAGGAGCAGTTAGGAATACCCCGCTACCACTACACATCTATCAAAATCTGAGATCAAACCTCACCACCCCTCGCCTCCTCACTTCCACCCCCTCACCCTTCCGCCTCCCCTTCGCGGGCGAGGTGGGGTGAACAACCTAACGGCATCCGTCGTTGAGCTGTTCGTATTCGTGGAATTTAAACTTCTACGAAACCCTACATACTGTCAGATATTATCAGAACCTTAGCCTTCACCTGGTACCTTTTTGGTGCGGCACTTTTACAATAACTCCCACGACCGTGGGAGTTATTGTAAAGACTTATTTTCTTAGAAACGAGGCCCGCAACACCGCCCGTGCCAGCTTGGCCGGGTCGTGGCGAATGAGAGTCCGCCGCAGAAAGTCGCCTCGTTTCGGCTTAGTAATCGTGTCGCCAAGTAGGTTCGCCCGCATCAGACGGTAGTTTGCCTCTTTTGGTCTCACACCTATCATAACCGGTTCACCTTCGCTCTCGTATTTACGCAAAAGCTCGGCCCGGGGCTGGGCCGCATTGACCACCACTGCATCCAAACTACCGGCTCCGATAAATCGCTCCAGTTCCGCCATAAAGCCGTACACAGTCATGTCGTCCGTCTGACCTCGACGATTCATTAAGGGCGCCACCGCTATCTTTTTGGCGCCACCCGCGCGAAAAACTTCTGTAAATCCGGACACGGCAAAATTTGGTAAAAGCGAGTCATAGAGACCACCAGGCCCAACCACAATAAGGTCGGCATGGCGAACCGCCTCCGCCGCCAACGGATTAAGGCGCGCTCGCGGCTCTAGTCGGATGCGATGCACCCCACCATGCCTAGCCACGGGCGAGAGCGCCAGCTTATACTGGCCACGCAGAGTGGCGCCGTCCCCAAGCTCAAAGCGCAGACGCACTTTTGAGGTGGTCACTGGCACCACCCTGCCGCGCAAACGCAGGACAGCCGCGAGTCCATCGAGCATTTCGTTATAGTTAGGAGAAATCTTTTCAAAAACCGAGAGCAGGAGATTGCCAAAATTATGCCCCGCGAAACTTCCACACTCGAAGCGATATGTCATTGCCTCGCGCAGAAGGCCATCCTCTTCGGCGAGCGCCACCAAGCACTGCCGCAAATCACCTGGCGGGAGCACGCCATACTCATCGCGCAGTTCGCCTGTCGAACCCCCATCATCGGCCATTGAGACAATGGCGGTAATATCGAGATTCTTGTAATGCTTCAAGCCGGAGAG
>Ga0210057_1002848_pt1 | contig 24345 bp, 24 predicted proteins | sample CryGeyCG2114_010_2_FD_183968 | JGI IMG/M metagenome (GOLD analysis project Ga0210057, IMG submission 183968) | Groundwater microbial communities from aquifer - Crystal Geyser CG10_big_fil_rev_8/21/14_0.10 (SPAdes) (version 2) | ecosystem: Environmental > Aquatic > Deep subsurface > Groundwater ...
CAAAATTATGGAACGCTAAAAATCAGTATTTCCTGTGGTGTGTGCTAATTATGCACAGGTGTTCTTTATTGCGCGTGATATAATTTAACCACAAACGTCGTCTTATTTATAAGTCTCATTAGTATTTCATCGCAGTATGTTATTACAAACATGGAGTGAGGTGTTGGTGCAGTCATTCCAACAACTCGGAACGGAGGTGGTACTATTCCTGCCTCTATTGCTTGCGTCCATCATCATTTTTATTTTGGGATGGATTTTCGGATCGTTCGTCGGCTCACTTATCGCGCACATTGTTCGGAGTCTGCGGATCGACCGTGCTCTCGACAACGTAGGGGTAAACGAGCTCGCAGAGAGAGCTGGGTTTGAGTTTAGTGCGGGGGGTTTCATCGGTGGCCTTGTGAAGTGGTTTATTATTATCGTCTTTTTGGTCGCCGCGCTAAATGTGCTTGGTCTTGATACCGTGAATGAGTTTCTGATTGAGTTTGTAATCAGTTACTTGCCTCGTGTAATTGTGGCGGCCCTCGTTTTACTCTTCGGCTCGGTGCTTGCTGATGTTGTAGGGCATGTTGTGGCGGGTTCTGCTCGCGCCGCACGCGTAGCATCGGCAAGTTTTATTGCGAGTGTGTGTCGCTGGTCAATATGGATTTTCGCCATCCTTATTGCTCTTGTAGAGCTTGGTATTGGCGCCGCTTTTATCCAGACGATTTTTACCGGTATTGTGGCGGCTTTGTCTCTCGCCCTTGGCCTTTCTTTTGGTCTTGGAGGGCGCGATGCGGCATCTGACTACCTGAAACATCTTAAGCGTGAGATTGGAGGAAAGGAGTAGGAAGTAAGAAATTTCAGTTTCCAGTTTCTGTATACTGCCTTTTTTACGACTCGCCGTTTGTGCTTGTCGCGTGAGATGGATAAAACAAAAAACCGCCATTTACGGCGGTTTTTTGTTGGTGAATATAGTTGGGAAAGATTGATTTGACTTGGTGCTGGAGATGCGCTACACTAGCATCCACTGTCTATGATGATTACAAACCTAACTCAAAAGCGGTAGGGGGTCACCCCAACGGGTTTGCGTTAGCCCCGGCCGCTCGAGAGAGGGGCCGTTTGCGTCATAGCGGGGGTTTGAGGACGGCAGGTATAATAAATAGTGTCGTCTATTAGCAATTGAACATTGTCAATCAAATTCTGTCGCGCCACGAAGTCCCTCGGGGTCTTTCCTGTGGTGTAGACAGAGCAGGTGGCTGCCTACCGGCAGTACAACTGACAATTTACAACTGACAATTGACCAAGAGTGCATTTGCATTCAAGTCAATTGTCAATTGTTCTTTTGGTCAATTGTGCCAAACGTAGAGCGGCCAAAATGAAGTAAGAATTAAAGATGTGTGGAGAGCGTTGAGCAAACGTTTGAGGCATATCTGTGCGTGGTTTATACATTTCCTAATAGGAAATGTAAGGGCACACGGTGGATGCCTAGACTCTACAAGGCGATGAAGGACGTGGCGTAGCTGCGATAAGCTTCGGGGAGGTGTGTAGCAACCTTTGATCCGGAGATTTCCGAATGGGGAAACCCCTTAGGCGAAGAGCCTTTGATCTACGCATCACATTACATGTGATGCAGATTTAAATATTTAAACATTTAAATTGCATCGCGCGTAGCGTGATGCGTAGAAGCTAACCCCGGGAAGTGAAACATCTCATTACCGGGAGGAAAAGAAAACAAGTCCGCCTCTGGCGGAGTATTCCCTGAGTAGCGGCGAGCGAAACGGGAGGAGCCCAAACCTGACCGCATCACCCGCAGGGTGATGTGGGAAGCGCTAAGCACGAAATTTGAAGCCCCGACGTTTCGCCAAGGGCGAAAGTACGGGATCCCGACTGCAAACGTCGGGACACAAACAATATCAAAGCACCAAATAAGAAATCTAAAAACGGATTCCGTTTCTCTTTTCTCGATTTGGAGCATTCTGATTTGTTTCGTGCTTAGAGATTAGTGCTTCGTGCTTTCCCGCATCGCGCTTCGCGTGATGCGGTCAGGGGTTATAAGACAGGAGCATCGGATTTATTCGAAGAGAGTTACAAAACGTTGCATTAACCGAAGGTGCTGGAAAGCACCGTCACAGAAGGTAATAACCCTGTAGGTGAAAATCCAACGTCTCTCGTTCTTGATCTTGAGTACTTCGGGACATGACAGGCCTGGAGGAAGGAAGCGGAACTAACCGCTAAGGCTAAATACTTGTAGAGATCGATAGTGAACAAGTACCGTGAGGGAAAGGTGAAAAGCAGCCCGGTGAGGGCAATGAAATAGACCTGAAACCGTGTGTCTACAAGGAGTGGGAGCCGTATCACCCGCAGGGTGATGTGGGAAGCGCTAAGCACGAAATTTGAAGCCCCGACGTTTCGCCAAGGGCGAAAGTACGGGATCCCGACTGCAAACGTCGGGACACAAACAATATCAAAGCACCAAATAAGAAATCTAAAAACGGATTCCGTTTCTCTTTTCTCGATTTGGAGCATTCTGATTTGTTTCGTGCTTAGAGATTAATGCTTCGTGCTTTCCCGCATCGCGCTTCGCGTGATGCGGCGACCGCGTGCCTATTGAAGAATGAGCCAACGAGTTTACGTATACTGCAGACTAAGCCCGTCAGGGCGGAGTCGCAGGGAAACCGAGTGTTAATAGCGCGTTGTCAGTGCGAAGCACTGACCGCGGAACATCGCGGACTATACGCGGAAGAGCGAGGAAAGATACCAAAATACAGCAATGTATCGGTATTCTTCCGCGACTTTCCGTGTTCGGTCTGCGTCATTCTGCGGCCAGTGCTTCGCGCTGGCAGGTGGTATGCGTAAGACCCGAAGCCAGGTGAGCTTGCCATGAGCAGGGTGAAGTTTGTCGAAAGACAGATGGAGGCCCGAACCCGTGAGCCGTACGACACTCTGGGATGACTTGTGGTAGGGAGTGAAAAGCTAATCGAACCTGGTAATAGCTGGTTCTCTCCGAAAGAGCTTTTGGGTTCGTGTCCGATTGACCCCCCGGGGGTAGAGCTACTGAAAGGTTTGCACAGGGCGAAAGCTCGGCCAACCTATCAAACTCCGAATACCGGGGATTATTATCGGGCAGTTAGACGGCGGGGGCTAAGCTCCGTTCGTCAAAAGGGGAACAGCCCAGATCTCAATCTAAGGTCCCTAAATTTCCACTAAGTGCAACTTAAGGAGGTGATATTCCTATGACAATGAGGAGGTTGGCTTAGAAGCAGCCATCCTTGAAAGATAGCGTAACAGCTCACTCATCGAGGGATGTCGCGCCGCAAATAATCGGGGCTAAGTGGAGTACCGAAGGTGAGGGTGCCGATGCGTAGCATCGGAAATTCGAAGCACGAAATTCGAAGCACGAAACAATATCTAAGCACAAAAGAAGAAATTCTAAACAGGAAACTGTTTATGATTTCCTATTTTGGACATTTGGATTTGTTTCGGATTTCGAGATTAGTGCTTCGTGCTTCCGCTGCTACGCAGCGGCGCGGTAGGAGAGTATTCGTATCCGCACTGAAGGTGAGGCCGTGAGGCCCACTGGAGCGATACGAAGTAAGAATGTTGGCACAAGTAACCACAATTCCGGTGAAATCCCGGAACGCCGAAAGATCAAGGTTTCCTTCGCAATGACAATCAGCGAAGGGTTAGTCGGTCCTAAGGGGATGGCGAACGCCGAACCCGATGGCAGAGCAGGTTAATATTCCTGCACTCTGCCGTACACTGATGGGAGGACGGAGGGTAGTATGCGCGGCACCTTATTGGATTGGTGTCCGTGGCGTGAGGATGTGGCGTAGGAAAATCCGCGCCGCTGCTTTTAATGGCGTATCCAAGCGTTAAGGAAATGTGCATCTCACCGAGGGCGGGATGCCGATTTACGATTTATGATTTGCGATTTACGAATGGATGCCCAGAGCACCTTTCGTAAGTCGTAAATCGTCTCTCGAATTTCGGCATCTCATTTCCGTGAGGTGCACAGATCGCGCAAAGCACGCTTCCAAGAAAATTCTCTAAAGATATGTACGGTGGATCCGTACCGCAAACCGACACAGGTGATCAGGTCGAGTAGACCAAGGCGAACGAGTGAGTGTGTCCCAAGGAACTCGGCAAAAAAGCGGCCGTAACTTCGGGATAAGGCCTGCCCCCGCATCACCCGCAGGGTGATGTGGGAAGCGCTAAGCACGAAATTTGAAGCCCCGACGTTTCGCCAAGGGCGAAAGTACGGGATCCCGACTGCAAACGTCGGGACACAAACAATATCAAAGCACCAAATAAGAAATCTAAAAACGGATTCCGTCTCTCTTTTCTCGATTTGGAGCATTCTGATTTGTTTCGTGCTTAGAGATTAGTGCTTCGTGCTTTCCCGCATCGCGCTTCGCGTGATGCGGGGGCCGCAGCGAAAGTTTCTCTGGCGACTGTTTATCAAAAACACAGCTCCCTGCGAACTCGTAAGAGGAAGTATAGGGGGTGACGCCTGACCAATGCCAGAAGGTCAAACAATGGTGTTGTGCATCTCACTGTCGTTCGATGCACCGTGGAACATCGCGGACTATACGCGGAAGAACGCGGAAAGATACCAAAATACAGCAATGTATCGGTATTTTTTCGCGACCTTCTGCGTTCGGTCTGCGTCATTCTGCGGCACCGAGCGAGAGTGAGGTGCATGGTGTCCGTTGTAAGCCCTGGTGAATGTCGGCGATAACTATAATCGTCCTAAGGTTTCACTACGATACATATTATAAAGATATGTCAATAGTGGTGAAAGAGTTGGGACGATTGTAAGAAGTGTGATAAACAGAAGCAAAATACGTCATTAATAAAGTCGCTACCTAGCGTTGTGGTAACACAACGTATGCACGGGGCTCATATGAGAGACCATACGCCCCGCTCCCTAAAACTTTTGCTTTGCAAAAGTTTGGGCGATCATTTTGTTTATAAAATGATTTAGCCTAAAATTACGGATGAAGACATGGTCCTTCGTGAATCGAAGAGCGCAATTCCTTGTCGGGTAAGAAAATTGCTCGTCGTGATGGTGACATCACGAACAAATTCGGCTTATAACGGTGAAGTCCTCGCGGGAGTTCTCTATGCAAGAGAGAACGTCGAACGCAAGATAATACCGTGGGAAGTTGTCTCGAAAGAGATTAACCCCGTATCGACTGGAGTCACCGCTAACTAGCGGTGACAAAGATACTCAGCTATAATTATATTATGGATGAGTATAATACGCCGACGCTAAGAAGAGAGTTGTCGAACTATATTTCTGGTTACGTTGATGGAGAAGGTTGCTTCTGCGTTTCTTTTTCAAAGAGACCGAAGCTTAATATGGGGTGGGAAGTAAAACCAAGTTTTGCGGTTGGTCAAAACTATGATCGTCGTGAAGTCTTGGATCTGATGATGGAGCACTTCGCATGTGGATTTCTTCGTAGAGATTACGGAGACAAGACACTAAAGTATGAAATCAGGAGTTTAAAAGAGTTACTTTCAAAAGTAATTCCGCACTTCCTCGCCTTTCCTTTGAAATCCGCAAAACAGAAAGATTTTCTCTTGTTTGCAGATATTTGCGAACGTATGGGAAGATCTGAGCACCTTCACACTGAAGGATTCAAAGCAATAGTCGATATCGCATGTCAGATGAATAGCTCCAGCAAACGGAGATATGCAAAATCTGAAGTGTTTGCGACCTCTTCTCAGATGAAGATATAGTCAGTGCCTCTATGAAAATAGAGGGGAATCCCATCCGGCGCACGCGCGGGTGAGGAGGTACATGAAGTTCCGACGTGCACGAATGGCGTAACGACTGGAGAACTGTCTCGGGACACAGCTCGGTGAAAATACAATAGCGGTGAAGATGCCGCTTACCTGCAGTTAGACGGAAAGACCCCAGGAGCTTTACTGCAACTTGGTATTGGCTTTATGTGTGTACTGCGTAGCATAGGTGGGAGACTTTGAAGCGTCGCTTTTGGGTGGCGTGGAGTCGTCAGTGAAATACCACTCTGTACGTGTGTAAAGCCTAACCTGTACGGTAAAAACGTACGGCAACAGTGCCTGGTGGGCAGTTTTAGTGGGGCGCTATCCTCCCAAAAAGTAACGGAGGAGTTCATTAAGGTTGGCTAGGCGCGAATGGAAACCGTGCCGATAGTGCAATGGCAAAAGCCAGCTTGACTGTGAGACGTCAATGTCGAGCAGGTGCGAAAGCAGAACATAGTGAACCGACAGTCCGTGTTAGACGCGGCTGAAGATCATCTGACAAAAGCTACCCTGGGGATAACAGGCTGGTTCCGCCCAAGAGTCCATATCGACGGCGGAGTTCGGCACCTCGATGTCGGCTCAACTTATCCTGGAGGTGGAGAAGCTTCCAAGGGTTTGGCTGTTCGCCAATTAAAAAGTTACGCGAGCTGGGTTCAGACCGTTTAGGGGGTCACGATTAACGAAATTCGACTTACGATTTACGATAAATGCATCTGCTGCATTCGTAAGTCGTACTTCGTAAATCGTAAGTCGCTGATTTTTTAAACAATCTGAACCCTTAGAGGTAAATGTGTGCGTGAAGTGACCAATCTGAATAATCACGGCGGCCATAAGCAGTGATGTTTATGGATTAAGTTAGTAAAATCGGTGGAATCCTTCTTTGATGTAGAAGGACAATACCGAGAGTTTCTTTCTCTGAGAAAGAAACTTGTAGAGACTGTACACTAACCATCTCTCTGAGATGATGATTCAGTCCATTCCACGCAGTAATGCGTGAAAAGAAGCGTGAGACAGGTTGGTCCCCTATCTACTGCAGGCGTGGAGCATTGAGGGGATTTGTTCCTAGTAAAGTGATTGCTACTTCCCGCAGTAATGCGGGATGACAATTTGGCTAATAACGGTGAAATCTCGAAGTTTTTTGGTCTGTTGATAACCAGTGTCGTCGTCGGTCCTTCGACAATGGTACAATTTACTTGAGGACCAGGATAACTTAGAGACAATACCGTGGGAAGTCGATCTACAATTGATTTAGCTTACATTGCCGGTTTTCTTGATGGAGACGGGAGCTTGATGCTCCAACTCAAAAAACGAAAAGATGGTCCAAGTAAATTTCGGTTTATGGCAACCATCTGCCTCTATCAAGACAGTCGGCACGATGAATCCCTAGCGTGGATTCAGAAGATTCTTCGCATCGGCTATCTTTCCAAAAGAAATGATGGCATGACGGAGCTGAGGGTGAATGGATTTGTACAGGTGCGGGACCTCCTTCGTGAGTTACTGCCGTACACTCGATTCAAAAAAGTACAAGCAAGGGCGTTGCATACGGCTTGTACGTTACTTAGCGAGAAGACATTGCGTAAGTTAAGCAAAGAAGAGTTAAAACAGCTGGTTTCTTTAATGTTGGTCATACAGCAAGAAAACTATGTCACCAAAAAGAAGAGAAGCCAAAAGGAGCTCTTTGAGATTTTAGGTTTGACCCCGTAACGACTGAGTCTATTCGCACAAGGCGGATAGACGAGATTTGTAGCTCATGGGCTATGAATAACACGCCGACACCCGACCCACTTCACTGGTGGAGGGTGAAGATATAGTCTGCGCACGTGGTGACACGTGAGAAAAAGCCTAGGACATGAAATATGTTCGGCTGAAAGCGACGAGAGGACCGGAATGAACTGACCTCTGGTCTACCAGCTGTCCTGCCAAGGGCACCGCTGGGTAGCTATGTCGGGACGGGATAATCTCTGAAAGCATCTAAGAGAGAAGCCCCCCCCAAGATTAGTGCTCGTTTGAGGCCCGTGAGAGATTATCACGTTGATAGGCGCTAGGTGTACGCGCAGTAATGCGTTGAGCCGAGGCGTACTAATAAGCCGAGTTTCCTATTAGGAAATGTGTAAACCACGACGTCCGCCCATGGCGGACCGCAGATGTCCGCGGATTGAACGCGGATTGACGCAGACAATTCTTACTTCAAGTTTCAAAGATTGATGGTTGATATGTGGAAAGAGATCGGCTATCCGAGGTAGCTCAACCGGTAGAGTAACCAGTGTCACCTGGTTGGATGCAGGTTCGAAGCCTGCCCTCGAAGCCACTTCTTTTCGAAGCTCTTTACTCGGGGCGTAAAGGACACGCCTCTACATATCAGCCATCAATTTGTGTCTATCGAATTCTGTGTGTTGGTGGTTTGACGCGGTGGGTACACCTGGTCCCATTCCGAACCCAGTAGTTAAGCACCGTAGTGGCGATGGTACTTCTTTGGAGGGAGAGTAGCTAGCCGCCAACACACAGCGTTTGATTCTTTTTCTGCCCGTGTCCACAGTGGCCCATTATGGGCTTTTTTGGTTTGTTGCTATGATGTAGCAATGGAACCTACAAATTCCGAGCTAACAGCCTCTGGTCTGCAGAAAGACCCAACCAGCCCCTCCGAGACGAATTCTCCTCCTCTGCAAAATGTGGCAACCACCACTGCGCCACGCGTGGGGTGGGTGGTGCGTCGCCAGCTTACTTACCTGGCTTTTTTGGTTATTATCGTCGGAGGTCTTGGTTTTGGAGCGTACTCTCGCTTCGGTCCTCAACCAACCTGTATGGATCGCATACGCAATCAAGACGAGAGCGGTATTGACTGTGGCGGTGTCTGTGATCGCGTATGCCCTTTTGAGGTAGAAGACCTTGCGGTTGGCTGGAGTAAGGTTTTTCCATCCGGTAATGGTACCTATGACGTTGCGGCATTTCTCGTGAATCCTAATGCGGGTCACGGCGTTGCCGCTTTACAGTATCGCTTTACTCTTTACGATGCCCAAAACAAGCTTATTGCCGAGCGCGAGGGCGACACTTTTATAAATCCTGATGAAGTGCTCGCTCTTTATGAGCCTGGAATTGTGACCGGTAACCGCGTACCAATAAGAGGCTATGTTCAGTTCCAGGGCCCTAATTACGAGATTGAGTGGCGTCGAGCAGAGACTCCTATTCGTCCGGTACTGTCTGTTTCTGACGTGGCTATCGGTGCCGGTAGTGTGCCTAGCTTGGTTGCTCAAGTGGGCAATCCCTCGGCCGTTGACGCCCTCGGTATTCAGGCCATTGCCGTGCTATTTGATAAAGATGCCATACCTCTGGCTGTTGCTTCTACTTATCTTGACCAGCTGGCCAGAGGAGATACTGTGCCCGTCACTTTTTTATGGAATGATTCGGACAGTATTGAAAATGCCGACGAGGCGCGTGTTTACCCACGTTCGGCAGTGAGAGGAATCGCGGAGTAGCTGCCAGCGGTTGTGTTTTAGTGACATAAAACATAAAGCCCGTGCTATAATAGCGTATATGTCGTCATGGAGCAGAGGAAGACAGTTCTCTTATTTTTTTACCATTTTAGTGGTTTTATCTGTAGCTTCTTTGGGAACTTGGTACATTCGTAGCGCAGAACCTACCTGTTTTGACGGAGTCAAAAATCAAGACGAACAAGGGGTTGATTGTGGTGGCATCTGCGAACTAGTCTGTCGTGATTTTGCAAGCGTACCGATAGTATTCTGGTCTCAGGTTTTTCCCGTGCGAGCCGGCTATGTAGACGTCGCGGCACTTGTTGTGAATCCCAACACTTCTTTTGAAGCCAGGGTTGTTCCTTACCGCTTCATAGTCTATGACAAAAAAGATCGCCTTGTGGCCGAGCGCGCAGGAACCACTTTTTTATTGCCTGGCGAGAAGGTTGTTTTATTTGAGCCACTACTGGATGTAAAAGAGCGAGATGTCGCCCGCACGTTTTTAGAGATTTCTCCGGGGCGCGCTCTTGTTTGGGAAAACGCGGGAAAGGGAAGAGTTGCGAGCCTCTCTTTTGTCAATCCGGTCATTACTGTCGAGGAGGGTATAAGATTGACGGGAGTTATAAAAAACGAGTCCGCTTTCGTTGCCAAAGAGGTTGTGGCGACTGCCGTCCTTGACGATGCCTCCGGCAACGTTCTTGGTGTCAGTACGACAAAACTTTCCAGACTGGGTGCCCTTGCGGAAGAGGCGGTTACTTTTACTTGGCCCGCTTCATTTGAAAGACCGGTCACTTCTTCCAACGTATACCTTCATGTACCAAGAGAGTAGTATATGAAAAAAACATTGCGTGGCTTTTTCGCTCATATTGATTGGTGGCTTGTAGCTTCGGTGCTACCTATTCTTGTCGCGGGATGGTTTACGATGAACTCCTTTACGGCGGAGAACTACTTTGCCGAACGCCAGTTGCTGTGGATAGCCGTTTCCTTTGCTGTTTTCTTTGTTGCCGCGCAAGTAGATTGGCGTTTTTTAAAGCGACCTTGGGTGCTTTTCGGTCTCTATTGCCTCGTGGTAACACTTTTACTCATGCTTTTCGTAGCCGAATCAGTGCGGGGCATTCAGGCATGGTTTTTGTTGGGAGGTGTTGCTATTGGGCCGAGCGACCTAGCCAGCCTTCTTTCTATAATATTACTTGCCAAGTATTTTTCTCGGCGTCACGTTGAAATTGCCAACATCAGGCACGTCTTTGTGTCTGGAGTCTATGTCTTTGTACCGTTCCTTTTGATTGTGTTACAGCCAAACTTTGGATCAGCGATGATTTTGGCGTTTATTTGGTTTGGCATGGTACTGGTTTCCGGCATCCCAAAAAGATACGTACTCTTTTTATTTGGATTAGGGACGTGCACTTTTTTAATCATGTGGACACTTGTTTTCAGGCCCTATCAAAAAGAGCGCATCCTTACCTTTGTCGACCCCTTGCGTGATGTTAGGGGGACTGGTTATAACGCACTGCAGTCACAGATTGCCGTCGGCTCGGGGCGGCTTTGGGGTAAGGGGGTCGGGCACGGCACTCAATCGCGATTGAAGTTTCTTCCAGAGTACCAGACAGATTTTATTTTTGCCGCTTTTGCCGAAGAGTGGGGGTATGTCGGGGTGCTAATACTCCTGCTTTGTTACGGAGTGCTTATTGGCCGCATTCTTATTATTTCGACGAGAGGTGCTACAAATTTTGAGATGCTCTTTGGTATGGGGCTCGCGATTTATTTCATTAGCCACATCCTGGTGAACATTGGCATGAATGTCGGACTTCTACCTGTCACCGGTATCACTTTGCCATTCATGAGCTATGGTGGTTCCCACTTGCTTACTGAGTTCATGGGCCTCGGTATATTAATGAGCATGCGACGCTACGCTAGGGCCACTCACCGCGACAACATGAAAAACGAATTCTTCGGGACGTGAGTCGGCTGACCATGCTGTGGACATAAGAATCCATCTGTGGTAATATATTAGATACGATATGTTTATCAGTCGCAAAACAGAACTGTTTGTCCTGGTGGCGGGTGACCTTATTTCTATGGTGCTCGCCCTGTGGTTTACACTTGCCGTTCGCTATGGTGGTCCTGTGGGCGAAGGATTACTGATTACCCACGCCCTTGCTTTTGCCCCAGTCTTCTTTCTCTGGATTATTGGATACTATATATTCAATCTCTACGGTAAGCTAACAGTAGCAAGAGAGCGCACCCTCCCACGTACCATTTTGCAGGCACAAGTATGGAACAGTGTGGTTGCCGCCCTCGTGTTTTATTTCATTCCTCGTTTTGGAGTTACTCCTAAAACCAATCTTTTTATAGACCTGGCACTCTCCTTTATCTTTATACTAACTTGGCGAATCTTGATAGTGCCTCGTTTGTTGAGACGAAAACCGGAGCATTTACTTGTGGTTGGAGATGGCCCGGAAACGGAAGAGTTAGTAAGCGAATTGAGAGATAATCATCGCTACGATTATACCCTGCACAGAGTGCTTGCGGTAAGTAATTCGGCTGATGTTAGACGAGTTATGGGCTCATATCCCATAAGCGCGATTATCTTCCGGCAACATAGTGTGACCGAACAAAGAGCTCTTGCCGAGCTCGGCCTCGACCGACTTTTTAATGTGCGACTTCTTGATAAAGACAGGCTGTACGAAAATCTCTTTGACCGCGTGCCGCTTTCTCAAGTGAATGAGCAGTGGTATTTTGAGTATGGTTCTCTTGAGGTGCACGGCGGTTATGCTCTACTGAAGAGGACAACAGACATTGTGGTGGCATTGATGCTTGGCCTCTTGTCGCTCGTCGTTTACCCCTTTGTTTGGCTTGCCATAAAGATAGACGATGGGGGCAGAGTGTTTATTGTCCAAGAACGCATTGGGCTTGCCGGTGTAGTTTTTGGAGCGCTTAAACTGCGCACCATGAGTAGTAACGATAATGGAGAGTGGGGTAATCCCGGAAAAGATGCACGCGTAACGCGCGTGGGTCGCATTCTCCGCGCTTCCCGGATTGACGAGTTACCTCAACTTTGGAATGTGCTTGTTGGCGATCTTTCCCTCGTGGGCCCACGACCTGATATCATCGCACTTGGAAAAAGATTGGCAGACGACATTCCATACTATAGTGTGCGCACCATGGTTCAGCCCGGACTTTCGGGTTGGGCGCAAATAAACCAAGACCTTCCTCCACGGTCTACGGAGGAAACGCGAGAGAGATTGACTTATGATTTTTACTATTTAAAACATCGCTCTTTTTGGCTTGATGTGAAGATTTTATTGCGCACAGTCAAGACCCTTCTCTCGCGGAGCGGCCTCTAAGCCGATTTACGATATACGACTTACGATGTAGAAGAAATACGGAGTAGTGCAAGAAGCGGTAAATGTGTATATTATTCGTAAGTCGTAAGTCGTAAGTCGAATATCATCTAAATGAGAATTTTAATAACAGGTGCGGCGGGCTACGTTGGCGGCATGCTTGCCGATCAGTTTTCGCGTGTTCCCGATGTGCAAGAGATTATTGCCATCGACCTGCTCCCAAGACCGGGATTTCTGCAAGATAACAAAAAGATTCGCTGGATAGAGCAGGATTTGTCTGCGGATGGCTGGCAAGGAAAGGTCGGTGTTGACATTCCGGAGGTGGTGGTTCATTGCGCGTGGCAGATCCGCGACAGTTATATTTTTGACAAGAAGCAGTATCGTCAAAACGTGGTCGCAGTAGAAAAGCTTTCCAGCTACTGTTTTGAAGGTGGAGTCAAAAAGTTAATTTACTTCAGCACCATTTCTTCTTATGGTGCTTTTCCCACAAATACCACAACGCATCGTTTTATAGAAAACGACCCACCTCGAGAGAAAGAGTTTCGCTATGGCGTACAGAAAAAAGAGGCTGAAGTCTTTTTGAAAAAGAGATACTTGGCATCCGACAAAAAGACCCAGGTTTTTATTCTACGTCCCGCTACCATCGCGGGGCCAAGGGAGAGATATATGATGGGCAAAAAGGGTCTCGTCTATATGCTCCGCCCAGACGAACAAATCGGCCTTGAGCACAAAAAAAGGTTCACGCTCATGACTCTTTTGCGGCGTTTGTTGTTTGCAATGCCAATAGCGAGCTCGGAATGGTGTCGGCAGTATATTCACGAAGACGATGTCACCGACATTGTCGGACTGCTTGTTTTTGGCAAGGTGGTCGACCGTTACGAGGTCTTCAACATCAGTCCGGATGATATTGTTCGTGCGGATGATATGGCCACTATTTTTGGGCGCAAGAAGCTTTCTGTGCGACCATGGATGGTCCGTCTGGCTTTTGCGCTCGCTTGGCACGTCACTTGGGGCAAGATACCTACCTCTCGAGGAGGATGGCGTTTTTATTGCTATCCGATTGCCGTCGATGGGAGTAAGATTACTCGCAAGTATCACTTCGCCTACCAATACAGCTCGCGAGACGCACTCACGAAGGACGAGGGGAGGTATGCTTTTGCAAAAATGGAAAATGTCATACCTACGGGAGATCTGCCGTAGGCTCGAGAAAATGACAAGTGAAGATTTTACGCCATAGTCTATAAACATGAATTACGAGTTTCTTAAAAATGAAGACCCCGACGTCTATCGCACTATTGCCGGCGAGCAGAAGCGCGAGGCCGAAGGGCTAGAGCTCATTCCTTCGGAGAACTACGTTTCGCCGGCCGTCCAAGAGGCGCTCGGTTCCATATTTACCAATAAGTACGCGGAGGGGTTTCCGGGTAAACGCTACTATGGCGGTCAGAGGTTTACGGACGAGGTGGAGAGTCTCGCCATAGAAAGGGCCAAAGAGCTTTTTCACTGCGACCACGCGAACGTTCAGCCGCTTTCAGGTGCCCCGGCCAACTGGGGGGTGTTCGCGGCCTGGCTTGAGCCGGGCGACACGGTTCTCGGCATGGACCTCTCTCATGGCGGGCACTTGACCCACGGGGCGCCCGTTACTTTCGCCGCCAAAATCTTCAACTTTGTGCGGTATAAAATGAAGGACGTGGAGACGGGGGAGATTGATTATGACGAACTGCGAGAGCTTGCTCTTAAACATAAACCGAAGATAATCCTCGCCGGCTTCTCGGCCTACCCTCGCGAGTATGATTACGCCAAGTTTGCAGAAATTGCGAACGAAGTGGGGGCGGTGGCTATGGCCGACATGGCCCACATTGCGGGGCTCATCGTCGCTGGGGTGGCCAAGAACCCCTTCGACTACGGCTTTCACGTGATGACCACCACTACCCACAAGACTCTGCGCGGCCCGCGCGGGGGTATGATTCTCTCGCGCGGCGAGGTGTCGAGCCCACTTAAGGCCCCCGCTAAGACCATCGAGAACCTACCTACTCTGATTGACCGCGCTGTTTTCCCCGGCATGCAGGGCGGGCCTCACATGCACCAGATCGCGGCCACGGCGGTCTGCCTTGCCGAGGCGGCCACGCCGGAGTTTCGCAGCTACGCGCGGCAGATTCTCGTGAACGCAAAAACACTCGCCGATGCGTTGATGGCGGGCGGGGCCAAGCTTGTGACGAACGGCACCGACAATCATTTGATGCTCGTCGACTGTATGCGCTCCTGGGGGCTTGATGGCAAGGTGGTGGAGGAACTTCTCGACTCTGTCGGCATCACCTTAAACAAAAACGCCGTCCCCGATGATGTAAACCCGCCCTTCCGCCCGTCCGGTATTCGCCTCGGCACGCCCGCTTGTACCACCCGCGGTATGAAGGAGGTCGAAATGGAGAAGATTGCCGAATTGATTTTACAGACAGTTAAAATTGCCGAGGGCGCGCCCCGCGAAGCTCTGAAAGAGCGGAGTGGGGAGCTCAAAAAAGTCCACAGCGACGTCAAAGCCCTCTGCGCGCGGTTCCCCATTCCGAGCATGTAATCCCCATAGGACTGCCCTTTGCAGAGGGCGGTCCTATGTTACCATGTGTACATGGAGAGACAGTTCAACTTTGCTGTGGGTGAATATTACCACGTGTATACGCGTGGTGTAGATAAGCGGGTAATCTTTCTCGACGATGATGATAGACGTTACTTTCAAAAGCTCCTGTATCTTGCGAATAACTCCGAACGTATTGTGCTCCGCGATTTGCCCCGAGGAGTGTCTGTCTATCAAATACCGCGGAAAGATACTATCGTAGATATCGGAAAATATACTTGCATGCCAAATCACGTGCATTTGCTCCTGCACGAGAAACAAGAGCACGGCATTAGTACCTTTATGTCTAAACTACTTACTCCATATGCCATGTACTTCAATAAAAAGGCGCAACGGCAGGGGGCTCTTTTTGACGGCAGGTTTCGAGCAAAACATGCGCACGATGATGCTTACTTGCATTACTTGTATGCGTACATTCCATTGAACATCATTAAGCTTATCGAGCCTAAATGGAAGGATATGGGAATAAAGAACCTGGCAGGGGCAAAACGTTTTCTGGAATCCTATCCGTTTTCCAGCTACCAAGATTATATTGGTGTGGAAAGGAAGGAGGCTGTGCTGTTGAATCGGGAGCCATTTCCGGACTACTTTCAGAAAGTTGATGATTTCAAGTCTTTCATTCACGATTGGCTTACGTATCTTGATGAGGATGTTATATCCCCATAGGACTGCCCTCTGCAAAGGGCAGTCCTATGGGGTGCGGGGCAATTTGGACACAATGATCATTAACGGTAAGAAAATGGCGGAGGGGATAAAAGCCGAGCTCGCCCGAGAGGTGGCGCTTTTTGAGGAGCCGCCGGTTTTGGGGATTGTGCAGGTGGGGGACGACCCCGTGGTATCACGTTACGTAGGAGTTAAAAAGAGATTCGGGGAGGCCATCGGGGTGGGAGTTATTCATGAGCAACTATCAGCGTCAGCATCGACGGAAGAGGTGGTCGCGACCATAGAACGGTTGAGCTTTTCGGCACAGGGGGAGCCCCGTAAAGTTCTTGACGAACTCGGACCACGGGGCGGGCATCGCGGACTGATCGTCCAGCTTCCATTGCCACCGACCCTAGATGCGAACACTATTCTTGACAGTATTTCTCTAGAGCATGACGTGGATGTGCTTTCTGAAAGCGCCTGTGATAACTTTGCTGACGGCACATCCATCGTTGCTCCTCCGGTAGTGGCGGCGATTGCCGAGATATTTAACTTGCATCATGTGGAATTACAAGGACGACGGGTGGCAGTAATCGGCTACGGTCGTTTGGTGGGCAAACCCGTCTCTGTTTGGCTACGTCATGAAGGGGCCTTGGTAGATATCTTTACAAAGACAGACGACCTTACTGACGCGCTTCATGACCAAGACATCATCATTTCCGGCACGGGTGTACCCGGGCTCATCGCGCCCAATATGGTCCGTGAAGGGGTTGTGTTAGTAGACGTTGGTACGAGCGATGCAGAAGGAAAACTGAAAGGAGATATAGACGCCACCTGCGCCCCAAAAGCCGCCCTCTACACACCCGTTCCCGGCGGGGTGGGACCACTCACCGTGGCCATGCTTTTCAAAAATCTCATCACTTTGGCAACCAAACAGTAAAAGTCCTCCTTGGCCGTGTGGCACCGTTCTATCAAAAAGCCACTTTGTGTTTTTCTGCCGGTTCAGTATACTAGACGAACTTATGACAAAAACGAGAATTTGGTCTGCTGTTTTTATCCTCTTGGGGATTTTTCTCTGGTACTTTGTGGTTGCCTCAGAAAAAGCCCCAGCTGGTACTTTTGGCGGTTTTCCTTTCAGGCTTGGGCTTGATTTACAAGGCGGCGTGGAGCTTGTCTACGAAGCCGATGTGTCTGCTTTGCCTGCAGGAGAGGTGGACGAATCAATGGACGCCTTGCGAGACATCATTGAAAGGCGGGTGAATATCCTTGGAGTTTCGGAGCCGGTCGTGCAAACAGAGACTGGCTCGACTGGCGGCAGGAGGCTTTTGGTCCAACTCCCGGGGGTGACGGACATCGACCAGGCTATAGCCACAATCGGAGCCACTCCGCTTTTGATTTTTAAAACAGAGCGTCCTGAATCGGAGCGTACTCCTATCCTTGCGGCCCAAGAAAAGGTGCAGGCGGCTCTCACCGCCGGAGAAGAGCCAGGTGGGGTTGATCTTGGTCTAGCTCGGAATGACCCATACTATGTAGAAACGGCACTTTCCGGACGCTATCTGGACCGTGCCCTTTTGGAGTTTGACCAGCAGAGTTTTGAGCCGGTGGTAGCCTTGCAGTTCGACAGCGAGGGCACAAAACTTTTCCGAGAGATTACCGAGGCAAATATTGGCAAGAGTGTCGCCATTTATTTAGACGGGGCCCCCATTTCGTCTCCGGTTGTGAGAGAGGCAATCTCCGGTGGTCGCGCGCAGATTAGCGGTGGCTTTACTCCTCAAGAGGCGAAGCAGTTGGTGGGTAGGCTCAATTCCGGGGCATTGCCCGTCCCAATCTCTCTTCTTTCAACCCAGTCGGTAGGGGCGACTTTGGGTGACGCCGCTCTACAGAAAAACATCTGGGCGGGCATATACGGCACTCTGCTGGTGGCTCTTTTTCTTGCTCTTTGGTATCGGGTGCCGGGCGTGGTCGCGGTCGCCTCTCTTGCCGTCTATGTGGCTTTCATGCTCGCCCTATTTAAGCTTATTCCGGTGACGCTCACCGCCGCCGGCATCGCCGGTTTTATAATGTCAATTGGCATGGCGGTGGACGCAAACATACTTATATTTGAGCGCACTAAAGAGGAGCTCGGTCGAGGTCGTGCTGTTTCGGACGCTCTTGCCGAAGGCTTTGAGCGGGCGTGGCTGTCGATTCGTGATTCGAACATCTCGAGTATGATTACAGCCGTGGTCCTCTTTTGGCTCGGGACGAGCTTGGTGAAAGGTTTCGCTCTTACCTTTGGGTTAGGGGTTTTGGTCTCTATGTTTACTGCTCTTACTGTTACTCGCGCCTTTCTGTTTAGTCTCAAAGTTTCCGACACAAAAGCAACTAAGATTCTTTTCGGCCAAGGAGTTAATAGGCAACAACTGACAACTGATAACTGACCAGAGCGTGTATGTGTTCTTGGTCAATTGTCAGGTGTCAGTTTTCAATTGTAACATTATGTTTATCATCAATCACAAAAACTTTTTCTTAGGTCTCTCCCTTCTCCTCATGATCGTGGCGGTGACCCTTCTTGGCGTTTGGGGTCTGCGGCTGGGCATTGATTTTACCGGGGGCACCCTTTTGGAGGTTCGCTACGTCGCGGAGGAGCGACCAACCGTTTCCGAAGCGCGAGAAGCGCTCACGACTCTTGGCTTCGCGAATGCACTTGTTCAACCATCGGGAGAGACTAATATGGTCGTGCGCTTACAGGAAATCGACGAGACGACGCGGCTGCGCGTGCTCGCGGCGCTAGCGGGAGCGGGGCTTGCGAGCGATGAACCCGCCCGTGAAGTAGCACTAGAGAGATTCACTTCTATAGGTCCGGTCATTGGCAGTGAGTTGCGACAAAAATCTTGGATAGCCATTGTAGCCGTACTTGGATTCATCATTCTTTTCATTGCTTTTGCGTTTAGACATGTGTCGGCCCCTATTGCTTCGTGGAAGTACGGTCTTACGGCAGTCGTAACCTTGCTACATGATGTCTTGGTGCCGACGGGGGTCATGGTCATTTTCGGACGATTTCTAGGCTTTGAGGCGGACATCCTGTTTGTGACCGCCCTCTTGGCAATCCTAGGCTTTTCGGTACACGACACGATTGTGGTTTTTGACCGCGTCCGCGAGAATCTAAAAGAAAGAATTAGCGCAGACTTTAAAGAAGTCGTTGGAAAAAGTCTGCGTGAGACATTGGCGCGCTCGGTGAACACCTCCATTACAACTCTTGTAGTTTTGCTCGCCCTCTATTTCTTTGGAGGAGAGTCTACTCGTGTTTTTGCGCTGGTCCTTTCTATCGGGATCATCGCAGGTACCTACTCTTCTGTTTTCTTCGCGAGCCCCTTACTGGTTTTTCTCGAGGAGAGGCAGAGGGAAGTTAAATAATTACTAAACTATTGCATTGTTAAATTACTATAAACGCTGATGCGTTTCTGTGTTCGCGCTCAACAACGTAGCAATAAAACAATGAAGCAGAACACGGTATTTTGTGCTTGACTCCTGCCTCCTGTTTGCTATACTCTCCAAGCTACCCGAAAGGGTGGTTTTCAGTCACGATTAGGCCTTTGACAATTAGCGCATATAAGACATAGAGAACCTTGGCGCTCGCCACCGCTGGCGCCAAGGAATGAAAGTGCGAGGACGAACAATATGGTCAATATAAACATTGGCACTCTTTCTTTTGTTCCGTTCTTACAAAGTCACGGATTAGTGCGGATAAAATGCACACAGATTGGCGCGGATGAAATTCATCGGCGAAGATCGTTGTCATTCTGCATGTTTCCGTGTCTTTAACTTAGAGTTTGATCCTAGCTCAGGATGAACGCTGGCGACGTGGATAAGGCATGCAAGTCGAACGCCCACATCACCCGCAGGGTGATGCAGGAAAACACAAAACACAAATGACACCGAACTTCAAAAAGATGCATACCGCATTATTTGGAGTTCTGTGCTTTGGGACTTTGTGCTTTCCCGCATCGCGCTTCGCGTGATGTGGGAGTGGCAGACGAGGTAGTAACACGTGAGTACGCACCCCATAGTCAGGAATAGCCTATCGAAAGATAGGGTAATACTTGATGGTCCCCGCCTTTGGCGGGGTAAAGATTTATCGCTATGGGAGCGGCTTGCGGCATATCAGCTTGTTGGTGGGGTAACGGCCCACCAAGGCGATGACGTGTAGGGGAGGTGAGAGCCTGACCCCCACCGATAGCACTGAGACACGGGCTATACACCTACGGGTGGCAGCAGCCGAGAATATTCCGCAATGGACGAAAGTCTGACGGAGCGACGTCGCGTGGTGGATGAAGTCCTTAGGGACGTAAACACCTTTTATGAGGGAGAACGTGACATTTATGTCACACGATAGTACCTCATGAATAAGGGGTTGCTAACTCTGTGCCAGCAGCAGCGGTAATACAGAGACCCCAAGTGTTATCCGGAATCATTGGGCGTAAAGGGTGTGTAGGTGGTGGTGTTAGTCTCCTGTTAAAACTCCCGGCCTAACCGGGAATCTGCGGGAGAAACGGCACCGCTGGAGCGTGCGAGAGGTGTACGGAACTCATGGTGTAGGGGTGAAATCCGTTAATATCATGGGGAACACCAAAGGCGAAGGCAGTACACTGGCGCACCGCTGACACTGAAACACGAAAGCGTGGGAAGTGAAGAGGATTAGATACCCTCGTAATCCACGCCCTAAACGATGATAACTGGCTTTTCGGAGTATCGACCCTCTGAGAGGCGAAGCTAACGCGTTAAGTTATCCGCCTGGGAAGTACGGCCGCAAGGCTAAAACTCAAAGGAATAGACGGGGACTCGCACAAGCGGTGGATCATGTGGTTTAATTCGATTTTAAACGAAGAACCTCACCAGGGCTAGACATCCAGACGAATCTTCTCCGAAAGGAGTTGAGTCTCACAAGGACGGCTGGACAGGTGTTGCATGGCTGTCGTCAGTTCGTGGTTTGAATTGTTCCCTTAAGTGGGGTAACGAACGCAACCCGTGTCGTGTGTTACAAGTGTCACACGAGACCGCCCAGCACTTTGCGCAGGAGCGCAAAGGAAGCACTAAGCAAGAAATTTGAAGTATGAAACAATATTAAAGCACCCAATAAGAAATCTAAAAAAGACTCCTTTTAGGATTTCTCTTTTTGGGGCATTAAAATTTGTTTCGTGCTTAGAGATTAATACTTCATGCTTCACTTTGCTCGCCTCATGAGCAAAGTGCTGGGAGGAAGCGCGGATGACGCCAAGTCAGCATGACCCTCTGATGCCCTGGGCTACACACATGATACAATCGCCGGTACAACGGGAAGCAATGCCGTAAGGCGGAGCCAATCCTTAGAAAGCCGGCGCCAGTTCGGATTGGGGTCTGCAACTCGACCCCATGAAGCCGGAATCGCTAGTAATCGCAGGTCAGCTATACTGCGGTGAATACGTTCTCGAGTCTTGTACTCACTGCCCGTCAAACCAGGGAAGCCGGGAGCACCTCAAGATCGATGTATGTCGGTCCAGGGTGAGCTTGGTAACAAGGGTTAAGTCGTAACAAGGCACGGCTAGCGGAAGCTGGTCGTGGAACTATTCAATTGAAATCGTCCTATCTAACGATAGGACAGCGTCGATTGCTTCGTATCACAAGTACGAGGCAGCTCTTGATCCGAGAGCTAAAAATGGATTCGTTAGTGTTTATCGAAAAATCACTAAACCATGAACGGAACAAAAGAAAGAGTTTCTCAGTCTCTATGGCAATGAGTAAAAAAGCCGACGTTGAAAGACGGACGGTTATTTGGTATGGTAAAATATGAAATGAGTGAGTGTCTATAGGGTTGTGGGATTGTGAAAAATGTTAAAAGTCATGAGCTCGAGCCTGACTAGACGGAGTATCTAGGATTATGTTGAATATGCCTTGGGTTTATATCTTGAAAAGTGAAAATGGGCTTTACTATATTGGAAGCTCGACTAATCTTGCGGATAGAGTTCTACATCACAAGGGAGGGCATACGCCGTCAACAAGCAAGATGGGAAAACTCGAACTGGCATTTGATCAAGAGTACAAAACTCTTCTCGAGGCTCGAAACATTGAGAAAAGACTGAAAAAATTGAAGAGGCGAGATTACATTGAAAAGATTATTAGAGATGGTTTTATAAGCATGAAGGAGCGATAATAGTCCGATCATGTGTGCGCCTGTAGCTCAGGTGGTTAGAGCGCGTCACTGATAATGACGAGGTCCCAAGTTCGAGTCTTGGCAGGCGCACACATGGTCGAACGATAGCCTGTAGCCCCGACGTTCGGGCTAATGCCCAAAGTCGGGATCCCCACCTCGCCAGAAGCGAGCGTCGGGGCTCAGGTGGTTAGAGCGCGTCACTGATATGCAGAGCATATAAAAGCGGCGTTCGGATTGTATAAAAGTGAGTCTTTGCAGGCGCACAAAGGAGAGAATGTTGACTCACTTTTATAAATCCTCACTTGCTTTTATAATGACGAGGTCCCAAGTTCGAGTCTTGGCAGGCGCACAAGGGAGAAAAAGCAAACTGCTTTGCTTTTTCTCACACTTGTGCGAGCCGGAGCGATGTCGCGTGAGCACGCGCGACCGTGAGGCGGGGTCGCGGAAGTTTCCGAGCGACGGCGAGGAAAATATCCGTGACCACAGTAAAAAAGCAAACTGCTTTGCTTTTTCTCACACTTGTGCGAGCCGGAGCGATGTCGCGTGAGCACGCGCGACCGTGAGGCGGGGTCGCGGAAGTTTCCGAGCGACGGCGAGGAAAATATCCGTGACCACAGTAAAAAAGCAAACTGCTTTGCTTTTTCTCACACTTGTGCGAGCCGGAGCGATGTCGCGTGAGCACGCGCGACCGTGAGGCGGGGTCGCGGAAGTTTCCGAGCGACGGCGAGGAAAATATCCGTGACCACAGTAAAAAAGCAAACTGCTTTTTCTCCCTTGTGCTGTATTACTCTGCTTTGCTCGAACCTATTTTGAACAGAAAACGGACTAATCGCGCGCCTCGTCCGCTCCCTTCGGTCGCGGGAGCAAAAACCAAAAATTTTCCTTACCTTTCTTCTTTTCCTCGGCGGGGGGTGTGGGGAGAGCCGACAAAAAATGGAAAGGAAATTTTTGGTTTTGCTTCGCCGGTAGCACAAATACATTATATGGCGGTTTGGAATAATACACAATGGAATATTATTATATAGCTATATGCCAAGAGCAATTTATCAAGACGATCACAAAAAAATCGTGGAACGCTTAAAACAGGCGCGTCTTGAATCTGGTCTTGGACAAGTCGAAGTTGCGGAAAAACTTGGAAGGACACAATCCTATATTTCAAAGATTGAATCTGGTCAACGTCGGTTTGATGTATTGCAATTAAAAGAGTTTGCAATGATTTACAAAAAAACGCTTGACTACTTTGTGAAATAAAATTATGGACGACATAAAAACACAAGCGCATAACACAGTCATGGCACTAACACCAAAAGTTTGTGCTAGTATCAATCAATTTTCAGCTGACGGATTCAAGACGCGTGGAGGAAGACTTGGAAGCGGAATGGGTTTATTGCTTGAAGCAATGTGGGGCTACCACATGAATCAAGAACTAGAGAATCTGAATTCAAGTGGGAACGCTGTAGAAATTGCTTGGCTCCCAGATAATGAATACAACGATTTCGCGTGCGTCTTCCAAGATAGAGACTGGTTTCCAAATAACCGAACCGGGGAACTTTTCAGAATAGAGGCGAAGTCGATGAATTTATCAGCTGACGAATCGAAAGCTCATTTTGACGAACTCAAAAAGAATTTCACTGGAAACGACTTGCTTTTAGTGCTTGTCTGGAAGTGGGAGGAACTAGATAAGCAAAGGGTATATCCAAGGATAGTCGATAGCTTTGTAGGACAAGCGACCATTATCGCTGAATTAAGAGACGCGTTACATATCGCACGAGGCGGATCTTTTGTTGATAGTAAAAAATGTCCTGATGGGTGTGATGTAAAAACATGTACACATGATGGTGAGCCACTGAACGCTGCCGGGAAAAGAGAGCGACTTTCGGGCCCAAATAGTCTGCGCCCCTCTGCAAACGTTTCGTTTGCTGCAAATTTTGGTGGTTTGATACGCATGCTAAAGACCAACTCAGCAGATGCAAGAAAAGTTTTCAGGGAAGTCAGAAAAAACAACGAGGTAGCACACCAGTACATCTCTTTTATTCATCGAAATTTACCTTCTGAAGAAAAGAATCAATATCTGACTAACGAGTGGAGAATACTCGCTCAGAAACTAGGTATTAAGGGTGACCTTGAGATCGAAGAATTGCTCAGTCAAATTCGTAGCAAGGAGAACTATCAAGAAATGCTAAGAGAACTTGATTAGGACAATTTAATTTGGTAATTAGGGAGAATAGTAACCATATGGTGATAAAATATCCATATGGCACAAGGGCAAAAGAACGTTTTCGGGTGCGCGGCCAACTTTTTGAGAGGTAAAAAGTGTATCTTTTGTGGTTCTTTCAA
>Ga0210057_1002849_pt1 | contig 24342 bp, 26 predicted proteins | sample CryGeyCG2114_010_2_FD_183968 | JGI IMG/M metagenome (GOLD analysis project Ga0210057, IMG submission 183968) | Groundwater microbial communities from aquifer - Crystal Geyser CG10_big_fil_rev_8/21/14_0.10 (SPAdes) (version 2) | ecosystem: Environmental > Aquatic > Deep subsurface > Groundwater ...
CGAAAAGAGAAGTGAATGGCGGGAGAGTGCATGAAAGCTTTGAGATAATGAAAAAAGAGTTGAGAATGTTTTTGAGGTACAAGGAATTTAAGCAAGATATGGTCAAATACTTACGTCCTTAGCTATAAGTATGGAAATAGATACGGGCTTGCAGGGGATGCTCAAAAAATTGCTAGAGAGTTTTCTTTGCCTGATAATTTTATGTAATTTTTGAAAATTTTTCATAAGAAAGTTTTATAAACTCACTTTTTGATAAATAATCACCGATGAAGTGTTCATCTATTAAATCACGGAGGTCAAAATGGACTTCTATACAATTGTTGAAAAAGCAAGAAAAACTGGAAAAATTGAGAAGGGAACAAATGAAGTTACAAAAGCAATAGAGAGAGGAAGTGCTAAGCTTGTTGTTTTTGCTTCGGATGTTGATCCTAAGGAAATTGTGCAGCATCTTTCGATTTTGTGCAAAGAAAAAGGAATCAAATACGGCGAAGTTGATAGCAAACAAAAGTTAGGCATTTCAGTAGGAATTTCTGTCTCGTGTTCAAGCGTAGCAGTTATTGAATCTGGCGACGCTGAAAAAGATATTGCTAATTTAAAATAATTTTTAAAATGGAATCAGAAAGAATTGTAACTCAAGTACAAGAAGGGCAAATTGAAAAAAATAGTGGAAGCTGTAGTTTTTATAGAGAAGGAAAGTGCGGGCTTGATCAGACTTATTGCACTCAAGAGAGTTCAAGAGTTTGTGAAACTTATAGCGTTATTTTTGCATATAATTATCCTGTAACAGGTTTGGAGATTTAAATGGCACCTAAAGAACAACAAAAACAACAAACTCAGAAAAAAGAAAAAATGACTATTAGTGAGACAGCTGTTCCTGCTGTTGTTGAGGCAATTATTGGAAGAACAGGATTTAGGGGAGAGGTTACACAGGTTAAAACTAAAGTATTGGAAGGTAGAAATAAAGGAAGGTCTATGAGGAGAAATGTTAAAGGTTCAGTAAGAGTAAATGATGTTTTAATGCTTAGAGAGACAGAAATTGAAGCTCGTAAAATAAGAAGTAAAGTAACAAAAGGGACGTATACTTAAAATGCCAGAATGTAGTTTTTGCAAAAAGAATTATACTATTCCTAGAGGATTAACTTATGTTCTTGAAAGTGGAGCTGTCCTACATTTTTGTTCAAGCAAATGTCAAAAAAATAAAAAACTTGGAAGAAAGGGTGAAAAAACTAATTGGGTTAGAAAGAAAGGAAAGGAAGTTAAGATGGAAGAGGAAAAAACTGTGAAAAAAGTTGAAGTTAAGAAGAAATAGAAAATTTTAAGGAAAAATAATTTATATCTAAAGAAAAATAATTTAAATTTTTTATTCTATAAAAAATTATGAGAGAACCTTCTAAAATTGCATGTTGTGCTATAATTGATAAAAATAATAGTGAAATTTTGCTTGCACTTTAAAGAAGAGATAATTATTATCAATTTGTTGGTGGCAGAATTAAAGAAAATGAAGTTTATAGGCAGGGAATAGAAAGAATAGTTGATGAAATAACAGGACTTGAAGTTGATATTAAAGGTTATTTGGGAAGTAATAGTTTTATTGCGAAAGATAGAAAATATCTTTTGTATAATTTTTTAGGTTTTGCAGATAAGGAAAAATTTAATTTGGAAAGTTTGAAAAAAGATTGGTTGCATTGGATAAAACTTGAGAATTTTTATCTTTATAATTTATTTAAAAGTGTTAAAAATTTTTGTGAGAAGTATGTTTTGAAAAATTAAATATTTTTGAATTTATTTATTGAAAATTCAGATTTTTATCTTAAATTTTTTAATTATTTTTGGTAGTGTAACAATTTTTTATCTTCGTAATTTTCTTTTTATCTCTCAAAACCTTTAAATAGTTAATTTTTATTTATTTAAGTATAAAAAGAGGTAGTGTAACTGATGCCTTATAATAGGTATATTAAAAAAAACGGAAAGGTTTACGGACCTTACACATATCATAGTAAGAAGGTGAATGGTAAAGTTGTTTCTATTTATGAAGGTAAAGATGGTGAGGATAATGGGGAGAAAAAATCAAATAATTTTTTGAGATTATTTTTTTTGTTCTTTGTTGTTACATTGATTTTAGTTGGTCTTTATTTTATGCCGTTTTCAACTGGAAATGCTGTTCTTTCTACAGATAAAATTTATTTTTCGGGAGAGAATTTGAATGGTAGTGTAACTCTTTTTTTAAAAAATGGAGAGTTGATTCCGTTTGATTCGGAAGTTATTGTTAATAATTCTGGTGAGATTTATAGTTATGTTTTTGGAGATATTGTTTCTTCAGATTATGAGTTTAGTGAGGGAAATTTTTATGCTGAAGATGTTAGTCTTGATGGTTCTGGCAAAGGTTTTGGAGTTGTTGGGGAAAAAATAAGTTATCCTGAAGTTAAGTTTGATTTTATAATAGTTGATTCTGGCATTGGAGGTAATGAAAGTAGTGAAAGTTCTGGCGGTGAATTGACTGGAAGTATTGGAGATGAAGTTGAAAAGCATGTTAGTTCTGGAAAAAGTTCAGATGAAAATAAAAGGGGTTCTAAAGATGTTAAATCTAATGATAGTAATTCTGGTGAAGGTGCAGGAAATTCGGGGGCAAATTCTGGGGGTAGTTCGACAAGTGATTCGGCAGGAAGTTCAGGAGAAAATTCAGGAAGTTCAACTAGTGAAACTTCTGGAGGGAATTCGGAAGTTGAAGGAAACATTGAAAATGGTGGGACTTCAACTAGTGAAAGTTCAACTGGAAATACAGATTCAAGTTCTGGAGATGAGAATGCTGGAAGCTCTGGTGTAAAAGAAAGTTCAAGTGAAAATAATGGTGTAAGTGGGGAAGCAGTCAGCGGAAATTCGGGAGATGGTAGTTCGGCAGATGATTCAACGGGAAGTTCTGAAAGCAGTTCAGCAGAAAGTTCAGAAAGTAGTTCATCAAGTGAAAGTTCTTCAGGCGAAAGTTCGGACGGAGAAAATAGCGGAAGTTCTGAAAGTGGAGGAAGTTCTGGCTCGGGAAATTCTAAAACTTCCATCTCCATAACTGGAAATGCTGTGAAAGAAGGAAATAAGGCTGAGACAAATAAATTTTCGGGAACTGTTTCAAAGGATAAAGATTTTAGTTATGATATTCAAAAGGGGCAGAGCATTAAAATTGTTGAGGGGAGTGTTTTTGTGAATGGTGAGAAAAAAGAGGATAATATTGTTAAATCAGTCAATAAAGGAAATCAAATTCTTTTTTCAACAGATTATTCTGAAACTGAAACTGGTTTTGGAAAAGATTATTTGAAAAAAGGAAATTATAATGTTAGTATTGATTTGAATAAACTTGAACTTATTGCGAATGAGGGAGAGTTAAATGTTTTGGTGAAGTATGGAGATGAGGAAATTGCTTCTGTTAGCAAAAAAATTAGTGTTTTAGGAGAGGAAGGAAATGGAAGTGTTGTTAATGAAAGTTCAGAAAATGAAACTAGTGTTGATGAAACTGTTCTGAATGTTTCTAATTTTAGTGTTACAAATGTTACAACTAATATTACAATTAATAATAGTCTTGGTTTAGGAAATTTTAGTGTTGAAACTTTGCAGTATGGGGCTGTTTTGAATAAGCCGGTTAAATGGGTTAAGAAAGTTAAATCAGACAAGCCGGCTAATGTTACTCTTGTTTTGCCTAAGAATATTACAAATGTTAGCGTCTATAGAATTGATTCAGCAGACAGATTGAAGAAAACTAAAATTGCAGAAGGTGATGATGTTGGATTAGTTGAGATAAATGTTGATTCGGGCGGAGAAGGGTTAGATGTTAATATTAGTGGTGGTGAGGAAAATGTTTCTGAATTTGAGAAAAATAAGAGTCAAAAAGAAGATGTTGGAAAGGAAAATAGTTATGGAAATCAAAAGACAGGAAAAGCAGTAGGGATTTCTGGAAGTGTTGTTCTGAATTTGAATATGGAAAAAAAGAAGGAAGGTTTTTTCTCTAGATTTTTTAAGAGGATTGGTAGCATTACTGGAGCGAGTGTTACTAGTGTTGGTAATGTTAATGGAACTGAGATTAATATAGATGAAAATGCGGTTGAATATGAAGTTGAATATGAAACACCTGCACCTTCTTCGGTTGAAAAAGAAATTGAGAATGGGAAAGGGATTATTATTTCAGGTCCTGAAGAGTTGCATTATGAAAATATTTTAGTTTACACAACTCTTTCTGAAAATTTATCTGTTGAGCAAGCTGGCAAATTGAAGCTTTATTGGGTTACTACAAGAAATGAGAGTCATTTGAAATCTGAAATTAATTCAACAACTTCTCAAAATCATGAAAAAGAAATTGCTTCTACAAAAACTGAGTTTATAGAAAATGGAGAAGTTAGCGAGGAGGAAAATTTGGGGCAGGAAGCTGTTAGTCCGGTTATTGAGGAAAATAAAACAAGCAGTTTGAATGAAAGCGGTGTTGGTGTTAGTGGAAATGTAATTAATGATAGTGGAGATGTTGTTGATAATTCTTCTGATGTTTTTAATGAAAATGATAATTTAGATAATGCAAGTGTTGAGAACGATTTAGTTAAAGGTAGGAGTTTAATAACTGGGAAAGTTACAGCAGAGCTTGAGATTAGTGACGCAGGTAATTTTGTTGTTGAGAATAAATCTGGAGAGGATGCATTGAATGAAATTGTGAAAGTTTCTGTTGATTTTGTTGCTGTTGATGAAGATAATGATTCAATTGTTGATTATATACAATGGGTTGTTCCTCATTTGTCTAATCAGAGTTATGAGCTTATTTTTATTAGTGAAGCAGAACATTTGGATGAGAATAGGACTTTTATTGAGGATGTTTTTGATTTGGTTAGTTCAAGAGAGGGTAATTTTAGTTTAATTCCTTTTAGCCATTATTTGAGGGTTAAATTTGAGCAGAATTTAACTAATAAGAAAGATATTACAATTTATGCGAAGGAATCATGTAATGAAAGTGTTTTGATTAATGGTGTTGAAGTTTCTTGTGAGGTTTATGAGAAGAAAAAAAGAATTGATGAATTAAGGGGGTTGTTGAATTAATATGGTAGAAATTAAGGTGGTTTTGGAAAAATGATTAAGAAACATTTATTGTTTGGTTTAGGGAAATTTTTAAATGATAAAGTTTATAATAACTTTAAGTTACTATATAGTAATCAGGAGTTAACATGGTAAATTTAACAGAAAATGAAAAAAGAGCGTTGCTTATTATTTTTAAGGATTTTAGCAGTTTTTACAATTCTAATTCATTGAGCAAGAAACTTGGCATTTCAAGGGTTGGAACTATGAAAATGTTGAAAAAGCTTGAGAAAAATCAGATATTAATAAAAGAACTAATTGGAAAGTCTGCAATTTTTAAGATTAATTTTGACAATGATTATGTTTTGGATATGATTGCATTTTTGCTTTCTGATGAGGCTAATAAATTTAAAAGATGGAAGGATGAATTTAAGGAACTTTCTGGAGAAAATAAGGTTGTGATGATTTATGGCTCAGTTTTAGTTAATTATTCAAAGGCGAATGATATTGATTTGATGATTATTGGGAAATCAAATCTTTCTGTAAATAAAGTGATTATGGAAAAACAAAAAATATTGCCAAAGAAAATTCATTTAATCAGCATTTCTGAACTGGAGTTTTTGGCTAGCTTGAAAAAAAGGCAGAAGAGCATTGTTGAGATTGCGAGGACAGGAATTATTCTTTATGGACAAAGAAAATATGCAGGGGTGATGAAAAATGTCAAGAGCATCTAAGTATGTAGATTGGTGTTTGAAAAAAGCAGAAAAAGAAATTAAGGAGAGTAGGGAAGGGGGGAAAAGAGCTAAGCATAGAGGGCTTGTTAGAATAGAAGGAGATATTAAAGAAGCGCAAAAACATCTTGAGAAAGCAGAGCATTATCTTAAAGTAACTGAATATCTTATTAAAGGAAATTTTTCAGATATTAGTTTGGGAACTTTATTTTATACAATGTACCAGTGTTTTTTAGCTGTTGCTTCTAAATTTGGATATGAATCAAGGAACCAGTCATGTACAATCTCTCTGATGTATTATCTGAAAGAGCAGGGAAAAATAAACTTGGACGAGAGATTTTTGAAATATTTTGAGTATGAGGCTGGAAGCATTATAGAGCTTAGGGAAGATTATACTTATGGAACAGATATTGAAGCTGATAAATCTAAAATTAATTTTTTTGTAAAGGAATGCAAAGAACTTATTGATTTTACAAAAGAGGTTGTTTATTCAGATGTATAAAAGAAATATGATTAAAAAAAGAAAAATTGTAGAAATAACTTTGTTTTTGTATGAAGTATCATTGTCTAGGAAAATCACCTTCTTTTTCATAACTTCATATGGATTAGCTTGTTTTTAAATTTTTATTAATGATATTGGTGGAACTGACCTTGGGAGCGCGATAATTACTTCTACTAATCTTTTAATACTAAGTCAAAAATCTAAATCAATTGTTCTTTTGACAGATAGACGTTCTAATATCGGTGTTTCGGAAGATACTGCAATATTGTATGCAAAAACTTATCATGTAGTTGTTAATACTATTGGTATTCAATTTTCAGGTTATGGTGATGCTTTTTTGGGTGTTGATAATTCTTCTCTTGAAAGAATTGCAACCCTTACTGGAGGCATTTTGTATATTGTTTCTAATAGTGATGATTTGGAAAAAGTTTATTCTGAAATAGTTAGTAACCCTACATCATGTCCTGTTCCAGTTGATATGTCTCTTTTACTTTTAATTATTGCCCTTGTTCTCCTTTTAACCGACTGGCTTTTGGGAAATACAATTTATAAAATTATTCCATGATCATTTTATCGTCGAGAAACTTATTTTTTAGTTACGAAAGGTTTATAAATTGGACAAGATTTTTTATGAAGCGAAGAGTGAAGCAGGAATTGCTACCAATTCTTAGCGTTTTTATAAAATGGTTGAACAATATAGTGCAAAATCTATTAAGGTTTTAGAAGGGCTTGAAGCAGTTCGTAAAAGGCCTGCAATGTATATAGGAAGTACGGGCAAGGACGGTTTACATCATTGTGTTTATGAAGTTTTGGATAATTCAATTGATGAAGCGCAGGCAGGTATTGCGACAAAAATTATTGTAACTATAAATAAAGATGGTTCAATAACTATTGAAGATAATGGTAGGGGAATTCCTGTTGATGTGCACGAGTCCGGGAAATCTGCTTTGGAAGTTGTTATGACAAAACTTCATGCAGGTGGGAAGTTTGAAAATAAAGCTTATGAAATTTCTGGAGGGCTTCACGGTGTTGGAGTTAGTTGTGTTAATGCTCTTTCAAAAAAATTAATTGTTCAGGTAAAAAGAGATGGTAAAATTTATGAACAGGAATATGAAATAGGTGTTCCAAAAGCTAAGGTAAAAGTTGTGGGAAAAACAAAGGAAGATGATACTGGAACAACTGTTACTTTTTGGGCTGACTCTGAAATTTTTTCAACTACTGAATTTGATTTTAATGTTTTATCAACGAGAATTCGGGAACTTGCATTTTTGAATTCAAGTGCTAGGATTATTTTAATTGATGATAGGAAAGCTACACCATTAAAAGAAGAATTTCATTATGAGGGCGGTTTGGTTGAATTTGTGGAATGGGTAAATCGTTCAAAGACAAAAATTCATAAGCCGATTTATTTTCAGAAAAAAACAGATGGTACGATTGTCGATGTTTCAATTCAGTATGTTGATACTTATCAGGAAAATATTTTTGGATTTGTTAATACAATTAATACAGTTGAGGGGGGAACACATGTTTCTGGATTTAAGACAGCTTTGACAAGAGTGATTAATGATTATGCTTCTAAGAAAAATTTATTGAAAAATGAAAAACTTGGGGGAGATGATGCTCGTGAAGGGCTTACTGCGATAATTAGTTTAAAGATGAGGCAACCACAATTTGAGGGACAGACGAAAACAAAGCTTGGTAATTCAGAGATTAAAGGTGCGATTGATTCAATGGTTAGTGTTGCTTTGGCAGAATATTTTGAAGAGCATCCTGATATTGCGAATAAAATTGTTAATAAAGCAGTTGCTGCGGCAAAAGCAAGAAATGCTGCTAAGAAGGCAAGAGATTTAGTTAGAAGAAAAAATGTTATGGGTTTTTCTGGATTGCCTGGAAAACTTTCTGATTGTTCTTCAAAAAGTGTTGAGAAAACAGAACTTTATATTGTTGAAGGTGACAGTGCTGCGGGAAGTTCAAAAATGGCGAGAAATAAAGAGTTTCAGGCAATTTTACCGTTGAGGGGAAAAATTTTGAATGTTGAAAAAGCGAGCATTACAAGAGTTCTTTCAAGTGAGGAAATTGGAAATTTGATTACAGCAATTGGAACAAGCATAAGAGATAGTTTTGATATTAAAAAATTAAGATATGGAAAAGTTATAATTATGACTGATGCAGATGTTGATGGAGAGCATATTAGAACTTTGCTTTTAACTTTCTTTTTTAGATATGTTCCTGAATTAATAGAAAATGGAAATATTTTCATTGCTATGAATCCTCTTTATAGAATAAGGTATAAGGGCAAAGGAATTTATGTTTATAGTGATGAGGAACTTGAAAAAGAGAAAAAGAAAATTTCAGGCAACCCGGATGTTCAAAGATTTAAAGGATTAGGAGAAATGAATCCTCAGCAATTATGGGATACAACTATGGATCCTAAACAAAGAATTTTGAAAAAAGTTTGCATTGATGACGCTATATGTGCTGATGAAGTTTTTACAATGCTTATGGGAGATGCTGTTGGGCCGAGGAGAAAGTTTATTGAAGTAAATGCAAATATTGCAGAGATTGATATATAAAAAGAACCAATGGTTCTTCTTATTACATCTCCTTAATTTGGACAATGCAAGGCATTGTTTTTTTGGAATAGATAAAAAATAGAATAGATGAAAAATGGCAGAAAAAAAAGGAAATGAAATGGATGAAGAAAATGAAGAAGTAGAAGAAAGTGAAAGCGAAGAAAGTTCTGAAAATGGCACAGTTGAAACTTTAGAAAAAACAGATATTAATTTGAAAGATTTGGGACATGATAGGACTATTAATGCAGAAATTTCTACTGAAATGCAGAAGGCATATATTGATTATGCTATGAGTGTTATTGTTGCTCGTGCATTGCCCTCTGTTGAAGATGGGCTTAAGCCAGTTCATAGAAGAATTTTATATTCGATGGAACAGATGGGGCTTGATAAAGGTTCTACAAAAAAGTCGGCGAGAATTGTAGGGGATGTTATTGGTAAGTTTCACCCTCATGGAGATTCTGCAGTTTATGATGCTATGGTTAGAATGGCACAGGATTTTTCTTTAAGATATCCATTAGTTTTAGGACAGGGAAATTTTGGAAGTATGGACGGAGATTCTCCGGCAGCTATGAGATATACAGAAGCAAAACTTACTAAAATTTCTCTAGAGCTTTTACAGGATTTGCAGAAAGAAACAGTTCCATTTATTCCTAATTTTGATAATTCTTTGAAAGAGCCAATTATTATGCCTGGAAAACTTCCTAATCTTTTGATTAATGGAAGTTCAGGAATTGCTGTCGGTATGGCAACAAATATTCCTCCACATAATCTTACAGAAGTTTGCGATGCTATATCTGAAGTGATAAATAATCCCGATGTTGAAATTGCAGAACTTGTAAAAATTGTGAAAGGGCCTGATTTTCCGACGGGAGGATCAATTGTTTCAGAAAACTTTGAAGATATTTATACAACTGGAAGAGGGGCGGTTACTATCCGGGGAAATGTTAAAACTGAATCAACTAAAAATAAAGAACTCATTGTGATTGATGAAATTCCTTATCAGGTTAATAAGTCCGATTTTGTTAAGCAGATTGCAGAGCTTGCACGTGATAAAAAACTTGCAGATGTTTCAGACATAAGAGATGAATCATCTAAGGGAAAAGTTAGAGTTGTAGTTGAATTAAAGAAAGGTTCTGACCCGAAATTTACAATTAATCGTCTTTACAAATCAACTAATTTGCAGACGAGGTTTAATGCAGTTTTTGTTGCATTAGATAATGGAATTCCCAAAACTATGAATCTTAAGCAAATACTTTCTGCTTATATTGCTCACCGACAAAAGATGATTAGGAGAAGGAGTGAGTATGATTTGAAGAAAGCTGAAGATAGATTGCATATTGTTGAGGGACTTTTGATTGCGCAAAAAGATATTGATAAAGTTATTGAGACAATTAAAAAAAGCAAAGGAACTTTGGAAGCTTCGGAGAATTTGCAGAAAAAATTTAAGTTAACTAAAAAACAGGCAGATGCTATTCTTGAAATAACTTTGAAACAGCTTACTGCTTTAGAATATGAAAAGCTTGTGAAAGAAGAAAAAACACTTAAAGAAATAATTGAGAAGTTGAAAAAAATTCTTGCTGATGAGAATGAAATTCTTAAAATTATTAAACAAGAACTTGCAGATTTGAAGAAAAATTATGGAGATGCTAGAAGGACTAAAGTGATAAAGTCAATTAAGGAAATTAAAGAGACAGATTTGGTTTTGCAACAAGAGGTTGTTATTACAATAACTGAGAAAGGTTACATAAAAAGAATGCCGTTTAAAGCTTACAATGAACAGAAGAGAGGTGGCAAGGGAGTTATTGGGGCTGATTTAGCGTCGGAAGATTTTGTAAAGCAAATATTAACTTGTTCAACTCATGATTATCTTTTAATGTTTACAAAACGTGGAAGATTGTTTTGGTTGAAGACACATAAGGTTCCTGAAATGCAACGTTCTGCGAAAGGACAGGCAATTGTAAATTTATTGAATATGAAAGATGATAGCATTTCAAGCGTTATGGCGGTAAAGAGTTTTGAAAATTATTTGTTTATGGTTACAAATAAGGGAATAGTTAAAAAAATTAGACTTGACATGTTTGCGAAGCCGAGGAATACTGGAGTGCGAATAATTAACTTGCCTGCGAATAATTCTGATTTTGTTGTTGATGTAAATAGAATTCAGGATAAGCAGGAAGTTATGTTGATGAGTGCTAAAGGACAGGCAATTAGATTTAATAGCGATGATGTTAGGTCAATGGGAAGAGCGAGTTATGGAGTTGCTGGAATAAAACTTGATAAAGATGATCATGTTGTTAGTATGGAGATTGTTCCGCTTGAAAAAACTAAAAGGACTATTTTGACTACTACTGAAAAAGGTTATGGGAAGAGAAGTAGTATTGATGATTATAGATTAACTGGCAGGGCTGGAAAAGGAGTTATTAATGTTAAGGTGAATGAAAAGACTGGAGATGTTGTAAGGACAATTGAAGTTGAAGATAATGATACTATTGTTATAACGACGAAGAAAGGAATGGTTATTAGGACAAAAGTTAAGAGCATTAGAGTTATGGGAAGAGCTGCGCAGGGTGTTAGAGTTATTAATCTTAAATCAGGGGATAGAGTTAGCGATGTTGCAAAACTTCAGGAAGATAAAGATGTTGAAGTTCCTGAGGGTGAGGATAAAGTTTAAAACCTTGAATTAGTTTATAGGATTGATTAGAATGGACTGGACAACATGGCTTATACCTTTTTTAAATAATTATGGATGGTTAGTAGCATTTTTAGGAGGATTATTTGGGGGAGAGGAAATAATAATTCCTTTAGCATTTTTGTCTGCAAATGATTATATTTCTCCAATGGTTGTTTTTGTTTTTTGTTTTATTGGATTGATTTTAACAGATGTTTTGATTTTTTATACGGCTAAATTAAAATTGATTCGAGGTATTGAGTATTATCATCATACTTCTAAATTTTTTAAAAAATTTGATGAAGTTATTTTGAAGGTTTCAAGAAAAAGTATTTTTTTAGCTTTACTTTATTCTAAACTTGTTTTTGGCACGAGAATGATTACTTTGGTTTATTTTGGAATTAAAAAAATTTCTATAAAAAGATTTTTACCTTCAGCCTTGCTTGCTATTTTGGTTTGGTTTAGTTTAATTTTTAGTATTGGTTGGCTTGCAGGTATAGGTTTTAGTTTTTTAATTGATGCTTTTAAAAAAGTTGAATTGGGAATATCTTTAATATTTCTGGTAATTATTGTTGTGATTATATTAAAAAAATGGGCCGAAAAATTCATCCTAAAGCGCGAACAATTAAGATAGATTCAAAATCAAATAATGAATTTTTTTTGATTCATGGTTATACTGGAAGTCCTACAGATTTTAGAGATTTACCTTTATTATTAAATAAAAATTTTGATGCAGTTGTTTATGTTCCTAGAATTATTGGACATGGAACCGATATTAGGGATTTGGATAATCTTACATATGAAGATTTCTATAGGCAAGTTGAAAATGAATTAAAGAAAGAACTAAAAAAAGGTAGAAAAATTGTTCTTGGAGGATTAAGTTTAGGAGGAATTATTGCTTTAGAACTTTCATCTAAATATCCCAGCGTCGGTATTTTTACAATTTCGGTTCCATATTATATGACTTGGCCTTTTAAATTAATAACTTTTATAGAACCGGTTTTACCTTGGAAATATTGGAAAAAATCAGTTTCCAATTATGAAAAACAAATGAGGGAAGGCAGTTTTCATTATCCTTATGTGCATAGTAGGGGCTTAACAGTTGTAAAGGAGTTTAAAACTAATTTTAAAAATATTTTGAGAAATGTTAAAGTTCCTTGTATGAATATCCATTGCAAATATGATTATTTAACTAATTCGAAAAGCATAGATTTTATAAAAGAAAATATCGGGTCTAAAATTGTTAAAAATATTGTTTATGATAACAAAGATGTTCATAATTTGTTTTTTTCTAAGAAAAAAGATAGAATGTTTAAAGATATAATAAAATTTTTTAAGGATATAGATATTTTTGAAAAATGAAAAAACTTAATATTTTAATTGTAATCGATAATATTTTTCCTTCTTTTGGTGGTATGGGAAAATCTACAGAAAGATTTTCAAAGCTGCTTAAGAAAAAAGGACACAATGTTTTTGTTATTACTAGTCATGATAAAAGAGAAGATTCTGTTTATTCTACTGGAGGGATTAAAGTATATCGGTTAAATGGTTTTAATATTCCATTTAGTAATAAGATGTATACTGTCCCTTATCCAAATAAAAATAAAATTAGCCAAATAATAAAAAAAGAGAAAGTTGATATTATTTTATTAGTTTCTTATACTTTTATATCTAGAACTATTAGCAGAATCTCTAAAGAATTGAAAATCCCTTTAGTTTATGCATCACATATTCAACCAGAAAATATTACAAGCTCGATTCATTTTGATAATTTTATTACGAGGAAAATTACATCTTATTTAATTAAGCTTGCTTGCCAGCGAGCTGATGAAATAATAACACCCTCAAATTTTTCTAAAAATTTGTTATTAGATTATGGCGTTACTAAACAGATAAATGTTATTTCTAACGGAGTTGATTTGAAAAAATTCAATTCTAAGAATGTTTCTTCTTTTTTATTTAGAAATAAATTTGGATTACAAAATAAGAGATATTTTTTATATGTTGGTAGGCTGATGCCTGATAAAAATGTTTCTAATTTAATTGATGCAACTTCTTTAATTAATTGGAAGAATAAAAGAAATAAAGATATTTCTTTAGTTATTGTTGGCGTGGGCAAGGATATGGAAGATTTAATGGATAAAGTTAAATCTTATGATCTTGAAGATAGAATTATCTTTTGTGGAAAATTAGATTTTAAATATCTTTTATCTGCTTACAAATCTTCTAGTGTTTTAGTTCACCCTTCTTTAATTGAACTTGAGGGAATGGTTGTTTTAGAAGCTATGGCTTTTGGTAAACCTCTTTTAATTTCCAATTCTAGTAAAAGTGCTTCTGGTTTTTTTGTTAAGAAAGGTTATAATGGATATGTTTTTGATCCTTTTAATTCCAAAGCCTTATCTAAGAAAATGGTTAGTTTGATAAACGATAAAAATAAAATGGATATTATGGGAAAAAATTCCTTGAAGATTGTAAAAAATTATGACATTATAAAAAGTGTCGATAAATTGGAATCTATATTTTTAAGATTAATTAAATCTAAAAAATAATTATTCTTATTTCTATTTCAAGCGCGTTTTTTAAAGAGTTAGTCGGTGAAAGGTATCATGTACAAATCAACATAATCTTCAAGTTCGTTGAAATGTTTTTGTCTTTCATGCCACCAACGTTCATCTTTTGTTGGAAAGTAAAGAATTGCATGTTCTTTGCAATGCTTAGAAAAACATGCATATTGCTCTCCAATAGATTTATATTCGGTTGCCATTATAATTTATTTTAGAAAAATTTAACAACTGTCTTAAGCCGAAATGACTTTATAGACGATAGATTTCAGAATAATAGATGAAGAATTCATTTTGATTAATCTATTTTCTGATTGCATTTGTAAATAGAGATAATAGGGTTTAAATATATTTTGTTTTATTTTGTGGGAAAAGTATGGGGAATGGAAAGTTCAATGTTCCCACCCGGCAGCCCTAAACTAAATGTTAGGAAAACTAGAATTAGAAATTTAACGGCAGAAATTTTGAGATTAGAAAGTATGTTTGAGATATTTAGTGTTTGAAGTTGCAGGAAAATTTTGGAATTAAAAATTTATTTATTTCTTCTTCTCAATTTTTTTGAAACCAGTATATTTGTGGAGAGCTTTTGGAATTGTTATTGAGCCGTCTTTATTTTGGAAATTTTCTAGAATTGTTACGAGAATTCGCGAAGTTGCTAATGCCGTGTTGTTTAATGTATGGATTATTTCTCTTTTATTTTCTCCATTAATGAACTTTATGTTGTGGTCGCGTGCTTGGTAATCTGTTATGTTTGAAAGAGACATTACTTCTCCGTAAGAGTTTGTTGTTGGGCGCCATACTTCAAAGTCATGACTTCTGTATTTCCATTTTGCTAAATCACCTGTGCAAATTTCAATTATTCTAAATGGAAGTTCTAAAGTTTTTAATATTTCTTCTGAATTTTTCATTAGCTCTGAATATCTTTTTTCAGATTCTTCTGGTTTGCAAAAAATAAATTGTTCAACTTTATTGAATTGATGAGTTCTCCATAAACCTTTTTCATCTATTCCATGTGAACCGATTTCTTTTCTAAAACACATTGAGTAAGAGAAATATTTTTTAGGTAAATCTTCTTTTCTAAAAACATAATCTTTGTGCATTGCCATTAATGCGTGTTCGGCTGTTCCTATTAAAGCTAAATTAGAATCTTTTATTTCATAAATTGAATTTGCAAAACTTTCATTTCCTTCTGAAGTTGTTAAGATATCTTTTCTTATCATTAAAGGAGTTTCTATGTATTCATATTTTTTCTTTTTCATGAAATCGATTGTGAATTTTATTAGTGCTTGATTTAAGATTGCAAGTTCATTTTTTAGATAGTAAAATCCATTTCCTGAAACTTTTGCTGATTGTTCAAATTCTGCAATGTTTAATTCTTCAGCTAATTCGACATGATTTTTTATAGGGAAACTAAATTTTTTAGGTTTGCCTATTTTTTTTACCTCTACATTTTCTGAATCGTCTTTTCCAGATGGTGTTTCTTTGGAAATTATGTTTGGAAGAGTTTTTAGTGATGTATCTCTTTTTTCAAGAAGTTTGTTTGCCTCTTCTTCAATTAACTTAATTTCTTCAGGTATTGATTTTGCTTCTTTGATTAATTCTTTTGCTCTTTTTTCGTCCTTGCCTTTTTTTGCCTGGTTTATTTCTTCAGATAATTTGTTTCTTTTTGCCCTTAGTTTATCGGCTTCAACTTTTCTTTCTTTCCATTTTTTGTCTATTTTTAGAATTTCATCAACAATGATTGTTTTTTCTCCTGCCCTGGCTTGATTTGCCTTTACAAAATCAGGATTTTCTCTTAGTAAGTTTATGTCTAGCATATTATGAAATAGATGAAGATGTATATAAAGTTTTTTAAGTTTGAAGAAAGGTTAATTTTATGGAAGAGTTTTTTAGGAAAGTATCGCTTGCTGTTTTTATTATTGTGGCATTAGTTATTTTTGTTACATCTTCTATTTCTTTTGGATATAGCGAGGGAACTGATTTGAGTTTGCAGTCAGTTGTGTATCATTTTTCAATTTTCTTTTTCCTTACTTTTTTTCTTTTATTGGCTGTTGATTCAAAGAAATATTCTGTCTTATTTTTTTGTATTTTTTGTATTTTTATTTTTGCAATTCTTGATGAAATTCATCAGTTGTTTGTTCCTGGACGAAATTTTAGTTTTCTTGATATTTTAACAGACGTGGTTGGCAGTTTTGTTGCAATGGTTTTTTATGCTGTTTGGGTAAAATTTAAAAGAGTGCGCAAATATTAGTTTTTGTTCTCACACTTGGCTGTGGGAATTGGATAGTCTGCACGCGGCGCAGACTATCCTCTTATTTTTTATACATATTTTTTTAAACTGATATTTTGATTTATTTTTATGAGTTGGTACAAAATTTTGCACCCCTTGGAAAATAAAGGTAGGGAAGGTATAGAGATGGCTTTGTATATTAATGCTAAAAATCCTACAGAGGTTATTGATAGGTATAGAATCATTCCAGGTGTTAGTATTGATAATCTGTTTTTGCCCGAGGTTATTCCAGTTCATGAGAAAGAAGTTAATATGGCTATTTTGTCTAAATATTCTGTTAGACAGGAAGATGATTTTGTTCTTTCTCAGGTTTTAATTTTGTAAGGGTAAGATTTATAAGGGAAGTGTTTCTTAATTTTTCCATGGCTGTAGTAAGAATTAAATTAAGTAGTGTAGATATTGAGCAGTTAAATATTATAACTGATACAATTAAAGAGATAGCGAAGAAATCAGGAGTTAATATAAAAGGTCCGATACCTTTGCCAACTAGAAGACTTAAAATTACAACAAGAAAAAGTCCTTGTGGAGATGGAACTGCTACTTTTGATAGGTATGAAATGAGAATTCATAAGAAGATAATTGATTTGCCTAGTAATGATAAGATTCTTCATAGTGTTATGAGACTTCCGATTCCGAGAAGTGTTAATATAAAAATAGAGATGAAAAGTTAAGTATATCTTTTAAAATATATTTTCTATTATATATTTTTAACTAACCTTTATAATTTAATATTTGTGTCTGGTAAGTTTTTTGAATGAGCATCAAGTCTTCCAGATGCTAAACAATCCCAACAAGTATGTATTTGTCCGCTTTGCTCTTTAATCATTCCGGTATTTTTGCATTTAGGACAAAATTTTTCACGCTCTTACATTGAAAATTAAATTATTGTGGCTTTTTAATCATTGTTGTTGTGATTCGTAAAGTTTTTAATGAATGAGATTATTTAGTTGAAGTTGCCTGCGTCGCACATGTTAAGGAACCGAGTTTTCCTTACACTAATTTTCCTAAAAATCTACATAGGCAATTAGTTTGCCCATGTCGCACAGTGGTAGTGCAGTAGCTTGGAGTGCTACGCCTTTCGGGGCTCCCAGGTTCGATTCCTGGCGTGGGCGTTTTGGAATTCGGATGTTTTAGGTTTGATTAGTTGAGTTCATACTTGGATAAGCCTTGCCAAAATTCTGCTTGGAGAATTTTTAGTACCTGGCGTGGGCGTTATTTCATCAAACTATTTAGTAATCCAAATTCGTAAGTTTTGTTTTTTCCAATTATGAAAACCTTGAAATCTTGCAGTTTTTTTGCTGGCAGAAAACAGTGCGTATCAGATAAGTGTTGGTTTATGCTAGTTCCTTCCACACTTGGCAGGAAACTTGGTAATATTATAATATTTTTTTTCTTGTATTTTCCTAGTAGAAATGTTTTGTATTTTTCAGACTTTATTCCTTGTGAATCTTTTAAATTTATTGCAGGATGCAGATGCCCCATTAGTATTGTTTTTATTTCTTTTGTAAATGCTTGTTTATTTTCAATGTCGCCATGGATAAATGCTAAATCTTTTTCTTTGTGGATTTCAACAAATTCTTTGTCTGCCAGATTCGCAAGTTTTTCGTGATTGCCTTTTATTACAATTATATTTTCTTGTTTGACATGTTTCCCGATTAACATTAATAATTCTTCAAATAAATTTTTTTCAGCTCGCATATAAGAAAAAAAATGCTTTACATCTCCAAGGAAGATTACTTTTTTTAGTCTGTTTCCTCGTTTTTTTATAACTTCAAAAATATCTTCTAAATCTTTTTTTGTTTCTGAAAATTGCGTTGCCGGAACATAGGAGCCTGGCTGTCTAATTGTGAATTCATAACCTAAATGCAAATCTCCAACCACTAAAATTCCTTGCTTTGGAAAGAAAACACTTTTTCCGATAAATTCATATTCTTCTTGAGTGTATAATTTGTTTTGCATAATATAATTTTAGAAGAGGAATTTATAAATTTAAGCCCAGATTTTTTAGGATAATTTATAAATTCATGGGAAATTTTTTAGGATAAATTAATAGAATGTTAGAAGAATTTTAGAGAAAATTAAAATAGAAAATTAAAAATAAATAAAAAAATTATAATTAATCAAAAAAATTACCTTTTTTATAGCCTTTTATTCCAAAGCATTCAACATCAGATTCAGGTATTATATCTGTAGCAGTTATAATTCCCCAAAGTCCATCTTGCCTTGCTATTTTAAATACAAGTTTAAAGGCACCACACATGATTGATTGCGGGGTTTGCGGGTAAGTTTCTAAAACTGGAAATTGGGCTTCTCCAAATTGTTCTTTCAATCTCAGTAATGTTCTATCAACTACTTCAGAAACCTCTCTTGGTTTCATAGTACTCGCAATATAATCGTCCATGGGATTGCATAAGTCATAGCTAAATGGTGGCATAAGTATTCTAGTCTCCCTTCTAGAAAAAGGTTCTGCATAACTAGAATCTTCTCCCAAAAATCTCTTTAAGGTATCTATGTCTTGTATTCCAAGGAATCTATCTTGACTAAAAGAAAACCTTAAGCTATTATTCTGTAGATCATGGATTACATAAGAAGGTCCTAAACCATCTGATTTACCACTATAACCTAAATCTTCTCTATCAGTATATTGAAGAAATTCTCCTGAACCATTCATAGCATATATTTCATCAATGATGTGTCTTTGTTCTTGTGTTTCTGTCATTTTTATACCTCCTTCTATTTGTAGTGGTTTCTCGTCCTCTACTGACGCTCCTTTGTTTTGAGTTGGATTTTCTGTTTCCATTTTTATTTTTGTATTTTGTTACTACAATAAAGTAATATAATGGATGTATATAATATGTTTGACTAAAAAATAGAATAAAACGCAATATTTATAAGATATATTACCAATTATTATAACATGGTGGATTTAAAAGATAGAAAGATACTATATGAACTTGGATTAAATTCAAGAGTTACTAACAAAGCACTTGCAAAAAAGATAGCTCTAGGAGAATCGTCAACAATAGGAAGAATAAACAATTTAATCAAAGAAGAAATCTTACTCGGAACTCAAACCATAGTAGACAATTCTAAAATAGGATATAGGGGATATAGATTCTATTTTAAATTCTCCTCGACTACTTCTAAAGAAGAAACTGAAATTTTAAACTGGCTCAAAAATCATAAAGCGGTTTCTGTTTTAGCAAAATGTTATGGATCAATTGACGTCGCAGTTATGTGTTGGAATAAAGAAAGAAAAACTTTCGAAGATTTAATTAATTCACTTAAGGAACATTTCAAAGATAAAATATCTGACTTAGAAATCGTTTTATATTGTGAGGCATATCATTTCAGCAGAGATTATTTATTAGATAAAAACAATAAGCCTAGACAGATTATAAAGATAGGAAATAGTGAACTTGAAAAAATAGATGAATTAGATCTTAGGATTTTAGAATCCATATACTCCAATGCAAGAAAAAGCATTCTAGATATGTCACATAAACTCAATAAACCACCTAGAACAATTGCTTTTAGATTAAAACAACTAGAAAATAAAAAAATAATCGCAGGATATTCTATAAATTTAGACACCAAAAAAATAGGCTATGAATATTATAAGCTGAATGTTATTTTAAGCAAAAACATCAGCTTCTCAGACATTTTAAGATTTGCAAGTGAACATAAAAACACAATTTATCTAGATAAGACAATTGGAAAATATGATTTAGAGTTAAACCTTGAGATCAAAGATAGTGAAGAGCTTCAAAAGATAATTAAAGAAATTAAAGACAAGTTTGGAGGAGTTAGAGATTTATCTTGGTTCCAAATTGAAAGATATTATAAAATTAATTACCTTTAATGTTAAATTAATTACCTTTAATGTTAAATTAATAGTGTAGATAAAAAATAATTTATCCTAACTTTTTTATAACAATTTATAAATTTAGTGTAGGCTAATTTATTTTACAATAATTACTCTTTAATTACTTTTTTTATTTCTTGTTTTTCGGTTTCGTGTTTTTCTTTTTTGATTTTGTAGAGGAAAACGATTTCTAAAATTAGGATAATCATTAGTAATGTTGGCGATGAAAGTGTTAATAATTCAATTATCATTTTATTAATTCTTTATTTTAGTTTTTAAGGATTATTGTTTTGTTATTTTATTTTAGCTAGCCCAATCCCCGACCACAGCCCCAAAAATTAAATGTTAAGAATATTTGATGTTAATAGATTGGAGAGGAAAACTTAAACTGAGAAATTAAAGGGGAAAATTTGTGATGGAATGTTGGTTGAAGAAAAATTGATATTGGAAAATTGGTAAGTAGAAAACTTTAATTTATCAATTTTTATTCTTCATTTTCATCTTTTTCCATCCCAATTGCTTTCAAATGGAGTTCGTGCATTCTTTTTAGAAAAGCTTGTTTATCTTCTATCTTTATTAAATCGCTGTGCCCTTGGATTATTAGGTTAAGAGAGAAAGGGGAAGGGAGGCGCACGTCTTTTATTTCTACTTTTAGCAACCCCACTTCTATTTGAGCAAGGACTTTCTTTGTACTTTCAAGATCCATGACATCTTCTAAAACTTCACGTCTTGCTTCATTTAATATCGGAAAATTTTTTGATATTTTTCTAACTGCTGCCATTAAGAAATGTGATTTCATCTGTTGCTTGCCGACTGTTTTGCTATGTCCTTTGTAGTTTCTTATTATCATAAGAGAGCGTGCTGCGCAATGTCTGAATCTCCTTGCTAATAAGTCTGTTTTTTCAATTGCTTCAACTAATGTTTCTTTCAAATTTCTTTCATTTAGGAATTCAAGTGCTTTTTCAATTTTTAGAGATTCTCCGGCAATGTAAAAACCTGAATCCGTTACTCCTAATTCTATGTCTCTTCCCCCTCCTGTTGCCATTAAATATCCAAGAGATCTTGATAAAGCATCATTAACTCTTCTTCCATACATGCTATTGAATAACAAATAATTTTTTTCTCCTTTGTATTTTTCAACAATTATCTTTTTGGATGTAGGTATTTCTAAGAATTTGTGTTGTTCTAAATAAAATTTGTAAATTGATTTTGCTGTTGTATCTTCAACGTGCAAGTGTGTTTTTATGAATTCTATAATTTCTTCTTTTTTCATTTTTTTATCAAATCTGTCTTTTATTAATAATCTGAATCTGTTTATTTCGTTGGCTGTATCAAAACTTAAAGGTAGTTGTTCTGAAAACCATGAAGGTATTGTAGGGTTTCTATGTAGTGCAGGTCTTACATAAAGATTCATTCCTCTCATATATGAAAATTCATATTTACTTCCCCCTAAAACAAATACATCTCTTTTTTTCATCCTTTCTAAAAATGATTCGTCGATTAATCCTATTTTTTCTCCAGAAGGTGCAAGTTTTACAGTTATGAAAGATTCCTCAGGAATTGTTCCAATATTTGTTAGATAGATTACTCTTGCCAGTTTTCCTCTTTTTCCAATCATTTTTGTTTCAGGGTCATACCATATTTTTCCATAGACACTTGATTTTTCTAGAGCATATTCTCCAGCCAGATAACTTATGATATCGTAGAAATCATTTTTCTTTAATTCACTATAACAATAACTTTTTTTTATTAAATCAAAAATCTCTGTAATGTCCCATTGTTTGTAGATTGCCATTCCGTAAATTTGCTGAGCTAAAACATCTAATGCATTTTTTGGAATGTGGACTTTGTTTATTTTTTTCTCTATCATTTCTTTTTGTATTACTGCACATTCGACTAAATCTTCTCTGTCCATTATTATGAATCTGCCTTTTGCAGTATCGTGCAACTTATGTCCTGCTCGTCCTAATCTTTGCAGAGCTCTTGCAGAGGATTTTGGAGAACCCAACATTATCACTAAATCTATAAAACCAATATCTATTCCTAATTCTAAACTTGTTGAACAGACAACTACTTTTAAATTTCCATTTCTTAATCTTTCCTCTATGTTGAATCTGTGTTCTTTGCTTAGAGAGCCATGATGTGCTGCTATGTTGTCTTCACCATATATTGTTGGAAATTTATCTCTTAAATGCGCCACAACTCTCTCTGTTCCTGCTCTTGTGTTTGTAAAAACAACTGTTGTTTTGTGTTCTTGTATTAATTCATCCATTAGTTTATACATGTCTGCATTAATATTTTCATCATCAATTAAATTTTGAACAGGAGATAGAACTTTTATGTCTATTTTCTTTTTTAACGGAACTTCTGCAATTTCAACAACCCTTTCATCATCTATTCCGACTAGGAATTTTGCAATTTCTTCAAGAGGAGATATTGTTGCGCTTAATCCTATTTTTACAGGCCAGATTTTGCTTACTTCATTTAATCTTTCTAATGTAAGGCTTAGATAAGTTCCTCTTTTGTTATCTAAAGCGTGGATTTCATCAACTATGCAAAATTCTGTTCTTGTCATGTTTTCCACAAATTTTTTTGATGTAAGCATGATTGCTAAAGATTCAGGAGTCGTGATTAGGATGTGCGGAGGTGTTTTTGCCATTTTTGCCTTTTCTGCCTGAGTTGTATCTCCTGTCCTTAAACCTACTCTTATTTTTTGCAATTTTATTTTTCTTTTTTTCGCTATTGTTTCTATTTCTTCTAATGGTTCAATTAAATTTTTATGAATATCATTTGAAAGTGCTTTTAGAGGGGAAGTGTAAATTGCATAAACTCTGTCTTCTAATTCGTTTTTTTCTGAAAGCATAACTAAATAATTTAATATTGATAAGAAGGCGGTTAGAGTTTTCGTGCTTCCTGTTGGAGCTGAAATTAAAATGTTTTTTCTTTCCCAGATTGCAGGAACTCCGTATTTTTGAGTTAGTGAAAAATCTTTGTATCTGGAAAAAAACCATTCTTTGACTAAAGGATGCAGAGTTTTAACTATTTTATCAGAATTCTGTTCTGGAGCATTAATTACTTTTGTCATTTTAATTACAATTAGTGTTGTTACTAGAATAAGTCATTTATGTTTATTAAATAGGGTGGTTTATAAAATTTTGTTATGATTTGCTAGGAACAAATTGAAACTTTAAGAAATTTATTCTTTTGGATAGTAACCTTCTTTTAACCTTTGAATTATTATATCTTCGTGTTCTAAGAAATTTTTGTATTTTTGTAATGGGATTGTTGGAAGTCCATATGTAACTATGTATGCTTCATTTTTTAAAGAATCTTCTAGAGGAAGTTTTGGAAGTCCATTTAATACTATTTTTGGGTCATTTGAGTTAAGTGCGCTTTTAATTTTAGAAATATAATTAAATAATTCTTTAATTTCTTCCACATTAGGTCTTTTTGTTTCATCATTTATCCCGACATAAGACGCTTTTGTCATCAGTTCTTTGTAATGATTTATATTTTCTCCAAGTATTACTTCAAATGCAGTTTTTTCGTTTTCATTTTTTCTTCCCATGTGTCTTTTTGTATTATCCCTATTTAAATATCTTTCTAATGAAAAATTTCCATGAAGAAAATCGTTATGTCTTGCCCTTACAGATATTATTTTTTGAATTGGTTTTAAATGTAATGCTTTATTTCATTTGCTTTGAGAATTTTTAGGAATTATTGTGTGAATTGGTTTTCTACTTCTTTGTCAATTATTTTTTCTTGTTCAGGAGTTATTAAGGTATTTTCAACCATTTCTTCTTCAGTTTTAACCAAATTTTTGTTAGGGTCTTCTTTTAAGGATATTAGGAGTTTTTCTTTCTCACTAAGCATTTTTTTATGAGCTTCAAGCTTTTGTTTTACAGTATTATTTCCTCTGAACATATTTGCTAAGTCATATTCTGTATTTTTTATTTTGTTTATGAGCTCTGCTATTTCTTCTTTTAGACTTTCATCTTTAGGAATATCTTCAGTTGGTACCATGATATTTTTAGAGAAAAGTGGTTTTTATAGATTTGGGTTGTTTGGATTTTATTTATTTTTATCTAATAAGTTTTAAAAATGGAGTTATA
>Ga0210057_1002850_pt1 | contig 24337 bp, 22 predicted proteins | sample CryGeyCG2114_010_2_FD_183968 | JGI IMG/M metagenome (GOLD analysis project Ga0210057, IMG submission 183968) | Groundwater microbial communities from aquifer - Crystal Geyser CG10_big_fil_rev_8/21/14_0.10 (SPAdes) (version 2) | ecosystem: Environmental > Aquatic > Deep subsurface > Groundwater ...
CACATGGTCGGCCACCTGTTTAAAGGCGGGAATCTGAAAAAAGACACCGTCGGCGATACTCATATTTATTTTCGGCAGATCCTGGAAGACAATTTGGCCCGCGCCCAGATTAAGATGACCGGTTTCCGAATTACCGTTTTCGCCTCGGGGCAAACCGACAGCTTCACCCGAAGCCAAGAGTTGGGTGTGCGGGAAACCCGCCCACAAGCGGTTGAAATTGGGCGTTTTGGCCAGTGTGATGGCGTTCCCCGGTCCGGCCGGTGCCAAGCCCCAACCGTCAAGAATAAGTAAAACCAGTGGTTTTCTCATCCGGTGTTTGTCAACTGCTTTTCTATTTCCAACAGGCGGTTATATTTGGCCACCCGTTCGCCTCTGGCCGGCGCGCCGAATTTCGTGTAGTCGGCGCCGACGCCAACGCTAAAATCGGCGATAAAATCATCGGTGGTTTCGCCGCTGCGGTGAGAAACGATCACTTTCCAATCGGCCTGGCGGGCAATTTTAATGACCTCAATGGTTTCCGAAATAGTGCCGATTTGGTTTGGTTTAACCAGGATGGCCTGGCAGGCTTTTTTCTTAATCGCTTCAGCCAGCCTTTGCTTGTTGGTCGCCAATAAATCATCGCCGACAATTAAGGTTCCCGGCAAAAGCTGGCCGACTTTTTGCCAGCCGTCCCAATCGTCTTCGGCAAGCGGATCCTCCAGGGTTAACAGCGGATATTGTTGGTTGAGCTGCTGGTAATAGGCAATCAATTCGTCGGTGGCCATGGGCATGGTTTGGTCACGGATTTTATATTTGCCGTTTTGATAAAAGGACTGGGCGGCAATGTCTAGGCCCAAAAAAACATCCTGCTTGAGCCGGTAATTGGCCATCTCGATGGCCTTAACCAAAACTTCCAAGGCATCCAAGTTGGTAAAAAGATTGGGGGCAAAGCCACCCTCATCGCCAACACTGTGAATGGCGCCGTGCTGAATTAAAACCTGTTTTAATGATTGGTAGATTTCTTCTGCCTGGCGCAGGTTTTCCGAATAGGTCTTTTGTGAGCTGGGAATGATGTGAAATTCCTGGAAGTCCAAATTGCCGGCACCGTGCTGACCGCCGTTGATTAAATTGAAAGTGGGTATCGGCAGCCGCAGACTTGCCTGCGGGCCGTATAGATGAGAGATATGAATATAAGTGGCAATTTTTTGCGAGGCAGCGGCCGCTTCACAAACGCCCTGAGAAACAGAAAGAAGGGCGTTGGCGCCCAATTTTGATTTGTTATTGGTGCCGTCGAGCTTAATTAAGGCTTGGTCAACTTCCGATTGCTTGGTTGACTCGATACCTATTAATTTGGGGGCAATGATTTGATTGACGTTGGCGACTGCCTTTAACACACCCAGGCCGTGGAAGCGGTTGGGATCATTGTCCCGTAATTCGACCGCTTCGTATTTCCCCACCGAAGCGCCGGAGGGAACTGAGGCAATACCCAGAGCGCCGTCTTCCAGCTCAACTCGGGTTTCGATGGTGGGATTGCCTCGGGAATCAAGAATTTCCCGGGCAATAATCGTTTTAATCTTGGCCATTACTTAGCCACGCCCTTTCTTTCCAAATCATAAATTAATTCGCGGGTTCTTTCAATAGCGTCGGGGTTGACGGAAACGCTGGTAATTCCCCACTTGACCAGTTTTTCCAGAAGGTCGGGATATTGCGAGGGCGCTTGGCCGCAAATCGAGCAGGTTACCTTTGCCTTTTGGCAAGTTTTAACGGTTTTTTCCAACGCCCAAAGCACGGCCGGGTCCAACTCGTTGAAGGCAGCCGCCAATTCCCCATTATCCCGATCAACGCCCAAAATCAACATGGTGAGGTCGTTGGAGCCGATGGAAACGCCGTCGATGCCCACTTTTAAGAAATCTTCCAATAAAATCACGTTAGCGGGAATTTCTACCATTAGCCACAGTTTGAAGGTGGCGCTGCGGGATAAGCCGTTGGCGACCACAATCCTTTTCACCTGTTGCAATTCCCGCGGGGTCCTGACAAAGGGAATCATTAGCCAGAGATTGGGAAATTCCTGGCGGACTTTTTTGATCGCCGCCAGTTCTAATTCGAAAACGCCGGGATTGCTGATATAACGGTAGGCACCCCTGAATCCCAGCAGAGGATTTTCCTCTTGCGGCTCATAAGCCTGGCCGCCGGTTAGGTTGCGGTATTCGTTAGTTTTAAAATCAGTGGCCCGATAAACGACCGGCCGGGGCGCAAAATGTTGGCAAAAAACGGCGATTTTGGCCGCCAAATCATTAATAAAGACTTTTTGTTTTTGGTCATGGATTATTTTTTGAGGATGCAGGCCGATTTGCGCCAGCATAAACTCCGCCCGCAGCAGGCCAACACCGTCGATGTTTCGCTGCGAAATGGGCGCCGCCAAATCTGGCTCGGCCAAATTAACGTAGATTTTGGTGGCAGTTTTAACTGGTAATAGGTGAGACGCGAGACGTGAGACGGAGGAATTTTGATCTATTGCGTCTTCCGTATTTCGTATTGCGTATCTCGTATCACGAATTACTCCTCCTTTGTATATTTCTCCCTTAGCGCCGTTAACGGTGATGATTTGACCATTTTTTAATTTTTGCGTCGCTACTTCGGTCCCCACTACGCAAGGGATCCCCAACTCGCGGCTGACAATCGCGGCGTGCGAGGTTTGGCCGCCTTTATCGGTAACGATGGCGGCGACTTTTTTCATCGCCGGGACAAAATCGGGAGAAGTCATTTCTGTGACCAAAATATCGCCGACTTTAATTTTGTTTATCTCTTTGGCCGATTTAATCAATTGGACCGGGCCGGTGCCCATCCCCGGACTGGCCGGCTGGCCGGTTAAGATGGCTACCCGCTTGGGGCCGACCAGCTTGGTTTCAAGGGCTTTAGACGGTGAGCTGATGGTGGTAATCGGCCGGGTTTGCAAAATAAATAATTTATTTTGATAAAGAGCCCACTCAATGTCCTGGGGGTAAAAATAATGCCGGTGAATCTTTTTGCCGATTTTGGCCAACTCCACAATTTGCGCATCGGTTAATTTTCTTTTTACTTGAAGATTGCGCGGCACCCCGGTTTCTTTGGTTAAACTACCCACTTTAATCAATTGGACTGTCTGTTTGGCGACTTCCCGCTTGATTATTCCCAGGGTATTGCTTTCCAAAACGTATTGGTCGGGAGTCAGCGAACCTTGAACAATTAATTCACCCAGGCCATAAATGGCTTCAATGACTAAGCGGTTTTTTTCCAAATTAACCGGATCGGCGGTAAACATAATGCCGGAAATAAAGGAGGGAATCATTTCCTGAATGGGCACGGCGATGCCCACCTTGAAATGATCAAATTTTTTCTCCTCCCGGTAGAAAATCGCCCGGGGCTCAAATAAGGAGGCCCAACAATCTTTGACCCGCTCTACCACGTTGGCTTCGCCTCTGATATTCAAAAAGGTTCGCTGTTGGCCGGCAAAAGAGGCGGTGGGCAAATCTTCGGCGGTGGCCGAGGAACGAATGGCCACTAAGGCTTGGGAAAAAAGGCCACCTAATTTAAGATAGCTATTGATAATTTCGGTACCTAATTTTTCGGAAATTTGGCCGCTTTCAATGATTTTCTTGGCGCACTGAGAAACCTCGTTAAGCGATTGCGGGTCGGTCAGGTCCAGACGCTTAAGCTCCCGGAAAATTTTACTTTTAAGTTTATTTTCTTCCAAAAAGTCGAAGTAGGCTTTGCTGGTCACGATAAACCCCGGTGGCACCGGTAAATCCAAACCCGCCATCTCCCCCAGATTGGCGCCTTTACCGCCCACTAAGGGAATGTCTTCCTTGCCGACTTCCTTGAACCATAAAATGTATTTGTCTTTTTTCAGCATGAGCAGATCTTTATCATTTCCAGCCGCGATTGGGTTGCTGGCGCATCTCTTCGGTTTCGGTGCCGCGGCTATAATCATCCTGCAACCTGACGGTATTACCTGTTTCTTTAGTAGATGACTCCAAAATATCACAGTCAGTGATCGCTTGGCAGCGGTGTTTCATCATGGGTTTAATAAAATAACCCTGCAGGGGTGCCATCTCCAGTTCGTTGTCGTCAATAGTCATTTTCGCTTGGCCAGAAAGCAAACAAAGAGTTTCCTGCTTTTGATCATGATACTGGTAGCTGAAGCGGAGACCCTCCTTAAGATGTAAAATTTTCCCGACCACCAGCGACTCCGGTGGCGTAAAGATCAATTCATAACCCCAGGGTTTTTCGATTTTTTGAGAATAGGGAGTCATCATATTAATTTTAACAAAGTATCGACCAGCTCTTCGCCGCCAAGATGCAGACTGCCAGTCGTATAAAAGTTCGCCGGTAATTCCTTCGGATCGGTGGTCACGCCGATACCGGCCGTCTCCACCATCTCTCTGTCGTTGGGTCCATTACCGATAGCCATGGTTTGGCTGATGTCAACTTTCAAATAGTCGGCCAGATGCCTAAGGGCGGCGCCTTTATTGAGTCTCTTAGGAGCAATATCATAAGCCTCGCCATTCCAAAGGCAATAAAATGCGTTTTGGTCATCAAATTTTTTAACAATGGCTTCGATTTCCGGAACGGCCTGCCGGCAATGAGGGGTAATTAAAAATTGCTTTGGTTCAAAGCCGCGTATCTGCTTGTTGGCTTTGGCCAGTTCCCGAATAGCCACCTTCATGTGATTCATTTTCTCCAAGGTGGGCCGGTCAAATTTTTCGTGTTGGATAACCAGACCGTCAATGAGGGTAAAAATGCCGTTTTCGCCTTGCAGGCTGGCGTTGTCCCATAAAATTTTGCCGTACATCCGGTCTAAATACAAAAGACTGCGACCGCTGGAAAAAGTAAGATGAAGGCGCTTTTTTAATTTGATTAATTTTTCCAACAAGCGGTCGGGCAGAGTAAAGGTTTTGACAAAAAGAGAATCTTCTTTTTCTTCAATTTCGGTGCCGCGCTCAACCGTCACGCCGTCACAATCAAAACAAATAATTTTAAGGTTTTCGATATCTTTGAGCGTTAATTCCGTGATAGGCTTCATTAATCTCATTCTAAAGGGTGGCGAGAAAAAGGTCAAGCTGAAAGGCAAGGTTAAGCGGAGTTTGGCCGGTTTTTTGTTGATAATCGATTTCCAAAAGTTGTTGGTATAACTCCAGAAGTTTAGCCAAACCAATTCTTTTCCCCTGACTGATTAATTTTCCCTGACGCCACTCCGGCAGGCCCGTGAGACCTTTTGGGCCCAAGTCGGCCGCTAAAATTAACAAACGAATTTGCCGGCCCAGCATGTAAAAGATTAACTCCGGCGGGTCTTGAATTAGGCATTGGCGGAGCCAGTAAAGGGTGTTTTTTTGGTTGTTGGGGGTCAGCGTATCCAAAAAGCGAAAAATCAACGGGCTCAAATCAAAAGTCAGCGTTTCCGCCTTAAGTGAAGTGAGCGTCCGGCCGTCAATTTTTTTGCTTTCCCAAAGAATTAAATTGGTAAAAGCGCCTTTTTTGAGGAAATCCAGAATTTTTTGGCGCTCAAGACTTTTGGGTGAAGAAAGCAGATTCTCGATGACCACCAAACGATTGGGAGAAAACATGGACAGAGATTCTAAGGCCTGTTTGATCGCGGTAAGATTGATCTCGGTTCCGGAAAGCCTGACAATTTCGTTACCACTGCTTTTGCCAACAACAACTTTCTGGCTCAAAGCCAGCCGGCTGGCCGCCAGATTTTCCCCGTGAAGAATGAGCATGTTTAGTCAACCCGAAAAACTTCGTCCCCTTCTTTAACCGGCTGATCAACTTTGATGCCGATGTTATCGCCTTTTTTGGCCTTCTCAATATTTTGGTGCTCAACCTGCATTGAGGTTACCGTTTGCTCGAATTCCGCGTCTTCGCTTTTAACTTTAATTTTGTCGCCGATTTTAATGGGCGCCAAAACTTGAAAGACGGCCACGCCGATTTTATCGTAATAATGCGTGACCAAGGCCGCTTTAGTATCTGTCATTTTTTCACCCCCTTTCCACCAATTTCCATTTTAGCACAAGTTTTGCGGGCGTGACAAATCGCCACGGCGAGGGCATCGCAAACATCATCAAAATAAGTTTTTTTATGATTCGGAGCCCGGAAAGAAAGGATTTTGCGTACGGTTTGTTTCATCAAGGCCTTATCAGCCCGGCCTGACCCGCCGACCACCAACTTAATACTCATGGGGGCATAATCAAAAACCGGAATTTTTTGCTTGGCGGCCGCCAGCTTAATGACGCCTAAGGATTCGGAAACGGCCATGGCGGTTTTAACATTGGTGGCAAAAAATAACCTTTCAATCGCCAAAACGTCCGGTTTGTGTTTTTTGAGAAGCATGATCATTTGCTGATGGATAAAAACCAGCCGTTTACTGGCGATTTCGGTCTTCTCGGTTTTGATCCAACCAAAATCCAGTAATTTGTACTTGTCGCCGGCGTCGTTGCTACGAAGTAAGCCAAATCCCGTGGTGGCTGTCCCCGGGTCGATTCCTAAAATAAGCATGGTGAGACCGGGAGGATTCGAACCTCCGGCCAAAAGCTTAAAAGGCTTCTGCTCTACCGCTGAGCTACGGTCCCAATTGTTTCAATTATATTATAATCTTGGTATGAAGAGCAAGTGTGCATGTTGCGGTTTATGCTGCCGACTCTTTTTAATTAATTTAAGCAAGAGAGAATACCTTTCGGGGCAGTACCAAACGATGTTCGCGGCATTGGGAAACCCTGTGAAATTTTCTCAGGCCCGGAATTGTGGCGCCAATCTTCTGGCCCAAAATAAAGACGGCAGCTGTTTTTATCTGAAAAATCATTCTTGCCGTATTCATCAAAGTCGGCCGGCCGTCTGCCGGCAATTCTTTTGCAGCTCGAAAAGCAAGGGCTTCCAAAACATGATCAGACTAATCGAAGAAGAGTGGGCGGCAATCAAGATTAAAACAGATTTGTGACCCCACACGGATTCGAACCGTGGTACCGAGGCTGAAAACCTCGTGTCCTAGGCCACTAGACGATGGGGCCCGATAACCTTATTAAATTTTCAATTGCCTTTCTTTTTTTCCAACTTTTAATCTGTTTTTCTCTTTGTCTTGCTTCCCTTAGTGTTATAAATTCTTTTCTGTGTTCTGCCAACCATGGACCTTTATTTCGCGTATACCTACTTTTCCCAGAATTATGCTCTTTTAGCCTTCGGTCAAAGTTATTGGTACAACCAACATAAAATTTGTTACTTTTACCAGATCTTAAAATATAGACACAATACATTATATCGATGGGGTGCCGATTCTGATCTTATCAGAATCGCGCATGCACGATTAGACACTATCTAATCGGCACCGACAGCTAGTATTTTAACAAATTTTGCCTCTCTTCACCAATAGTCGTTGATTCCCCATGGCCGGGATAAACGATTGTTTCGTCCGGCAGCGCAAGGAGTTTATTTTTGATAGACGCCAAAAGGGCTTCTTTCGAGGAGTAGCGGTGATCGGTTTGGCCAACCGCCTGATAAAAGAGAGTATCGCCGGTAAAAACAAGGCCATCACCCACAAGTGAAATCCCTCCGGGGGTATGGCCGGGCGTGGCCAAAACTTTTAATTTTTCTTGGCCAAATTTGACGATATCGCCTTCCTTAAGATATTGATCGGCCAAAAGAATGGGATCGGCCGGAACACCCATAAAATATTTCGCCGAAGCGGTGGCGCGTTTTAGCAACGGCAGGTCGGCTTGGTGGATTAAAAAGGGGATGTTAAAAGCCAGTTTTAATTCAGTGACGGCCAAAACATGGTCAAAATGGCCATGAGTGGCAATAATTAATTTTGGGGAAAGATTAAAGTCATTAATTCGTCGTCCAATGTAGTCGGCGTCGTCTCCGGGGTCAATAATGAGAGTTTCAAGAGTGGTTTCGTCCCAGACTAAGTAACAATTAGCGGCGAGTTGGCCGACTTGAAGTTTCTCAACTCTCATTGCCTTCGGTGCGGGCGGTTTTTTGGCGGAGGAAGTACAATTTGGCGCGCCTGACCTGGCCTTTTTTAGCCACCACGATTTTTTCAATCCACGGCGAATTAACCGGCCAAATTCTTTCCACGCCAATGCCGCCGCCGGCCATCTTCCGAACGATAAAGGTTTGGTTTTCGCCGCCACCCTTGATGGCGATGACCGTGCCCTCAAAAGGCTGGGTTCTGGTTTTTTCGCCCTCTTGAATTTTCTGGTAAACCACCAGCTTGTCGCCCACGCTAAAAGTGGTGTCGCCGATTTTTGATTGCAGTGCCATGAGTTACTATTATACTACTCTGCGATTAATTTTTCTATTTCCTCTTTAACGGCCGCGCAAAAGTTGACGCCGAAAGACAAAGTCATCCTCCGGGCTTGGCCAGAGTCGCTGGTAAAAACCAGAGTTAGTTTGTCCTTGCCGGGCGCCTTTTTCAGAATCTTATTTAACTCCACCAATTTCCGCGGCGGCAGTTGCGCCGGGATTTTAACTTCCGCCGTCAGCTCGTTCTCGTTCAATATCCGTACCTCCTCGACTAATAAAGTTTGGCCTTCATCCCGGCTCTCCAGTTTGCCCTTGACCAAGACTAACTGATCTTTGGCCCAACAATTCTTGGTTTGGGAAAATATTTTGGGAAAAACCACCACTTCCATTACGCCACTTTCGTCCTCGATTTTGGCAAAAGCCATTTCCAGACCTTTATTTTTGGTTAAAACAATTCTCACAGTGGTGACAATGCCGCCAATCTTAACCAATTCCTTGGTGCCGGCGTGGCCGTCCTGTTTTAATTCACTAATCTTATGCGATCTTTGTGATCCCATCATCGTTAAGACCGGCGCCAGCGGGTGTTCGGTCAAATAGAAACCTAACAATTCTTTTTCCAGCGAAAGTAATTCCTGGCGGCTGAATTCGGCCAGGTCGGGCAAATTATCGTCCATGGGGCTGGCGGCAGTATCGCTAAAAAGGGCCGTCTGGCCGCTGCTTTTTTCTTTTTGCGACATCACGCCGTTAACCCTAATTTTTTCCAACGCCGAAAGCATAGAGGCGCGTTTGCCAAACTTATCCATGGCGCCCGATTTAATCAGACTTTCCAAGACTTTTTTATTGACTTTTTGCTGATCGACCCGCTGGCAAAATTCGTAGAGGGTCTGAAAGTCGCCGCCGGCTTCTTTCGCAGCCAAGATGGTGGTGATAGCTGCCTCGCCCACGTTTTTGATGGCCGTAAAACCAAAGCGGATGGCCTTGCCTTCAAAAGAATCGGGGTCTTCCTCCAGAGTGAAACCGACCTTGGAGCGATTAATATTGGGTGGCAGAACTTTAACGCCCATGCGACGACACTCTTCAATCGCCATGACGATCTTTTCGTCTTTGGCCGGACCGGAACCGCCGGTCGATTCGGTCGTCAGTAGAGCGGCCATAAACTCTACCGGCCAATGTGCCTTAAGATAGGCAGTTTCGTAAGCAATCATGGCATAGCAAACAGAATGAGCTTTGTTAAAACCGTAGCCGGCAAACCGCTCGATTAAGCCGAAAACGTTTTCCGCCGTTTCTTTGGTGTAGCCCTTTTCGACGGCCTGCTTTAAGAATTTTTTCTTTTCGACCGCCATAATACTTTTCTTTTTCTTGCCGATCGCCCGCCGCAGGCCGTCAGCCTCGCCCATGGTGTAGCCACCCATGACGTTGGCAATTTGCAGACACTGCTCTTGATAGACGGCGATGCCGTAAGTTTCCGCCAAAATGGGCTTCAAATCAGGATGGGGATAGCGGATTTTGGCGGCATTAAGCTTGCCGGCGATAAACTCATCAATAAACTGCATCGGTCCGGGCCGGAAAAGGGCCACCATGGCGGCGATATCGGAAAATTTATTTACTTTTAACTTCCGTGCTAGTCGGCGCATGCCGGCGCTTTCCAACTGAAAGATGCCGGTGGTTTCTCCCCGGGCAATCATGGCCAAGGCGTCTTTATCATCCAGGGGAATTTCCGATAAATCGATTTTACTGCCGTCGCTGGCCTGGATAAAGACTAGCGCCTTTTCCAAAATCGTTAAATTGCGCAGGCCCAAAAGGTCGATTTTCAGCAAGCCAATCGCCTTGTCGGAAACATTTAAATCGGTCGAGTACATGTCATATTGCGTCATCAGGCGCTCGCCCTTGGTTTCTTTTTGCAGCGGCGCGTATTCGGTCAATTCTTTGTCGGCGATGACGATGCCGGCGGCGTGTGTCGAAGCATGACGGGCAGTACCCTCCACTTTTTGGCTTAAGTCCAGGAGTTTTTTATACTTGGATTCGCGATAAAAGTTGGCCAATTCGGGTACGGTTTTTAACGACTGAGAAATGGTCATGCCCAAGGGAATTAATTTGGCAATTTGATCCGGCTCGGAATAAGGCATGCCCAAAACGCGGCCGATATCCCGGATGGCTTCCTTGGCTTTCATCATGTTGAAAGTAACGATCTGGGCGACGCGGTCCTTGCCGTATTTTTGGGTAATATATTCAATCACTTCGTCCCGCCGGATATCGGCAAAATCAAGATCAATATCGGGCGGGGTGGGCCGCTCCGGGTTCATGAAACGCTCGAAGGGAATATTGTGTTTCAGGGGATTAATGGAGGTGATCCGCAAGATGTAGGAAACCAATGAGCCGGCCGCCGAGCCTCTGCCGGGGCCAACCCGAATCCCTTGTCTTTTGGCCCAGTTCACAAAATCCTGTACAATCAAAAAATACGTGGCGAAACCTTTTTTACAGATAATGCCCAGCTCATAGTCGATACGGGTAGTCACTTCCGGCGGTGGCTGAGGATAGCGGTCTTTCAGTCTTTCGTAAGTCATCTTTCTTAAATGCTCCTCGGCAGTTTCTTCCGACGGCAGCGGGTAATGGGGCAAAATCCAATGGCCGATGGAAATTTCCAAATTACATTTGGCAGCAATTTCCTGGGTATTGCTGATCGCGTCCGGATAGTCTTTAAAGATGTCGGTCATCTCCTCTTGCGAGCGCAGGTAAAAATCGGGCGAGTCCAGCATCGTCATCCGGTTTTCGTCGCTAATTAATTTTTGCGTTTGCACCGCCAGCAAGGCGTCCTGAGCTTCGGCATCGTCGGCGTTAACGTAATGGACGTCATTGGTAGCCACCAAGGGGATGCCCAGTTTACGCGAGAGAGCAATCACCTTTTTATTGATTTCCTTCTGAGCCTTAATTTTGGGATGATGCTGGATTTCCAAATAAAAATCCTTCCCGAAAATTTCCTGGAATTGGCAAGCTTTATCAACCGCCTTTTGATCTTGATTTTTAGCCAGTAGTTGGGGAATTTCGCCATCCAGGCAAGCGGAAGTAACCACCAAGCCTTCGTGGTATTTTGTCAAAATCTCCATATCAAGGCGGGGTTTGTAATAAAAACCCTCGATGTGGGAGAGTGTGCTTAATCTCATCAGGTTTTTATAGCCGATTTCGTTTTTCGCCAGAAGAATTAAATGGTAGCGGTCGGCATCAATATTGGGTTGTTTATCAAAGCGGGAGCGGGCGGCCACATAAGCTTCCAAGCCGATAATCGGCTTAATACCAAACTCTTGCGCCGCCAGATAAAATTTAATGGCGCCGTACATCACACCGTGGTCGGTGATGGCCAATGAATCCATGCCCAGCTCTAAGGCTTTGGCGACTAAATCCTCAATTTTAGCCAAACCGTCCAGCAGCGAATATTCCGAATGGACATGAAGATGCGTAAACTTAGCCATTATTCTTGTTTTATCTGATGGGGCATGCCTTCCTGCCAGGCAACTGTCCGATTTTTGCCATTACCGGGCAGTAAATATTCACCAACATGTTTGCCCTTGGCCAGCTCACGCGCCGCCTGGGCTTTTTCCAATAGTTCTTCCGGGGAATCGTGTCTGCCTAAGGTGGCGACGCCAACAGAAACCGTTGAGCCAGTCTGCTGTTCCAAACTACTGCCCAAAACCTGGCCCATTTTAAGAGCATCGGCAACATTGGTGGCGGGCAATAAAACCGCAAATTCATCGCCGCCCATTCTGGCCACGGTATCTTCTTTACGGCGACCAAGACTAACTAGATCCGCCACCGCGCGGATAACCAAATCGGCCTTTTGATGGCCGCGGTCGGCGTTGAGCTTCTTTAAATCGTCAACATCAATTAACACCACACACAATTCCTCCGGTTGGCCGGCTTCCCTTTGGCGATAAGCATGGTCAGCCGCCTCATCCAATTCTTTAAGAAAATGAGGCGCGGTTTTTAATCCGGTGAGACCGTCTTGCCCCTCGCGGGTTTCCTTTTGGCCCAGGATGCGGCCGAAAGTCGCGGCGATAGCTTTTAAATCGGGTTTTTCAGCTAAAAGATTAGTCTCCAGGACTCTGGTCCAATATGTTTCCGGATTTTCACCTCTTTTGCGCTCTGGCCAGATAATCTCGGTTGGTGGAGTTTTGAGCTGTTCGTCTGCCCTTGTTTGTTCAGTCATGGTTTTTCAAAAGCTTTTCTAAGGCCTGCTTTAAGATTACCGGATCGGCCTGACCGTGAGTCTGTTGCATCGCCTGTCCCAATAAATATTGTATCACGCTGGTTTTACCTTTTTGATAATCGGCGACGGCCTGAGAATTCTGGGCCAAAATTTGGTCCGCTATTTTTGCCAGCTCGGCGTCGGACAACACTACCCGGTTGCTTTGTGACGCCAAGGTTTTGGCCAATTCATCGGGCTTAGTCTTGGCAATGTCCACCTTTTTATTCACAATCAAATTGGCCAGTTTGACCGGCGGCACTTTTGGGCCGGCAGCAGCAACGGCTTTTTCAAAATAATCAGCGGTGTGGCGATCGGTGGCCAGAATTTTGGTGGTACTTTCCGGCAGATGATATTGACTCATCAGTCTGGTTAATTTAACGTCGGGCAGTTCTGGTAATAGTTTTTTGATCGCGGCGACATCGCTTGGCTGCCAATGCAAGGGAGGAATATCCGGCTCCGGGAAATAGCGGTAGTCGGACGCTTCTTCTTTTTCTCTTTGTAAAAAAGTTTCTGCTTTGGCTTCGTGCCAGCCCCGAGTAGTTTTGTTGCCGGGCTGTTTAACGGCCCCCGACTTTTGAAATTCGGCTGTTTGTCGGCTGATTTCGAAATCGATCGCTTTTTGGACAAACCGGAAAGAATTAATATTTTTAATTTCCACCAGCGGTGTGTAAAAGATGTCACTCCCCTTTTCAATTTTTAAATTAATGGTTGGCTCGCAGCGCATCTGGCCTTTTTCCATGTCGGCTTCGGAAACATCTAAATAACGGATAATTTGCTGCAGGCGCTGCAAAAATTCTTTCGCCTGAATTGCGGAAGTCATATCCGGCTCGGTCACGATTTCCACCAAAGGAACGCCACTGCGATTAAAGTTGATTAAGGTGGTATTGTCGGCATGAATTAATTTGGCGGTGTCTTCTTCCAGATGGACCCGGCGGATACGAACACCGGCAAACGCGCCATCGACTGCCAGCGGCGCATCATATTGGCTGATTTGATAGCCCTTGGGCAAATCGGGATAAAAATAATTTTTGCGGTCAAATTTGCTTAAGGCGGGAATTTGACAGCCCAGGGCCAGGCCGATTAAAACCGTCCAGTCAATCGCCTTTTTATTGGGTACCGGCAGGGCGCCGGGCAAGCCCAGACAAACCGGACAGGTCTGAGTATTGGCCAATTTGCCGAAATGATCAGCCGGGCAACCACAAAACATTTTGCTGGCGGTGGCCAGCTCTAGATGAATTTCAAGACCGATGATTGCCATAGATTTCCCCTGATTCCTTTAAAATATACCAGCCTAAAGTCAAACTGGCGACGCCCAGAAAAAAGATCACAAAGTTAGTGCCTAAAATATCGGCCACCGTCGCCGCCAGCAAAACCGGCAAAACCATTGCCACGGTCACACCAAAACCCAATAAGCCAAAAACCCGGCCGCGAAAGTTAACCGGCGTTAATTCCTGAACCAGGGTTTGAATCGGGATGATTAAGAAAACGAAGCAGCCCCCCAAAAGAAAAGTAACCAGCATGCTGGAGGCAGTTCGCAATTGGCCAAAATGAGGAACCAATAAGGCCAAAATCAAAAGCAGACTGCCGGCTGTAATAGTTCCGAAACTGATGAGTCTTTTCTTACGCATTTTCTTGGTTAGCAGTTTGATGACGGCCTGAGCGCCGATAATGGCTCCCAAAACCGCCGGCGCCGTCAAAATCAGCCCGGCATCCAAAAGATCAATGCCTAAAGTTTCCGTGGCAAAAGAAGGCGTTAAAACGGCAATCATACCCACCACGACCTGAGCCAAAACCAGCAGTAAAATCGGAAACAAAATCAAGGGCTCGCTCCTTAAAAACCGATAACCCTCCTTTACCCTTTCGAAAAAGACCTGAATATCGGCAATTTTTTTCACTTTGATTTTCGTTTTCTGGGGAATCCGGGAAACCAGGTAAGAGGCGGTCAATAAAAACAAGGAGCCCAGTAAAAAAGGCGCGTCTCTGCCCAGCAAACGGATCAACGGCCCCGCCAGGCCGAAGCTGGCCAAAAAGGAACCGTAAATGGTGAAAAGGAAAAGACTATTAGCAGTGGGCAGAAGTTTTTTAGGCAGGATACCCGGCAACGTGGCCGCTTCCGCGGGAACATAAAGCTGATTAACCAAAGAATAAAAGAAAATAATCGAATAAATGGGCCAAACCTTGGTTTTGGCCAAAAGATAACCCAAGACAATGATGGCTTCAACAAAAGTGGTTAAAGTCAAAATTTTCTTTTTGGGGTAAAGATCAATAATGGTGCCGGAAAAAGGGCCCAAAATAATGGCGGGAATGGCATAAAAAACCCAGACCAGGGAAATGGCGACGGTCGAGTGGCTCGTCTCAAAAATCTGCAGAATAATCACAAAATTAATTAAGTTGATGGTTATCTGGGATAGCAATTGCGAACCCCACAGTTTGCGAAAATCAACAAACCGCAAAAGCTGCAAAAAAGGGCTTTCTTTTTTCATAGGTTTGGCTTCCTTTCGTGCCAATCGGTCGCCTGTTGATAAGCCTGGCCAACTTGTAAAATTAACGGTTCGCTTAATGGCGGGCCGATGATTTGCATACCCACGGGTAAGCCCGCGGCAAACCCGGCGCCAAGACTTAGCCCGGATAAGCCGGCAATTGACGAAGGCTCCAATAACAGATCCTGAAGTTCGCCAAACATGGCGCTTTTTTGGCTGGCACCCAGCGCGAGAGCCGTTGTCGGCGAAGTTGGCCCGACAATCACATCAACCTTCCCGAAAGCCTTTCGGAAATCTTCCAAAATAAGCGTCCGTGCCTTCTGGGCCTTAAGATAATAAGCGTCGTAATAGCCGGCCGAAAGAGTGTAAGTCCCCAGCATGATCCGTCTTTTATTTTCCTCATTAAATTGGTCACGTTCGTGCCCGAAACGGATGCCATCGTATCTGGCCAAGTTAGAAGAAACCTCGGCCCGTTGAATAATAGTGTAGACTGCGATCGCATAATGCGGATCCAAAAGCGAAATCGGAATAATTTTCGCACCCAATTTTTCCAAAACTAAAATCGCCTCTTCAATTTTTTGTTTTACTTTAGAGTCCATCTCTCTGGGAAAATATTGCTTAGGGAGACCGATTTTTAAATTTTTAATCGGGGCATTTAAATCTTTTAAATAATCAGGAACGCCCGCCCGCAAAGTGGTGGCATCTTTGGGATCGTTCCCGGCCATAATATTTAATAAAATGGCGGCGTCTTCCACGGTTTTAGCGATTGGGCCCGGAGAGTCTAAAGAAGAAGCCATGGCGATAACGCCATACCGACTCACGCGGCCATAGGTTGGTTTGAGGCCGACCACGCCGCACCAGGCCGCCGGTTGTCTAATGGAGCCGGCAGTTTCCGTGCCGATAGCCGCAATCGTTTCGTCGGCTGTTACCGCCGCTGCTGAACCGCCGGAAGATCCGCCGGGTAATCTTGCCAAATTCCAAGGGTTTTTGGTAGTGAAAAAATCAGAAGTTTCGGTGGACGATCCGTGACAAAAAGAGTCCAAATTAGTTTTTCCTAGAATGATGGCGCCGGCCTGTTTTAATTTTTCCACCACCGTGGCGTCATAAGGAGGGACAAAATCTTTTAAAACACGGGAAGCAGCGGTTGTTTTCATCCCCGAAGTGCAAAAGACATCCTTAACAGCGATAGGGATGCCAGAAAGGGGCCCCGCATTGATAGGGTTTTTAAGCGCTTCTGTTTCACAAACCGTGATAAAGGCTTTAATTTTAGGATCAACCTGATTTATTCTCTTCAAACAAGCTTTTACCAACTCGGCGCCGGAAAACTTTTTCTTTTTTAAACCGCTTTGAGCTTGAGAAATAGTTAAATTATTTAGTTCCATCTTGAAAAATGGCTTTAGTTTTAAACATATTATTTTGAATTTCTTTGGCTCCCCGCAAAGCCTCTTCCAGGGGAAGGCCGGCGGAAATTTCGTCCGGCCGATAAACATTCTCTAACCCCGTTACTTGAGACGTCGGCAACAACTTCTGTGTCGAAATTTTATCTAAAATGGCAATATAGGCTAGCGTTTCCGAAAGTTGCGACTGAAATTTTTTGACTTCGGCGGTGGTCAACACCAGATTGGCCAATTTGGCCACATGAACGACCTCGGTCTCCGACAATTTTAAATTTTCAATTTTAAATTTTAAATTTTTCTTCATACCATCTCCTTTAAAATTTTAATCCTTTCCTCTATTGGTGGATGGGTGTTAAATAAATTGGCAAACATGCCAATTGACTTTTGACCTTTAAACGGATTAACGATGTATAAATGGGCGGTGGCTTTGTTGGCTGCCTCCAGCGGCTCTTTATCGGCGTTAATTTTTGCCAAAGCCCGTGCTAGGCCTTCAGGATATTTAGTCAACAAAACGGCCGAGGAATCGGCCAAAAACTCGCGGCGTCGGGAAATCGCCAACTGAATTAGCTGAGCGATTAACGGCGAAAGCAGGGCCGAGATAAGGCCTGCCACCAGTAAAATCGCCCCTAAATTGCCTCGCTCCCGGTTGCCATCGGAAAGGCGGGCACTGCGCAACAGCCAATCGACCAGCAAAGTAATCATGCCCACCAAAATTGTCACCAGGCTCATGAGCCTGATATCGTAATTTCTGATATGCGAGAGTTCGTGGGCCACTACGCCCTCCAGCTCGGTGCGGTCCAGCTTTTGCAGCAATCCGGTGGTGGCGCAAATAACGGCGTGCTTGGGATCACGGCCGGTGGCGAAAGCATTGGGAGCGGAATCGTCAATCACATAAAGCTTAGGCATAGGTATTTGCGAAGCCATGGCCAAGTTCTCGGCCACGGTAAAGAAATTAAAATCCTCTTTCTTGTTGGCCGGCCTGGCGCCGGAGATGGCGAGAATCATTTTATCTCCCCACCAATAGCTGCCAAAGCTGATGATGCCGGCAAAAATAAGCGCCAAGCCCATCAGACCCGAACCATAGTCCAAAACTTGGGCAAAAACCCAGCTGATTAAAACCACAAACACCACAAAAAACGCCACCACCAACAAGCTGCGGCGTTTATTGCTGTCTTGCTGTTCATAAACGTTGACCATCTTGTTTTAGAGTTCTACCTTGGGGGTTGTTGTTTCCCCTTCAGGAACCTTTAGACCGGCTTCCTGTTTAAAACCGAACATCTTGGCCACGAGATTGGACGGGAAAGTGACTGTCTTAATATTGTAGTCCGCCGTCAGATCAATCAAAGTCCGGCGGGAATACATCACCTTATCGGCCGTGTCCCGCAGCTCATCCATCAATTTAGTGGTGGGTCCGGCGGCCTGCAATTGCGGCGTTGATTCAAAAACCGCCCTGATCGGCGCAAAGGCAGATTGCAATCTTTGGCTGGCGTCGATAAGCTTTTGCGGATCACCAGAGTCGACCACTTTCATAATCGCTTTTCGGGCCTCGGTCAATTCGTCAAAAATCGCCTTTTCGTGCTTCATGTAGCCCTTGACGGACGACACCAAATTGGGAATTAAATCGGCCTGCCTTTTCAGTTGGTTGCCGATTTCCTGGATTGAAGCTTGAATCCTGGTTTTAATCGTGACTAATTGGTTGTAAACCGACCACAGATAAAAAGCCACGACGGCAACGGCAACAATTAATATTTCTGGCATGTTAAATATCACCCCCTTTCAATATGTTTTCTATTTTACCACAGGCAAGCGTGTTGGCAATATCGGCTTTTTGCGCCCAGCCCCGTTGCGCCACGGTGACGCCCCAAGTCATCATGATCAAATCCTCTTTGGTGTGAGCATCGGAGTTAATCACCATTTTCACGCCTCTTTTAACGGCTTCGCGGACCAGGATATCTGGCAAATCCAACCGGTCAGGCCAAGCATTAATCTCCAGCCACTTATGATATTTTTGGCAGAAAGCGAAGACCTTATCCCAATCAAGCTCATAGCCTTCGCGTTGACCTAATTTACGGCCGGTCGGATGGCCGAAAATTTTAATCTTAGAATGAGCCAAACCTTTTAAAACCCGCGCCGTCATGCGCTCCCGATTGAGGCCAAAGCCGGAATGAATCGAGGCAATGCCGTAATCCAAAAGGTCAAGGCAATCTTCCGGAATTGCCAAAGTACCATCGGTCTTAATGTCTATTTCAAGTCCGTTAAACAACTTTACGGGTAAGTTGTGTGTTCTAGAGGAATTAAATTGATCAATAGCTTCTTTTTTAGCCATGATTAAATTCTTTATTTGTTGGTGAGAATGCTGACTTTGGCTGGGATTATGCTCAGTGAGACCAAGGTATTCATAGCCCAAACTGATGGCGGCAGTTGCCATTTCCAAAATTGTATTAACCCCCGAGTCATGGCTTTCTTCGATCGGAAAATTGGAGTGCAGATGCAAGTCGCCCTTAATGTCGCTCAACTTAACCAACTGGGGCAATCCGTCTGGTTTACCCTGAGCTTGGCGAAGGGCAGCCTCAATTTCCCCGGTATCTTCCCTTAACTCCGGCGGTATCCAATCCATGCCCAAGGCCTGGTAAAATTCTTCTTCGGTCTTATAACTTATCACTCGTGACTTATTACTCGTAACTCTTTTAATGCCGTATTCCGACAGCGACAGCCCTTTTTTCAAGGCTAAACTGCGCAATTTGATATTGTGGTGCTTGCTGCCGGTGAAATACTGGAGCATCGCTCCGTATAAGTCGGGTTTCTGCACCCGCAGGTCAACCTGGCGGCCATTCCTTAGGCTAATGGTAGCACCGGTGGGCCCTTTCTCCACCACCTTCTGGGTTTTGGGAAACTTGATAAACCAGTCGATTAATTCAGCCGGCTCGCTGGTAGCCACGGCGATATCAATATCGCCAATGGTAGCCACTTTTCGACGCAAACTGCCCAGGGGGTCGGTGCGTAAAACGCCGGGGCATTCTTTAAGATAGGCCAAAATTTCTTCGGCGATGGCGGTGGCGTAAGGCAAAACCATGCGGTTTTCTTTGGTCTTACCTTGTTTTAGGGCTTTAATTCCGTCTAAAATATCGTGCTGCGATTTCTCGCCAAAGCCTTCGATAACCGCGATTTTCCCCTGCTTGGCCGCCAGTTCTAACTGGCTAACGGCTTTTTGGGCATCAGTAATCTTTAATTTGCGGCAGAGTTTATAGGCGGTTTTAGCACCAATACCGGGAACATCCAAAAGGACAAACATCGCCAACGGCAAACCTTTCATCACCCTTTCGAAATGTTTCACCTTGCCGGTGCGAAAAAGCTCATCCAAATGGGAGGCAATATTGGGACCAACGCCGGGGATCTCCGTTAGCTTGCCGTCGTCCCACAGGTCTTTCGCCTCCGAGGTAGCGTGCTCAATGGCCACGGCAGCCCGGTCGTAGGCGGCAATGCGGAATTGATTTTCGCCGGTGACTTCGTAAGCAGCGGCCACGTTTTTCAGCAGCCTGGCAACCTGACTGTTGTTGGGGATGTTTTTCATCTAAAAACATCATACCAAAGCGTTGACTTAAGCTCAACAATTTGATACCATCAGGCCAGCCTGGACCCGTGGTGTAGTCTGGTTAACATGCGTCCCTGTCAAGGACGAGATCACCGGTCCGAATCCGGCCGGGTCCGCTCTGCCTCAAATTACTGCCTGGAAAGGAGGATTTTTAGATATGACAAACAACAATCGGCTTAAAGAAGTTCTCAAAAGCTTTAGGCTTAATGAGTCGACGATTAGCATGGTTTTAGGCGCCTTGGTGGTGCTGGTTATCGGCATGCTAGTTTTGAATTATTTCCGGGGCGTTAAACGATCCGGATCAGAGACGGCGCCAACGGTGACCAAAACAACGGAAGTTCCCGAAACTCCGGCCCTCAAGGACTTGCCGACGACCTACAAGGTTAATGCAGGCGATTCCCTGTGGACCATTGCCGAAAACGTCTATGGTTCCGGCTATAATTGGGTTGATATTGCCAAAGAGAATGGCTTAACTAATCCTAATTTCCTGGCAGTAGGCCAAGAAATCACCGTGCCTCTGGCGGAAGTCAGACAGGCAACGACAGCCACAGTGGCGATTGATAGCAGCCAGGCAGTTACTGGCGAGACCTACACCGTGGTTAAAGGCGACAATCTTTGGAATATCGCCGTCCGAGCCTACAGCGATGGCTATCAATGGGTGAAAATTGCGAGTGAAAACAATTTGGCCCATCCGGGCTTAATTCATCCCGGCAACGTTTTAAGATTGCCGAGATAATAGAAGCAGGGTTTGTGGTAAAATTTAAAGCTAAAGCGTTCACAAAGTGATTCCGCTTGGCGGGACTTTGCGTTGCGGGGTTAGTTGAGCGGCTCAACACCACCTTCCCAAGGTGGAAAGACGGGTCCAACTCCCGTACCCCGCTCATTTTTGATAAAATCAGGCTATAGCACCGAGTGGCGTCGAGGTGCCGATGTAGCTCAGTGGCAGAGCAGCGGTTTCGTAAACCGTCGATGGCAGTTCGATTCTGCCCATCGGCTCCAAACTTAGTTTTTTCCCAAAACGGCTTCCAAAACCACCACTTGAGTCGGCAAACGCAGTCCTTCGATCGTCAAGCGAGAAAAAACCAAAGTCCCTGGGTCAACTTGTTCTGGAGGGCGTCCCGGCAAACCATAAATAGCCTCCGCTCTTTGAGATTCTTTCTCAGAAACCGCCGTTAAGGAAATCCCGCTGGTTATCAGATTTCGATGCAAAAAAGCATCGAAATTATCTAAATCTTGCTGTAAAACACCCAAATTTACCCTTTTTCCCAATGAACATAAAAGAGCCAGTAACGAAACTGCCGGATCGTCAACTGTACCTAAAAAAAGACGAAGATCATCAATCCTTCCCAGGGCTTTCTTAATTATAAAAAGACCGGCCAGAGCCTCACAAGGATTTCCAACTCCCGAGGCGACATTTATTACCGGAGGAATGCTATAACTCGCGATAGTGGGAGCAATTTCGGGTGTATCCAAAATTACTAAATCCGGGTTACACCTGGCCACTAATGCCATAATTTCCTCCACGTCTTGGGCAGGACAATACTGAAAAACAGCTTGGCAACCGATTGTGTCGGCCGCAAATCCCATGGAGTTGAAAACCGGATTGGGTTCGTGAAGCATCAACAAAACTTTTTTGCGATGAAAACCGCTCGGGATTTTTCCTTGATCAATTTGTTCAAATGCCTCAAAAAGAGTTTCAACATCATCAGGCGTAAATGAATGAGCAAAAAGAAGGTCTTTTCCTTTTAATCCATTCCCTGGCGGAGCAATTTTTTCTTTTCGCCACATCTCTGGTGAACCAGTATAGGCTAAACCTTGGAAAAATGTCAAGGTTTTGTTAAAATACGCGTAGATGAAAAAATTTTCGCGGCTGGCTTCTAAAGAAGAAAAAAGAAATACACGCCGGGCGGTTACTTTTGGCCTGTTAAGTTTAGGTTTGATTTTGGCTTTAATTTTTCTCGGCCCCTTGGTGGTAGTCAAGATGGCGGTAATTTACGACAGTCTGCGGTCCCCTTCCTCAACCGAAACCCAGGAGTCGCTGCCGCCGGCGCCGCCAATTGTGATCGTGCCCTACGAAGCCACCAATAGCGCCACCTTAAATATTTCCGGATTCGCTCAGGCGGGCGGCGAGTTGGAGATTTTCTTAAATAATGCTTCGGTCAAGAAATTTTTAATCGTCAATGACGGCTCTTTTACCGTTGATAACCTTCTTCTCAATGAGGGCCAAAACGCTATTTATGCCACGGTTACCGATCAGGGAAGCAGCAAAAGCGCGACTTCAGAACGAACCACAATTTTATATGATCCGGTTCCTCCGCTCTTGGAAATTACCCAGCCGAAGGACAAGACTGTTTATGAAACGGACACCGCCGAAATCAGCGGTAAAACCGAGCCGGAAGTTAGCCTGCTGGTCAACGATCACCTGGTAGTAATTGATAAGGAAGGGAGATTTACCTATCGCTTGGGATTATCATTTGGTGATAACGGTGTCATTGTCAGAGCAATCGATAAAGCCGGCAACCAAACAGAACAAAAATTGTCCCTTAACTATTCTCCGTAGCTAGCAACGTCCACAACCAAGCCATTACCCACGGATAAAAAAGACTGTTTAAAAAAACGGCGTGCGCAAAAAGCGCTGTGACAGAAGCGGTGACGATTAGGTTTTTGGATCTGACTGCTTTCAACCAAAAACGCAGATACACCAATAAACCCAGCACGCCAGTGGTCGCCCAGACAAAAAGCAAGCTGGCATCGGCGCCGGCGCCGGCATGGGTCGTTTGCCAATCCGCCTCTAAAAAGCCGTAATCCCGCTGAGCATAGCGGTAGGCGTTAAAGCCAACACCCAAAATCGGCCGATCGGCAATAATTTCGAGCGCGTGGCGCCAATTAGTCAGCCTAGCGGCAATAGTGCTTTGTCTTTGCAAGTTGACGCCTTCGCCACCGGACTGGCGCGGCAAGACCATCAGCGTCAAAACTCCGGCCAGAATAACCATCAGTAAAAAGCGGGGTGCCTTTTTGACCCAAGCGATTACCGTCATGCCCACTAAGTAAGCCAGATAAGAACTACGCGAGTAAGTCAGCGCCAAGGCCACGTAAACAAGGGAAAAGAGAATCGCGAACAATTTTTTCTTCTCTTCAAAACGGCAAGCCAATAAAATCAAAGTTAAAACCAAAATGAGGCCCGTAAAGCCGGGGTCAAGTAGTGTTCCTACCACCCGGTAATAATGCGGGTCCCAGCCAGCGGTCTGCAGTGGCCGAATGTCCGGCCAAAGAAAATATTGGCCCAAACCAAGAACGGCCGTCGCCACCCCCGCCCACACCAGCCACTTTTGGCCCGGCCATTTCAAATCTGCTATCACCAAATAAAGACCGGCCAAAATCAGGAAACGGCCAAGATACAAACCGGAAACCAAAAGTTCAACTCCCGTTAACCGGGCGGCATTAACTGCCAACGAAAAAGCGGCCACCAAAACAAAAACGGCGATCGGTTTTGCCAGAACGGGCAGCCGATACGGTCTTTTGACGAAAAAAAATCGCCAGACCAGCCACAGGCCAAGTAAAAGCGTTACTACCACATCGGTCAAGTATAAATTAACCGCTGGCGGCAAAAAGTTGCCGGACAACGGCAGGCGGAATAATTGCCCTAAAGGAAAAAGCAAAAAATAGGCCGCCAATAAAATCTGTATTATTTTTGCCATTTTAAATATAGCTTGCCCCAGGCCAGAAAGGAATGAAAGCTCATCACCAAAGCCACGATCAGGCCGGGGGTGCCATCCAAAAAGCCCAATTTAAAGATCCAGTTAACGATAAATTTTCCCAGGGGGTTAACGATAATCCGGATGTCAGCCGGCCGTACTCCTTGACGATAAAAGGTATCCGCGTGTAAATCGGAATAAAAATTAACGTGGATTAAAAAGTCGGTCAGGCCTTGATGGGGGTAATGCAAAAGCGGATTTTTAAGTTCGCCCACCGCGCCTTTAATATCCCAAAATTCATGGACCGGGCGTTGCCAAAGGCCGGCGCCCTGCCGTGCTAAACGCAGCAATTCAATCCGGCCGGTTTCACCGTGCTCAAGCCAGTGGCCGCCCCAGAAGTCCCGCCGCTTTAAATTAAAACCGTCGTAATTGAGAATTGAGAATTGAGAATTGAGAATTTCGGCCGCTAAGGCCGAGCTCACTCTTTCGTCCGCATCGATAAATAAAATCCAATCGCCTCTAGCTTTCTGCAAGCCGAAATTACGCTGGCCGGCAAAATCATTTTTCAGGTGATGTTGAAAAACCAAGGCGCCGTTTTCCCGGGCGATACTGACTGTTTGGTCGGTTGAGAAATCGTCAATCACCACAACTTCGCCGCACCAGGCAAGCGACGCCAGGCAGGC
>Ga0210057_1002852_pt1 | contig 24335 bp, 26 predicted proteins | sample CryGeyCG2114_010_2_FD_183968 | JGI IMG/M metagenome (GOLD analysis project Ga0210057, IMG submission 183968) | Groundwater microbial communities from aquifer - Crystal Geyser CG10_big_fil_rev_8/21/14_0.10 (SPAdes) (version 2) | ecosystem: Environmental > Aquatic > Deep subsurface > Groundwater ...
GCAGCTAAACATAATTACTCAAGCTTTTAGCCAAAAGACCGAAAAGCCTGTGCTTAATAGGGAGATTAATATGAGCAAAGATAAAACTTCTTTGTGGGAAAAGACCGAGGCGTCCTTTAAATTATTTGAAGGATTAAGTGACAAACGCCTACGCGGTGTCATTGAAGATGGACAAAAGTATCTAGTGCCCGTTTTAAGGGTCATCGGCGGACCATTAATGGGTGAACATTACACCCTATCGCGCGAACTTAATGTCATCGGCAGAGACTCATCCTGTCAGATAACTTTAAAAGACCCCAAGCTCTCAAGAAAGCATTGTCAAATCAGTATTCTTACCAAGGGTGATCAGATCAAAGATTTTACCATAGAAGTAGAAGACCTAGAAAGCCGCAATGGCCTACTGGTCAATGACAAAAAAGTTAAGGGAAAAGTAATTTTACGAGCGGGTGATCAGATACGTCTTGGCACAAATTTATTTGGACTCTATCTAAAATATCCAGAAGAGATTGAACTTGAAACATACCTATTCAAGCTGGCGACCCGTGATCCGACTACTGGATTATTAACCAAATCATTCTTTGAAAGTAATTTAGAATTTGAGTTCAAAAGGGCCGCCAGATATAGACGCCCACTCAGCTTTGTACTTATGGATATCGACCATTTTAAAAATGTTAATGATAGTTACGGTCATCAAATTGGCGATGAAGTTTTAAAAAAAGTGGGAGAGCTGATCCATGCTGAAGTTAGGTTTGAAGACACAGCGATTCGCTATGGCGGAGAAGAAATGGCGATTATCCTGCCCGAAACAAAAGGCGATGATGCCTTTAAATTGACCGAGCGAATCCGCAAACGATTAGAAGGGCTGAATTTCAAACTAGGAAACCAGGCATTCAAAGTAACTGCTAGTTTTGGCATTGCGGAACTAAGTAGTAAAATCTTACTACCATCACTGCTGGTCGAAACGGCAGATAAGGCGCTTTATGAGGCCAAGCGCAGTGGGCGCAACCGCTGTGTTATGGCACAAAAGCTAGCAAGTTAGGATCTAAAAATGATGAAAACGAAAGCATCTCGCACTCTTTTACTATTGATCGTCACTATGCTGACCATGCTCACATCCTTATTGGCCAACGAAAACGAAGCTGAAAAAAAATCGTCGCGCTATAGTGAGCTAACGGATAAAGAAGTCGAATTCGTCTTAGATGACCAAAAAGACGGAGATGCTCCACGAATTTTTTATCTGGATCACGCCAGTATTGAAAAAAGAAAGAAAGAAAAAGCTCAGCAAGAAAAAAAATCAGGCCATTTGGATGGCAAAAAAGACCACTCAATTGCTCGCACGCCTAGATAAAAAGAAAAAAGCACTGGCGCTCAAATTAAAGGCGGCAACACCTAAGCTTGCGCAGACAAGGCCACAACATAGTAAAAAACGCCAAAAAACAATGCTCGATAAAAACCCCCTAATCTCGCGCATACTTGCCATCAAACAGAAAATCCAAAACGCCAGATTGCAAGCACAGAGAGTGGCACAAAGAAATGCGGCTGCAATGCAACAGTCAACAGCACCGATGCAGGCAGAGCGCGCGCCCGCCAGTCTTCAGCAGGGTGAGCCTAAGCAGGCCCCTGGTACTCTAGACAGTGTGATTGACACTCTGAGTACATATAAAAATAAGCTTAAATCCTGGTGGAAAAAACTCTAGATTTCATTCACTTATGTTTTTTTCTCCCTTCCTTTATTGACACCTAGCAAAGCTCCAAGGTAGCAATTTCATCTAATATTTCTCACAATACTGGTGGTTTTCATGTCTACCCGCATCAGCCGCGCCTATCGATTTTTTATTATTTCTGCGCTTGTCATTTTTTCCAGCTCTGTCAGCAGCGATGAAGGTAATCGCGCCAACGACTTAGAGAGAAAGGCAGGCAAGGTCGAGTGCCAAGATGAACTGCGACTATGCAGCTATATTTCTCAAAACTTAAGCGCCCGGCAATTGATTGCACGTTTAAACCCTGTCATGTTTCCTGACATACCACTGGATCCGCGAGAAGGTTTTATTAATCAAGAGTCCTCCAAGAAAATCACTTTTTGGTTTAATACGCCAGAAATCAAGCAACGATTTATTGATCTTCTTCCCCACTTTGATAATTTTGAAGACTACTCTCCTACCGCCATCATCAATTTCACGACAGAAATTTTTGCTGCCACAGATGAGGCCTTAACTCAAATTTACATGTCACTTGGACTTTCCAATAATGGCGCCACTCCCAGTACTGGTGGCCACGAACCAGGCATTAGTGTCAGCTTTGGCATCGGCAATTTTCTTCTCTCCGCCGCTCTTTCGGCCCAGCGGGTTTATAATAGAGTGACAAAAGTCACGACTGTCACTCAAACTCTACCTAACCTAAGCGACATCAATTACTCACATACCACCACCATCTTTGTCTCGCCTACCGCCGGTGTCAGCAAAGAACAAATTGCCGGCCTCAAACTACGCGGCGGACTGTCCATAAATCGCCAAAATCGCGACCATGTTCTGGTCAAGGACTTCTCACTTTTTTATGGCGTCGAAGTTCCTGCAGCTAGTAGCGATGCTCCCCCTAGAGTGGCAGTGCTGGAATTTAACAATCCGGAGCTATATCTGGTCGATGGCGTAAGCAATGTTGTTGTCAGCTCCAATAGCTTTGAAATGAGACGAAATTTAGGCCTAGGCTTGCCAAGTACAGTTGACGCCGGAACTATTAGTACTAAATTGATTGTCATAACTCGTGCCAAGGCCATGAGCTTTGAGGAATTTTTAGATGAAAACCGCGATTTAAGAAAACAAACCCTGCATCGTAAATTTAGCCAAGATGAAGTCAATGCCTTCCCGGCCGACGATGTGCCTTTAAAAGACATCTTTAACTCTGTTGCCCCGACTGTAAAAACCTCAATGTCGGGCGAGAGATCTTTATCTTTTGTTCTAGACCGGCAATTGGCGCGAAAAAATAATTATAGTAGAAGTTACAAAATAAAGATTTCGGCCCCAGGTTTTAAGCAGGAAGAAGTGCGCAGTATGGAAAACTTGATGCTGTCGGGAGTAAAGCTGGAGGATCTTCCAAGCGCTTTAATGCAAAAGCCCTTAATTAAACTTAAAGTAAAATTTAAGCCATTTAATAAGTGGGGGCCTTATAAGTACAAGAAGGTGCTTTACTATAATCCAGAGACCAACGAGTTTATTTAGTTAGGATAGGCGATGAAAGAATCTAGGCAATTTTCATGTTTGTTATTTTTTTTTATAGCGATCAATATTTTTCCCCCTTACGCTTTTGCTCGTCCTCCTGCTGGAATCTATCTACTAGATGAACTTGTTTTTGAATTTAGAGGCGAACTTGAGCGAAAAATAAAAGAGCTGAGCGAGAATTATATTGCCCAAGAGGGAAACAATACTCTTATCTTTACCTCACATGAAACGGTTGAATGCGCGCATTCACAAATTTCCTCCGGTCACCCACTGGCAAAATTGCAATATCTATTTGAATTAAAAGACGAAAGCCTGATAGAGCGAGGCCAATACACCGACTGCTTCAATGCCGTGACGTTAAAAGAAATAACCATCACAAAAGGAAGCAACCTGACGCCCTTAACGTTTGAGCAATTTAAAAAGGGGCAGAGACCGATTGGACTCAAAGAAGGAGAGCTGCAACGCCAATATATTTTACAAAATGGTGAAGGCATTGAGTTGTTTTCACTCTTTACTGTCAAAACTAGCGATGGCGAAAATACTATTTTGTCGCTACTAGGAAATAGATTTTGTAATATTCGAAAGATTAAACAAACGGAGCGAGAAGCCTACTACATAACCTACTACCCTTATTCTTTCACCTACTCATTGCCCTATCAAAGCTGGGGGGTCACTCGCGAGTTTAGCACTTACAAAAACTCCATCGTACAAAGGCCAAACAGCAGCGATTTTGATTATCTAGGTGCAAGCAATCAGAGGATCTCACGCCAAAGTTTCCAAAATACCTTTTCAAATATGGTCTTGGGTGGAGCATTTAACTCCTTAAAGCAGTTTCTCTCCTATCATTTATACACCATGCCCAGTACCGATTTTACCAGCGCCGGCACCCAGAACTCGCGTATGCTGGATGAATTGCGCATGGCCTATATCCAGCTTCTGAGCAACACCAGCATCAACCTGGTTCAAAACCTAGTAAAAAACTATATTGATGCCATTGAAAAAGGCCAGATTCGCATTGATGACCGTCGCCCCAAAGATTAAATCAAAGGACCCCTGACCAATGAGAATCAGACTTGTTCTGTTTATTTTAATCGCTCATTGCCAGGTGCTTTTGGCCCAAGCACAATCTTTTCCCAGCAATATTCCCTCACCCCAATCTTTAATCTCTCAAGTTTGGGCACCACTCAACGAAGTACAATTTAATTTTAAACGTTTTGCCATCCTACTTTCTAGTACTGACGAGTGCAAAAATTACGACGTCCAACTAGAAATGAGTTCGCCCTCAGGTGAAATCACCCAAAGCTCGCGCCTGGTTAAAATCTGCGTCACTGAGTACCCGTCACAGCGAAATGAAAAAATTATCAGGTTCTCTATTGCTGGAATAAGCACAGAAAACAGCAAAGATTTTATCTTAATACTTAAGGTTTCGGCCAAGACAGATGTAGATAAGGCAGCATTTTTTGATTTCAAATTCCCTGTTCCAAATGGAGAATTTTTTATGCTTACTCTGCCCAAGCTTGAGGCCTCCTTCTGGTATAAAGAAAAGATGCAAGAGTTTGGCCCATCCCATACTTTTTCTCTGACTGTTCCTGATACAAGACTTAATATTGAAGATCACGTGACAAACTTACAAGGCGACGCCGTTCGAAGCTTTCAGACTTTTGGCAATTGGTACCCACCCATGTTTGCCAAGGCCACACTCGAAGATGGCGAAAGCCGATATTTTGCTTTGCAAGGGGGCGAATTTGGAGAAGTTACACCGTATAAGTTTACTGAATTGGTAAACTTGCCCTTCAACGTCTTAGCACCTAAATTTGGCGCAGCAGTCAAAATGCAAATGCTTAATGCACTTGGGTTGCGGCCTTAAAATAATCAAGAAACTGGAAGAGTCATGCCATGAGAAGTTCAATCTAAGCTTTTCATTGCGTTATTTTTCAAGTAGGGTGTGCTCAATCTTTCCTCTATAATCCCATTTTATGGGCACTCGGAGTTTGCTATGACACAACCACGGCCATTTGCATCACTCAAACCTTTATTTAAAGAAACTGGACTGGCGAAAACCCCTAGAAATAAATTGAAATATAGTCAGACCGTCAAAAGTATAAAAGGCCAGACAGTTGAATTGGCCGATCCTCGCGCCACTCGAGCCTTGGTTGCCTTGATGAATCAACATGCTGTCATAGGTGGCGCCGCCGCGCACTGGGGTGGGCCCGCGGCCTTTGCAGAAATCATGAGTGCGGTACACGCTATCATGTTTAACACTGATCCCGATAAGCACGAAGAATGGTTTGAAAAGTACCATTTCGTCAACGATGCCGGTCACACTGAAAATGGAATTTATGCCCTCAGGGCCAACTACGGCTTTGATGGTATGACCTTCGAGCACCTCAAAGAATTCAGGTCTCTGGGCAGTAAACTTACCGGACACGGAGAGGCGCACTTAAATCCTGAGGGCGTTTTAATTTCAAATGGCCCACTTGGCTCAGGCATTCCCCAGGCCCAAGGTCTTGCATTGGCAGACAAGATTTTAAATAATGACCGCACCACCGTCTGTGCTTTGTCTGATGGCGGGGCGATGGAAGGCGAGGCCAAGGAAGCTCTAGCTGCAATTCCAGGATTAGCGGCCCTAGGCAAGCTCAATCCTTTCTTACTTCTTATCAGCGACAACAATACCAAACTTTCTGGTCGCATTGATAAAGATGCCTTCAGCATGCACCCGACTTTCAAGGCGCTTGAAGTCTTAGGCTGGAAAACTCACTGGGAAGAGGAAGGCCACAACCTGCAAAAGGTTTACACCCAAATTGAAAATGCCCTGCAAGAGCTTAGTGATAATCCCACTAAACCTGTTGCCATCGTATTTAAAACCATCAAAGGCATGGGCGTAAGGTCCACCATGGAAAGTTCTTCAGGCGGCCATGGCTACCCTTTAAAACCTCGCGACTCCAAACTATTAGAATTTTTGCGTGAGATTTATCAACCTGCAATCCTACCAGCAGAATTTGAAGCTTGGGCGAGTCTTATATTGAATTCTAAAAACGTGCAAAATACCAACCACGCTTTTCCTCTGCCTCCAGAGTTGGCGGGACTAAAAAAAGAAAAAGTGCAGATTGGTTTTTCAAAAGCAGCTGCCAGTTTAGTCGAGGCCGGCATTCCACTTTTCTCTTTAACATCAGATTTACCTGGTTCAACTGGAATTGGGGACTTTATCAAAAAATATCCTGGCCACCATCAAGACTTGGGTGTGGCAGAGGCCAATATGATCAGCAGCGCGATCGGACTATCTCGCTTAGGCCTGATACCGGTTGTCGATACTTTTTGCCAATTTGCCATCACCAAAGGAAATTTGCCTCTGATTATGAGCGGGCTTTCACTTGGCCCAGTCATTGGACTTTTCTCCCACACAGGATTCCAAGATGCTGCCGATGGGGCCTCCCACCAGGCGACAACTTATTTCTCTGCCACAGCTTCATTACCTCACACCTGCTCAATCAGCGTCAGCTGCTCAGCTGAGGCCGAATTTTTCTTCACTCAGGCGGTCCAGCGCTTTAAAGCTGATCGCGAGAGTGGAAAGTTGCCTAACTCATCTCTTTTCTTTTTTGGACGAGAAAATTTTGTTCCCGACCATGGACAAAAAGATTGGCAATGGGGAAAGGCCCAAGTCCTGAGGCAAGGGAAGGACCTTTGCCTCGTAGCGACCGGACCGACAGTCGAGCTGGCCTTAATGGCCCATCAGGCCCTGCTAGAAGAAGGTATTGAGGTCAGCGTGGTTAACAATATTTTTGTCTCCCAAGTTGATAGCGATACAATTTGGCAGCAAGTGCAAAAATCTGGTGGAAAAATGATTACAGTTGAAGATCACCAGGTGATTGGGGGCATGGGCTCCCTTGTCATTCACGCTCTCATGCAAAAGGGCCATCAATTTAAGGCCAAATCACTGGGAATAGGTGGGGAATATGGCCAATCTGCCTATATGGCCGAGCAACTGTACCATAAACATCATTTTGACGCAGAGGGCATAATAAAGGCCGTGAAGCAACTTCTTTAAATTTAGGCCCTTGCCATTTACCCCTTAAAATCTTATATTGGCGCCCAACGAGAACAGCACTTTATATCAAGGATTAGGCCATGTCGCGTACTTGTGACCTTACAGGAAAGAGAAGATTAGTCGGAAACAAAGTTTCTCATGCTAATAATAAGTCTAAAAAATACAGCCAAGTAAATCTTCAAACAAAGAGAATTAAAGATCCCGTTACTGGCGAAAAAATAAAGCTTAAGATTTCTGTTAACGCCATTAAAACTTTGGACAAAGTCGGCGGATTGGCAAAGTATCTTAAAAAAAATAAGCACAAATTCGTATAATATTTTTTATATACAAAAAAAAGGCCAGCGAAATACGCTGGCCTTTTTTTTGCATTTTTTAACGAATAACTTCTACTTCTTCGATCAAGAATCCCCATTTATTTACTGAGCTATCAGAAGTGAATTCTACTACGGCAGTATCACCTTCCATATAGTCAGTTACATAAGCAGTTCCGACGCCAGAGAAACTCTCAATCTCAGCACGTGCCTGATTGCGAATTTTCATAAAGTCATAACCTGCTTCCAGATCATAGCGAGCTACTTTAACTCTGATAAAGCGCGCACCTTCAACATGAATTTCACGTGAAAGAGTTTGGCCATCAGCATAGGGATGGGCCGATTCAAACTTTTCACTCAATCTTACTGTTTCCCACAAAGAAGGATCAGGTTCATTACGAGTCGGACGAGTATTTGTCAGAAGGTTGTAAGCATTTAAACGCCCACCTGAGACTGTTTTTCGGCGATAAGCGCGGATTGGCTCACTGGTTGCCATCAATCGTTCACGAACTTCGGCCACTGGTAAACGCCCCTCTTTTGCCACTAAAAGGCCAAGCGCCCCTGAGACGTGTGGGGTCGCCATAGAGGTGCCTGAATAGACAGCGTAACCATTATTTTTAACCGTTGATAAAATGTTGTGACCAGGGGCCGCAACGTGGACACTTCTTCGACCATAACAGGAAAAACTGGCCAAGCTATCTTGAGCGGTATGAGCGGCAACAGAAATAACGTTGCTAACATCGTAGCTTGATGGATAGTGAGGAGTAGTATCATTGTCAGTTGAACTATTTCCGGCAGCAGCAACAAAAAGAATTCCCTTGTCCTGCGCGCGAGTGATAGCATCCTTTAAGGCCTGTGAAAATCCTCCGCCGCCCCAAGAGTTTGACATGATATCGACATTCAAACCAGTGGCGTAATCGATGGCACGAACAGCATCTTCTGTTGTACCTGAACCTGCATCACTAAGAAATTTAACTGCAACAAGTGTTGCTTCACTCATAACACCAGCGACACCAACACCATTATCATGAACAGCGGCAATCGTTCCGGCGCAATGACTTCCATGACCGTGGCCATCTAAAGGATCACCGTCGTTATTGGCAAAGTCATAACCATGAACATCGTCAACAAAACCGTTGCCGTCATCATCCACACCAGGCTTACCGTTAAGTTCAGCTTGGTTAGTCCAAATATTTTCTTTTAAATCACTATGATTATAATCAATCCCAGTATCTATGATGGCAATCTTAACATCTTTAGAACCCTTGGTTAGTTCCCAAGCGCGAGTGGCATTACTGTCAGCCCCGGATGTCCCACGAGAAGTCCCACCTGGCTCATTAGAACCGGTATTTAGAATTCCCCATAATTCACCAAAACGAGGATCATTAGGTGCATCGTTAATAGAGAGGGCGCGCGGGGTATAATTTGCTGTCATAGGCGCGCCGACACGATAAATAAAGTTTGGTTCTGCAAACTCGACTTCTGGCAGGTTTTTTAGATCGTTCATCGCTGATTCAAGCGACTTATCTCCGGCGTTTACTTTAACCACGAATAGTCCACCATAACTTAGCTTCACTTGTCGCTTCAAAGATACTGCCAAACCTTTTTGGGCGAAAAATTGCTGGGCAGATTTTTCCCCTTTTAGTTTCACTAGTAGCTCTCCAGGGACCCTTTCAGCACCTACGCTGGCCCAGGCACCGAAGGCCACAAACTGACCTAGCAGTAGGCCAAATTTAAGAGATTTTCTCATTTACTCACTCCTTGAGACTCTGTTTAAAGAGAGACCTTTCTAGTCTCTCCCGAATATTTGCCGTTAATTTAAGGCTAAGCGATTGACTCGAAGCGCTTCGATGCGGGCATTTTTTGCCATGAGTAAAAGTCAGGTGCAATAATCGCCAAATTCAGACACAATAAAGACTATGATTCACGGTGCGTCGAACGACCCAGTTCTCATAAAAAAAATCTCGCTACGAATCTGGACCTTAAGGGATGAAGTTGAGGCCAGGATCAAGGAGAATCTCTATCTAGTCCAAGACTTGGGGGATGAAACTGGTCCAGCACCAGACAAGCTGGAAAATTCTCTCAGTAAATTGGGCCAAGAATACCTAAATGGTGGGGTTCTCACTACCGACAATAGCGCCGAAAAGAAGGCCACAGCGGCAGAAACAGTAGTTCCAGAAGCTGCTACCACAGAAAATGAAAATCAGGAAACTGCCCAAGTAGAGACGCCCACAGGCGAAGAAAATGAAGAGGGCGTAACCGCTGAAGCAGCAATGCCAGAAAATGCGACAGCTGAAGAAGAAGTACAGGAAGATGAGTATGTAGAGCCTCCCCTACCTGAGCTTTTAGGCATAACTAATACTCCCGATGGCAAAGTCATCATTTCACAAAAACGTCCACAGCTAAAAGAAGAAATGCTCAATAATGGGAAAACACTCCTTTCCGAAGTCTATATGGACAAGATGTTTTTCTTTTGTGGCAAGAAGTTCTTCGAAGGCCAAAGCATTGTGATTGAATTTATGATACCCAAAAGATTTTTACTTAACGCTGACGTCATATACTGTCGCCCCTACTCTTTGAAAACGCGAATTATTTCCTCCAACAAACTTCCCTATCGTATTGCCGTTCGCTTCACTTTCTTGAAACCCGGTGAACGGACATTACTGAGACAGTTTTTAGAAGCCGTAGAACCAGACTTGACCAAGCAAAAACCCAAAGACCTAAAATCAATCAAACAAGGACCGACAGAAAGTAGCGATGATGAGTTTAGTGAACTTGATGGGCTCGATATCTAATATCTAGAAAAAATGCATCATTTGTCAGATGAAGCGGCAATGGCAAACCTTTGCGCCCCTGCTTTCTTGGCCAACTCCATTACTTCAACTGTTTTCCCAAGCGAGGCGTGCTGGTCCCCTTCTAAAACAACCAAATCGGTTTTAGCGCTGACAAGGGCCTCTTTAATACTTTCCAAAGCATTATCAAAAGACACCTGTTTTCCTTCTACAAACAACTCACCTGCCTTATCCAAAGAAATAATAATAGCGCTATTTTCTTTTTTGCTTGTACCTGCTTGGGTCTTGGGTAAATCAATATCCAAACCAGAATCAAGGGAAACAGAACTTGTCACCATAAAGATAATCAAAAGCACCAGCATAATATCTATCAGTGGCGTGAGATTGATATCAGCAATAATATCTTCTTGATTAGGATCATCGAACTTGATTGACATCGCCATTTTCCTTTTGGTCTGCTCTTTTGCTTTCAACCATCAAGTCCATTAAATCCTGTAAATGATGCCTAAAATTGATATCCAAATTTGATAATTGGACTTGCAGAAAATTGTATAAAAAGACAGCTACTACCGCAACCAAGATACCAGCCGCCGTCGCCACCAAGGCTTCGGAAATTCCCGCCGCCACTACGGCAAAGCCACTCTTACCTGAGAGCGCGATAAATTCAAAAGATTTTATAATCCCTACAACCGTGCCGAATAGCCCGACAAAAGGGGCCAAGGCCCCGACTGTACCAAGTATCCACAGGTATTTTTTCCACAACATCTGGGACTCACGGGCACGGCGAAAAACTCTTTCCTGCCATCTTTCAAAATTTGAAACAGGCCCTTCAAGAACGGACATGAGCGGTCTGGTGAGTGCCGGCTTAAAATGGTGGCAAGCGCCTTTGGCCTCATGCAATTTTTTATCGCCCACTAATTCAGTAAGCTTTACAAAAAGTCGTCCCAATTCTGATTGAACTTGGCGCACTAGTAGGTATTTTGAGATGGCGACTGTCCACACCACAATTGATAGGAACAGCAGCAGATACATTATGAATCCACCAGTTTGAATAATTGTAATCACGTTCATTATATAAACCCCAGGTTTTACCCTATCTTCGCTGTACGGAGGCAGAAGATCAAGATACAATGGTGCGCAAATATGTATTAGCTTTTCTTGGATACACATGGCGTCAAGCGCAATCAAAGATAATAGAAAAGGACTTTCGCGAATCGTAATGTTTCTATTCGTGCTGGTCACTCTCATGGCCGCTTTCTTCTCTGAATTTTTTCAGGCCCCCAAGACTTTGACTCAAGAGCTGGACCAGTACCGCATGCTATTTAAACCCAGCGACCTGGAAGGGATTAAAAAAATAAAACTTACAAACCGGCTTGGTGAATTTCATCTGGTCAAGGACGAGGGTCACAGTTTTCAAGACTGGGCAGTTGTTTATCCTAAAAAACTTCCCGGCAGTGAAGCTCCAGTTAAACTTATTTTTGAAACGTTGCTCGACCTTAAAATTAGAAAAATCTATCCCGAAGACCCTATAAATACCGCCAATTTTGCACTTGAAACCCCAGTTCTCTCCATTGCTTTTCAAAATAACAAGAATGAGGAAGTGGTAGTTAAGTTTGGACTGGTTAATCCGATTGATAATTCAACCTACATTTCTGTCAGCAACAAGGATTCCATTTACCATATAGATTCCCTCAACGTCAGGCTTGATGGCCTGGATTTGACCAGTTTTGTCGATTCACGAATTTTCACTTTTCCACTTGAAAGATTGCAAACTTTTTCCATCGCTCGCCCTCAGGGCAACAACATGCGAAGCTTTCTTAAGTTTAGTATGAAGCCCGAGACATCTGAATATTATGACGAGTCACAAAATCTTTTGGGCAAAGATGAAGTCATTGGCATGTTAGGTGAATTTTTTAGCTTAAGAGGGATCATGCTACTTGATTCAATACCCAAAGAAGCGCAAGAAACTTTAAAAAAATATATTGAATCTCCTGCCTACCAAATTGACATTGGTCTGACAGATGGCGAAAATTTAAGTTTTAAAATTACCGATTTGATTAACCATGCCATTCCAGAATTGAAACTTGAGAAAAAACTCTACTACATCATTATACCTGATCACGTAAATCTGTATTATGTCGTCCCCAAGGAATCTCAAAAGATTTGGGCAAGTCAATCCCTGCAAAGACTCAAGAAAATTCCCGTTAAGAAGCTTTTTTATTAGGCACAACTCTTGAGTTGGTAGGTAAGATAAAACTTTTGATTATCTTTTCCGGATCAGCAAAAATCCGCATGAAATTTTCTAAAATATTTGAACTATATCGTTTGCACATTTCACGATCGGATAAAAGAATCCTAAGCGCCTCAATCGGCTTAATTTTTTGTTCCGCAACCAGGTGTACAAAATCATCTGCTAGCGACAAAATATTTGAGAGCGAGAGAACTTTGTTACCCTTAATGCCATAAGGAAAACCTGTGCCATCAAAATACTCATGATGCTGCAAGATAATCTGCTTTACGCTTTGATTGACGGAAAGGTTGCTGTCTAATATCTCGGCTCCAAACTCAGGATGCTTGTGGTAAATGGCCAGCTCCTCTGGCGTCATTTGAGAAGGACGTTTGTCGATTAATTCTTTGCTGGGATATTTCATCTTTCCGATATCATGAAAAAGACATGCCAACGCAGCCGTTTCTATCATAGTTTTTGATTGCCACTCAAACTGCCTGATGATGGCAGTGGCAAAAATAGTTACAGCATAAGAGTGTGAACAGGCGGTGGGATCAAAATCTTCAAACTCTCTCAACACTTTATACAGATCTTTTTGACCTTCAACCATGTTATAAATATTCTCAGCTAATTGCTTCCCCTCATCTACCACTTGAGGCTTAAGCCCTACAGCGAAGGCCTCCTCGACAAATTTTTCTGCGGCTGTTTTAAATAAGCTAATTTTTGACTGTCCACTCAGTCGATCGCTCGCCATCAGTTTACTCATCAAAAAATTCAGGTACTGGATGTATCTTTTACGATCTGTATTATGAAAATAAAGAAACTCGACTTTCTTTTCATTTTTATATTTATCTATTCTTTCTTTTGAAAAATTATCCCCACAATGTAAAATTTTAACGTATTTGTCTGTCGAGAGCCGAATATAGATATCAAATAAAACGGCCTTAGCTGAATAAAACTCACTTATTTTAATCTTGGTAAAATCGCTATCTTTTTGCGAAACTTCCACCTCACCTGAAACGCCTACATTTACGGGAAGATTTTGAACAATATCATTTAAGGATTGATGCCCTTCTAAAATCTCGGCCAGGTGTTCATTTTCAAATGGCCAGATAACGACTTCTGTAGCGCCCATTTTAACCAATTTATCGACCGTCAATTCCCCTGATTCCAGCTTTGAGTTATCAGGTAAAATGACAACAACTCTCTGTCCAACATGATTGGCCTTAATAAATTTTAAAACCTCAAGCCCACTATGATTTTTTACATTTAGATTGATGACGACGGCAAAAAAACTTTGAGGAGCATTGTAGATTAATAGCTGCGCCTTCTTACCATTTTGAGCAGTCTCTACTTCATACATTTTTGATTCGAGGGTTGCCTTGGCCGTCTCTAGCCAGTCCGCAGAATGGTCAACCAAAAGTACCTTCAGCGCCATATTCTTAATCCCCCCCAAATATATCAAAAGAAGCTCATGCCTCTAGAAATACTTGTCGGTATTTTTGAGAAAATGCTTACGCCCTGAAGTGAAATAACGGTGCCGACTTAAGGCTTTAAGTCGGCAATATTAAATAGAAATTACTTAAGTTCGCGATGAACTGTATGCTTTTTCAAGAAAGGATTGTACTTCTTTAATTCCAGACGCTCTGGGTGGGTCTTTTTGTTCTTGGTCGTTGTATACCGAGATGGACTCTTGCCCTCTTTTCTGGCCTCTGTACATTCTAACGTGATAATAACTCTAGGTCCCTTGGCCACCTTCTACCTCCAAAAATCATGCAAATATAGTCTTTTTCCGCGCCCGAGATTATATTGGCCAGCGCTTCCTGACAAGGGCCAGTCACTTTTATTAATCAAAAACCAGTTATTTATGCTAAATTGGGCAAAAGGAAGAGGAATATGCCGACAATTGATTTAAATAACTGGAATTACTGCCACTACGAAACGTCTCGTCTCCGAGCTTTCATTAGCCAAGGTGGCATTCCAGGTACTCGTGAGGATGAGGTCCAGCAAATTTATTTTCTAACGGTTTCAGACCCTGACTTTAAAGAGATATACCAAGAAGAGTTTTTTCAATTGCAAGAAGCTGTTACTATACTCAATTCGCGCTACAAACACTGGAAGTTTATCGACCGTGCGGTTCAAGAAGGTTGCAGCAGCTGCCAGGCCCATTAACTGGCCTTGCTATGTTGTTGACAGAAATAAAAAATTTGGCCATATTGCCTCAATCTTTTCAGGAAGTTAATAACCTTGGTGGCCAATGATCACCTGTGGTTATGTAGTAGTACTGTAAAAACAAATGGATAATCGGAGGCCGCATTAAGCTTCCGTAAAAACAGAAGGAAATATTATATGAAAGAAGGCATTCACCCAGACTACCGTGAAGTTGTTTTCCAGGACGTATCTGGTGACTTCGCAATTCTTACCAGATCCACAATCAAGACAAACGAAACCACAAAGTGGACAGATGGAAAAGAGTATCCAGTGGTTAGGGTTGACGTTTCAAGCGCTACTCACCCTTTCTACACAGGCAAGCAGAAAATCATGGATACTGAAGGCCGCATCGAAAAATTCCGTAAAAAATTCGGAAACGCTTACGCTGCGAACCTCAAAAAATAGTTTCAGTGAAAAATTAGGCCTGTTGTTTTTACCAGATCAGGCCAAAAAGATTGAGTCATTAAGAAAATTAGCTAAAATAGGGCCTCTTCTTTGGAGGCCTTTATTATTTTAAAAAACTTCGCCTTGGCACTACCGCTTTTACTCCTAACCCTATTTTTTATAGGCAGCAAGGCGCATGACTTTGAAGGGGACATCATTTCCCAGGCCAACACCCCAATTAATCAGGCCAAAGATAGGACTCTTAAACATCAAACTAAAGTAACTAACAAGCACGTTTCCCCGCTAAATTTTTACTCAAAGCAATTGCAACGAATCCTGGTAGAGCTATCACAAACAAGCGATCAATCTGAGGCAAAACGCCAACTTAAAAATCGCTATATGGCAGTTCTTGACAAGCTTGAGCTGCATATAAAGGCCACTTCTGCTTCCCATGAGCAGTATCAGTTTTTGCAAATTGCCCGAAATAATTTTCCCGAGATTGTAGAAAATTAGCGATTGCCACTAGGACTTACACCGCCACCAGATTCTTCTCCGCCACGATTATCTTCATAAAAAGGCACTCCAAATATGCGAGGGCCATCGGTTATTTCGGGGTTAACCCCACCGAGAGGAGCACGAGGATGACGTGAAAAGTGAGCTGAGGCATCACAGGTAGTGGCTGAAAGCGTGCTTAAAACCGCTGCATTTCGGCCGCAATGTCGCTCTACATCTTGAATTTTTCTCTGGCATAAAGTGCGATAATAAACAAACTCACTATTCACCCCTTGGCATGAGAAATCGTCGACAGAGTAATCAATTATATCACCAGAGAAGGTTAGCATTCCCAAAAGACCAAAGCCGGAATAGATTCTGCCTGGACAGCCCGATTGATCAGTGGAAAATTTTGAGAGTACACGGCAAATAGGACTATCACTGCTAGTCGACCAGACATAGCGACAATCTAGCCCATCAGAGAAGTTATGCCCCTTCATACATGAGGCAAGTGTGTCACATTCCTGGCCGGTAGTCGGCCGATGGCTTGCCTCGACGCAGGTATCCCTTCTGACAATACAAGAATGGAGGGACTGACATGCTGGCCTTTGTTGACGGCAAAAACTTTGGGCCAAACTTACACTGTCTTTGCATTGATCCGACTGCTCCGGTCTTTGCGCCCAAACAGAGCCGGCAAAAATAAGTAGTGATATGACGGCCAATTTAGTCCCGCTTAAGACTGGCATAAGCTCTCCTTTGCCTTCTTTTCGGTCAATTTCCGCCTGGATTTGAGTCTATTTCTTACCCCCTCTAACCAACTGAAAACAGGTGAAGCATAGTTTTTGCGAAACGACCGTAGCATACTTGGGTTTTTTTCAAACACTATCTTTAAGAAAATCCGGGAAAATTTCAAAAATGAAAAGCACCTCCTTTACACTGATCTAAACAAAGGGGTGTCACATGAAAAATGAATTGAAAATTTGCCAGGAAAACCAAATCACTAACGCTGATCAAAACAGATTCAAACAATGCCTGCAAGAGGCCGGCTTCCCACATAGCGATATACTGGAAAAGCAGGTGCGCTTCTTAGAAAAGATAATATCTCTTCGATCAGTCATTACCATTAGTGGTGAATGTCGCCAAAACTTGTCGCAATTTTGTTTTATCTTAAAAGACTATCAATTTCCAAATAATCAATCACTGATAATCATGCCTGGTTTCTCTCCCAATCATTGCCAAAAAATCTGTATTTCTTCCAGTCATAAGCATGAGCACATTGTTGACACAAATGACTTGGATGGCATAAGAAAAATTTTAAATTCTTATGAAATTGCGAGCAAGGTCTTAGTACTTCAAGATATCGATCTTTATCCACGTCCGCTGCAAGAAATGCTTACTCAGTGGCTGGAATCCCTCTTGCGTCAAGGCCAATTCCCGAAAAAAACGATTACGACAGTCCTAATCAATCAACAAAATAAAGTTTATACAAATTTTTTAAAAAAGAGCTGGGCCTTGCGAATTAAACTTCCCACACTCTTTAGATCAAAAGCGTTACAGCTCCCTCCTCAATCGATTTCTGAAAATTCAATTCCAGGTCAAGAGGATCTGGCCTCTCAGGTCAAAAACCACGGTCTTAGAAAAGTTCTGGCGCAAATTGAGGTCGGTCTGATTGTACAAACACTCAAAAATAATCAGCTGCAAGTCAGAAAGACACTGCGAGACTTAAGAATTTCTTCCTCACACTTTTATCGTGTCATGAACATGAAAAGAGAGGACAACTTTGAATCGGAAGATTTAAGCAACCTCGGCACAAATATGCTTGTTCCCTAGGTGCAGGTTAGGAAATCCAGCAGTGAGAGAAAAATGATATGCAACTCTCCCTGCTTTTTAGGATCGGCCATGTAGCGTTCAATTTTGTTCGTTAGTTTAACTAAGTCAGACACAATATCAAGCACTGCTGCTGGCGATAGAGACTGGTTAATTACCATGCAAAAGTTTTGCCCCCCCGATTTCAAAGGTACATTCCAATTTTCTGGCCGAATAACAGAAACTGCGATCAGCGCCAATCGCCGCGTAATCTCATTTGACTTAAAATAAATATCCTTGAAGACACAATGATATCGCCCCTCACTCTCATATACCCACTTTTTGCGAACAAGATTCATCATTTCAGTATGTGTTTCCTTGCCTAAATCATAGAGTTCTTTGCCTGAAACACCCTGAGCGTGAGTCGAAAGTAAAAAAGCATGCAATGCCCGCTGAGAATTTTCTAAAAGATATCTTTCAATCTTATTAAATACTTCTTCCGGAACTTGTCCTGCCGGATTGGGATCAAACTCGGCCAAAAATTTTTTTAAATTATTTTTTAGCTCGCTGGGAAGATGTGGTCGATTGAGGTCATGCATTAAAAATTTGGCGGCCAGGGCAAGGACTTTATATCCCACCTTACGTTTACCGGCCAAGACAAAGGAAATAGAACTCTTTGAAATACCACTGGCCTTGGCAAACCATTCTTGATTACGGTTCTTTTTTCGCGCCAGGACGATCTCGATCGCTCGCTTAATATCACTTTGGGCCAAGGCCAGAACTTTATCTTTTTCACTCATGCTTTTCCTCTTCTTTGCCAATAACCTTGACGCGCAAACGGCCATCTGGCAACGCCTTGATTATGCTATAAGCAATATCATCGCCTGGCACTATTTTTTCTAATTGCTTGCGTTCGTCCTTATTTTTAAAAGGAATCTCTAAGTGATCAAGCACTAAAGATTCATGAGGCATGCCTTCGCCTTCTTGGTTATTGCTGTGACATACAGTGACAGCGACAGCAAATTTACTCGCAGGTAAAGTTCTTACAATGCGGCACTTCTTTGATCCATTCAAAACATTTTTGGCGTAAAGGTGGGCGATCAAGGGTTGGTTGCGCCGATCAATTTTTAGTTTTTGCGACAGCTGCTCAAGTGAATGATGGTGAGTCGTAATTAAGTATTGGTGGCACCAATCGTCACTATCTGTCATGGGACAAATACCTGAACTGCCGCAAGGATAAATCTGATTCCAACCTCTAGCAAAAATCTCATGACGAGACTTAAGAATAATTGAAAAGGCCTCTTTAGTTCCTGGTTCTATAAAAATAATAAATTGAGGATCTAATTTATCAATAATTTTTAATATCTGATCAGGTCTCATTTCATTGGCACTATGGCCAAATATGAGAGTTTTCCGATGAGGAGAATTAATCAAATTGATCTGATTAGGGGAGTATAATTCAAATCCTTTTTGCTCAGGCGCCAGGTGCTCCAAACATTTTTTGGCCTGCCTTAACATGAGGGGCGAAGAATCAACTCCCACTAAAGGAAAGTCACTTGCTCCCAAATACTTTAGGCCTGCCAATAAAAAAGTCCCCGGGCCAGTCCCCCACTCTACCATTTGCGTTTGTTTCAACTTATCATGAAGATCAAGAGGAATGTGATCTAAGAGAAATTTTAATTTGGGAACATTCGTCGGAAGGTAAAAAAGAGTGTAGGCACTCACCATCTTTTCTTGTTTAACGTAATCACCGATCTTTTCTCGCTCGCCAGTAAATCCACTAGAAATTTCATGAATCAAATGCTTGATCTCAGATTCGGTGATATCCGGCACAAGCAGTGCCGGCCTTAAAGTGTCTAAGCTTAAATCAATTTTATCCAAGAATAAACCCGCGTTTTAGCGCTTGTTCATAGGAACAAATGCCCTTTTTTGCTCTCCAATATATATCTGTCTGGGGCGAGCAATTTTAGTGGCAGTATCTTCGGTCATTTCTTTCCATTGCGCCATCCATCCAGGTAAACGTCCGAGCGTGAACATGGCGGTAAACATATTGGTCGGAATGCCCAAGGCGCGGTAGATAATACCAGAATAAAAATCCACGTTGGGGTAGAGACTGCGTTCAATGAAATAGCTATCTTTTAGTGCTTCCTCTTCAAGTCCCTTGGCAATATCAAGCAAGGGATCGTGAATCCCCAGTCTATTTAAAACTGTATCACAGGCCTGTTTAATAATTTTTGCGCGTGGATCAAAGTTTTTATAAACTCTGTGGCCAAATCCCATCAGCCTAAAATTTGAATTTTTATCTTTCGCCATTGCCAATGCTTTTTTGTGATCGCCACCATTTTTTTGAATGGTCTCAAGCATCTCAAGTACCGCCTGATTGGCACCGCCATGCAATTGCCCCCATAAGGCGTCTATACCTGACGCCAAAGCAGCAAAAAGATTGGCCTTGGATGATCCCACCACACGCACGGTTGAGGTGGAACAATTTTGTTCGTGATCAGCATGTAAAATAAGAAGGATGTCTAGCGCCTTAGATATTTCAGGATCTACCGTAAAACCTTTTTGATGAAACATCATATTCAAAAAATCACCGGCATAAGTTAAATCCTTAGATGGAGCAACTTCCTCCAAACCTTTGGTACGCCGATAGAAATATGAGATAATCATTTTTACCTGGGCCAGTAACTGCGCCATGATATTGTCTTTACGCTCCGGCGTCATCTCGCCTTCAAGATACTCGGGATAAAAAGCAGAAAGGCCGGCAATAACTGATGAGGCCACCCCCATAGGATGGGCATCTATAGGAAATTGATCCAAGATACGTTTAATCCCTTCGGGCAGGACGCTGTAGGAATGAATCTTATTGCAAAAACCATCCAACTGAGTTTGATTGGGAAGCTGGCCATAAATCAGAAGGTAAGCGGTCTCCCTAAAAAAGCTGTTGGCAGCCAAATCCTCTATGGGATAGCCACGATAACTCAAAATGCCCTTCTCTCCATCTAAAAAAGTGATGGCAGACTGGCACGAGCCCGTGTTCATAAAACCACTATCCAAAGTTATGTAACCGGTTGAGGACCTAAGCTTAGAAATATCAATTCCTTTCTCGTTCTCGCTACCAAGCACAACCGGCAATTCATAAGTTTTTTCACCAATTGTTAATTTAACTACTTCTGACATAGATCCTTCCTCCGTATTAGTTCCAAAATAACTTGAAGATCACACATTCTATCAATAGATTGCAAAATGGTCAGGGGGCGCTAGAAATATTACCGATACCTGACTCTAAGCATCTTCTTTTTTTTACTTTCCTTCTTTCCACTCACTAGGGCTTTGATGCCAGTCCCTCACTAAATCACTTTCGCCTGCACTTAAAAATTTCTTTTCAATAGCGTACTCCAGCAGCTGAGAAAAATTGGTCAAAGAAGTTAAACTTAACTGCTGCCTTTGCATATTCTCCTGTGCCGCAGCCATTTGATAATCAACTAAACAAAGAACTTGCTGTGAATGCAAACCTGCAGTCTTTATGACTTGGTGAGCAGAGATGAGGCTAACGCCCTGATTCACAAGATCTTCTAGAATCAGGACATGCTGACCCTGGTGCCAATCGCCCTCTATCTGGTTCCCTTCCCCGTGGCCCTTTGGTTTTGACCTTACATAAAGCAGCGGCAAATCAACACGATCAGCAAGCCAACTTCCGTGTGGTATGGCAGCTGTTGCCAAGGCCGCAATAGCATCAAAATCAAACTGACTCGCTAGTTGCTCAAACTTTTTTTGTAGAAGTGATATGACTTGCTTACGCTCTGGTACATGGGAAATAATTATTCGGTTATTGCAATAGATCGGCCCCTTAAGCCCTGAGGCGTAAGTAAAGGGGCTGCGGGGAGAAAATTTAAAGGCACCAAGTTTGAAAAGAATATGACAAAACTCATGGCCTATCGCTTGCATTTTTCCCTCTCGCTCTCAAAGTGGCATCTAATAATTAGATAATACTAATAGCAATAATCTCTCTATACAAATGCTCAAGTCAGATTTATACCATCTCTATGATGAATTGTATGGCAAAATCTCTTATTCTTTTTATTCTTGCGACCTCTCTATTGTGGGGAGAGATGGCAAGCGCTCAAATGGATAATAGCAATCCCATCGTTAGCATTGAAGGCACCGTCCTGCAGGTGCAATTTCCAACTGAGGTAAACAATCTTCAATTAAAGGTTTGCGTCACTCAGATTGAAACTGACGATGGTGAATTGGTGGGATTAGTCGAAGATGTGGCCCAGTGTTTCTATGCGCGCAAACTTAAAGATCAAATTGGTAATCGGGTATCTGTGCAGGAAGACGCAAACTTTTTTGTGGAAGATGAAGAACTGACGCAAATTCTTTTGCAAAGTGCACCGCAAGTTAAATTCCTCATTTTTGAAGCAGAATAATTCCTGCTTGACGCCTGCTCATGCATTTTATTAATACATATCTATGCAATATAACCCGCCCCTGATTGAAGGGAAAATTATTCAACGCTATAAACGCTTCTTTACTGATCTTGAGCTTGCAAATGGCGAAAAGGTCACGGCCCACACACCTAACACCGGTAGTATGCGCGGATGCTTGGCAGCAGGGGAAGCCGGTTTTATCCAAAAATATGAATCGACGACTCGCAAACTACCCTACGGACTGGAACTCACCAGTGTGGGAGGGTCGCTAATCCATGTCAACACCAGTAAGACCAACGCCTTGGTGGAAGAGGCCTTACAAAATAAAGTTATTAGTGAGCTGTCCGATTACGACATTATTCAAAGAGAGTACAAAGTGGGCCAAAGTCGATTGGATTTTTATCTTTCGCAGTCCCACGATGATAAACAAAAATGTTTCGTTGAAGTTAAAAATGTCACGCTTAAAGAAAGTGACGATAACTTAGCCTATTTTCCCGACGCCGTGTCTGAACGTGGCCAGAAACACCTAAGGGAACTTATGGACCTGCATTCAAAAGGCCACGCTGCTGCCATGATATATGTAATCGGACGCCAAGATGTAGAGGCCATGTCACCAGCTTTTCACGTCGACCCTAAATATGCAGAACTGATGCAAATGGCCCAGGCCCAAGGAGTTTTAATATTGCCCTACCAATGCAGTATCACCAGACGTGAAATCAAAATAGTAAAAAAACTGCCCGTGCAGTACAAGCAGCGCTAATCAATAAATAATCTGAAAAAAACTAATCTTCGATAATTTCATATTCGCGATTCATTTCACCATCAGAATCATCGTCTATGCTCTCTTTAGTGGGGAAGGCCCTATCTAAAGCTTCTTCATCAATTTTGGGAGCTTCATATGTCGACTTATCATCTTCTAAATCTGCGTCTTTAGCGTCTGAAGAAGGATGGCGCCAACGTGCGCGCTCTCCCGAGAGAAATGGTGCCTTGGCAAATTGTGTTGGCTGCATTTCAGGTCTAATATCAACCACATTGGCAAGATCACTTGCCACAGCTCCAAGCGAAAAGGTCATGGCCAAGATGCCAAATGATACCAATCCTTTCCTCCACTTCCTCAGACCTGTCATTTTCTTCTCCACAGCACTTAACCTAGCATTGAATCAGGTCAAGAACAGTTAAAAATTGTCCCCACCTGCTGCCCCCCTTATCGGTCGCAAAAATAAATTTTATAGTTATTGTAAAAAAATAAGCTTACTTACTCAAGCTGGCAGGAGCTCGCGCTGAGGGAGCGATTACCTGTTTTTTCGCCTCGGTCATTTGAGTTAGCTTTTGACCAGCAAAGTAGTAAAGAACGCCGCTGGCAAAGGCCAAGAAAACAAACACGACGTTAATAAGCCAGACGTTTAACCGTCTTTTTTTATCAGACAAATAATCTGGGGACTGACAATCATCCTGCATACAGCTTATTCTACCGTATTAAATCTTAGCAATCAGCTGAACGTCCGTACTAGAAAGCCTCTTAAGCATCATAAAATCATCTCATTGGACCACATCAAAAACGCCAAATGACTTAGATCAAGCAGCGCTTTAAGCTGACTTACCTCAGCTCAGTAGAGTCAAAACTGCAATTTATTTGTGGCACTTCTAATATTCTGTGACAAAGCTCGCTCTATCTTAAGTTTTTCTTGACCCTAAATGATGGGAAAGAAATAATGTTGATGGCCATATTCAGGGAGAGAATCATGCCTCAAATGCAAATAATCGAGCAAGAGACATTAAGGTCTCTAGGGGTCAGCATTGATCCGACACTTCTAGGCCCAGAGTTAAATGACATCCTGACCCCCCACGTCCTGGCAACTCTAGCACGACTGCAAAGAGAATTTGGCCCCACTCGACAAGAGCTACTCCAGGCCAGAGTAGAAAGACAGAAGCGCTTTGATCAAGGTGAAGTTCCCCAATACGAGCCTATCAATTCTGAAGCTGTCCAAGGCAAATGGAAAGTATCACCCATTCCACCCAGTTTATTGCGTAGAAGAGTTGAGATAACAGGTCCCGTGGGCGATGGAAAAATGGTTATTAACATGTTAAGCCGAACGGCTGATGGTCAACGCGCAGATACCGCCATGTTAGATTTTGAAGACTCCATGATGCCCACCTGGGAGAATGTCAGCAATGGATTTCTTAATGTTTTGGGCTGTGCCAAAGGCGATCTGTGCTACACCAAGGCTGCAGATAAACTGTCTCCTGAAAAAAAATACAAACTCAATCCACAAGATATGGCCGTGCCGATGGTACGAGTTAGAGGGCTTCACCTAAATGAATCCAATGTGCTGATCGATGGATCTCCCATCTCGGCCGGTCTATTTGATTTAACTGTCTGTTTTCTTCTTACCGCCAGTATTTTAAAGCAGAAAGGTCTTCC
>Ga0210057_1002853_pt1 | contig 24334 bp, 25 predicted proteins | sample CryGeyCG2114_010_2_FD_183968 | JGI IMG/M metagenome (GOLD analysis project Ga0210057, IMG submission 183968) | Groundwater microbial communities from aquifer - Crystal Geyser CG10_big_fil_rev_8/21/14_0.10 (SPAdes) (version 2) | ecosystem: Environmental > Aquatic > Deep subsurface > Groundwater ...
TTTTAGCTAACAACCAGCAGCAAATGGCTGATAGCTTATATAGCCCAGGTGGTGAAATTGGTATACACGCAGTCTTGAGGAGGCTGTGCCGTAAGGCGTGGAGGTTCAAGTCCTCTCCTGGGCACCAATTTATATTTAATAACAACCATGAATGTTAATTTATTTAAATCCAAATTGAAGATTGTGACGGTGCTATCTTTGTTGTTAAACGCCTTACTGTTTCTCAGAGTACTCGCCAACTCTGTAATTAGTGAAAATACTTCTTATATGTCCCTACCGCCATTCCCCCCTCGTCCCGTTATCAATCAGGATAAGCAAATTACTCAAACCCCAATACCAACAAATCAACGGCAAGCTACAATTGAAGAGCACAATTTTCCTTCCGACTCATATCCTCGCAAAGAAGGCTCTGCCTCAGTTGAATCACTAAAGCAAGATTTTGAACGAAATATAGAAACCGTTAGGTTATCTCTTCATTTTTATGATTATACAAAAAGAGATGATGAATCATACACTTTTACAATGCCAGCATACGATTATATTGGAACACCGATGATTTCTTATCAAGAAAGGTATGGTTGTTTTCAGGTTTCCACATCTGGCTATAGTGGTTATTATATTTTCAAAATACCAGATGGGACTCATATAGCAACTGGCGAGCAATACAGCAGATGTGTTACTTGGTTAGATAACCATAGAGTTCTAATTGTAGAGCAACCCTACTACAACCCAGAAAATTCTTCCTTTTCTATTTTCAACGCTGAAACTGGCACAAAGCAAATAATTAGTTTCCCATTACAATAATAACAGCAGGTAATTCAGATTTATTTTTAGGGTCTATGCTTGAAGTCAAATAGCTTCGAATATCGTCCCAGATGGTGCACCAAAGGCTAGGTTCCCCAATGTAGAAATATCGGGATTAATCGACTGTAATTACTTCTCTGCGCATGATTCATAAAAACAGTCAATTGAGTATATCGTTTCCGATAGTGCTTTGGACAATATGATTGTGAAGAGGCAATATTTATGTTCTTGGCATTTTAAACTACAAATGGCACAATATATCTTGGCATGCGATTTTGATCTACCAAGGTATTAAATACTACAATGTTTCCGTGTAGAATCATCTGGCGAAAGTTTTTATCTTTCATCATCTGGCGCATTCGGTCGAAGAGTTCATAAATACAGTCTATAAGCTTAATAGTGTCTGAGAAGTTTATTTCAACATTTTTTTGTTTCGTTGCTTCAAATAAAAATTTTTGAATATCAGATTTTCTCCAATTAAGAACATTTTGGTTATCCCACTCTATTTCAGAAAAATATAAATCTATGTTCATTTTCTTTAAATTTTCCCAACTTTTTTCATTAAAATTTCTCAAAATACACTTATTTGAAATAAAAACTGGGGATGAAAAAAATTCATCTTGAGAAAACGTACTGTTTTTGACAGGGTCTTTTAATCTTCCTAATTTTCTGTGAGTGCGTATAAGATCAATCGTTAACTTAATATTCATAAGTAAAAATGGATCTCTTGGAAATACAGCAAATGCATCGAGTGCTGGAAATGGTGCATACCCACCATCAGTGATGACGATCAGTTCTTCTTGGTGACTGGCATATGGCCACACATCGTCAGATCCAGCGATGGAATAACGAGTAACTAAGTTTTTTAGTAGAAATTTTGTTTTTTGTTTCAACGTAATAGGAGAAATAGCATATCCTGAATATATGTGTGTGAGCTTATCAAATAGTATCTGAAAGATTTTTCCATTGCCATTCTCGTAAAGTTTTGTAGTTGCCTGCCAACTTCTAAGAAGTGATTGTGGATAGTTGTTGCGAAATTCAGCACCACGAGGTTCAATAACATCTTTCAGTAATGTGGTAATTTCTTTTTTTTTGATTAAATCTATTGTGCGAATAATTTTATTTTCTGAGGCTAGTTTGTTTAGTACATCTTCAGTATATCCAAAATTAACTACATCTTTGTTGTCTATATGTATTTCTAAACCGCTAATTACACCACCGCTTGAAGGGTCGTACGAAAAAAATATGGGCACAATTTCGGCAACATATTTCCATTGTTCTTTCATCTTTTTTTGGAGTTGCACGATACCTTTTGCAGTCATCATTTTGTTGACAATGTCTGCTCGCACTCCACCATCTGTTTGTTTTCCTCCTTCTGTAGAGTGAATAAATGCGCGTGCGGCACAACCTAAATGAGAATCAAGTCCATAGTATATGGTGTCACCTGCTTTTTCACGAAGAAGTGTCATTATCTGCAGTACGACGTAAGAATCAGTATCTATAAATACAGTTTCACTTTTTTGTCCTTCCATAAAACCATTGACGACACCTGCTGGTGTACGCAGCGTTCCACCAACTTGTGGAGGTTTTGAGAACATAATAGTGGGCATATTTCTCCCGTCAACACACGTTACAAAAAAGTCATGATTTTTATTTCCTATGTATTCTTTTGCTAGTTCTTTTGCCAGTGTCACTTCGGGTGAATTTAGTTCTTGAGCTCTTTGAATTCTGGTTTTAAAATAGAGTGTTGAAAATTTTTTCAGCCATGAAAAATAACTTTTCATCATTTTCTGGAGTTTTATGTCGTCAAAACGAGAAATGCACGCATCGAGCTGGAGAGCTATAAAGTTTTCCAACTGCTTTTCTAAATGATTGGGTACAGTGCTCATTTTTTTGTAAGAAACCTTAATAAGTTCTTAGTATACTCTTTTGCACTTTAAATAGTATATTTTTCTTGTACAGGAGTAGATAGTTATATTTATAGTATAATTAGCTTTGCGTAGATCGTACGGCTCTGTTGTTTAGAAAGTTGTGCTTCTTAAGACAAGTTCGTACGTTGTGACGATTGACCGCTTAGCTCAGCTGGTTAGAGCGTCGCGTTTACATCGCGAAGGTCGGGGGTTCGAGCCCCTCAGCGGTCACCAAAAAAGTATTGTCACAAATACTTCTGGCTTTCAAATAATATGAACACATCGTATAACTATTAGCGTCTATTTCATCCTTTAATTCTAAAATTTTATACCCGATTTTTCTATCCTTAAGTTAAATCTTCACGATCTCTCTGATTTCTTTTGGATTGTAAGAAGTTTAAGAAATACTTTCAGATAGTTCCATCTACAAAGCACCTTGGTTGTTTATGCTATACTATTTGTTATGAAGGTTTTTGGTACGAATCGGTATTTAATAGTTTTATTGGTAACGCTTTTTAATGTTATAGCAGAGTTATCACTTCGCGGTGTTTTTGAGGCCTTTCGAAGTCCTCTGTTGATTCCATGGATTTTCCTTAATTATTTCCTCTACTTTTTACTAATGGAGGATCTCATAGGAAGATATAAACTAAATGACCTGACTGCCTATGTAGCTGCGATATTTTTTGGGGTTACATGGATGTTGATTGGTCCCAGTATTGTATTTATACCGCCACTTGTTGCTGGTATAAACTGGATTGGTTTTATATTTGTGAACGTTGTATGGTGGGGCTTACTCCAGACCATTATTCCATTCTACTTAGCCAATCGTATCATTTTCCGAGATTCTGAAGGGCCACTATTTAGTAACTCAATGCAAAAGAAGATTTTTATTGCCTTTGTAATTGTTACGTTACTTTTCAGATTGGGCGCAATTACATTTCCATTACCAAACATTCTTGCCATTGTTATAATACTTCCCATTCTATACGGCTTATATAAATTATTTCATAAGCTCGTGTCACAAGCTCCGACAATCTTTGTGCCCCATGTACAGAATATTTTTTTAGATATATTGAGTATTGCTATATTGTTTTATTTGGTATATTCCATTATTTTTATAGCAGCAGATAAAACCGATTATATAGTGGCTGCACAGTTGAATAGACATGCATTACGAACCAATTTAGTGGTCACTGCCGTTTTCTTTGTCATATTCTGGATCTATCGACTTATCTTCTTAAAGAAATCTATTAAGATTTAATTACTGCGCGCCTTGTAGTATCTGGATGAAGTCTATCTATACGAGATTTTTAGAACCTCATATTTAATAATTCAAGCCTCAAGCTGCACGTTCGCTACGTCTCCAACATGGGTCTTAAGAAGTGCTGTTCCACTGGAGATCTATATGATACTTTCATTTTGGATGGATCTGCTTCATGAAGTCCAACGATATGCATTGTAACCACAACATTTGGTAAAAAATTTAAAAAATGTTGTACCGGCGGATGGGACAGGGAGAAGAAGGAAGCAAAGAATAGGAAAACAACAAAAACAAAACGAAAAAGAGGTGTTACTAAACGGCGAAACCGTTTGCTCTCTCTTTTTCTCTCGTTAGCGCCTTGGATTTTAATAGCATATTATGTTGGTGAAAATATTCTCACCTGTAATCCTAATAGTAAGTTTGTTTATTGATAGCAACAGTTGGTTAAATTTTGTCTACTTTAAAGTGAAACCAGTTTTGAAGGATTGCATTTTTTAATGGCGCGTTTGCAGAAGGGAGTAATCCTAACTGGTCTTAACGGGCGCGCCGTTTAAGTTATAGGACATAAAAAGTTCTATAAAATTTTTACGTTTTTTCTTTAAGATTTGAGCCGACAGTTTTCGGAGGCGCGGCGGGTGAGCGAGGAGCTGACGTAAGAAGAAATTATTTTTTAAAAAAGGTTCGAATTTTTTCGCAAACGTTCACCAAAAAGTATTGTCACAAATACTTCTGGCTTTCAAATAATATGAGAATACTGTATAACTATTAGCGTCTATGTATGAATAAACAAGAGGCATTTTCAACGATAAATACCGTACTGAGAGAGCGTTCGACTCCAGTGCTAGTCGCTATAGATGGGAGAAGTGGGACAGGAAAATCCACTATAGCAAACGAGCTTGCAAAACGTTTAGGTGGTGTTGTTGTTCTGTCAGATGATTTTTGGGTCGGAGGAACAGATGCAGAATGGTTAGCACGCAAACCGAAAAATAGAGCTTCCTTAGCTATAGATTGGATGAGGATAAAAAATGATGTTCTTACACCTTTACTTGCGAATAGACGGGCTTCTTGGCATCCGTTTGACTGGAAAAAGGGAAGTGGTTTATCTGAAAAATATATTCATGCAGATTCTAAAAAATTAATCATTTTAGACGGTGCATACTCAACAAGGCCAGAGCTACATGACATCATAGATATAAGTATTTTAGTAGAAATTACCGATGATACCGTTCGGCGTGAACGGCTCGTGAAAAGGGAAGGATTGGCATACATGGACAATTGGCATTCTATATGGGATGCGGCTGAGGATTACTACTTTACTGAAGTAAGGCCTAGATCGAGCTTCGATATAATTATTGCAAATGACTTGCAATAACAGATAGTTAAGAATTATCCTGCTGACGCTCAGCTGTACCGAAATAGGGTGGAAAAGATGCGTCGATTGCTTCAGTTGGTGAAATAATCCCAGTACGTGCAGCATCTATTAGCTGACGTCTCAATTGTGCAATAGTTTCTGTATCTGTATTATCTATCCCTGCTTGTATGAGTGAAGAAATTTTTCTTAACTCTTCTCCGGGAACTATTCTTTCTGACATACTTCCATTATATCACACGATCGCTCATATTGAAAGTGAAGCTAGGTTCTCAACTCGTTTGGATATAAGTTCTCTATAGAATCTGAGCACTATAATTCTGGATGTACTAATTCAATTCTGAAAAATATCTGATTTCCGTATTTTGATTCAACTGGTTTTTCATACATGATTCTATCACCATATGATTTGCGTACATTTGCTGCATAGTTATGAGCCTCAGCTGAATGTCTCTCGAGGCGGGTAAACTGTGTATCTTTTCTGGCTCTCAGTTCTTGCTCAAGCCGACCGATGAGTCCGCCTACAAGATGGTGACCCACATAAGCCGGATCAAGTGCTGTGTCACTCACATATGCAGTGTTTCTGCCATTATCATCTCTGCCGCGTGCTTTTGGATATGATACTGTTGGGGTGATCGTTTCCCATTTTTCAGTCGGAAAGTTCGTAAGTGGTTCGGCATAGGTAAATCCAACAATACGTCCACTTTCTGTGTCTCTGAGCAAAACTACAGTGTTTTCTGGATTGCCGAAATCGGCAACAAATACGTCCTCTTCAAACGCATTATCTCCAAAATGAGCTCGTTCGATAGCTAAAATATCATCACGTATATTTTCCCAAGGGGTTTTTGAAGGGGTGTACACTTCGGTCTTGCATCGAGCTTGTACTGGATCTTCGGGTGAATGTAATTCCGTCATTTTGAGATTATATCAAAATGACATATCAATGTGCGGTAGAGAAGCACGAATTATGTATATTCGTGTACAATACTGTATGCGAAAGTTTTTTTTACTCCTTATTGGTGTCATTGTTGGTGTTGGTTACGCGTATTTTAATACTTCTTTATTTTCAGGAGTAGAGCATACGCTTCATACAGTTGTTCCCGTTGTTCCAGACAGAAAGCCGGTTATAGGCTTTCTACCTTATTGGCTCTTATCGAAAGCCGACAAAAAGTATGCAGACTATATTAATACAGTCGCCTATTTTGCACTAACCATAAATTCTGACGGGTCTATTCAGAAATTTACGAGCCCGCAAGAGTCTGAGCCTGGTTATTACGCATTGCAATCAGGTAAGGCAAATACGTACTTGAACGATGCGGCGCGTAATGATATGAAATTATCACTTGTTGTGTTTGCAGGAACCGAAGAGCATATTGGACAATTGGTGAGCAAGCCTATTATTCATGCAAAGAAATTAGTCAAAGAGGTTTCTCCAATTATGAAAAAACACGGCTTTACAGATTTAAACATAGATGTAGAGAGTGTGCAAGAGGCTTCACCATCGGCGAGGAATAATTTTACTCGTTTTGTACGAGAGGTTAAGAAAGGCATGCAAAATGCAGGAAATACCGTTTCGCTTGACGCGAGCCCAACTGTGTTTATAAAACCATATCTTGTTGACCCAATAGCTATTGGTGAAATCGTTGACTATTTTATTATCATGGGTTACGATTTCCATTTTGCCGGTTCGTACGTCACTGGTCCGGTTGCGCCACTTGCGGGTGCAGGCACAATTTCAGAGTTTGATATTGAGACTTCGGTATCTTTGGGAAAGCAAATAATTCCGAGAAATAAATTGATCCTTGCTCTTCCACTGTATGGGTATGAATGGGAAACGATAGATACGTTTAATAGAGCAGCGGTTATGCCTGGAAGCGGTATTGCTGCAAGCAACCGGCGGGTTGAAGAGTTATTGAACTCTTGTGAAAGCTGTACCGTCAAGCGCGAAAATGAGGCACAAGAGCCATACGTAGTTTATCCAGATGAAGAAACGGGAACGTTTCATCAAATATTCTATCCAGATAAACTATCTATGCAAAGCAAAGTACAGTTTATAGAAAAGAACGGATTGGGTGGTATCGCGCTTTGGGCACTCGGATATGAAGGAAACGATATACTTGAACCATTAAGAGGGTATCGATAACTATGTTGTATTAATCAACTGTTGCGTCTCGTGCATCACTATCAAAAATCATTACATCTCCCTTAGAAAGCGTGTTCACTTGGCTTTCAAATTGAGCGTTGTTGTATGCAGTTTTAGCTGATCCATCTATAACAGAAACGCTGATACGTGGATCACCGTCTTCAAGCGTTATGGCAACGTTACCAGATTGTAGACGGACTAATAGATTTCGTACTCGAACTGAAAGCGGAAACCTATCTGTATCTTGAGAATAGGTTACCGTTCCATTGTTTTGAGTTATAACTATGCTTATGGGAAGCGTCTGCGTAAATGAAACATCAGTGTTTTTATCAAGTAAAATTGTTGTATCTGCACCAAAAGTTATACGTACAGAGCTTTTTTCTGCAGTTACTATACGCTCACCTTGCATTACGGGTTGTTTGTTAGTCAGTTTAGCTGGTTCTGTTGCATCTCGCGCTTCAAGTTTAATTTCACCAGTTAGATCGCTCATTGTGCCCATTAACGTATCACTGGGAGGATTCTTTACGGCATACGATATAGGAATCGTCGGATTCTCTTTGAGTATCTGTGTAATTGGTGGTTGGGTCTTTTGTGTAGATTGTGTATAGAACCAATAAATGCCTATACCGATCCCGCAAGCAAGTAAAAATAGCAGTATATTTTTCAGCATGATACAATTATACCCTTATGATGACGTTTGATGACTTTAAAAAATTAGATATCAGAATTGGCACCATAAAAAGTGCAGAAAAGGTTGAGAATGCAGACAAGCTGTTAAAACTGATATTCGATCTTGGTACCGAAGAGAGACAAGTGATTTCGGGTATTGCAGATTTTTTTGCCGATCCTAAAACGCTTGTTGGCAAGCAGGTTGCAGTACTGGTAAATATAGAACCACGAATTATCAGGGGACAAGAAAGTCATGGCATGATTCTTGCAGTGGGTGAGGGAGACACATTTTCGCTCCTTGTTCCAGAAAATTCCGTTACTCCAGGCAGTATTGTACGATAACTATTATTCACTTACTCGAAATTGAATTGCCTCATGCATATGGTGTTCCTGAATGGCTTCTGCATGATCTAGATCTGCTATCGTTTGCGCAACCTTTATAAGTTTAAAGTATGCTCGTGCAGAGAGCTTGAATACATCAACAGCCTTTTTTAGGGTAGTGCTTGCGGTATCGCTGAGTGTGCAGAATTTCTTTATAAGCTTTGTATTCATTTCTGCATTTGTTTGTATACACTCGTTTTTAAATCGCAGTTTCTGAATGTTTCTTGCTTGTAAAACTCGTTTTTGCACTGTTGCACTCGATTCTATTTCTATATTCATGGAGAGCTTCTGTGCAGAAATATTTGGGACAAATACGTGGATATCAATTCTGTCTAAAATAGGGCCAGAGAGCCTTTTTTTATATTTTAGTATTTGTGTTGTACTACATATGCACCGCTTATCTTGACTTCCGAGGTTCCCACAGGGGCATGGGTTAGTAGCGGCGATAAGCATAAATCGTGCAGGATACGATGCAGTGCCTTTCGCGCGTGAAATGGTGACTTGCCCATCTTCCAGTGGTTGCCGAAGCGCCTCGAGTGAGGATCGAGTAAATTCTGCCATTTCGTCTAAGAAGAGAACCCCTCTGTGAGCAAGTGAAATTTCACCTGGTAATGGGCTACTACCGCCGCCCGTTAAGCCTATGCGCGATATGGTATGGTGTGGACTGCGAAATGGGGGATATAAAATGAGTGGCATCTGGGTTGTTAACGCACCGCTCACCGAATAAATTTTAGTTGTTTCCATAACTTCGCTCGTGGTGAGTGACGGCAACAAAGACGGCAGTGCTTTTGCAATAAGTGTTTTACCTGTTCCCGGTGGGCCTTTCAAGAGTACATTATGAAAACCACTTGCAGCCACCTCCATAGCTCTTTTTGCCATATATTGTTCAACAATATCTGCGAAATCTACTTCGTATGCAATGTGTTTGTAGAAATGGGTCAATGACTTAACTTTTAGTTGTGTTAGTAGGGTAGTTTCGCACAAATGGAGTACGACATCGTTCAGTGTGCGAGCTGGATAAATACTAATACCATCGATAATAGAAACTTCGTCTGCATTTCCAAATGGTATACACGCATGCGTAAATCCGAGCTGTTTGGCACACAGAATGAGGGGGAGTATACCGCGTATAGTAGTCAAAGTTCCAGTTAACGAAAGTTCACCCGCAAAAAAATAACTTCCTAATTTTTCTTTTGGGAGCGCATTACTTGCTGCAAGTATACCTATAGCTATAGGAAGGTCGTATGTTGTTCCTTCTTTTGGTGTATCAGCGGGGGACAGATTTATAATCATACGATGATCAGGTACCGCTTGTTGACTGTTTTCAAGCGCAGCAAGTACACGTTCTCTCGATTCTGCTACTGCCTTATCAGGGAGCCCAACTATTTGAAAAGAGGGCAATCCTCTTTCAGAAATATTTACTTCAACAGTTACAAGTACTGTTTTTAATCCAAGGCTCGTTGCCGAAAAGACATTTGCTAGCATTAAAGGAGTGTATAGTACACTCGGCTTAGAAACGACAGACTATACTCGACACATTATGAGGTGCTATCTGTTTTGTAGCGATAAAATTCCTGTATAATTATGCTCATTGATGCGACAAAGGGGACTGCTAAAAGTATGCCTGTAAAACCTGCAAGCTTTTCTCCAACCAGCAGTGAAATAAGAATTGCAAGCTGTGGTATTCCTACGGCCTTTTTCATAACTTGAGGGACTATTAAGTTATTTTCAAGCTGCTGAATAATGATATACAAGGGTATAGTTGCAAAACCAAGTACCCACGAGCTAATTGAAGCTACTAAGAAAGCGGGAATAACCGAAATAACGGGCCCAATAATGGGGAATAGTTCTAATAATCCTGCAATCACCGCAAGTGGAAGTGCGTACTTAATATTGAGAAGTGAAAGGCCAATATATGAAAGTACTCCGATGATTGTCATAAGTACCAACTCTCCACGTACCCATGCGCCAAGTTTTTTTTCAACCGCATTCACTATTTCTAAAGCGATTTTGGTTTGACCCGGCGTAAGGAATCGTTCGAGGAGCGGCTGCAAATGTTCAATATCGAGCAGCAGGTAGAGTGTGAAAAAAAACAGCGAAACAATACCAAGCAAGTTACCAAAAAGTGAGAACACACCCTTAGTAATAGTATTTGTAAGGTTCGGTAAGTACTGAGGGAGGGAGTTTAGTGGTACTAATTTTTCAGCGGATATATCTTTACCATACTGTTGGATAAGGTAAAAGATCTGATTGTACAAAAATATTATGAAATCTTTCACTTGTAACACCAGTGGTGGCAACGCATACACAATAAAAGATACAAATAAGCCAAAGAAAAGGAGTATTACACCAACAGCAGCAAAAACACGTGGAATTCTTAAACGCTCCAGGCTGTCTACCATAGGTCTTAGTGCTGACATGAGAATAAAGGAGAAGAAAAGCATAACAAAAACACTCCGAACAGTCCACATCACATAGAGTCCAATTAAAAGACCGAGAGCAAAGATTATGGTGCGAGCAGTTATCTCAACTCTGTATAATTGATTCTTATCCCGCTCCATAGTAGTTATTGTTGCAAGATAGTGTACGAAAGTCAATGAGAAACAGAAAATCCAAAGAGAATTTAGGTTAATTTGTGATAGTATTACTCAATGGCCGAATTTGTGCATCTTCACACCCATTCAGAGTATTCATTATTAGACGGCTTATCGCGTATTGATGGTCTCGTTCACAAAGCAAAGGAACTTGGGATGAGCTCTATGGCCCTTACCGACCATGGAGCGATGTACGGTTCTTTCCGCTTTTATTTGAAGGCACAGGAAGCTGGTATCAAACCTATAATAGGCTGCGAAATATACCATGCGAAAAATTCACGCTTTGATAAGCAAAAAAAACTAGGTTCTGATCAATATCACCTTGTTTTATTAGCGAAAAACCTCACAGGTTACCGAAACTTGATGAATATAGTAAGTAAAGCTTACCTCGAAGGGTTTCACTATAAACCGAGGGCAGATATTGAGCTTTTAACAGAATATAAAGAAGGCTTAATTGTACTGTCTGGATGTCTGCAGGGGATAATAAGTAAGCACATCATACGTGATGAACCGGAAGAAGCAGAACGATGGGTCTTAAAATTCCTTGAAATATTTGGACCCAAACATTTTTATCTCGAACTGCAACGCCATCCAAATTTATCTGTACTAGACAAGGTAAATAAAGAACTCATACGTTTATCGCGCAAACATGGCATCGGGTTAGTCGCTACGAACGATGCACACTATATAGAAAAAGACGATGCGTATGCGCACGAAGTATTACTCTGTATTCAGACGAGGACATCTATGCTCGAAACGAACAGACCAATGTCTATGATCGATGTTCCCGATTTTTACATTAAGAGTCCCGAAGAGATGGCAGCATTGTACGCAGATATTCCTGAAGCAATAGAAAATACGGTCAAGATTGCAAACCTTTGTAATCTTCAGATTCCGCTTGGACAATGGATACTGCCAAAGTTTCCAGTGCCGCAAGACGAAACCGTGGACTCGTGGTTGAAAAAATTAACGTATGAGCGAATTCAAAACAGGTTTGAACAGACATCTGAAGAAATCTTAAAGAGAATAGATTATGAGATCTCCATTATCCAAAAAAAAGGGTACGCAGCATATTTTTTGATTGTGCAAGATTTCGTCAACTGGGCGAAAGATCATGGCATAGCAGTTGGACCCGGTAGAGGATCGGCGGCAGGTTCGATTGTTTCATATATATTAGGAATAACAGAGCTGAACCCACTCTTATACAATCTGCCGTTTGAACGTTTTTTAAATCCAGATAGGCCGACTCCACCAGATATAGATATAGATTTCGCAGATGAGAGACGCGACGAGGTACTGCGCTACGTTACCGAACGGTACGGTGAAGACAAAGTTGCACAGATTATAACCTTTGGAACTATGGAGGCTCGTATGGCTCTAAGAGATGTGGCACGTGCGTTGGGTTGGTCGTATTCCCAAGGTGACCGAATAGCAAAACTCATACCTCCAAGCAAACAAGGATTTCCGGTAACGCTCGACTCTGCACTCGAGCAAACTCCGGAACTTTCTCAAATGTACAGAGAAAATGATAAAGTACGAGAACTCTTTGATGTTGCAAAGAAACTTGAAGGAGTTGCTCGTCATGCTTCGGTACATGCAGCTGGTGTGGTGATCGCAGACAAACCAATCACTTATTATGCACCAATTCAGAAGGAGGCACGTGCGGGTAAGGTAATCACACAGTACGATATGTATTGTCTAGACATGAATGCAGTATCTGATGGACGAGCTGTTGGATTAATGAAAATGGACTTTTTGGGCTTGCGCAACCTTACTATTTTGGAAAAGGCATTGGGCCTCGTAAAGGTACGCGGAACAAATCTGACACTACAAGAGATCCCGCTCGACGATAAAAAAACATACTCGCTCATAGCACAAGGATTTACCGTAGGAGTATTTCAACTCGAATCACGAGGTATGCGTAGTCTAGCGCAAGATCTTAAGCCAAACAGATTTTCAGATATTTCAGCAATGGTAGCGCTCTTTAGACCTGGTCCTATGGCACTCATTCCTCAGTTTATTGAAGGTAAAAAAGATCCCAGCAAAATCACCTATCTCCATAAAGATCTCAAACACACGCTCGCAGAAACCTATGGCATACTGGTATATCAAGAGCAGGTAACCGAACTTGCACATCGCATTGCAGGGTTCACGCTTACTGAAGCCGATAGTTTGCGGATGGCAATGGGAAAGAAGAAGAAAGAGCTTATGAAGCGTGCTCGTGTAAAATTCATAGCGGGGTGCGAAAAAAATGGCTATAAGAAGACCTTAGCCGTGAAACTATATGACTTTATTGAAAAGTTTGCTGCGTATGGATTTAACAAAGCACACTCAGCGAGTTATGCAACAATTGCCTATTGGACTGCCTATGTAAAGGCGCATTTCCCAGTTGAATTTATGACAGCGCTCGTGACTGCAGAGATGACTGGAACATCTGGTCCACTGCGAGATCAGAAAATTACGCAGGCATTGAATGAATGTAAACGCATGGATATCGACGTACTGCCACCCGACATAAATAAATCCATAAGTGGATTTTCAATCGAAGAGAATGCTATCCGATTTGGACTAAACGCTATTAAGAATGTAGGATCTGCAGCAATAGATAGTATAACCATTTCACGTGATAAAGATGGGCCATTTGTTAATTTTTCTGATTTTTTACATAGGGTAGATTTAAGAAGAGTGAACAAAAAAACAATTGAAAGTTTGATTAAGGCAGGAAGTTTCAGCGTATTTGGTAATAAAGCACAGCTGCTTATGTATTATGAGCTCAATATAAAAAATATTCAGTTACAAAAAAGTAAGCAAGAAGAAGGTCAATTTGGACTATTTGGCAACGTTACTGGGATGTCGAAGCAGGTGGCAGATGTATTGCCTGATATAGCAGAGATATCTGAGGAACGAGCACTTTTATTTGAAAGGGAGGTATTGGGTTTTAACGTTTCAATTAATATTCTCGAAAAATATAAACCTATTATTGCAAAAAAGGCAACATGCACTATCGGCGAGGTCACACCAACAATGGGAGTTATTATTTTGGGGGGTGTTGTTAAACAGGTAAAGCTGCATACAACCAAACGCGATAATTTTCAGATGGCATTTGTTACCATTACAGACTATGTTTCTGAGATTGAACTTGTAATCTTTCCAGCGGTCTTTAAAAAAACCAGCGAACTATGGAAGCTCGATGAAGTATTGCTTATTAAAGGTAAGGTTCAAGATAAAGATGGGCGGGCCGTTATGCTTGTAGATAAAGCAATTGGGTTGAAACGGTACGTGAGGTAAGGTACCATACCTATGTATGAAGTATGTAACTGAGTTAGAAAAGCATCCGAAGAGTGAGAATCAAAAACAGTCTTTTTTTCACGCGTTATCAAGCTCCAATGTAGGTTTTGAAGTACTTGCACCTATAGTGATATGCTTGACATTGGGACTTGCTTTTGATAATGTGTTCCATGTAAAACCCGTCTTGACGGTGCTTTTTTTGTTTTTGGGCGTGGTAGGGAGTTTTTATACTATTTACAAAATAATTGAACGAGAGAGAAATGCCTCACGTAAGCATTAAAGCAGAAACCTTATTTCACGTAGGTGTACTACCCGTCACCAATGCGTTGATTACCAGCACTGTGGTAACCATATTTTTTATCCTCATTGCTTTTCTATACCACCATTCAAAAACCGTACAAATCTTGGTGAATATGTTGCTACAAGCGCTCTATGATTTATTTGGCATGGTCTTTCATCATGAGAAATTACCTGTATTTTTCCCTCTTGTTTCTACATTTTTTTTATATATCATTGGTTTGAATTGGTTTGGGTTGTTGCCGGGAGTAGGCTCGATAGGTTTGGTTGAGGGACATGAGCACGGCATAGTGCCTATCTTGCGTGGGGGTACTGCAGATTTGAATACGACATTAGGCTTAGCGTTTTTAGCTATCATATTAGTGCAGGCATATGGTATAAAGTACTTAGGATTCTGGGCATATATACGTAAGTTTATTAACTTTAAGAGCCCAATAGATTTTGCGGTAGGTTTATTAGAAATAGTTTCGGAGCTTTCTCGTGCAATTTCGTTAGCGTTTCGTTTATTTGGGAATATACTTGCAGGGGAAATATTGCTCGGAATAGTTGCATTTCTCGTTCCGGTTCTTGCATCGCTACCATTTTTGGTTTTTGAGATATTTGTTGGTTTTATTCAGGCAACGGTATTTGCAATGTTGGTCGCAATATTTTTGTCTGTTGCAACGAGTGTTGAACATTAATATATTAGTTCTTTTTGAAAGGAGGTGACACTATGGACACAGAAGCAGTACGTATGATAGCTACAGGTTTGACAATGGCACTTGGAGCAATAGGACCAGCTATTGGTATTGGTATGATTGGTGCCAAGGGTGTTGAAGCTTTGGGTAGGAATCCTGAAGCACAATCTGCAATTACAACCAATATGATTTTGGCAATTGCGTTCGCAGAGGCAGTCGCAATTTATGCATTGGTAGTAGCACTTATTATTAAATTTGCGTGATGGTATGGATAAACTAGGAATCGATCCAAAGTTATTAGTGGCACAGACGATAAATTTTCTTATCGTGCTGTTTGTGTATATACGCTTTGTTCATAAACCTTTTATACGTTCACTGAATCAAGAAAAGAAAAAGAAGCAAGAGCTTGAAGGTGCTCTCAGTAAGATCCAGAAAGAGCAAGAGGCGGTTCAGAAGCAAAAAGAAATGCTCGAAATAGAGTTAGAGAGCAGAACAAAAAAGGCGTATAACAAGCTTAAAGGTGAGGCCGATGCTATGAAGCAGGCGGCTATTAAAGAAGCTCAAGAAGAGGCTCAAAGAATACGTGAACAGAATACACAAATAATTGAGCGTGATCGTGAAAAAATGGTAGAAGATGTTAAGGGGCAAGGAGTGTCAATTGCGACTGCAGTACTTGAAAAAGCGCTCGTAGGATTAACAGAGGGTGAATTAAGTAAGAAAGTGACTCGTGCTGTTATTGAAAAGTTACCACGTATTCAGAATGAATAAAACGAGTCAGGCAGAAAAAGGCAGTAAAAGCATCGATCCATCTCGCCTAGAGGTACAAATGGAGAAATTGGCAAAAAATCCTGCCTTTTTAAAGAGAATGGAAAATGTGGTTCGTAGAGAAGAGCGTGTTCTTACAATTCGAAGCCCGTATGCGCTCAGTACAGAAGAAGTAAAGCACATAAAACAAAAATTAAATCTGGAATCACGCATACCTTTGCGCGTGAATATGGTAGTTGATAAGTCATTATTATTGGGAATCGTAGTGAAATATAAAGATTATTATTTTGATTATTCTTTAAAAGGGCACATTGCCCGATTGTTTGAAAGTTTAGAGGCGTAACTATGGCAAAAAAAAATACAGTGACACAGGAACTATTAACCGAAATACAAAAAGCACGACCTACAAGCTCACTTGGGAGGAGCGGTGAAATAGTACAGATTTTTGATGGTATAGTTATCGTCGAAGGGTTACCCGATGCAAAGAATGGCGAACTGGTGATGTTGGGAGACAAAGAGACAGGTATGGTTATGGACTTGCAAGAGTTTCAAACTGCAGTTCTTATCTTTGGTGATTACACGACATTGCGAGTTGGCGACAGAGTATTACCAACGAATGAGATTTTAAGCATAGAGGTTAGCTCTGATATTTTAGGACGTGTGGTAAATCCACTTGGAAAGCCTGTTGACGGATTGAGTCAGCTCAAAAAAGGTACAAAACAAGAAATAGAAAAAATTGCCCCTGGTATCGTATTTCGTAAGTCAGTTTCAGTTCCAATGCAGACTGGTATTAAAGCAGTTGATGGGCTCATTCCAATTGGGCGAGGACAACGCGAACTTATTATCGGTGATCGATCAACGGGGAAGACTACTATAGCTCTTGATACCATCATTAACCAAAAAGGTCAAGATGTTATTTGTGTGTACGTAGCAATAGGACAAAAAGAATCAACCATTGCCCAGGTGGTGAACCTACTTGAAGAAAAACATGCACTACAATACACTGTTGTTGTTGCTGCATCAGCATCAGATCCAGCATCAATGCAGTACATTGCTCCGTACTCTGGTACTGCAATTGCTGAATACTTTATGAAAGAAGGAAAAGATGTTCTTGTTGTATACGATGATCTTACGAAACATGCATGGGCATACCGACAGATATCATTAATTATGAAACGACCTGCTGGTCGTGAAGCGTACCCGGGAGACGTATTTTATCTTCACTCGCGCCTACTTGAACGGTCTTGTCGATTAGATGAAAAGTATGGCGGTGGTTCTATTACGGCACTACCCATAATTGAAACGCAAGAGGGTGATATTGCTGCTTATATCCCTACTAATGTCATCTCAATTACCGATGGTCAGATATATTTGGAAAAAGAACTGTTCAATGCAGGTATGCGCCCAGCCATAAACGTTGGCGCTTCTGTATCTCGTGTTGGATCTTCTGCACAGGTGAAAGCCATGAAGCAGGTTGCGGGGCAGCTCAAATTTGAACTGGCACAGTATCGAGAACTTGCGGCTTTTTCCCAGTTTGCATCGGACTTAGACGAACAAACAAAAAAAACACTCGATCGAGGTGCACGTATGTATGAACTCTTGAAACAGGGTAAGAATAAACCATTGTCGCTGGCTCAAGAGGTTGTGTCATTATGGTTAGGGGTGAAGGGTTATACAGCACAAATATCCCTATCAGACATTAGTCGATTTGAACAAGAAGCACTAGAGTATTTTCAAGAAAAAAAGCCAGCGCTCTTTGACAGCATTGTGGAAGAAAAAGTAATTACAGAAAAACATGAAAAAGAACTAAAGAGTCTTGCAGATACGTTTGTTTCATTATTTATTAAGAGAGCATCATGAATCTGCGCCAGCTAAAGACTAAAATTCGCTCTATCCAAAATGTTGGGCAGATAACTAAAGCTATGCAATTGGTGTCTGCGGTTAAAATGAAGAAGGCACAGCAAAAAGCAATTGCTGGAAAACCGTACAGAGACGCTCTCACGAAAACGATAGCCAATCTTGCACAGTCTGCCGCTCTGTCTGCAAACCCTTTGGCAGTCGCAGACAAGAACGCAAAACGTGAATTGGTAATAATAGTATCTTCAAATAAGGGTTTATGTGGGGTATTTAACTATAATTTACTGAAGCACATACATGCAGTGGTACAAAACAAAACAGATAATTTTGATAGCATAGTCGTTGGTCAAAAAGCACAGCAGTTTTTAGTTCGCTACGGCGTATCAATCATTGCTGATTTTTCAAAAGACTTACCGTTTGAATCTAATGTTAGTGCGTTGTTTCGTATTGCACGCAAAGAATTCTTACTTGGGCGCTATGCACGAGTTTCAATAGTTTATAACAGATTCGTCAGTAGTCTTGTATATGAGCCGACGCGTGAGGTTTTATTGCCACTATCGGAAGTTGCTGTTCCAGCAACAGCTCCAGAAGAGAATGAATTGCGTGATTATGTAATAGAACCTGAATTAAATGAAGTTTTAGAGAGTATATTTAACTTTTACATAGAACATAAGATACGTGGTGCGATATATGAAAGTGAAGCATCAGAGCACTCTGCACGCATGATAGCAATGAAGAATGCTACTGACAACGCGCACGAGTTAGTCCACGACATGACATTATTGAGAAATAGTTTGCGGCAGGAGCGAATTACCAATGAGCTTCTGGATATGAATACCGCACGATTAGCAGTTTCGTAAAAACATATATGGCAAACGGTGTTATAAAAGAAATACGAGGAGTGGTTGTTGATATAGAGTTTGAGCAAGATATTCCAAGAGTGCATGATGCACTGAAGATAAAATTTGGCAAAACAGAGCTCTTTTTGGAAACAGAGTCTATTTTATCTCCTAATCGTGTACGCGCACTTGCATTGGGTACAACAGATGGCTTACAACGAGGCTTGGCAGTTGAGAACACACACAATCCTATACTGGTGCCGGTTGGAAAAGCATCTCTTGGACGAGTTTTTAATGTGGTAGGACAACCTGTTGATGAGTTAGGACCAGTAAAATCAGATAAATACTATCCAATTCATCGTCAAGCACCTGCGCTAGTAGATCAAAATCCGAAACCTGAAATTTTTGAAACAGGTATTAAGGTACTTGATCTTCTCACACCATTTATTAAAGGTGGAAAAATAGCAGTATTTGGAGGTGCAGGAGTAGGAAAGACAGTGCTCATACAAGAACTTATTAGAAACGTCGCAGAAGAGCATGGTGGCGTATCTGTTTTTGCAGGTGTAGGTGAACGTACTAGAGAAGGAAACGACTTATGGAACGAAATGAAAGAAACAGGCGTTTTAGCTAAGACTGCACTTGTGTTTGGACAAATGAACGAACCTCCTGGAAACCGTGCACGCGTTGCACTCACAGGGGTAACTATGGCAGAGTATTTTAGAGACGAAGAAGGACAAGATGTGCTTCTATTTATAGATAATATATTCAGATTTGCACAGGCAGGTTCGGAAGTTTCTGCACTATTAGGACGCATTCCTTCTGCTGTGGGGTATCAACCAACGTTAGCCGAGGAAATGTCAGCACTTCAGGAGCGCATTACTTCTACGAAAGACGGATCTATTACGTCTATGCAAGCAGTCTATGTACCAGCTGACGACTATTCAGACCCAGCGCCAGTAGCGACATTTGCTCACTTAGATGCTTCAATTACACTTGAGCGATCGTTAGCAGAACAGGCACTGTATCCTGCAGTGGATCCTCTGTCTTCATCGTCACGCGCGCTCGAACCATCTGTAGTAGGTAAAGATCATTACGATGTAGCGAAAGAGGTATTGCGTATGTTGCAACGCTATAAAGATTTACAGGATATTATTGCAATCCTGGGTATGGAAGAGCTTTCAGAAGCAGATAAGCTTACGGTTACTCGTGCACGTAAGATACAAAGATTTTTAACACAACCTATGTTTGTCGCCGAGGTATTTACTGGAAAGCCTGGAAAATACGTGAAGCGTGAAGACTCCATACGTGGATTTAGAGAAATCCTAGAAGGAAAACATGATAGTAAGTCTGAACAGGCATTTTATATGATTGGTGGTATAGACGAAGCAAAATAAGCATGGCAAAACTATTGGTACATATTCTAACTCCCGAAAAGGAGGTCCTTCGGACTGATGCGAAGATGCTTACGTGTTATACACGAGACGGCGAAATAACAATATTGCCACATCATATACCACTGCTTTCTCTGTTGTCCGATGGCATTATAACGGTACACGAAGAAAGTAAAGAACGTTACTTTTCAGCAGGAAGTGGTTATGTGGAAACAGACGGAAAGACTGTGCGAGTACTTATTTCTCACGCCAGTGGACAAGACGAATTGGACGAAAAACGTATTGCCGAAGTTGAAAAAGAAGCGCAGAATTTACTACAGAACTATAAAGACAAAAAAGATAGAGATCACGCCATGTCTATGTTACGCCGAGCTACACTCGACTTAAAAGTGCTGAGACGTTCAAAACGACGATGGCAGTAATACGGTATATTTTTGTGTCTGGAGGTGTCATTTCTGGCATTGGCAAAGGTATAGTTTCTGCCTCTATTTCCTTATTGTTGCAATCTGCTGGGTATCGCGTCACTACGATAAAATGCGAAAATTATCTCAATATAGATGCGGGAACTATAAATCCTATTGAACATGGAGACCCTTTTCTTTGTGAGGATGGAACAGAAGCAGATATGGATTTGGGTGCATATGAAAGCTACTTAAATAAAAATGTTGGAAAGAACAACTTTATTACCATGGGCCAGATATATCGTACAGTTATAGATCGAGAGAGAAGGTTTGAATATAATGGCGAAGATGTGGAAGCGATCCCACACATAACCGATGAAATTCAGTTTAGAATTACCGATGCAGCAAAAAGTGAAAAGGCAGAAGTCGCCGTAGTGGAGTTGGGTGGTACGGCAGGGGAGTATCAGAATATATTTTACTACGAAGCTGCGCGTATTTTAGCGCTCAGAAACCCAAAAAAAGTAATTCACGTACATGTGGGCTATATGCCGACACCACAGCATTTGGGTGAGCCCAAAACGAAACCTATTCAACTTTCTGTGCGTACGCTCAATTCAATGGGAATCCAACCAGATATAATTGTCGCGCGCTCATTGCAAAGTATGGATAAACGGAGAAAAGATAGATTTGCTTTGTTTTGCAACGTGCACGCTGATGACGTTGTCTCAGCACCTGATACAGATAATATATACCGTGTGCCACTCATGCTCCATGCGCAAAAAATTGATGAGCGTATTTTAGAGAAATTTGGTCTCAAACGGCGCAAAGATACACTCTCCCAATGGCAATCTCTGGTGAGTCGCATAGATACCGCAAAGCAAGAAGGAAAGGAAATAGTCGTGGGAATAGTTGGTAAATATTTTTCTACTGGTGAATACCAACTCCGTGATTCCTACGCAGCACTATTTAGCGCTCTTGAACATGCTGCATGGAAAAACGATGTAACAGTACGTACAAAATGGATCGATTCTGAAAAGCTTAACGAACAAAACGTATCTCATAAGTTAGCAGGTTTAAATGGAGTTATAGTACCAATCGGTTGGGGAGAGCGTGGTGTAGAGGGTATGATTATAGCGGCTCAGTTTGCCTTGAAAACAAAGATTCCATATTTGGGTTTGTGCTACGGTATGCAGCTTGCCGCTGTTGCTTTTGCACGTGAAGTGTTAGGGTGGAGCGATGCACACACGACAGAAGTCGACCCAAAAACAAAACATCCGATTATTCATATTATCGCGGCGCAAAAGGAGCTCATGAAGCGTCGTGCGTATGGTGGGACAATGCGTTTGGGTTCCTGGGAAGCTTTCGTTAAGAAAAATACGATAGCATGGAGTGCGTATGAAAAGAATAATGCATTTATTGATAAATCGCGCGGTCTTACCAGCGAGCGACATAGACACCGGTATGAATTTAACAATACCTACATTTCTGATTTCGAAAAAGCAGGAATGGTCGTGAGCGCACGATCTGTCGTAGAGGGCCTCGTTGAAATAATTGAGATGCCTCGTAGTGAGCACCCTTTTTTCCTAGGCACTCAAGGGCACCCAGAGTATAAGTCGCGACCAATTAAACCCCACCCAATATTTTTAGAGTATATAGAAGCATGTTTGCATGCATCAAAAACACAGTCGCGATAAATGCTTTAATGACTTGCGAAGGGCACGGCGTTACAGTATAATTCTCGTATGTCACTTTACACAAAAATCAAAGATGTGAATGTACAGGTAGGGTATGAAGTAGAACTCCTCACTACATTTGTTGATAATGACGGCAAAGAAAAAAAGCAAAAATTCTCTGGTGTTATCATTGCTGTAAAGAATACTGGAATGAATAAGAGTTTTACAGTTCGTAAAATGACTCGTTCAGGCGTTGGTGTTGAGCGCATTTTTCCTGTCGAATCCCCACAAATTGAATCTATTAAAGTAATCACAAAAAGCCAGGTACGCAGAGCAAAATTGTACTACATGCGTGGCAAGATCGGTAAGCGCGCAATGGAGGTGTGAGAAATACTCGCAGCATTGGTCAAAGTGGTGAGGATGCTGCTGCACGTTACTTACAATCCAAGGGATACACAATCGTCACTCGTAACTTCCGTTCAAACTTCGGGGAAATTGACATTATTGCAGAACATGGTAGCTATCTTGTGTTTATCGAGGTTAAATATAGGAGTAGTCTGAATTATGGCTCCCCGTATGAAGCGGTCAATACTCATAAGCTTCATAAATTGAAACGCATGGTAGATTACTATTATTCTATGCATAAAACTAAACTCTCTCCAAAAATAGAAGTGATAAGTATTGCGAAAGAAGACAATTCAATCCGCCACATAACAGGCATTTTATTTTAGATTTGTCCGTAATAATTTGTCTATAAAGATAGAAAGATTTCATATATTTTAGATAAGTCTGTGTGGTAGAATTGATGTATTGCCGTCATCGTCTAGAGGCCTAGGACGCCGCCCTTTCAAGGCGGAGACCGCGGGTTCGACTCCCGCTGGCGGCACTCATGATTAGCATCCGACCATGTTTACCGACTGAGTGGAAAATGCTTCAGATATTAAATAATGAAGTGTTTCAAGATAACCTTACATACGACCCAGACTTAGTAGCTGACTATGCGCTTTCAGAGAAAGGAATAAACTATTTTAAGCTCGTGTTAAAAGACAAAAATTCTTGTTGTTTTATTGCCGAAGAGGATGGAAAACCAGTGGGGTATATTGTGGGGAACCCCAAAAAATACAGTTACAGAAAAAGTAGGTATTTTGAGTTAGATAATATGGGTGTATCTCCAAAATATCGTTCACACGGTATTGGATCTAAACTCATTAAATAAATAACCGAGTGGGCGCTCGAAATGGGGTACGAAAGATTAATAGTGAATGCGTATTTTAAAAATACTCATGCATTGCATTTTATAGAAAACATGGATTCAGTGAAATTTATGTTAGTTTTGAAAAATGATTCGTATATAGAAATTGGGTCAATTTATTTCTTTATTTTCTTCTTTACGCTTTCCAAGATTTCCCCGGCAGTTTTTTGTCCTCCAAGCCCAAACGCGATACCCAACGCTAACGTAAGTGTGAAGACAATACCGGTAAACAGTATACGGATTAGGTCTTGAGCAACGCCAAGCTGGTTGAGAGATGCGAGCGTAGCAAACATAACTACTGCATATTTTCCAGAAAGTGCAAATGTTTGTGCAATTTTTTTCTCGAAAGTCGACACACTCTGGAGCAAAAATTTGTAGGTTACACTACTGAGTAAATATCCAATGAGCGAAATCACCATAGCGATGAGTACGTTCGGAAGGTAAAATAACAAATTGTTTACAATAGTTACAATTCTGGAGAATCCCCACACTTCAAGTGCAGGTATAAGGAAAGCCAGAAGTACTGCCCATCGAATGATTTCACCAATAAGTTTTCTCCATATACTTAAGGATTGTGTATTTTTTATACCAGCAAGCGAGTAAATCCTCGTAATCTCAAACAACTTAAGAAGAGCTATAGTGAGCTTGTTTGCTATTGGAGCAATGATAAGTCCAACAAGTAGAATACCCACTCCGCTTAGAAGTGCAGGAATATAGGCTATGATATTGCTATATATGCTTTTAAAAACGTCAAAAGCTACAT
>Ga0210057_1002854_pt1 | contig 24324 bp, 24 predicted proteins | sample CryGeyCG2114_010_2_FD_183968 | JGI IMG/M metagenome (GOLD analysis project Ga0210057, IMG submission 183968) | Groundwater microbial communities from aquifer - Crystal Geyser CG10_big_fil_rev_8/21/14_0.10 (SPAdes) (version 2) | ecosystem: Environmental > Aquatic > Deep subsurface > Groundwater ...
AACCTGTATTTATTTGCATTAATCCATATGAACTTCCTGAATCTGCAAGAGGGTTACACCTTATTCCTTTATATAAAGATTCTTGATACATTATCGCTAAAACTAAATAAGGATCAACTTCTTTTTCTTTTGAAATTTGTTTTATATCTTCATAATAAGTGGAACATCCTTTAAGAGCTATTGAAGGGGTGGTTTTTTGACCATATAAAAATATTCTCGTCATCCCATCAATCTCAGACAGCCCTTTTAAAGATAATAATAAATTCTTTTGCGAATCGGTTAAAAAATATTCTTTATTAAAAAAAATCCAGGTTTTTCCATTTTTAGATCTTATATCTTCCACATAATATAAAGCACTCTCATCATAACTATACATCCATTTGTTATCTTTATAGTAAAAATAAATTTCATCTACTTCTGGCAAATTCGAAATTTTGATATTTTTTTCAGGATCTATTGTCGTCTCATTGTATTTCAAATAAGACCACCTTCCACTGGGACCCAGCTCACCTATACTCGCCTCAATAATTCTTTTCACACCAGATAAATAATCTTTGTTTTTTAAAGAATCTAATAGATTTTTCACTTCTAAATATTCTTTGTTTGTTTCATAATTTGAATCATCTATCTTAATCCATTGAGAGGTTTCAGAGTTTTGAAGGATTTCTCCCTCAGAACTGGTGGAAGAAGTTTCTGTATTTTTAACCATCCATCCATATGAGTCGGCATATGCAAAATCATATTTGTAGATGCTACTCACATGAGTATTAATTGAAAAATGCTTCATCGAGTTCAGCTGTTTCATTTCTTCTTCAGTTAAGAGTTTAGAATTTACAATAGGGATATTTTTTTCTGAAGATACAAATCCTTTTCCTTCAAAAAGAACAACAGCCCCATAGTATAAATTTTTATCTGTCAAATTTATGAAAATTTCTCCATAATTAAATCCGTTAACAGTCATGATTCCAAATCTACCATCTTCAGGGTTTATTATTTCAAATCCATTATCTCCCCCATAGTCAATCATCCAAGTATTATAAGCAATTGAAAACCCTAAAAATAAAGATAAATCTTTATTAGGTTTAAAATAAAAGTTTTTTCCCACATTGAATCTTCCTGCAGAAAGCGATCTTTGATCTGAATTGTCTTTGACCCTATTCAATAAAATAGATAACCCCCCAACAAAATCTTTTCCATTTACAACAGAACCAGATGCCTCTGAAAATTCACCGCATTTATCTTCGGATTTTTGTGCACGATACCAAATTTTTTTCTCAAATTTATAACAATAGTCATAGTTTACTCCATCTGGATTATTTTCAATATAATGATATATGTTTGAAATATAACTATCAGATTGCCAAGGATAAGGAGAAATAGTTCCATCCTTATTTTCCTCTTGTTTACTCTTTTCATCATCAGGTTTTATCAAATTATACAATCCTCTTGCAAGTTCTCCATAAGCCCTTCCTTCAAGAAGCAATAAATAACCTTTTTTATTATTTTCAAATACTTTATTGTAGATAGATTCAATTAACCCTATCCTAATAATAGGGGATTTTTCATTTGTTATATTATGTAATATTGTATCAAAATCATTTTCATTGAGCATGCCTTTCTGATTTTTTAGGTTTTCAATAAGTGTTGCAGTTAAGCTTTCCAGAGTGTTATCATAAGTCACCCATTCGGTGTTCATGGATTTTGCGATGCTGTCTTTATCTATCCAACATTTTACATTCTGATCCCCACAATATCCTACTTCAACCCATCTTTGATTAGAAGTCTGAACGCTACCATCACTTTTTGAACCCGGATTACCAGTTGCACAAATTCTGATTATTCCATCGTTGTACACCGAGGGGTCAATCAAATCAGAAACGCCTTCTTGCACATTGAGTCCCAACAAATTGTATAAGTTTGGACCTCCTGAAATACATTCTTCCTGAGTTTTAATGTCTGTTGTGTTTGCTTCTGATTGCAAATATTTTTCTTTCAAATAATCGAGGGCAAAATCTGTTGTAACACTTCCAAATCCACACTCTTCTTGATTGTTTACTCTAACACAAAGTTCTTTATATCCTTCGGGGGCGGTGAAGTCTGGAGTCTTAGTTTCGTATCCCCCAACTGGAATATATCCAGAGGCAACAGCTCTAATTGGGGAAATATCTCTATAAAATGAAGAACCATCGGTTTTCAAATAAACTTGATAAGATGCTCCAATATCATTACCTGCGAAAATATGGAAAAATACTTTGTACTGTGCCTGAGGAGGATTTGTTACACTTGAAAATGGAATTGCTTCAAAGTTTGCAGTAAATTGTGGTGGACTGCTTGATTCTGCCAAAATATTTAATGTTCCAGCATATTGAGGGAAAGCGATAGAAACAAAATTTTTACATACGGCAGTTCCTACTTCTTCCTGACTTCTTGCTTTAAAAGCATCGTATGAACTTATTGCATAATTTTGAGTAAAGAAATCCATTGAAGATTGTGCATTTTCCAGTGCTCCTTGTATTCCCCCAAGATATTCTCCTCCGCCTCTTGCTCCTCCGCCAAAAATCCAATTATCAAGGGTGGGAATAGTAAGTTTAACGAGAGGAAGGGCAGTTCTCCATATAAGTTCACAACCATATATACTATAAATTTCATCACAAATTCCGATTGTTTGCCCTTTTTCAAGGCTTGTTTCAAGACAGCTTTGATAGGATTTTGTAACTGAAATTAGATTATCAAGCCCTGCTTTAACTCCAGTTAAACACACGGGGATGTAAATTCCTTCATTCCAGTTAGGAAGACAAAGAACAACACTCCCAATTAATCCAGATTGAACAACATCTCTCACAGGATAATCTCCTCCAAAATCACATCTCGATGAAGGGCAAATTACCGGGTCACAAACATTGAATAAAATTTGACAATCAGTCGAACTCATTACGTCAGTACACTGTGTCGTAGGCAAGTCAAGAGCAGGACTTCCAACAAGTACTAGTTTTCCATCACCATTAACATCGACCTCTGACACCCCATTCCTATAAGCCCTTGAAACTTTCAAAATTGCATTATTAGCTTTTCTAACTAAATTTGTTGCTTCAGATTCCTCAAGTCCGGGAAATTGATTGTAAGGTTGACCTATTCCAAGATTTATAAGTTGACAAATTTCATCTTGTCCAAAAGGATTATATTCCATTATTCCATTTACTCCAGCATTGCATATCCAAAAACTGTTTATCCTCGCTGAATCATCATAACTTCTTGTTTGTGTTATTGAAAGAGTTTGAGGAATATAAGCATACCATCCTTTATTCACATCAAAAGGAACAACTGCTGGAAGACCTTTGTATGGTTCCGTTTCATAATATTTTACTTTTGGATCTTTAATTGGAGTGTTATAAGAAGTTGAATCATATCTCTTGAAATATATTTGTGAAATTTCTTTAGGAAGATTTTCTTGTGGAACTCTTAAAGAACCACTTTCATCATAAATGATAAATCCAGAGCTATCTTTCAAAATATTAAGTTGTCCTTGCACTTTCTCTTCCAGAACTGCATAATAAACATCCCCTTGTGTCGTTATTATTTTCTGAACAGGAGTTGTGGGATTAAGTTGCGCGGCAAAATTCTTTGAACTAAAATCGCCTGCAGTTTTTCTTGAGTAAGGCGAATCCTTAACATTCTTTCCCACACTTAGAACAGTTATTTCATTAATATTAAGATTGTCGCCAGTTGCAGCATCGTTAATTTTTGTAAACTTTTCGGAATTAACCTGCAGACTATAAAGTGCAGTATACAATCTTTTTTGATAAATTACATCCTCGGGATACTGATTTACAAGTTTAGAATATAATTCTATTTCTTTAGCATCTTCGAGGCTATAAACTCCATCTTTAAATCTATTAACATTCAAAGTATTTTTTGATTTTGTTAAGTCAATTATTTCTCCATCGTCAGGATTAATAACTTCCAAAGGAAGAGATCCGGAAATTTGTGGAAGGTAATTTTCCATAAGTTTTGTTTGGTTTATAACATCTTGACCTAAAAATCCTCCTTCTTTTGTAACGTCAGGTAAATTTTCTAATTGTTCAAAGTTTTCATTTTGCAAAGCCATAATTTCACCTATTTGTTCAATTTGATTTTCAATAGTTTCAGATTTGTCCAAAAGGCATTGCTCCTTTGAAGAATATAATCCTTGTCTTACCCAATCAGAGCATTGTGCATACCACCCTTTTTCACCATTCATAACACTCGTTCTTGCTAAACTTTCAATTCCAGAATTGAAAATTAAATTTTTAAGAGTGAGAGTCGCTCCGGTCCCAAGGCATACGGTTCTCATAGTATCAACAAATTTTCCGAGAGAATTTGAAATACTCTCAAGTTTTTCAGTTAATTTTTTGGTTGTTTCTATCTGGCTTTTTATTTGATCTGGAGAAAGTTTAATTATTCTTTTTTCAATTCCTATATTAAAATTAAAATCAACTTCACTTGATTCTTTTATTGCAGTGTGAACTGAAACTTTAGCCACTTTCTTTAAGTTTATTTTGGTTACAGTAAAAACGTATTTGGTTCCTTCAGCATTGTGAGGTGAATTTAATTCTAATCTTTCATTTTCGGATGTAAGGAATACTCCAGTAGAAGAAGGTATACTCCTATTTTCAAGACGCAATTGTAATCTTGCACTTTCTTCGTCGTTAATTTCAACAAGTTTTATGAATTCAGTATAATTCAGATTTTTTCCTTGAGGAAGTAAAGAGTCAAGATAAAGTATGTCACCTTTTTGCATCTTCATTGGTTGATTTGTTAAAATTTGATTTCCTTTTTTTATGGTAATTTCAATTCCATATTCTTCAACACTCGGAACTTGAATATGCTGGAATGAAATTTGTTTATAGTCCCCCCCAATTAAAATTGTTTTAGATGAAACTCCATCATTAAAATATTCTGGAATACCTTCACAAGGAGCGACTTCAATTTTAGAATCCGAATAAAATGATTTGAACAGATCACAATATTTTTTCAAATCTTCTCTTTGCTGAAGATCAGAAGAAAGGTCAATTGCTTCCTTTAAGGCATATTCTCCAAGTAATAATTTTGAACCTTCGGGATAAACTTCACTTGCAAAATTATCTTTTATTTTTTGATAATCATTTATTGCACTTCCATAATATCCATCTAAAGTTTGGTTTCCAAATTTCATATTTGCTCCGACTCCAAAACTTATGATTTCAACTTTTGAACCAAAAACATCTTCTTTAGGAATTTTATATTCAACCCAGTCATAATTATTCCCATCAAAAAGCCAATCAAAACCCGAAGCAAAAACACCAAATATTGATTTTGCAATGTCAGAAATGCTTCTATCTTCTCTTAAATGATTTTCTGCAACCCTTGCAACAGATTTAAGTGTTCCATCATCAAGTCTGGCTAATTTAGGTCCTGGAACAGTCACAAGATAAATTATTGCATTTTCTAGATTATTTTTATTGGGCTTTGTTCCAACATAACCAAGATAAACATTTTTGTCTCCATCTTCGTTTATATACAACCATTCTCCAGCTTTGTATTCTTTTGTTATTCCGTTAATACTCAAGTTTATTGTGGGTTCAACTCTAAGAATAAATGATTCTCTTCTTTCATCTCCAACGCAGGATATTTTAACTATTTGCCTTAATCCTTCTTTATCAGGGTCGTCGGTAACAGTACATTTTCCATCCAAAAAAGTTTCTCCCCTCTTCACTTCAAAAACTTCTGAATTAATCTTTAGGGAAGCTCGAGTGTCAGCACCTTCAATACCATCGAGTCTTAAGTAAGAAGAGGCAAAGCATCCAAAACCGGGAAGGAAAAATGGTGAAGACTTTTCTCCCCGATCTAAACTTCTAGATAAGATTTTTTGTTTTTCAACACTTCCAATATTTCCAAAAGATCTGTCATAAACTCCGGAATATATGGAGATTGTTGCATAATCATCGCCAATTTCATCTGCCCTCAAATATCCCATATTATTGAAAAAAGAATATTGACCTTGACGTTCGTCAAATTCAGCGTCGCTCATTAGAGGAAGGTACATTGTTCTTCCCACAGAACCAAAAGCATCAATTGCACTGTATCTAATTCTTGCTTTAAGAGTTCCCGAAACAAATTCAGGCATTGAAGATTCGTTAACATTTCTTTTTAGATAAATTACCGCATAACCAATATCATTCCACCCCGTGTTAGTTAGTTGCCTGTCCAATCCAAGAGCAGAATACGTCGGTAAGAATGCAATTGTAGAAACATCTTTTGGATATTCTGCGGCACCGAAAGTGACATCATCTATTGCAATAATTCTAACTGCAGGATTTATTTTAAGTGCTTGAAGTTTACAAAAAACAGGAGTATTTTGCTCTTCTAAAAGATCGCTTCTAACTACTGGCGGACTGCATCCTCCAGGAGCAATTTGTATAATAAAATCCTGCCCTGATTCACACATTCCACTATCTATTTCAAGTTCTTGGGTGTAAGTTCCCATAAAAGAACCCGTCCTAGGGTCGATAAACTTTTCTGAAACAGCATATGAAGCAGAAGCAAAGTTGGAAAAAATAATCAAAATTGCAAAGATTAAAAATAAATTTCTTCTCATACGAATCGGACTCCTAACTCCTTAGCTTCGGCTAAAGAATATATTATCTGCAATTCTTGAATTGAACTAGGATTGTTGTACCTTTCAACACTTATTTCAAGAACTTTGTTACTTGACAAATCAGATTCAGAAAAGTAAATTTCTTTTTGTCCGCCAGCAACCAAAACATCCGAAATATCTTGTTCTGGAATGTTTATTGTGTTACATTCTTTACGGGTTATTCCAAAGATGCCCCCTATTCCCGCAGGAACATTATGACATTGTTCCATTGTCGATGCCTCAAACTTAAGACTCGAATTATCATGAACATAAACTCGGATATTATAATTTCCTTCACTCAAGTTTACTTTTTTATTTTCAGGATAAATCAGAGTGTAAGATTCTTGTGAATCTTTTGAACTGAATATAATTATCGATTTCTCTTTCGAATTACTGTTACTTAAGTCAACAGAAATTGTTTTTTCATATATCTTATCCATTATCATGGTTATACTACCTTCATTCACCGTCGAAAATATTTCTGAACTTTCTTTATATCCATCACTTTTTACAATTATTATTCCATTCACACATTGAGGAAAATTTCCAATAAGTTTCCCATTCTTTGTTCCTCCAATTTCACATGTTGAGTCAAAACATTGATAGGAGATCTTTCCTTCAATTGGATTTAAATGAGAATCCTTAATTTCAATAGTTAAATTTGACTTAGCTGATTTTTCACACAAATCAACCCTTTCTTCAAAAATTGTCTCACTTACCCCCCTTAACGCAACGTTGTTCTCAATTATTATTGGAAGAGGGAATTGGAAAGTTTCACCATTTTGTGTTAACTGGATTAATAAGGGGTATTTCATATCATACACAAAATGATATGGAACGTAACAAAAACCTAATATTCCGAGGCCAGGCTCATTTCCAATTGGTTTTGCGATAAGGATTGGGGAGTCTGCAGGTTCAACTTCGTAAGTTGAAGGCCAGTGTTCAAAATTGATTATTCTAATTTCAGACTTAATTGGAAGATTCAAATTGAAATAATCATCTTTATCTCCGAAGTTTTTCATAGCAAGAAAATTATCCCTTGTGGCATTTTTTACTTCACTAAAAATTTGGTTGGCATTCCAGATTTTAGGAGAACATGAAAGTTCAAATCCATCAACAGGAGCATAAAGTCTCAAAAAATCAATTGAATAATTTTCTAAAAACATATCCTTTTTTTCTAAATTGTAAAATTGAACAGCGTCTTTGTAAAGTGTTCCAAGTTTAGAATCAACTTCAACTTGGTGGTCTGTCAAAAGAAGAGATTCGTTTCCTTTCTGAATATTAAGGTTCATATCCACAAAGACCCGAACATAGTTATCATTAACCGAAACTTCTACTTTGGGAATTCCTTTATTTATTTCATAATCTTCCTCTAAGAAAGAATTAAAATTACAAGATTCAATTTGATTTTTGATATACTCTGAAAGTTGGTTTTGCATATTTTCTTTTGAAGGGATTTGATTAATAGGAACATTATTTCCACTGATTGTATGCCAGTATGGAATTCTTGCTCCGAAAAAGTTCAATTCAGATGAAAAAGGCATATAGTTTGAACCGGAGACAAATGGAGGAGGTTCAATGTATCCTCCTTGTGTTTGAAGAATTTTAATTCCAGTTTTTGTTTTACTGTCAATACAATTAAGAAAGTGAGTTTCTACTGGTTGAAGATTTGGGGATATTTTTTCTGTGAAAAGAGTATCTTTAAAAATAAAATAGGATGCGCCCAAAACAATTATGATTAACGCAACTATAACAAAAAGTGTTATTTGTCCCTTCTTTTCCACCCCTTTCCAAATCATAAATAATGGATGAAAAAGACGTATATAAATATTTGTTTAGACGAAGACTATTTTTAGTAAAATTTTACTCTTCTAGAAAAAAATATGAGATAGAAAAAATTCAAGATGAGCAAAATTCCCGAGACTAGCATCACAACATCTTCAATTGATTGTGCAAAATCAAGAACCCCTAGAAATGGAATTTTTGTGTTAATAATATATACCCCAAAAATTATATCAAGGAATATCAAAACTTTTTTTTTCACATCTCTTTTATGAAAAGATCTCATAACAAAAATAGTAAACTCAGGTATTTAATCTTTTTCTCTCACACTTTTTATTTGCTCTTCCCCCTTCTTTTTGCCCCCAATTCTCTTCCAATATTTGGTAATCTACGGAATTAGGATCGGTTTTTGAGAGATAACACAAATTTGCAAATAATTCTTGGGGAATAGTTCTCCATTCGGAATAATAATTTTTTAGGGTAGAGTAAGAAATTTCGAATCCAAACTGATTTAATGCCCTAAGGGAAGGGCAATTCAATTTTTTTAAAACGGCTGTTAAAAACTTTCTTTGTTCCCCTTTTTTGAATTTTGCTCTTGCCATTTTAAGAATACAATTTAAATAGTGATAAGTATTAAAAATGTAATGTCAAAGTATACTGGATTAAAAATTCTCATTTTTTTAATTGCAATATTCATTGCCGTTTGGAATTATTTTTTAAGAACTTTGTTTTCACTTCCATATTTATCGACGTTAAATTCAGTAACAGTTTATATTATAGCTTCGGGAGTTTTAATTTTTGGAGTGATTTTTTATCGTGCTACAAGATATTCTTACTAATAACTGCGGGACCATATTCACAAAAACTTTATAAACCAATTTTCAAACATAATCTTATGAAGATTCCAAAAACAACAAAAAGGTTTTGCCCTTATTGTATAAAACAAACTGAGCAAAAAATAAAAGTAGTTTCAACTGGTGGAAAAAGAGGAACTCTAAAGCGAGGAGGAATTGCCAGAGCAATGCTTCGTGGACTCGGAGTTGGAATAGGAAATAAAGGAAAATGGGGCTCAAAACCAGCTGTCTCAAAATTCAAAAGAAAATCAAAAACTACAAAAAAGACAAACATAATGTATACTTGTCAAGTTTGTAAAAAGTCTAAATATCAAAAGAAAGGAAAAAGAGCAGGGAGGGTAATACAAGAATAGAATGGCACAAGCAAAAAAGAAAAAGAAATTTTTCAATGTGGAAATACCGTTAATAAGAAAAGAAACTCAGCTTCAGGCTTTTGAAGTGAAAGAACTAGATAATAGATACATAAAGTATGACATGACAAGAATCTTGAAAGGAAAATCCGCGATATTGACGATTAAAATAAAAGTTAATGGTGATGAAGTTCTCGCTTTACCTACTGAATTAAGGCTTTTACCATCTTACTTAAGAAGAATGGTAAGAAGAGGGACAAATTATGTGGAGGATTCTTTTTCGACTGACTCAAAAGATTTTCAAATAAGAATTAAACCTTTCTTGATTACAAGGAGAAAAGTTTCACGTGAAGTTAGGAAAGCACTCAGAAATAAAACAAAGGAAGAATTAGAGTCTTGGGCAAAAGAATTATCGGTTGAAAAAGTATTCGATGAAGTGTTAAAGGGAAAAATTCAAAAGGAGCTTTCAGTGAAGCTTAAAAAAATATATCCTTTGTCTCTTTGCGAAATAAGAGTTTTGAAAGTTGAAAAAGAAAGGAAAGGATAATTTTTCTTTAATTATAGTAGAAATAAAAAATTTCCAAAACTATTTTTTTGTTCATGAAGTTTAAAAAAATCAAACTCCCCTTTAAGAAATAATTATATACTATTTTTTCTTAAAAATTTAATGATAAATCGAAAGGGGGATTGGATTCAAGTTTTTTCTGGAAAAAAATTTTGGCCGTTCGATCCGAAAAACGAAGAAATCGACATAAACGACATCGCACACGCACTTGCCCTCCAATGTCGATTTAATGGACATTGCGAGGAATTTTACTCAATCGCTCAACATTCGGTTCTTGTTTCAAAAATTGTGCCAAAAGACCAAGCCCTTTCGGCACTTCTTCATGACGCCGCAGAAGCATACATTGGAGATATGGTAAGACCTCTAAAAAAGTTTATGGAAGAATTTAAATCTGTTGAGAAAAAAGTAGAAAAAGAAATTTTCAAAAAATTTGAAGTTGCAGGTCTTAACGAAGAAATAAAAAAAGCAGATAATATTGCACTCGCAACAGAAATGAGAGATCTTATGAAAAGGTCTCCAGAAAATTGGGATATTTCGTCGTTTGGAACTCTACCGGAAAAAATAATTCCTTTAAATCCTAAAGAAGCAAAAGAAGAATTTCTAAAAAGATTTTATGAATTGATAAAAACAAGAAATCTTTTAAACCATTAATTCTAAAGCTTATTTATGCCTGCATAGCTCAGTGGTAGAGCAACTCACTTGTAATGAGTAGGTCGGGAGTTCAAATCTCTCTGCAGGCTTTTTTGATTTTGAATTTGTTTGTATGTAAAAAAACTTACTATTTGTGTATTAAGCGTTTTTACCTAAAAGTTTAAAATAAGTTTGTCCATTATAAGAAAATGTGGCAGGATATAGTTTTAATGATTGTAGCAATTTTTCTTTCATACGCCCTCGTTCCACAGATTGTGAAAGGGTTTAAATTAAAAAGAAAATTAATTTCTCTTGAAACTTCTGGAATTACAGTCTTTGCACTTTACGTGGCGTCATATGTTTACTTAAGTTTATCACTATACTTTACAACTGCAATCACCTTTCTTACAGGAACCCTCTGGCTAATACTTTTCATCCAAGGAATTACCTATAAAAAATAAAATCTAAATTATTTTAATTTTACTGCTGTCCCATATGCAAGCATTTCGGCAGCTCCTTGCATGATCATTGACGTCATAAATCGCATTCCGACTATTCCATCAGCGCCAACTTTTATTGCTTCGTTAAGCATTCGGTTATAAGCTTCATCCCTTGATTGTGAAATCATATCCGTGTAAGTTTTTATTTCTCCACCTACAAGATTTTTGAAAGCTGCACCAATATCTCTTCCAACATTTCGTGCTCTCACAGTATTTCCTCTTACAATACCCAAATTTTCAACAATCTTTTTTCCAGGAATTCCTTCTGTTGTGGAAACAATTATTTTTTTCATTTTTTACCTCCATTGTAATTTACTTTTTCGATTTCATCTTCACTTTGATTTAAAATAACATAAATGCCGATGGCTAAAGTTGGAATTCCATAAATCAAAATAATATATTTCCAAACCAAAGAAACAATTATCAAAACAAGCCCAATAAGGGTTAAGGTTATACCAGAATAAATTCTTTTCATATTAAGATTAAATCCTCCAGATTAATAAATTTTGCCCACAGAAATATTTTTCTTTAATGTAGAAACCCAATTGTCCACAGTTTCAGAAACAACTTGTCTAACTTTTTCCTTGTCTTTTATCCTATAAAGGAAAACATATCCTCCAATTGATTGATTTATTTGTGAACGTGTAACAAGGCTTTTTTCGTGAAGTTTTTTTATAGATCTTTGAATAGTCGATTTGTCTAGTTTGAGTTGAGTTGAAAGCTTATCAGTTGTGAATCTATCGTCGTTTTCTGAAAGAAATCTCAGTAATTTAAACTCAGACTTGCTAAGTCCAAGGACGCATTTTATTATCTCATCCATGTCAAATTTTTTGCATGCAAAGTCTATCATTATGAATTAAATTTTTTCTAATATTTGGTCAATTTTTGATTTTAGTTGTTCTTCGCCCATATATCCTACAACTCTGCCAACTTCTTTTTGGTCTTTTATTATGACGAGTGCAGGAATTCCTTGTATCTTAAACTGCATTGCAATTAGCTCTTCATTTTCAGTATTGAGCCTCTTGAAACCCAGTTTTCCACGGTAGTCATTGCTAAGCTTTTCAAAGACAGGTTTTAGCATTTTGCAGGGTCCGCACCAGTCTGCATAAAAGTCAATTATAACTGGTTCTTTGGATCCTAGAACTTCTTCTTCAAAATTTCCCATTGTTAAATCTTTTACTGTCATTTTGTTTTTTTGTTTAGTTTAATTACTGCAATGAAAACGCAGTTCTTTTTAAACCCTGTCAAAAACTGCAAAGTATAGCAAATTTTTTGCAGTTCAAATTGAAGAGATTGGATTTTTATAAACAAATGTAGTCATATAATACACTTCAATTAATTTTCCATGCTCTCAGCAAGCTTGTCTGAAAGAAAAATTTGAGCAATATTTTTTGGGAGGTTTGAGAATTGGCCCGCACTATAAGGTCCAAATTTTTCCCCCTCAGGAGAATTGAATTCATTTACATCTTCAAGGAAGACCACAAGAACATTTTGAGTAATTTCTTCTTTTTCTCCACTCAGAAGATTTCCAAGTTTTTTATCAGAAACTTCAATGGATTTCATAAATTCCTCAAACAATTCTTTTTCTATCAAAAGCATATTATTGAAATCTTGTTTTGAGATACCCGTTTCACTTGCAATAAGGACGAGGTTAAGAATTTTCTTTCTTCTTCTTCTTAAAAGCTCATGAAATAAAGTAAACGCATTTTCAAGTTGCTTTTTTGTTTTGATTAAAATATCTGAAAAAGTATTTTCCTCTTTAGAAGCGGCAGATTTTTTCTCTTCAAGATATTTTGAAATTTCTCTGACAAAATTTTTTGGAACTGGTTGTAATTTTTCTGAATACCTTTCTTTTTTTGCAGCTTCATAAATATCTTTATAGGTAATCATGAGTCTCAAAAGAAACTTTTCTTTTAATATGTTATTGTACTACTCGAAAATTATTTCAAATTTTGTATACAAAAACTTTATCATAAGGAATAACCCATTTTATTGTTTTATCTCTAGAGGCATCTTCCATAATTTTTCTAAATAACCTTATAGAATTTCCGTGTGCGGAGATTGCAACATTTACCTTGTTCTTTCTAACATATTTTTTTAGCCAATTGACGAACAGTTTAACTCTTTTTTCAACATCAAGGAACGATTCACCTCCTGGAATTTTCACATCGTATCCTCGATGAATTGCTTCATATTCTTTTTCTCCAAAAAACTTTTCAACCTTTTTTCTTAATTTTGGATTTAAGTTTTCAATTGCATCTCCTTCGCGCCGTAAATCATAAGAGTGTTTTCCAATTTCTTTTATAAAAGATTTATGGGTTTGCCCTTCCAAAATTCCATAACTTCTTTCAATCATCCGATCATCAATTATTATTTTTTTGCATTCGGGATGACGTTTAATAATGTAATTAAGAGTTTCTTTTGATCTAGAAAGAGAAGTCGCAATTGCAACCTGAAATTTTTCGTTTTTGAGTTTTTTTGATACTTTTCTTGTATCAAGTTTTCCTCTAAAAACTAAATGTGCATCTTGCCATCCCGTAAATTTCTCTTTAACATTGTAATTAGTACGACCGTGGCGAAATAAAAAAATTTTAAACTTCCTTTTCATAAATAAAATAAGTTTTTTTATTTTATAATCCTTCCTAAATGTAATATAAAAAATTTTAAAATCTGACCCCCGCATACCAATCAAATTTTACGTCTTTGTTAAAGCTCTTTTCCCTCGTACTTTTGGCGGAAATCCAAAATAAAACGTTTTTAGTCGGAGAGTAACAGACGAAATTCTCTTTGCAATCTGATTAGAATCTCAAGAAAATTGTAATCTCGAAATGAAGGATTTCCATAAATGCCATTAATAAAAAAACTATTTAAACATTTACGCATTTACTTTTTCATGTTTAGTAAATTAAAAAACAAATTAAATTCTTGGATAAGGAAAGTTTCAGAAGTTAAAGAAGAAAAACCTAAAGAGGGTGAAGAAAAAAAAGAAAAGACTTTTAAAAAAGAAAAAAAGAAGGAGAAGAAAAGTGTCGAAGAACATTTAAAGGAGAAACTTGAAAAAGAGGAGCATATAGAATCTGAAAAAGCTTTTAATAAAGGAATACAAAAGTTTGAGCCAGATGCTGAAAAAACATTAGAAAAAATTGAAGAATTTTCAAAAGAATTAAAAGAAAAAAAATCTTTTTTTAAAAAGGTTTTCTCCGGTAAAAAAATGATTTCCTCTGAAGATTTTGCAGAGTACTCTGAAGACCTCGAAATGATTCTTTTGGAAAACAATGTTGCACTTGAAGTCGCCGAAAAAATAATTTATGATTTGAAGGAAAAAATTGTTGGAAAAGACTTGGATAAAAAAGAAATTGAAACTCTGATTAAAAAAAGCCTTAAGGAAATTCTTGAGGAAGTTTTGGTTAAACCTTTTGACCTTGTGAAAGAAATTGAAGAAAAAGTTTCACCTTATGTTATCCTATTTTGTGGAATTAATGGGGCAGGAAAAACAACAACAATCGCAAAGTTTGCATCACTTCTGAAAAATAAAAAGATAAATTCAGTTTTTGCGGCGGGAGATACATTTAGGGCCGCTTCAATTGAGCAATTAAAAAAGCACGGGGAAAATCTGAGTATAAATGTAATTCATCATGATTATGGAAGTGACCCTGCTGCAGTGGGGTATGATGCAATTCAGTATGCAAAGAAGAATAAAATCAAAGTAGTTTTAATTGACACCGCGGGAAGAATGCACACGGCAAAGAATCTCCTTCGTGAGATGGAAAAAATAAAAAGAGTCTGCAAACCAGACAGAGTAATTTTTTTGGGCGAATCAATAACGGGAAACGATTCCGTGGATCAGGTAAAGGCATTTGACGAAATGATAGGACTAGATGGGATCATTTTAAGCAAAGCAGATATTGATGAAAAGGGCGGAACAGCTTTGTCTGTAGGCTACATCACAAAAAAACCAATACTTTATCTTGGAACAGGTCAGGAGTATAAAGACTTAGAAATTTTTAACAAAGAAAAATTTATTGAAAATTTGGGTTTGGATTAATTTAGTTTATGTCATCAAAGAAAAGTTCATAATAGGAAACCATGGAAGCTGAGACCAAAACAATCCGAAATAAAAATTTTTCAAAACCTAAAAATTTAATAATGATCAAAGATGGTAATAAAAATGGAAAAAATCAAGACCGGAATTTATAAAACATATGTCCTTAGGTCAACAAGAGAGTTGTTTATCTCAAGAAATAAATTGGAAAAAAAGCTTGAAGAGCTCGAAAAAACAATTCAATCATTAGAATTAAAAAAAGGGGAAAAGGTTCCTCATTACACCATTTTAAATCTTGATAGAATCAAAAGACTTAGCCAAACAGGAAAAATGCTTTTAGAGGGGTTTTCTGCAGATGAAATCACAAAATATTTTTGCCTTAAAAATTCAACTGTTGAATCATATATTTTGTATTTTAAATAAATCCAAAAACTTAATAACCATCTCCTTACTCTTTAAAATATGCTTGAAAAACTAGGAAATGCAATAAAAAAGGTAACGGACAAAATCTCAAATTCCATCTTTTTGGACAAAAACTTAGTTGATACAATCGTTCGGGAACTTCAGCGTGCGTTGATAGAAGCCGATGTAAATATTCACTTAGTTAAAGAGTTGTCAGAAAAGCTAAGAAAAGTTGCTTTTGATGAAAAAATTAAGGGAATTGAGAAAAAAGAACATCTTATAAAAACACTTCATGACGAATTGGTTAAAATTCTTGGAGAAAAAAAGGAATTAAAACTTAAAGAGAAAGGACAGACAAAAATAATGCTTGTTGGACTTTACGCTTCTGGTAAAACGACCACGGTTGCAAAGCTCGGAAATTATTTTCAAAAAAGAGGAAAGAAAGCAGCACTTGTTGGTCTTGACGTTTGGAGGCCTGCGGCAAAAGAACAACTTATGCAATTAGGAAAACAGCACAATATTCATGTATTTACGGACCTTGAAGAAAAAGACCCCATCAAGATTTGGGAAAGAAATAAAAAGAAACTTGAAAAATATGACTTAGTTATAATCGACACAGCGGGAAGGCACGATTTGGATAAAGAACTAATTGATGAAATCAAAAACATAAATAAAAAAATAAAACCAGACGAAACAATCTTAGTTATGCCAGGAGACATTGGTCAAGCAGCAAAAAATCAGGCTGAAAAATTTTCAAGTTCTTTGAATATTACCGGAGTAATAATCTCAAGAATGGATTCAACCGCAAAAGGAGGAGGAGCGCTAACCGCCTGTGCGGAAACAAAGTCAGGAGTTTACTTTATTACAACTGGTGAAAAAATTAATGACATTGAAATATTTAATCCAGAATCATTCTTATCACGTCTTCTTGGAATGGGCGATCTTCAGGCACTTATAGAAAAGGTTAGGTCTGTAACTGATGAAAATTTACAAACAAAATTTGAAGAAAATATTAAAGAAGGAAAATTAACTTTGGACGACGTTGTCGGCCAGGTAAAAGGAATGAATTCAATGGGAGGTTTTGACAAATTAAAGTCAATGGTTCCTGGATTTGGAAGTGCAAAAATTCCCGAGGGAGCGCTTGAAAACCAGCAAAAGAAAATCGAGAAATGGGAGCACATTTTGAAATCAATGAACAAGGAAGAAAAAGAAAACCCCGAACTAATAAAAAAAGAAACTTCAAGGATTGGACGAATTGCAAGAGGCGCAGGAGTTAACACTTCAGAAGTTCGTGCGTTGTTAAAACAATATAATTTGCTTCAAACTGTCGTTAAAGATTCGTCCGAATTCGATATGTCTAAAGGAATTAATCCAAGACAGCTTCAAAAATTAATGAAGAAATTCGGAAAGAAAAAAATGAAGTTTTAATTATCTAAATTTAATCCTATAAATTATAAATTTTATCTTCAAACACTTTAAACTTAAATAAAATAGGAATTAAAAGATAGATCTAAAAAAATCCCGTTGTTCATTTTTGGATATCCGCGATAAACAGAAAAATAATGATTTAATTTTATAAAAAAATGTTTGGTTTAGAAACAAATTTTCAAAAACTCGTCAATAGTAACTGTAGTAGAAAATATAAGAAATTATGTAAAAAAATAAAAAAGACTGACGGAAAAATTATTCATAAACTGATGTAAATTCTCGGATCGAAATCTATTTCTCATTTTACGATAACAAAGGAAATCTTTTCAGTATAATTTATCCAAATTATGAAATGAAATTATAATTCCACAACCCTTTTAAAACAATTTAGCTTTATCGAATTATGAAAAAGGAAACGACATATAAGACAATTATTTTTCTCATGATTATTGCAACAATTGTTTCAGGAATTCTTTCTTTTATTTCAATTCAAGACGCGTGTAATGTTTTTGGAAATTCCGGATGTTCAATTGTTCAAACTTCCGAATATGAATCAACTTTCGGAATCAAAAACGCGCATTTAGGTTTGATTGCTTTTCCAATATTAGCTATTTTAACCTTTTTTGAATTAAAAAGACCAAAGAAATACCAAAAAGTTGTAATAACAGTGGGAATGTCAATAGGTTCAATTTTTGCATTGTATTTTTTATATGTCCAGTTTTTTATACTAAAAGCAGTTTGTCAGTATTGTATGGTCGTTGATTTAGCGATTCTTGCAAGTATGATTCTAATAATTTTTTGGGATGAAAAATAAAAAAATTTAAAACTATTCCAAATCTTTAATTTTTATGAAAAAAATAATTTCAAGTGGAGCTGAAGCGGTTATATACTTAGAAGGAGATCAAGTAATAAAAACAAGACTTTCAAAAGGATATCGAATTAAAGAAATAGATTCAAAAATAATTAAAAGGAGAACAAAAGCGGAAATTAAAATTTTAAAAAAAGCTTCAGAATTAACTAACGTTCCAAAACCCGAAGAGTTAAAAAGTGAAAATGAAATTTTTATTCCTTATATTGAAGGAGACAAGCTTTCAGAAAAGCTCAATTCATATGTTGAAGAAAGGCAAAAAGAAGTTATGGAAAAGGTAGGAAAAGAAATAGGAAAACTTCATGAAGCAGGAATAATTCACGGAGATCTTACAACTTCAAATATGATTCTAAAAGAAAATGAAGTTTACATTATCGATTTTGGTCTTGGTTCTTTAAACGGAAAATACGAACAAAAAGGGGTTGATGTTCACTTGTTAAAACAAGCTCTCGAAGCAAAGCATTTTGAAAGTTGTAAAAAACTTTTTTCATGGTTTAAATTTGGATATGGATCAATAGATAAATCGGAAGCGAAAAAAGTTTTTGAGCGTTTAGAAGAAATTGAAAGGCGTGGAAGATATAGACACTAATTAAGACTTAAAATAATTAACAATATTTTTTTAATACCAGATAAAATTTATTTGGAGTGTTGTCGGGCTCTTTTTCATATTTCCTTTTCTAAGGAAGAAATCGCAAATTCTTATAGAAAAAATTTTGTAATTATACGGAAAAACGCAAAGAAATAACATTTCTGCAATCGGTTCTCTGGAACTCTCACAAATTGAAGAGATTTATGAAGGAGTAATAATCTTGATTATAATCTTGCACCTTTGTCAACAAATCCCACAATGCAAATTGCATATCTCATCTTCGTCCAATTAATCTTCTACTACATCTACTGTGACCACGCGCATCACAAGCATGAAAAAAAGTCAAAAGAAAATTAATCAAGGCAAAGAAGGAAATTGAATCACTAAAAAAGGATTTTTTCATTGATCACTTAAAAAATTCAAACAAGAATATTAAAAATATTTTTAATGGAAACTAAAATATGTATTTTATGCGATTTTGAGACTAAAGGAAGAAAATGTAAATTCATTTGCCCAAATTGCGGGCAGTTAGGAATTGTTCGGATTCTTAGTTCACTAATTATTTCTCAAGTTCATATTCAAGGAATGGATCAATCATTTCAATCTCGTAACTTTCGGCGTCACTTGCTCCTATATACATGGTAGCTGTTCCGTTATCGTGCCGCACAAGGCCCCCAGGGATGAGGACGTTTTTTAGTGTCTTCAGTTTTGATTGACCTTGAGGAAGGTTATTCCTCTCGAGTATAATTTTCATTCCAGCAGAGGTGTTTGTATGTTGGTCGAGTACAAAGGTGGTTATGTAATAATTTTTGTTAAGTTTTTTCTTTATGCCTCTGGTATAACAGGCAATATGCCCAAGGACACCAATTGCGCCGTTTTTTAGTATGTAAATAACATTTGGACCTAACCACTCTTCATCCGGTAAATTGTCAAGGAGGAGTGGTGCTTTGAAGTAATCTTCTTTCTTAAATTGTGTCAGGTTTAATAATGATGGGATTTTCATGAATCCCATTCTGCCCTCTCCCGCCGATTATGCCTTGGGGTCTTGTGAACAGCCCAATTTCGCCCTGAGGCAATAAAATGAGACGGATATCTTTCATACCGGGAGGTCCTTCTGCAAATCGCTTAAGATGATAAACATCTTTACCTCTGAAGAAGGCAGTTAGATAGTTAACCATACCATTGTCAATAATTATCTCAACGCCTCCGAATATAAGTTCATCGTTAATTGTCGAAATAAATGGGTCCTGAAGGTTAAAAACAGGGGCATTCTTGTCTGGCACCCACTTATCCCCTTTTTTTATGAAAAAAATTATTTTAGATTCAAGTTCTTTTTCTCTTGGTTCAACCCTTCCTGCAATGTATTCGTGTCCAGCACTTCGAAAAGGAGACGTGATGTTATAAACCTCTTCTCCGTCAACACCCGTAAAAAATATTTTTTTAGCACGCAAAATATTTCTCTTATCATGGACTGCAAGTAAAGAACGAACATTTATTTCATGCATTTTTCCACCAATAAAGAGTTTTTTGTCATCTTTATATAAATTCTTTCTTTTAATTTTAATCCCAAAATAGCCCCACCCGGATTCGAACCGGGGTCACAGGCTTCAAAGGCCTGCATACTTGACCGCTGTACTATGGGGCTTTATAAAAAATTAACTTGAAATTAATTTATAAGAGTTTGGATGGAAGTTTTCCTTTTAGTTTTCAGCTGTCCTTTTAACCAAGTGCAAATCACACCATTTTTTAACTCTTAAATTATAACTTTGAATCCTCACTAAGAAATTTTAATGAACTAATATAAAAAAACAATTACAAATCTTTTCATGAAAAAAGCAATACTTTTTTGCCTTAGACAAAAAGTCTTTTTGAAGAATTTACTTGTGGAAAAGCACATCCTCCCAATAAGGGGAACAATGCCTGAAGAAACAAGTAGAGTTGAAGTAAATGTTTTAGGGGTTACTGGAAGTAAAGCTTTGGTGTTATTACCAAATGTAATGGCTAATGGGGAACAGAATACAGCGCTTGTCGATTTAAAATACATCGAAGAATAGACCTCTTAACAATATTGTTGGGGCTTTGTTAATCTTTAAAATTGTTTTTTAACAAAGTCCTTTAAGTTTTTTATTCCATAAAAGATGAAATCAAACTTTTTTGATATTTTATTCGTGATTAATATTAACTTAAAAGTGGTAAATAACGAAAGATTTATAAATATTAATCATATTTAAATTTTATGGGAATGTTAAAAGATATGGGTTTTAATACCAAAGAGAAAATATATTGTTATGGCGGAGGCATCGTAGGAGCAATCGCTCCAATTGTCGCTGCAAGGTACACTTTTTTTAATGATTTTAAAGATAGTTTGGAAGGAGAAGCAATTTCTTGGGGAGCTTCAGTCTTATTGAATCTTAGCTCAATGATTCTTCCACCACATCTTCCTGTTCCGGTATACACTTCTATATTTGGGATGATGGCTGGAGAAATTGGAGCATTAAATTCAAGAACAAAAAGAACCAAAAAAGAAAAAAATTTAGAGAGTATCACTAAAGAATAAATTATCTTTTTTTATAATTATTCCTCTTGTTTAATTTTTTTATAAACTCTACTTAACAAAAATAGATCTGTAAAATAGACCCCTATTTACTTCCTGTTTTTCTGGAGAGATTCCATTAAAGATATTCTTAATTCTAAATGGTTTGTAATTTTCTCCAGAAAGACAAGCTGCAAGTTTCTTGTATTCAACACTCACGTCAGAATTTGGTTTAAAATAAGTGAAAGGAATAAAATGTGCCTGAGACTTTAAAACATTAATATCATGCGGAATAACTGCTAGAACTGGAACGTCGCTTGTTTTTTCAATTTTCTCAAGTGAAAGTTCAAAGTTTTTTTTGTAAACTTTATTTACTATAAGCCCGGTGATGGGGGTCCCTCTTTTTTTTGCGAGTGCTATTGCTTTTAGGGTCATGGTAAGTGTCGAAACGTCAGGAGTTGAAACAACGAAAAGTTCATCTGCGGTAATCATTGTAGCGAGTGTTTCGTTATTAAGTGCGGGTGAAGAATCAATCAGGATAAAATCATATTTATGTTTAAGCTTTCTTATGTGGTCTTTTAATTTGAGGGGGTCAAATTGCTTTTTAGGATATATAGAAGCAGGAATGATCTCAAAACCTTCATATTCATAAATTGCGTCATGCACATCAATTTCATTATTTAGAACATGATGAATTGTTTTTTCAGGTTCTATTATGTTTAAATGTATTCCGAGATTCGGAGCAGAAAAATTTGCATCAACTAAAAGAACTTTTTTTCCAAAAGATGCAAGTGCGGCACCAAGAGAGATAACACTTGAAGTTTTACCAACTCCGCCTTTAAGACTTAAAATTCCTATCACCTTCCCCATTTAAAATTAAATGAAATCTCGTTTAAATAACTTACTTTAAGGCAAAACTAAAAATTTTTAAACGAAACTACTCAATTATATTTACTGCCTGGGTAACTCAGCCTGGATAGAGTGCCAGCCTTCTAAGCTGGAAGTCGCAGGTTCAAATCCTGTCCCGGGCGTAAACTGGCTTTTAAGTCGGTCATTGGATTTGAATCCTGAGGAAAATTCAAGCGAAATTTATCGTCGCAGGCGAGCACTTCTGACAGCCCCAATTACAAATGTTTTGATGGCACGAAGTGCGAGTAGAATCCTGTCCCGGGCGTATCAATTATTTTTTTCTAGATATTCTGTTCTTATTTTGAAGAGCTCCAATTAAGATTAGTACAATCCCTCCAACGATTAAAGGAATCGAATACATTTGATAAGGTCGTTCAAGTTCTTCGTTGGTAAATAGTCCTCCGAGAAAACTTTCAGTTGTTGAAGTAGTGTACACTCCAGCAAAAAGTCCAAATACAATAAATATAATTCCGACTATTATAAGCGTATTTTCCATTATTTTCAAAGTCAAGATTTGGTTATAAATTAATGTAGTTTGATTTAGGACTGCAGAAAAGATTAAATTTCAATTTTATCCAAATCCCTCGCGAAAGTTGTCTCCGGAAAAATATTTTTTGCTTCTGACAGAAGTTCTTTTATATTTTTGGAATAGCGTGAACCAATATGTGTGATGATTAACTTTTTTACTTTGCCCTTTTTTGCAACATCAGCAGCTTGTGAGACAGTCATGTGCATTCGCTCTTCAGCTTCTTTTTTTAAATCTTCAGAATAAGTTCCTTCACAAACAAAGATATTTGAATCTTTTACAAAAGGAAGAATTCTTTTGTTTAATTTTGTATCTAAGACAATTGAAATTTTTTTATTTTCTTCTTTATAGACTAAATCTTTTGATTTGAATTTTTTACCCTTATAAGTCACATCTTCTCCACTCTTTAATTTCTGCAAAATTGGTCCTTCTGGAAGTCCAGACTTTTCCAATTTTTCTTTATCTATTCTAGAATTTCCTTTTTCTGTAAAAGAATATGCAAGGGCAGGAATTCCGTGTTCCATTTCTTCAGCTTCAAGGTAAAAATTTTTTCCTTCGTAAAAAATTCCTTGAGAGATTTCTTCAATTTTTATTTCATAATTTTTATAGAAACTAAAGACCTCTAAAGTTTTTTTGATTTTCTCTTTTATTCCTTTTGGTCCATAAATAAATAAGGTTTTAGAATACCCACTTGAAGCGAGTGTGGACAAAATCCCGGGAAGACCTAAAACATGGTCTCCATGCCAATGGCTGATTAAAATTCGGGTAATTTTGCAAGGATTAAGGTCGGCTTTACGAAATTGCCGTTGTGTTCCTTCTCCGCAATCAAATAAAATATTTTCTTCATTGAATGATAAAAGTATTGAAGTATGATTTCTGATCCTGCTGGGAATTTGGTCACCTGTGCCTAAAAATGTCAAAGCTATTTTTGAAGTCATAAAAATTAGAAGCAACTGGCATATAAAAATTTAATCGAATCGATCAAAGAACCTTATTCCATAAAGGACCAATGAAAATAGAATGAAGATTCCTCCAAACAAAAAGTAATATCCATAAAAATTAAAATTATCTTGGAAATATGAAATTATCATTAAAAGAATACCCAACGCAAGAATTACTTCCCTCATGTCAACCATCCAATTATATGCCATTTTATTTTTAGAGAAAACAAGTTTAAATTTCTTTTGTAAAGTTCACACTACCATTTGTTTCAAGAATTCTATCCTCGGCGAAAAATACAAGGGCGAACGCCATGCAATTTGATTTTATTTCAGCGCAGTTGAAGCAGGCGAAATGTAGATGATAGTGTCTCCTCTTAAGAAAGTCAATCCAAGACTTTTCTTGTGGGCCCCATTTTCCATCTCTTTCACATTATCCAACACCAAGTTGATGTGGATATCAAAAGCTAAAAGAGTTCCTACGAATTCTTTATCGCCTTTCAACCGGACCAAAATTTCTTTACCTTTAGAAGTGTTCAACAAATCCAAAGGTCTTTCAATTCCGTTAACCATAAGTTATTTCTGAAGGTTTCGTTTATAAATTTTTTTATACTGAAAAAATTGGAACTCTTCCTACAGGAAACTTTATAAACAAAAATGAAGAGACTTATATAAGATGAAGCATGGAAAAAAAATTACCGGCGGAAGGTATGTAAAACAAAGAAAGAAAAAGAAGTATGAAATAGTGGGGCAGAA
>Ga0210057_1002855_pt1 | contig 24319 bp, 20 predicted proteins | sample CryGeyCG2114_010_2_FD_183968 | JGI IMG/M metagenome (GOLD analysis project Ga0210057, IMG submission 183968) | Groundwater microbial communities from aquifer - Crystal Geyser CG10_big_fil_rev_8/21/14_0.10 (SPAdes) (version 2) | ecosystem: Environmental > Aquatic > Deep subsurface > Groundwater ...
TCTTCTTATTTGTGCTTTTTGATTGGTTGTTATAGTATTCTATCAAACAAATTTATGTCATTTTTAGATAATTTTTTTTCAAAAACAAATAAATACGACAAGGTAATAACTAAAATAAATAGCTTAGAACCTGAAATTTCAAAACTATCAAACGATGAGCTAAAATCCTCTAGTTTAGAATTGAGAGAAAATATCACTCTCAAAAATTTTTCTTTAGAAGACGCTCTTCCTAAAGCTTTTACCTTGGTTAGAGAATCTGCTAAAAGAAATCTTAACCAAAGACACTATGATGTCCAGTTATTGGGTGGCATTGCTCTTTTCAATGGGCATATTACTCAGATGGCCACGGGAGAAGGAAAAACTCTTTCGGCAACTTGTCCAGCTTATTTACACGCTCTTAGTGGGAAGAGTTCGCATATTATTACTGTCAACGATTATCTTGCTCAAAGAGATGCCGTTTGGATGGGGCAGGTTTATTATTCTCTTGGGCTCTCTACCTCTTGTATTATTCATGATTCAGCGTATATCTATGACCCCAATTATATAAAAGAAGAAAATAAAGAAGATATTGAAAATCCAGATCAAGAATCGTCAGCTTTATTAGACAAAGAAAGAGATACAACGGGAAGTTTTAGGGTTCAAAAAGAATATCTTCGTCCCATTTCTCGCAAAGAAGCTTATCAAGCTGATATTGTTTACGGGACTAATAACGAATTTGGTTTTGATTATTTAAGAGATAATCTTGCTTATTCAAAATCAAGTCAAGTTCAAAAAGATCATTATTTTGCAATTATTGATGAGGTGGATAGTATTTTGATTGATGAGGCTAGGACTCCTTTAATTATTTCTGCTCCAGATACTCAAGCTGCTGAATACTATAAAATTTTTGCCAAAATTGTTTCACAATTAGAAAACGAGAAAGATTATATTATCAATGAAAAGGACAGATATGTTCAAGCAACAGAAGAAGGAATTGAAAAAGTTGAAAAAATTCTAGGCATAGACAATATCTATGGCGGTCAAAATGTCAAAATGGTTCATTATTTAGAGGAATCTCTCAAGGCCAAAGGATTATTTTCTAAAGATCGTCACTATGTTGTCAAAGATGGAGAGATAATTATCGTTGATGAATTTACTGGTCGTCTTATGTATGGTAGAAGATATTCTGGTGGTCTTCATCAGGCGATAGAAGCCAAAGAAGGAATTAGAGTGCAAGAAGAATCAAAAACTTATGCTCAAATAACTATTCAAAACTATTTCAGATTATACGAAAGAATTTCTGGAATGACAGGAACAGCCGCCACTTCTAGTGAAGAATTTAATAAGGTCTATAACTTGGATGTCGTTACAATCCCAACCAATAAACCTGGCAACAGGAAAGATCTACAGGATTTAATCTATAAAAACAAAGAATCAAAATACAAAGCCATTGTGCAGGAAGTTAAGAAAAGATCAGAGTTGGGACAGCCAATACTTATTGGGACAACTTCTATAGATGAGAACGAACTTCTTTCCACCCATTTTTCCAAAGCGGGAATTAGATATGAGGTTCTTAATGCCAAAAATCACGAAAGGGAAGCTGAAATTATTGCTCAAGCCGGTAGAAAAGGTGCCGTTACTTTAGCTACTAATATGGCAGGAAGAGGAGTTGATATTATTTTAGGAGGAAATCCACAAGATAAATTAGAAGCTGAAGAAATAAAAAATTTCGGAGGACTATTTGTCTTGGGAACACAAAGAAACGACGCCCGAAGAATTGACAACCAGTTACGAGGAAGATCGGGACGACAAGGTGATCCAGGACAGACACATTTTTTCTTGTCTCTAGAAGATGATTTAATGAGAATTTTTGGAGGAGAGAAAATTCAGAACCTAATGACAAGATTCAATTTACCCGATGATGTTCCAATTGAATCGTCTTTGGTTATGAAAATTGTCAACGAAGCCCAAAAGAAAGTTGAGGGTATGAATTTTGATGTCAGAAAACATCTTTTGGAATATGATGATGTCTTAAATAAACAAAGAAGCGCTATATATAGAAGAAGACAAAATATTCTTGAAAAAATTGAAATCGGAGAAACTAAAGAAATCTTAACTGAGATAACCCTAAATGTTCTCAAAAATTCTCTTCCTATATATCTTGGGTTACTTGCTCAAAGAGGGGAATCAGAAGAAGTCAGTAGTGTCATCGAAAAAGAAGCCATGGAAAAAATTATGGAACTTGTTGGCTTATTAAATAAAGATGAAAAAATATCAGAAGAAGACGCCCAAAATATTTCCGAGGGAAAATCTCCAGAAATATTAATATCAAAAATAGATTCTGCTTTACAAGATCCTCAAATTGGACAAAAAATGCTTGCCTCATTAGATATTTTTTGGACAAATCATTTAGAAAATCTAGAGGCGCTTCAAGAGTCAGTTCGTATGCGCGCCTATGGTCAGAAAGATCCACTTGTAGAATATAAAAGAGAGAGCTACCAAATGTTTAAAGATTTAATTGCTAATGCTGAAAACTGGGTTGTTTCTAATGTTTTTCAAAAACAAGAAGTAAAAACTCAAAATTTTTCAACTCCTTCAACGCCAAAAAGCGAACACGGAGATATTGGTCGCAATGACCCTTGCTGGTGTAAAAGTGGGAAAAAGTACAAAAAGTGTCACGGGCGGTAATAAAATTTAAAATATAGACACAGTTAATATTTTACCCTGAGCGAACGAAGTAAGTCGAAGGGCGGAGCGAAGAAGGAAGATGGCTCACCAATAAAGTATAAGCATTGTCATGGGAAATAAAGAAAGCGAACGCCCTGAGCATAGTCGAAGGACGGAATTGGAGTAAAATATAAAAAGTGCCACAGCAAATAACTATTCTCTGTGGCACTTCTTATATTTTTTCCTGCATCTGCAGAAGTTTATGATTCTTCTAAAATGATTTTTTTCTTAAATGCTCCACGCTCTTTAATTTTTTTATTTCTTACTATCCTAATGCTTTCTTTGCTAAAATTTTTATAATCACATATCGCATCAATCACTTCTTGAATATCTGCCATTTCTTCAATGACTTCATTTTCAGAAAATTCTTTTATTTCTTCTAATAATTTTTCTTTTAATTTTTCCCAATACTCTTTATCATCAGCGATATGAATTATCGGAGCTCCTCCTTTATTTTTTATATATTCTGGAATTTTATCTCTGACAAGTTTATTATATTTCATATTTTTTCATTGAACCATGGAGGTTCAACCTCCATAGTTGGGAGGGATTGATTTTAATGTGGACAAGTTACTGTACTGAGTACTAATGATCCATTTGTTAGTGTTATTCTCTTGCAGGTACCAGTAAATGTATCTTGCAGAATAAGTCCTTTTGAGCTATCAGATATATAAATATCATCGTTAGTACGAGTTATGCCAACAATATCTAATTTATATGTTGGAGTTACTGTTCCAATTCCGACATTCCCAGTATTAACCAGTAGTCCATATCCCGAAGAAGAATTAAAATATCCCGCAGGTTGTGTTGTACTTTCTGATTTTATTCCACCAGCACTTGTAGTGATTTTATAATTTGCATCTGGAGAAGCTGTCCCGATACCGACATTGCCTCCCGAAAGTAATGTCATTAAACCAGTCGTACCACCAGCACCAAAAGATAAATTGCTTGATGCTCCTGCAAGTAATGCCAACCCCCCACCAGATGTTATTTGAAAAGATGAAGCTCCTGAAGATATAAGTTCAGTTCCAGCATTGGATGCGATAGTTACATTTCCTGCACTGTCTATCTTAAACTTACTTACTCCTCCCACTTGTAAATCTGCCAATAAACTTCCTGCCCCGCTGGCTGTATTCGTTACATTTAATTTAATAGCTGTCGGACTACCTGTCGTATTCCAAGTCTGGGCTATATTCAAGGCAGAACCAGCAAGCGAACCAGAACCTGCGAGAGTGGTGTCAGCAATATCAAGTTTCGCTGCTGGTGTCGTCGTCCCGATGCCGACGTTGCCATTACCCAAAACACCGAATCTCTTTCCACCCACTAAAGTATAAGCAACATTACTATTAGCACCAGTAATAGCTGCTGTCGTCATAGACGTATTACTTGCGATAGCCGAGATAGCTACTGTTTCTCCATTGATTGTAATAGTATCCCCAACCTTAAATGTATTCAAAAACTGAGTCAAAACTCCAGTGACAGTTGTACCCCCAGCACTATTAGAAACTGTTCCCATTCCTGCCGTGTGTTGCCCAACTTGCAGATTGGCCGTTGGTGCATCCTCCCCAATTCCAAAATTCTCAGTATGATAACCAGATACAAAATTTCTCGCATTTTCTTTTCCAATAATAGAAAAATAAGAATCTGCTAATCCAAAACTCATATACATATTCGCTGCACTGGAATCAGTTAAACCTACTCTTGGCTGTGAACCAACTACGTGGAGTTGTGCAACTGGGCTCGTCGTCCCGATACCAACCCTACCTGAACCTTTTATTGCCATCATGGGGGTTGTTGGATTGCCTCCCGCGTAAAACAGCATATCCTTATATGCATCAGTTATCCCTCCATTTCTTTTTACTTCTATACCACCCTGATAATCAGTTATTGGATTGTAAAAACTTATTTTGTTTCCAACCCCGTCCGCCGAAGCTGTTGTGTTTTCCAAGTACAGATAAGGTGTTGTCCCCGAAAGGTGCAACTTTGTAGTTGGGTCTGTCGTCCCGATGCCGACGTTGCCATTACTGGAAATTCGTATTCGTTCAAGGGAATTTGTTGTAAACCCAAGTTCATTGTTTACTGGTCGGTACATTCCCATCCCAGCAGAATCTCTAAATCCATATGCGGGAGTATTCGGAAGTCCGCCATCAGCAGATTTGATACCGGTATTAGTCACTAATCCTGACGCCCCCCAAGAACCAAAATCTGTAACTCCATTATAGAACGTTAGGTTTCCCGAACCCCACGTAGTTCCCAAAACAATGGTCGCACTGTTTGGTAATTGTATGCCTCCGTTCACATCTAACTTAGCTTGAGGACTCGTCGTCCCTATCCCGACGTTGCCGAGATAATCAATTCTCATTTTTTCCGTCATATCTGTACTAAGAGTTCCCTGAGTGTAAAAAGATAATCCTCCGCCAAAGCTTCCTGAATTTTTCTTCACGCCATAAATTCCTCCAACCCTTATCAAAGCTGTCGGGTCACCGACTGCATATTGTTGTGCAAAAACCAAACCAGCTCCGATGGCTCCATCTGAATAACCGCCAGCATATTCTAATCGCAAATTATTTGCGTTATCTGCAAAAGTCGGAGCCGTTGATGTTTGGACTGTTAATTTTGCCATTGGTCCCGTCGTCCCGATGCCGACACGATGATTAACACTATCTACAAAAAGAGAATTGGTATCAACCGTAAGATTATGAACTCCCAAATTTACATTCGTGGTTCCACCAGTGTAAGGGATTTTTGCATCTAAAGCGCTTTGTAAATCTGTTTGAGCCGAAAGAGTTCCTGTAATAGAACCCCAAGTCCCTCCTCCGCCACTTGTCCATGTTGTTATACAATTTCCTGATAAACAAAACGATCCAGCTGTCGCGCTTCCGCCTACGGTCAAATTTCCAGAATAAGATCCATCTTTCCATCTAGTTGCAGGCGAAGCGCCAACATTATAAGAGTTATCAACCGCTGGAAGTAAGTCAGAATCAAATGTTACTGCCGAAGCTCTAGAAACAGCGCTTCGTAAGGCGCGAGTTAATATCTTACCCTCTACTTCTGCTACTCCAGAAAGAACTAAATCAATCTGAACCACATCTCTCGCGCCCGCTTGAACCAATCTTTTGAATTCTAAAATATCAACTCTGACCTTGTTACTTGTAATACTCAAAGAAGCATTATCTCCCTGTTTAATATATAAAGTCCCATTAGAAGAATAAATTTGTGTCGGATTATAAGCGCTATTTGGCATTATCAGAGAAAGCGTTGAGGTTGCAACTCCAATTTCAGAATTGATAATACTAGAAGTTTTTACTAATCTTTGGATGGTCTGCATTGCAAAATTGAGTTGTCCGGCAACATCATTTTGTGCTGATTCTTCTACCTGTGTTTTTGTAACACTAGTTAGTATTCCTGTTAGCATTGCTACGACCACGCCAAAAATTCCAAGATAGACCAAAAGCTCTATCATGGCAAAACCCAATGTTTTTTTATTTTTATTTATAAACATATTTTTCTCAAAAACTAACCTAATTATATCACAAAATTTTTTATTTGTTTAACTACTTTCTACTTACTACCTATTACTTACTACTTCTCTTGTCGTTTGTTATGTGTCGTCAGTCGTCAGTCAATCTTCTCTTCTTCCTTCTTACTTTTTACCTACTACTTATTACTTTATACTTTCTTACTACTTTCTACCCTCCATTTTTTGTCTCTTTCTTATTCGCAATTCGCAATATTAGAATTACATTCGCATATTGGCATCATTTAATTAATTTTAAACTTTGAATTTTTAATTTTTAATTTCTTTGTCGTCAGTTGTAAGTTGTTAGTAGTTAGTTGTTCAATTTCCTAGAAGAATATTTAAATTATTTGTCCTTGTTATTTTTTTATTTCCTGACAAGATACTCAATGTTATATTGACCAAAGCAATTTCTTTTCCTCCTTCAATTTTTTTAGTAAAAGAAAGCGTCTCTACTTCAATTGGTTTACTAGTAATGGCTTGTGATCCTTGCTTTCCTTTCTTTAAATATAAAATTTTATTTTCTGAGTAAATCAAAGTTGGCGTATCGTTTTCTATTTTTGCTGTTAGTTGGATTTCTTCTGTTGGTGTATCTTTTTCTATATCTATAGATGTGGCTTCTTTAATAGTTTTTGTAATAACTTGTGTGACAAAATTAAGTTGTCCAGAAATTTCATTTTGTGCCGACTCATCAATTTGTGTATTAGAGATGCTTACAAATATCATAGTTATAATGGCAATAATAATTGCCAAGATGCCTATGTAAATTAATATTTCTATTAAACTAAAACCTTTTTTAAAAAATCTCTTCATCAATCTATTATAACAATTTAGTTCAAGTTTTGCATATAAAATCCCTCATAAAATAACATTCTCACATTCTCGAGAATGTGAGAATGTTATTTTTGTTGCTAAATACCTCAATTTTACATATACTAAAATCTAACAAAAACTCAAATTATTATTCTTTTATATTTTGCATAATTAGCATAGTTATTCCGCCAATTTCGCATTTTATTTTTTTATTATAACTTTGAATTTTTATTACTTTCTACTTACATATTATTTTTTTGTCTCTATAACTTTAAACTTTGAATTTTTAATTTTAAATTTTTACTGTGAAAAACATCAGAAACTACTGTATTATTGCTCACATTGATCATGGCAAATCGACCCTAGCGGATCGCTTTCTTGAAATAACAGGCACCGTTGAAATGCGCAAAATGAAGAGTCAATATCTTGATCAATTAGATCTAGAAAGAGAAAGGGGGATTACTATTAAAATGGCCCCAGTTAGAATGCGTTATGCGCTAAAAGACACCGACGAAGAAACTCTAGCCAATTCTAAAAATTCTAATTTTGAACCTTATATTTTAAATTTAATTGATACTCCCGGTCATCCCGATTTTGGTTATGAAGTTTCCAGAGCTTTGGAAGCGGTTGAGGGCGCCGTTCTTTTGGTTGATGGCACGCAAGGTATCCAAGCTCAAACTCTCTCAAATTTTTATTCTGCTCAAAAAGCTGGCCTCAAAATTATTGGTGCTATTAATAAAGTTGATATGAGTCTGCCTAATTATGAAGTTGTTCTTCAAGAAACTGCCGATCTTATTGGTTGTGACAAAAGTGAAATTCATAAAATCTCTGGCAAAACTGGTCAAGGTGTTTCTGATCTTCTAGAAGATATTATTAAAAAAATTCCAAGCTCAGATTCTTCTCGTTGGACATTGGAATCATCTGGATTTTCTCGCGCGCTTATTTTTGATTCTTTTTATGACGATCACAAGGGCATTATCGCCGTAGTTAGAGTTTTTAGTGGAGCGCTAAAAGCTTTTGATGAGGTAGAACTTTTGGCCGTCAAGGAAAAAATAAAAATTAAAGAAGTTGGATATTTTTCTCCCAAGATGGAAACTAGTCAATCAATCGAGGAGGGGGAAATAGGTTATATTGTTACTGGTCTTAAAGATCCAAACAAAATTAAAATTGGCGACACCATCATATCGACAAAATCAATATCGCTGACTCACGCAGACTTAACGCAGACTCATGCAGAAGCCAAAGAAGAGTTTTTATATGAAGAGCTTACCTATAAATTGAGGGGAATAATATTTAATGTTAAGAAAAAAATTGGGCTTGGACATAAAGAGGTTATTTATCAGAACGCCATAGAAGAGGAACTAAATAATAGCGGTATAATTTTTGAAAAAGAAAAAATTATAGACATTCAATACGACGATAAAAAAATTGGCACATATAGACCAGATTTTGTAATTGATAATAAAATAATTTTAGAGTTAAAAGTTTTACCTTTTATTGGTAAAAATGAAGAAATGCAGGTATGGACCTATCTCAAAGGGTCTGACTACAAGTTGGCTTTATTAGTGAATTTTGGTAGTACCGATATTTTTATAAAGAGAATAATTTATGACATCGCCCGCAACGGTCCGCGTCAATCAGCGTTTAGTCAGCGTCAGTCAGCGGAAATATGGGCATTACCAGGCTACAAAGAACCAAATCCAGTAGTTTTCGTTTCTTTTTTCCCTGATGACCCCGATCAATATGATGATCTTAAAAAATCTCTGGACCGTCTTCGCCTTAACGATTCTGCTTTTGTTTATGAGCCGGATTTTAACGAAGTTTTGGGGAGAGGATTTAAGGGAGGGTTTTTGGGCAAACTTCATTTTGAAATTACTGCCCAACGCATTGAAAAAGAATTTGGTATAAGAACTGTCACATCTTTTCCATCTGTTACTTACAAAATAAAAACTTCAGAAAAAAATATAGGTTCTCATATCAAAAAAGACCAAGAGGGTTATTATATTATTCAAAATCCAAAAGACCTTCCCGAAGAAATTGATGAGATTCTAGAGCCAATGATTGATGTTGAGATAGTTTGTCCATCTCACTTGCTTGGATCGGTTTTATCTCTCAAGGAAGCTTTTAGAATGGGCAACATAGAAACAGAAACTTTATATGACAAGCTTATCGTTAAAACTAATATGCCCTTAGCTGAACTTATCTCTGATTTTGACGATCGACTCAAATCCGTCTCTGGCGGTTTCGCTTCTTTTAGTTATGTTGCAAATGGATTTAAAAAAGCCAGTCTCGCTAGAATGGACATTTTAGTTGCTCAAGAACAAGTTCCGGGGCTTTCTAGAATTTTACCCAAAGATGGCATAGAAAGAGATGCCAGAAAAATGGTTACTAGTTTAAAAAATACTCTTCCCGGACAACAATTTTCTCAGGCCATTCAAGCCAAGGTTCACGGAAGAATTGTCGCCAGAGAAACTATTCCCGCAGTTAAAAAAGAGTTGGGTAATTTTGGAAAAAATGGAGGAGATAGAACTAGAAAAATGAAACTTTGGAGAAAGCAGAAAGAAGGGAAAAAGAAACTTCTTTCCATGGCGCGAGTTAGAATCTCTGCTGAAGATTTCAAAAAACTTCTTTCAAAATAATTTTTTATTATATCGCTTTTTAATTTAAAAGTGATATAATACCCTCTATGGACATAAAGCGTGTTGTGATTATTGGAACTTTAGCGCTATTGCTCATTTTTGTTTTGACACAATTATATTTTATCAATAAGGAAGGAAATAAATTAGAGGCGCAGATTTTTAGCGAATCCCAAAAGCTTTTTCAATTAAAAAAAGAGAATCAAGAGATTCAAGAAGATATTGATTACTATTCTTTTCCGGAAAATGTTGTTAAAGCGCTCAAAGAAAAGTTTAATTATAAAAATCCTGGTGAAAAAATGATGATTGTTGTCCCCGATGATAAAAAAACTAATAACTAAAATAATAAAATGATTAAGAAATTTTTCAAAAATAACAAAAAAACATCGATTCTCTTATCAATTGTAATTGGTCTTATGTTTATTTTTTCTGTCGCTATCTTTTTTGGTCTATATCCGGTGGTCATCGTCAATGGGTCTTGGGTAATGGCTTATAGATATCACACCAGTTATCAATTGGCTTATAATTATTATTCTTTTTATAATAATCCAAATCTTACTCAGACGGAAAAAGATGATTTTGAAAAAGCTTTGAAAAAGGCCGCTATTGAAAATTCTATTGATTCTGTTTTTGTTAATGATCGCCTTAATCAAGAACTTGGAGCGACAGATCTTAATCAAAAAATAAACAACGAAGTTAATAAGTTGATTAATGATGAAAAAGTCAAAAATGACCTTCTCAATAAGATTCTAAAAACATCTGAAAAAAATGCCAGAGAATATTTTTTAAATGACCTAGCCAAAATGCAGATTCTCTCTGGGCGTCTTGCTCTAGAAAGTAAAAATATATTAGAATGGGTTCCTGAGCAAAGGAAAACTGCCAAGGTATCTGTTCTTATTCCAGGGGTAGTTTGGAATGGAAATGCTATAGAGATAAAATAAATTTTGCGCTACTAATTTTTTTTGGTGGTAGAAAAAGACCTCTATCTATCGGTAGGCAGGTTCCCAAGATAAATATATAATCCTATGCCAAATATATATGCGGGATTAGTATAGTGGTAGTACGCGACCTTCCCAAGGTTGTGGCGCCGGTTCGATCCCGGTATCCCGCTCTGTCTAAATTATAGGATTATTATCCAATATGAAATTTATAGACGACATTCCACAAAAAAACATTCAAAACAAAACCTGTTTTTTGAGGTTAGATTTAAATGTTCAAGATGAAGAACTTAAACACTCAATTAGAATAGAAAGATCTATTTCGGTAATAAAATATCTGTTAAAAAATAATTGCAAAATTATTATTATCTCTCATAGAGGAAGACCACAAGAACGCAGACTAACGCTGACTCAGACGCAGACTAACGCTGATAAAAGCATAACCCTAAAACCCTTTGTAGAGATATTCAAAAAAATGCTAAAAATCAATGTGTTCTTTGACAACTCTTTTGATTTCAAAAAAATTAAAAACAAAATCAATAAACTTTTACCAAAGTCAATTCTTGTTTTAGAAAATATTCGTCTCATTAAAGGAGAAGAAAAAAATGACCCAAAATTTGGAAAAATTCTTGCCAGCTTAGGAGATTTTTATATTAACGATGCCTTCTCTGTCTCTCATAGGAAAAATGCTTCCGTTTGCGCAATTACTAAATATCTTCCTTCTTATGGTGGGCTTGAGATGAAAGATGAACTAAAGTCTCTAAATAAGGTTATGACAAAACCTCAAAAACCCCTAACTCTTATTTTAGGTGGAGCAAAAATATCAGATAAAATCGGAGTTATAGAGAAATTTTATAATCAAGTTGATTATATTCTTCTAGGTGGCGGAGTAGCTAATACTTTCTTTTCTGCCCAAAATATCCCTATTGGCGATTCTATCTTTGAAAAAGATATGATTCCCAAAATTAAAAAATATCTAAACTCAAAGAAAATAATTATGCCTAAAGATGTTGTTTTTGATGGCGCAAAAATACTAGACATTGGCAAAGAAACTTCCAAAATTTATTCCGATATTATAAAATCTTCAAAAACAGTTATCTGGAATGGTCCAATGGGACTCATTGAAAAGAAAAAGTTTGAAACTGGAACCACTGAAGTTGCTAAAGCGATTAAAAATTCAAAATCCTTTGCTTTAATTGGGGGAGGGGAAACGACATCGTTTTTGCTAAAGAGAAAAATATTAAAAAATCAAAAATCTGTCTTCCTATCAATTGGTGGTGGAGCTATGTTAGAATATTTATCCGGCAAAAAGTTACCAGGATTATTATAATGCCAATATGCGAATGTAATGCTAATATAGCAAATTGCGAATAAACAAAATGACAAACGATTACTCTAAATTAGTTTATCCAGAAATATCTTATAAGATCAGTGGAGTATTGTTCTCTGTTCATAATGAATTGAGTAGATTTGAAAATGAAAATCAGTATTGTGATTGTATAGAGGAAAAGTTTAAAAACCTTGGAATAATTTATGAAAGAGAAAAAATTATTTCAGTATCATTTGTTGGTGAAAGACCAGGAAGAAATAAGGTTGATTTTATTGTAGAAGATAAAATTATTATTGAGGTAAAATCAAAAAGAATTATAACGCGAGAGGAATATTATCAAGTCCGGCGATATTTAAGTGCTTGTAATAAGAGGTTGGGTATTTTGGTTAATTTTCGTAATAAGTATCTAAAACCAAAAAGAATATTGAATTCATCAGCCAAAGAATAGTATTATTAGCAATTAGTTGATTAGCATAAGATTAGAATATTAGAATCATGAAAAACATTGTTGTCTTATATCATGCCTCGTGTTGGGATGGTTTTGGAGCTGCTTGGTCGGCTTGGAAAAAATTCGGAAACAAAGCCGATTATTTTGCGGTAGCACATCAAGAAAATCCACCCACTGGACTTATTGGCAAAGAAATATATCTTGTTGATTTTTGTTATGTTGAAGAAATTATGAAAAAGATGATCAGAGATAATAAAAAAGTTATTGTCCTTGATCATCACATTACAAGGAAAGATGTTGTTTCTTCTATGGAGGGGAGTATTTTTGACAATAACCATTCAGGCGCGGTTATCTCTTGGAAATATTTTAATCCCTCTCGGAAAATTCCAAAGATGCTTGAATATATTCAAGACATAGATATATGGAAATTTAAACTATCAAAAACAAGAGAAATTACCGCTGCTTTGGATCTTGAGCCAAAAAATTTTAAATCTTGGGAGAAAGCTAGTAAAAAAATAGAAAACCCAAAAACTAGAAAAGAATTTATTAAAAAAGGGGAAGCTATTATAGAATATCAAAATCATCTTTTTAAAATCTTAGCTTCCAGCGCTCGCAGAGCCGTAATAGATGGAATTGAATCTATGGTTATCAATGCGCCTCATTTTTTTGCTGGTCAACTTGGATCAATTATCCTAAAAAAGGGCTATCACCTTGTTATCGTCTGGACAAAAGAAAATGGGGCTGTTAGTGTTTCTTTGAGATCGGATGAGAAAGTTGATTGTGCCAAATTAGGAGAAAAATATGGGGGCGGTGGACACAAAGGCGCCGGGGGATTTAAGTTGAGCGAGGCAGATGCTGTTCCATGGAAACTAATTTAATCTTCTTATTTATTTTTTCGCATAAAATAATTTCTAATTTCGCATCATATTTTCTTATTGTTATTTTTTTGTTATGGGTCGTCAGTCGTCAGTTCTTCTTCTCTTCTTGCTTTCTTTTTAATTTCTTCGTCGTTAGTCGTAGGTCGTTAGTCGTCAGTCAGTTTCTACTTTTTACCTATTACTTATTACTTTTTTATTTATCATTATGAAAAACATAATTTATACAGATGGAGGTTCTCGTGGAAATTCAGGGCCATCAGCCATTGGAATTTATTTTGAGACCTTAGATAAAAAATATTCCGAATATTTAGGCATCGCTACCAATAATGACGCTGAATACAAAGCTATGGTTTTTGCCCTAAAAAAAATTAAATCTTTGATTGGATCTGACGTGGCTAAAAAAACCGACATAGAAATCCGTTCCGATAGCCAACTTGTTGTTAACCAACTAAGTGGAAAATTCAAACTCAAAGAAGAAAGTTTGTTTAAATATTTTATAGAAATTTGGAATCTTAAGCAGGAGTACAAAAGCGTCTCTTTCTCTTATATCCCAAGAGAAAAAAACAAAATTGCTGATATGTTAGTCAACCAAGAGTTAGATAGCCATTCTAGAAAGGGGATGTTTTAATTATTTGACATATTTTACTAAATCTAATATAATAAAAAAGTAAGGTAAATCAAGCGACTACCCAGCTCCACTTTTGAATTTAATCAATTTGTTATTGAAGTCAAAAGTGGAGCTGGGAGGAAAGTCCGGACACATAATTTCAATTTTTGAGATAAGGGTAGTGGGTAACTCCCATCAGAAGTAATTTAGAGGTGCGAACAGAGACGTTACGAGATGAAAATCTCGTGATATCCAATTTATTGGATAAGCTCCACTAGTAATTTTGGAGGTGAAACGGCTAAATCCTTACCTATGTGCAAGGCCGAACTGTTGTTAAAAACAACAGGGTGCCGCTCGAGCTTGAGAGTAATTGATAGCCCAGATAAATCGTCGCTATGATTTTTTAAAAATCAGACACAGAATCCGGCTTATGATTTGCCTCACAAAAATAATCAAAATTTCCGCCCTTAAAGGCGGACTTTTTGATTTAGTTGCTAAAACTTTTTTATTGAGATATCCTAACATTTGGCCCAAAAATAACCGTAAGCAAGAAACATATGTATAAAAAATTTGAAGAAACCTTAAGTTTTGATGATGTCCTCTTGGTTCCCAGATATTCAAATATTATTTCAAGAAAAGAAGTTGATACAAGCACACTTTTGTCTTTAAACAAAAAAGTAAAAATTGATTTGCCTATTATTTCAGCCAATATGGATACTATTACTGAAAGCAAAATGGCAATTGCTATGGGTAAAATGGGTGGGTTGGGAGTTGTCCATAGATTTTTATCTATTGATAGTCAAGTTTTGGAAATAAAAAAAATTAAAAAGGAAAAATTATTATCTGCTGCCGCTGTTGGTGTTAAAAATGGAGAAATAGAAAGAGCTCATGCCTTAGTCAAAGCCGGGGTTGATATTTTAGTTTTAGATATTGCTCATGGGCATTCAAAATATGCTATAGAAAAAGTTAAATATTTTAAAAAGAATTTTAAAAATATTTTTATTATTGCTGGAAATGTTGCCACGGCTGAAGGTTTTATGGATTTAGCCAAAGCTGGTGCTGATGCTGTTAAGGTCGGTATCGGAGCTGGCTCTATATGCACAACCAGAATCGTTACTGGATTTGGTATTCCTCAAATTAGTGCTATTTTAAACTGTGCTCCCATTGCCCAGAAACTTGGGATTGGGCTTATTTCTGACGGAGGAGCGAAATCATCTGGAGACATAGTTAAAGCTATTGCCGCGGGGGCTGATGCTGTTATGATCGGAAATATATTATCAGGAACAGATGAGACCCCAGGGAAGTTGATTACTATTGGAGGTAAAAAATATAAGCAATATCACGGTATGGCATCTTTACAAGCAAATCTTATTAGACCAGATAAGAAAAACAATCAAGATGAAATTATAGAAGAGGGCGTTTCTGGGATTGTTCCTTATAAGGGCAAAGTTGAAGATGTTGTTAAAAAAATTATTGGAGGTCTCAGGTCTGGGCTTAGTTATGCTGGGTCAAAAAATCTTTCTGAACTTAAAAAAAATACCTCTTTTGTCAGAATTACTCCCTCTGGTCTTCGGGAAAGTAATTGGCACGATATTATATTAAGATAATGAAAGCAAAAAAAGAGATAAATAATGTCCCTTTTTTTGTAGATGTGATATAATTAATTTAAAGGTCAACTAGTCGTCACATCTTAATGATTCAGTCGTCTTTATATATGTGAGGTCAATTTTATAAACATAATTAATAAATCACAACGCACTACTTAACTAAACTCATAGCCAACAATTAATGTTAAAAAATTAAAATCTCTTTTTCACTTTATTGTTTTACTTATCAAAACTTTTAATGAAAAAGTAAATAACCAGATTTTTATTTTTTGTCTTTATTGTTAGTCGTAGGTAGTCAGTTGTAGGTTATAATACATATGAAAAAAATAATTTCATTAGTCTTAGTTTCTTCTTTTTTTGTTGGTGTTTCTTTAGTCAACGCTCAAAAAGTTATTGAATTTATGGGTCCTCCAGATGTTCAACCAACGGCTACCAAAGTCATTGAGTTTAAGGGGACGCCCGTTACTCAACCAGGTGTTGTCTCTGACATTAGAAATGAGCTCAAAGACATCAGACAAGAGTATCAAAACAAAATTCAAACAGAGCGTCAAAACGCCCTTCAATTAATTGAGGCAAAGAGAGTAGAAACAAATAAAATTTTAGAGCAAAAAAAACAAGAGTTTCAAAATCAAATCAAACAGAATAGAGATGCCATCAAACAAGAAATTGAAAAAAACAGAGAAGCTCTTAAACTTAAAATAAAAAATTTTAAAGATGAGAAAAAGAAAGTTATCTCCGAAAGAGTTGATCTTCGTTTAGAAGAGATTAATAAAGTCCAAACTGATCATTTTGTTTCAGTTTTAGATCAAATTGAAAAAGTTTTAGGAAATATAGAAACCCAAGCTGATAAAGTGCAGGCCAAGGGACAAGATGTTTCCAATGTCAGAACCGCTATTGATTCTGCTACTCAAGTTATCGCCGATGCCAGAAGTGCCGTTTCTGCTCAGGCTCAAAAAACATATACTCCAACAATCACAAGCGAAACAACTGTGCGAGCTGATTTAAAAGAAGCCAGAGAAGCTTTAAATAGTGATCTAAAGGCTGTTAGGAAATTAATTAAAAAATCTCATGAGGCGGTTGTAGCTTCTTTGCAAGAACTAAGAAAAATCAGATTATCACCCTCTGCTACTCCATCATTAATTCCTTCTGCTACAACTTCTCCAGCTCCGATTGTTCAATAAATTAAAATCTTAAACCTAAGACCTACTTAATAAGTAGGTCTTAGAAAAAATATAAATTAAAAATATGAATGAGATAAATAATAATGAGACAAATATAATTCCAGCAAAAAATAATTCAAAGGTTTATATATTAGCCATTGTTTCAATTTTGTTAATTATCGGGGTTTTTGTTTGGGTGCTTGTTTTGTCATATAATAATTCAGCAGATGATCAACTAAACGCTCAAGCTCCTTCTCAATCAAATGTCACTCAGAGTGATGATATTAATAACATTGATGCTTCTCTTAATGCTATTGACATTGGAGATGTAGATAGTAATTTTCCATCAGTGGACAAAGATATAAATAGTTTATAAATAAAAACCCACCCTATTTAGTAGGGTGGGTTTTTATTTGGCTACCAGACAGGGATATCTCCTTCGACTATTTTTATTGCAATAAAAATGTCTAGGCACCCCCTCGTGGTGTCGTCTGCTGACGACACAACGCTACGGTGTTCGAATCCCGACGAAAACAAATCAATTTGTTTTCTTCTGGTAGAAAAATAAAAACACCTAAATGGTGTTAATTTTGCTACCGGACAGGGATTCGAACCCCAATTAATGGCTTCAAAGGCCACTGTCCTACCATTAGACGATCCGGTAATTCTTTGTTCGTCAAAAATATTATCATTATCAGCCACTAAAATCAAGAAATATCTATCCTTTTATACTTTCTATTATGGCTATTTCAAACGGCACCAACGGAAATGGGTTATATCTCATCTGTGAGTAAGCTCCAATTAAAGCCTTAACTAATTCTATTAAATATTTTGTATCTACTTTCAAAGAATGTTTTTTTATCTCTTCTAGTTGCGAAGAAGCAATCTCTCTTTCAAACAACATTTCAAGTTCTGGCGCCAAAGATAAAGAAAGCACCCGTCTTAAATATTCAGTCAGGTCTTTATTAAATTGAAAAAGATTATATCCTTGGTTATTAATATTATACAAAAACTCCAAAGCTCCTTTTAAGTCTTTTTTTAAAACAAAATCAGCCATCTCTATTGTTTTTGAAAAATTTACCTTTCCCAAAATATTTTCAATATGCGAAACTGTAATCTCCTTTCCTTTTATGGAAATGACTTGATCCAAAAGTGATTCGGCGTCTCTCATACTTCCGTCAGCCAAATAAGAGAGTAACTCCAAGGCCTCAGGGGCATATTTTATTTTTTCTTCTTTGGCAATTTTTTCAAGCTTCTGAGATATTTCTTTCATTGATAATTTTTTAAAATGAAATCTTTGTGTCCTAGAAACTATTGTCGCTGGGAGCTTTTCATATTCTGTTGTTGCCAAAATAAAGACGGCATGCTCTGGTGGTTCTTCTAAAGTTTTTAGAAGCGCATTAAATGCCTGTGTAGTTAGCATATGCACTTCATCTATAATAAAAACTTTTTTTGTATATAAAGAGGGGAGTGTTTTTATATTTTCTTTTAAATCTCTAATTTCATCTATTCCTCTATTTGAAGCAGCGTCTATCTCTACCACATCCATTGCCGAACCTAAATCAATTTGTGTGCAGGCATGACATTCATTACATGGCTCTCCTTTTTTCATAAATTCTTTATCCTCTATTCTTTTTTGGCAATTAATTATTTTAGCCAATATTCTCGCCGTAGTTGTCTTTCCTGTTCCTCTAGATCCATAGAACAAATAAGCATGCGCAAATTTACCCTCCGAAGCTGAGTTTTTTAATATCTCTACCAAATTCTCTTGCCCCATCAAATCAGTGAGGGTATTTGGTCTATATTTTCTATATATTGCCAATGCCATATTAAAATAAATTATATCCCAAAATTATAAACTTCACAAATATATATATCAACACAAAAATAGCAACTTATTACAGGCAGAATAAAATTTTTTATTCTGGGTTTATTTTTTGACTTATCTTTATCTTGGTATTCTAAATTTATTAGAACAATAAAAAATGAGGATGCGATGCCTCAAAATATAATCAATGCTGGTTTAATTCAGGCAATTATTGATTTTGTCGTAGCAGATGGGGGCACTCGTAAAGACGTTGTTGAAGTTTCAAAGATTCCCCGTTTTGTGCAAAAAATCGGAGAAACGGGAATAGAAGAGCGAGACGAATTAAGAATAACTATTAGTTTTGTTTTGCCAGAGAATTATTCCTTAGATGGTTTTGAAAATATGTCTTTTTTGAGCGATCACGAAAGACATAATTACAAAAAATCAGTTTCCATCAGTTTGAACAGAGAAGATCTTGCATATTATTTTGATGTTGGAATAATTACAGATCTTCTTAGAAACATAAATTCTTATTCCCGTGCCGGAGCCAGAGCTTTTGACTTTCTCTGCTCACACGAAGATATGATTTCTGTTGATTTCAGAAAATTTACATGGATTTTCCTGGGGACTTGTTTTGTGTGTGCTTGTGGGCGCATCGCTATGAGAGTTTTTTACTTTAATAAGATTCTTTATAAAACGATCGTCCATGATAATGACCAATTAAACATAGTGCGTCCATTACATCGTATTGCAATTTTTACTGATGTTGTTAGCCCCTAAGAACTCAATCAGCTCCGAGAAAGTTTTCGGGGCTGTTTTTTTGTAGGTTGCTTGTTATGAGCTTGTTGAATGATTAGTCATTATGCTATACTAAATCAGTATGTATGAAATAAAGACCGAAGAATTTTCAGGCCCTCTTGATAAATTACTTGAACTTATTGAGAGTAAGAAATTGGATATTACTACAATTAGCTTGGCTCAAGTCACTGATGATTTCATAAAATACATTGAAACTTTAAAAAATAATATCTCCGAAAATCAAGACGATTCAGACATTTTCAAAAACTCAAGACAACTTGCTGATTTTTTGGTTGTCGCCTCAGGACTAATTTTGATAAAATCAAAATCACTTCTTCCACAATTAGAGTTAACTTCAGAAGAAGAAGAGAGTGTCTTTGAATTAGAAAAAAGAATTCAGATTTATGCCCAGATCAAACCTTTGTTTGCTCTTATGAAAAAACATTGGCTCTCTACTAATCAGACATTCTCCAGAGGACTTTTTCTTTCAATGCCGACTGTCTTTTATCCACCAAAAAATATTAGTGGATCACTACTAAACAAATCTTTAGAAGGACTCATTAAAACACTTGGTAGTTATTTTTATGAGCAAGAGAAAATTCAACGACAATTATTTTCATTAGAAGAAAAAATTTCCGAAATATCTAAAAAAATTATCAACGGCATTTCTAGATTTTCACAAATGATTGGTCAAAAATCAAAAGGGGAGTCGATTGTTTTATTTCTAGCCCTTCTTCACCTATTAAGAGACAGGGTTTTAGATGTTAATCAGTCCGGCACATTTGAAGAGATGGAAATAACCAAACTATAAAATGGAAGAAATTAACCAAAATTTAAATCTGACAAAAATTGCCTCGCTAGAAGCTGTTTTGTTTATATACGGAGAAGAAATCACCAAAGAAAAAATTGCTAAGATTTTAAAAACTACAAAGGAAGAAATCGAACAATTAGTTTTAGAATACAAAAAAATATTAGAAGATACAAATCGTGGGTTTTATTTGATTGATAAAAATGATAGAGTTGTTTTGGCGACCAAACCAGAATTTTCATCTATACTAGAAGATTTTATTAAAGATGATTTAAAAGAAGATCTTACTCCTGCCACATTAGAAACTCTTTCTCTTGTCGCTTATTTAGGGCCAATTTCCAGAACTCAAATTGATTATATTCGCGGTGTTAATTCTAGTTTTATTCTTCGCAATTTGCTTATTCGGGGCTTAGTAGAAAGAAAGCCCGGTAAGGGAGGATCTTTTCTTTATGAAGTTAGTTTTGATTTTCTTAAACACATAGGCGCTTCTAGCGTAGAAGACTTGCCAGAATTTGAAAAATATCAGAAAATGAAAGGATCTTTTTTTTCTGAATCAGCAGATTCCACTGATAAAAAAAATATTGAAGATAACGAAGAAACAAAAACAGAAAAAACAGAAAATAATTTATTAACAGTAAATGATGCCGAACAACCCATGGTGAGCGAAATCAAACCAGAGAATCAAGACATTATCTAAATATGAAATATCAAGCCCTCATTTTAATATTTGTCATTCTCATCTCTTCTTATATATTGAAGCAGGGCGATGTTTTTTCTAAACAGGAAAATGATCCAAGTAAAAATATGCAAGCCAGTGTTCTTTTAACAGGAAGCGATATTATTGAAGAACCAAAAACTAATCAAGACAATAGTGTCCAAATAGATTCTGCTAATACAAGTAAAGACAAAAAAATAAATTCTCTTCCCGAAGTTAGTCCAGAAAATAAAATTGATGTTTCCGAAAGACCCGCCATTGAATCAATTAATTTCGAACAAGATTGCAATGGAGTTGGGGCAATGATCTATCTTGTTTCTCAAAGCGGTCAAAACTCAAAGCTTTTTCAAAAAAATCTTAACTATCGATGGCCAATTGCTTCAGTCACAAAACTAATGACTGCCATTGTCACCATTGATAACATTGATCTAAAAACTCAAATAGAGATAACTCAAGATGTTAAAGACGCCGTTGGTGAATATGGTAATTTTTCAGTTGGATCAAAATATAGCACTTTGGATATGATTAAATCTGGTATGGTTTTTTCGAGCAATGATGCCACTTTTGCGCTTTCAAAATATTTAGGTCAAGATAAGTTTATTCAAAAAATGAACGACAAAGCTAAAGAAATAGGTATGAGTCAGACCTCTTTTTATGAACCCTCTGGGCTGTCTTATCTTAATCAGTCCACAATCTATGATTTAGAAACACTCCTAAATTTTATCTATAATAAGTATCCAAGCATTTTAGAATTCACTAGACAAAAAACTGTTTCTATTAAAGAATTGACCTCTGGAAAATCAAAGATTTATAATAACATAAATCAGTTTGCTGGTAGAAAAGAATTTGTCGGTGGAAAAACTGGTTACATAGATCAATCGGGGGGTAATCTCGTGACCCTTTTTCAAAAAAATGGTAAACTATCTTTTATAGGTGTTTTGGGTAGCCAAGATAGATTTGCTGATGTGGATAGATTATTTAAATGTATAAAATAGAAAAATAAAAATATGAGCGTAGAAGTTATCAGAATTTTAGTCTTAACAGGAATTTCTTTTTTTGTGGCTTTATTTTTTACTCCCGTTGTTACAAAAATTTTATATAAGTATAAAATTGGCAAACAAATTAGAGAGAGCGCCTCAGCTCCAGTATATTATAATCTCCACCAACAGAAAGCCGGAACACCAACAATGGGTGGAGTAATTATTTGGATTAGTGTTTTGGGATTGGCTTTTTTATTTTTTCTTTTGAGTTATTTTTTTGGAGGCAAATGGAATTATTTTAATGTTGTTGATCGAGCTCAAACATATCTTCCAATTTTTGCCATGTTAATAGCCGCTATACTCGGATTAGCTGATGACATTATGGGAATTAAAAAAATTGGTCCCAATGGCGGAGGAATGATGGTCAAGCATAAAATATTCCTATATTTACTCATTGGTTTAATAGGAGCTTATTGGTTTTCCGAAAAATTAGACTGGTCTGTATTAAGTATTCCTTTTGTGGGGAGTATTAGTATAGATGGTTGGTATTTCCCGTTATTTGTTTTTATAATTGTTGCCTCAGCTTTTTCTGCTAATGAAACTGATGGACTAGATGGTCTCTTGGGCGGGGTGTCTCTCTTTTCTTTTGGATCATTGGCCTTGGTAGCATTTTCTCTTGGGCGTTATGACCTAGCGGCTTTTTCTACAATGATAGTTGGAGCTCTTTTGGCTTTTTTATGGTTTAATATTTTTCCGGCTAGATTTTTTATGGGAGATACGGGCTCAATGGCTCTAGGAATAACTATGGGCGTGATTGCAATGCTAACTAATACAGTTTTATATCTTCCATTTTTTGCTCCAATTTTAGTTATAGAATCTCTTTCTGTTATAGTCCAAATGATTTCAAAAAAACTTTTTAAGCGAAAGATATTTCTTTCTACTCCGATTCATCACCACTTTGAAGCAATTGGTTGGCATGAATCCAGAGTTACTATGAGATTTTGGATTATCACCGCTGTTAGTAATGGAGTGGGTTTGGTCTTATTCTTTCTCTCTAGGATGATTGTTAAATAAAATGTTATAATATAATAAGTAAGTATTTTAAATTTGAAAATTTAAATCTTTGCCTAAGCAAATACATTTGAGGTAGAGATTATATAAATATAAAGATAATTTTGTGACTACCTTAATAAAAAACATAATTCTTGTTGACGGTACTAGCAAGCCATCTTTTAAGGCTGATGTTCTTATACGTGATCAAAAAATTATTGCCCTAGGGAGTTTCCCTAATATCAAAGCCGATAAAATTATTTTTGGTAATGAAAATTATCTTGTCCCTGGATTTATTGATATTAGTTCTAACGCCGATAGATATCTTTCTCTTTTTTCTTATCCTTTACACAAAGATTTTATTTCGCAAGGAGTCACGACTACCATCGTTGGACATTGTGGATTTTCTTTAGCCCCTCTTTTCTATGCTTCTTTAGATCATTTTGTTAATTGGACAAAAACTAATCATGTTAATATCAATTGGAAAACGACTAAAGAGTATTTAGATACTCTTGAAAAGAGTTTTAATTTTGGTGTTAATATTGGGACTTTTTCCGGGCACAAAGTGATGCGCGAAGAAATTCTCAAAAATCCTAAAGAGTTTAGAAATCTTACCTCAAACGAATTAAGAGTTTTGCGATCGGTTTTAGAGGGTTCTATTCGAGATGGATCTTTTGGACTTTCTACTGGTCTAGGGTATTATCCTTATCAGCAAATTACATATCACGAGTTAAGAGCACTTTTAGATATTGTTAGACAAAACAAAGGCATCTACGAAACTCATATTAGAAACGAAAAAGAAAACATAGAAGAAGAGGTCAAGGAAGTTATTCGTTTGTCTCAGGAAATGACAACTACGACTATAATTAGTCATTTAAGACCATTTTTTGGTTTTGAGGAAAAATATAAAAATGCAATTTCTCTCATAGAAGAAAAAACCGCCAAGGCAAATGTTTATTTTAATATTAACCCATTTTCTTATAGTGCTGTGTCTATTGATTCATTTTTGCCCGATGAGTTTAGAAAAGATGACCGTCTTGCCTTAATAGAAAAACTTAAAGATAAAGACATTTCTAAAAAAGTTTTAGATGTTTTACCAAAAATCAACGGAGAAAAAACTATTATTTTAAATGCTCCGGGAGTTGAAATTATTAACGGTAAAAATCTTTCTGAGTTTGCTCAAAATAGGGGATTGACTGTTCCTAAAGCTATAATTGAATTAATGATTATCTCCAAACTTAGAGCTATTTTATTTTATGAAAATCTTAATCAGCAAGAAGTAGATAAAGCGATTATTTCTTCTCGCTCTCTTATCTCTTCTAGCGGAACGAATGTTGACGATCATAACGCCTTCAAGCCAGATAGATCTAATAAATCTTTTACAACTTTCTTAAAAAAGGCCTCTGTTGAAAATATTAATTTAGAAAAAGCCATTTTTAAAATTAGTGGACTTCCAGCCTCTTTGCTTAGTCTAGAAAGTCGTGGCTTTATATCTTCTGGTTATTTTGCTGACTTAGTTTT
>Ga0210057_1002856_pt1 | contig 24305 bp, 25 predicted proteins | sample CryGeyCG2114_010_2_FD_183968 | JGI IMG/M metagenome (GOLD analysis project Ga0210057, IMG submission 183968) | Groundwater microbial communities from aquifer - Crystal Geyser CG10_big_fil_rev_8/21/14_0.10 (SPAdes) (version 2) | ecosystem: Environmental > Aquatic > Deep subsurface > Groundwater ...
AAACTTAAAAGAGAATTCGGTAACGATTTGGTTGGGTGGGACATCTCATCTAGCTCAATAGTCGTAAAGTAAAGTTTCAATAATTGAAAGGACATAAAATACCCCGAAATGGGTATTTAGTTATATTCTAAGTAGGTATATCTGTCAGGTGGGGTCTCCAGAACAAAAAACTGCATAAGGCTACATACATATGGCACTCATTAAAGTTGAAAAGGAGTTGATTTTTTTATGATAAAATATTGGTAATGAAAGTTTTGTTAATTACGAAAGATAAAACTCTTTTTACGCCCGAAAGCTCGTCTCTAAAAGCGCTTCAAAAGATGGGGGAATTCGTGGAGCAGATCCACATCGTGATTTTCACCGATATGAGCGAATCATATACCGTTCAAAAAATAGACCATAAAATTTTTCTTTATCCAACGAATTCCGAGGCTGGTCTTTTTTCCATTCGTCAGGCCGTGAATGTTGCCGAGCTTCAGACTTTGGTCAGCTCAAGACTCATGGTCGACCTTATCATTGCCGATGACCCGCATTATTCTGCTGCCGTGGCTTATTACCTCTCCAGAAAACATAACAAGACTTTTATGGTAAATGTTTTTGAAAATTTATCTTCAGATTTAGCTGACGAAGGTCATTTTTACGCCTGGGTGAAGAAAAAAATATCGAGATATGTTCTTATGCACGCCCACGGCATCCGGGTGTTGAGCCAAGTCGTGGCTGAGGCGATTAACGCGCAAATACCCAATCTTGAAGATAGGATTTATATTTTGCCGGAACCGCCTAAGTCAGAAGAAAACGAAGTGACGACAAACGACATTGATATAAAAGCTCGCTATCCAACATTTAATCTTTACATATTCACCGTTGTGGAATCGCAGGATAAAAAGATTGAGAAGCGCCTCCGGATCATTATCCAGACATTACTCATGCGCTATCCGCGAGCGGGGCTCATTGTGGTTGATAATAACGGTCTTTATAAGCACAATAACACGGCAAATTTGGCATGGGAGAGCGGGATAAGGGATCTGGACTTTTTATATAAGAACGCTCACATATTCATCGATGTCTCGAATCAATCAAAGACCGGCGGAGCGCTGACAGGGGCGGCCCTTCTTGGTTGTCCGATAGTGGCGGCGGAGAGTCCGGAGAGTACATACATGATTCATCAAGGTAAGAATGGTTTTATTGCTGACCCGGACAATCCTCCGGAGTTCTGTGGTAGGATTGCCGAGATTATTGAAACACCGGGGCTTCGGCAGAGTATTCGAATATTCAGATACGAGATAGACCAGATGATGGTTGACAGAACGGAAGTATACGAAAAAAGTTTGGCGAGTATTTGGCAAAAAGTTTCCGAAGAGAAAGCGATATTCAAACCCGGAGCGATGGAAGAATATACCAAGGGTTTTGTTTACTCTCTCCGAAATACGCGGGAAAAAATGCACGAAATAAGTAAGAAATTAGATAAAAATATCGAGGTTGCGGGAGGAAAGATGAAAGGGCCTCTTAGTAGTCATATTAAACACAAAGCCACCTCCGTGCTTGAAGGCTCTCCAATCAATGAAGATTTCGATACCGACAATATTTTGAGGAATAGATAAGGCTTATGCGGGCATGCCCCCATACCTACTTTTACACTTTGCCTTTTTCAGTAATTATAGTTAGTCGGTAAGTGCGTAAAAGTAGGTATGGGGGACTTGGTTTTCTTATAATCCCTTTCACTATCTGATATAATTACAAATCTGATGGGTATAGTTTTATTTACCGTTCCCGGAGAGGCTCAAATGAGGTTTGCCAACTCTCTTTATAGACAAACCGGCGGTGGCCTTAGCCTTGTTATTGTTCAGAAGACCAAAAAGAAGTCTTTTTTACAACGCACTTTTCGCTTCTTTCGGCGCAATAGTTGGCATACTTTTTTAGAACTCTGGTACGCTCTTTTGCTTAGAAAAGAACATCAGGTGCGCGGAGCGCTTGAATATTTTCGAGAGATCGATCCGATGGATAATTCCGAGAATTCCTCCAAGTTCAAGATACTTGAGGTGGAGTCCGTCAACACAGATGCGGTGTATGAAATTATACGCAAGATCTCTCCACGGCTCATAGTCGTGTGGGGCGGCCCCTTACTTAAACCTAATATTATCAAGAATGCACAAAGAGCGATTAATCTCCATTTCGGTCTCTGTCCGTATTATCGCGGAGCACTCGCGAATCAGCATGCCGTAATGAGGGATGATTTTTCAAAGATAGGCGCTACGGTTCTTTTTATAAACGGAAAGCCGGACGCGGGGGAGATCGTGGCTACTGTAGAGGCCGATACTAGCTTGCCCCCGAGAGAGCTTTTTCTTGACCTCAATAACAGAGCCGCCGCTAAATATCTTGAGGTAGCCACGAAAATCTATCTGGGCAAGACAGTACAAGCTGTGTCTCAAGAAGCGGTTAAGAATAAAACCCTGCTCCGCAAATCATGGACGCCTAAAACGCGTTATATGTTGGGTAAAAAGATATTGGAGTGGGAGAAAGAGTTTGAAAACAGATGACCTCTGTTTGACAAAATAATCAAGTTGGTATATTATAAAAAAGTAAATCAGTACTCATATAGGTTTCCATCCTTTGGATGGGTAAGCGTTCAGGATTCATTCTAAGTACGCTAAGACGGCAGTCTGCAACCTCGAGAGTCTTTTCGGTCACCTTTATCATAAAGACCGGGCTTACAGATAAATCATGTCATATAGTTACCGGGACAAAAGTCCTCAACGCTCTAATGCGCGACGCTCTCAAGGCGCCCCGTTCAAGCGAAGTTACGCAGGGTCAGGAAGAAATAGCAACAATTACAAATACGCCAATCAAGGCGCGTATATTGATGTGTCCAGGTTCGTTAACAAAGCCATTATCACCGAGGAGGTTGAAAGCTTCGTACCCGCGCATTCTTTTACCGATTTCAAGCTCTCACCGCTTTTAAATAAGAATATCGAGGACAAGGGTTATGTTGACCCGACCCCCATTCAAGACCAGTCCATTCCTCATATCATTCGAGGCGAAGATATTGTTGGTATCGCTAATACTGGTACTGGTAAGACCGCAGCCTTTCTTATTCCTCTTATCAATAAAATAATTCTTGATCCGCGGGAGAAAGCGCTCATTGTCGTACCAACCCGGGAACTGGCCAATCAAATTGACGAAGAATTACGCGCCTTTGCCAAAGGTTCAAATCTTTTCTCCGTTCTGGTCATAGGAGGAGCGGGTATTGGCAAACAGATTAGAGAACTCCGCCAAACGCATCACTTTGTCATTGGCACACCGGGGCGCCTAAAGGATCTCATTGAACAGAAAGTCCTCGATCTTTCTCTATTTAAAACAGTGGTGCTTGATGAAGCTGACAGGATGCTTGATATGGGCTTTATAAACGATATGCGCTTCATGATGGCTAAGATGCCGTCGCCTCGCCATACACTCTTTTTCTCCGCGACTCTTTCATCCGAGATTGAGAAGTTAATCAGCGAGTTTCTTGTTGAGCCAGCGCGCATTTCGGTCAAGACCGGAGACACGGCTAAAAATGTGCATCAAGACATTATCAGAGTGCCGGGAGGTAAGATGAAAATTGATGTTTTGGACGATCTACTTAGAAATCCCGAGTTCAGCAAGGTACTCGTCTTTGGACGGACCAAGCACGGTGTGGAGAAGCTCTCAGACGAGCTGGGCAAGCGCGGTTTCAAATCGGAAGCCATTCACGGCAATAAAAATCAGAGAGAACGCCAGAGAGCGCTCGACCTTTTCAAAAAGGATCATGCACAGGTGCTTATTGCTACCGATGTCGCCGCTCGAGGTCTCGATATTTCGAGTGTCACTCATGTCATCAATTTTGATTTGCCGGCCACTTATGATGATTATATTCATCGCATCGGACGAACGGGACGCGCGGGACAATTGGGTAAAGCTCTGACATTTGTTTAAAAATATTTTTAGTGACTAGCTTCAAGGCTAGTGCTATAATATTTTCATGTCTGACAAAATCTATTTGGGCGTTGCTGTTTTAATTATAGTAGCGGTTGGATTTTATCTTGCCTACGATTGGAGACAAGAATCACAACTCTCTTTAATAACGAATTTTGAAGAATGTGCCGCGGCCGGCTATCCCGTCATGGAATCTTATCCGGAACAGTGCAGAACGCCAGATGGCCGACTCTTTGTCAGAGATATCGAGAATTCTATTATCCCTCTATCAGATGGAGAGAATGGAGGAGATGGTAACGGTCCGGTTGCCTGTACCATGGAGGCAAAAATTTGCCCTGATGGTTCGGCGGTAGGTCGAACGGGGCCAAACTGTGAGTTTGCTACCTGTCCCGGAGAAGAAAGTTCAGCGGATCCCATAACTCTGGTCGAACAACTTGTTGTGCCTTGGGAAATAGCCTTTCTACTAGGTGGAGACATACTGGTGACTGAATGTTCCAGAAGATTAGTGCGCAATCGCGATGACCGTGGTTGGGCTTCATTACAAGATGATTGTATTATTTAAATAGATTTAAATAGATCCCCAGACACTAGGGTCTTGATCGCTAATATAAAAAATAAATATGGACACCATTATTAAAGCAGACATATTCTTTTTCATCACAGCAATTGCCGTTGTCATTATCACTATCGCACTCTCGATCGTCGGATACTATATTGTCCTTGTGATGCGAGACGCGAAACATATTTCTGGAAAATTGCGTCATGCAACTGATGAATTGGAAGGAGATTTTGAAACACTGCGGCAAGAAGTAAGCCAAGAGGGGCACAAGGCCAAGTATCTTCTCGATTTTTTCCTAAGCAAATTTAAGGGCAAGCATAAAAAAGAGGATAAATAATAATGGTGTGTTACAATACAAATCTTATTATTAATTTTTAAATCAGTATTATCATGATAAAAAATACCCCTCGACCAAGCTCGGGGCAAGCAATATCAAAATCACCCACTACCGGAATGGTAGTGGGAGCATCAGGGATCGCCGCCGCGGCAGTCGGAGCATACTGGCTCTATGGCGCCAAACATGCGGCAAAACATCGCAAGATGGCCAAAAGCTGGATGCTTAAAGCTCGTGCAGAAGTGATGGAAGCGGTAGAGAAGTTGGAGAACATTGATAAGACCGCCTATTATCAAATGGTCGAAGACACGGTCAAGAAACATACTCAAACCGTCAAGGACAGCGCCGCGGTGGCACTGGCGATAAAAGAAATTAAAGCTGCATGGCCTCATATACAAAAGGCTGTTAGACCGGCTAAAAGGGCAACCAAGAAAAAGAAATAAAATAGGTTTTGGTCTCTGGATGGTAAAGGGATAAAGTGCTATAATAAGAGCATATGAACAAATTTATAATCGCCATTATCGTTATTATCATTGCCGCCATCGGTGTTTACTTTATGATCGACGGTTTTCCGGACAATCAGAGAATTGACACTGAAAATAATCAAAATACGGGCACAACCACTCCGATAGCCGTAGTAGAGGATGAAGAGGATGCTTCCAAATCAGTGATTGGCCAATCTGTGGAAGGTCGGGATATTACCGCGTATCACTTTGGCACCGGCGAAACGGAAATATTGTTTGTTGGCGGTACCCATGGAGGGTATTCATGGAATACAGTCCTTGTTGCTTACGAAGCTATGGATTATCTCGAAAAAAATCCCCGAGTTATTCCAGACAATGTCAAAGTCACGATCATTCCCGTATTGAACCCGGACGGTCTTAATGAAGTGGTCGGAACATCTAGTCGTTTTCCGCAATCGGCGGCGGTAGCGTTATCTCTCTCTGAAACGATACCGGGCCGTTTTAATGCTAATAATGTGGATATAAATCGTAATTTTGATTGTAATTGGCGTTCATCGGCTATGTGGCAGAACAAAACCGTAAGCGGCGGCACGAAACCTTTCTCTGAACCGGAAAGCCAGGCTCTTAGAGATTATGTCAGTGATAGCAAACCAGATGCAGTTGTGGCATGGTTCAGCGCCGCGGGTGGTGTCTACGCCTCAAGCTGTAATGGAAGTATCTCTGAAGAAACTAATACACTCAAAGAAATATACGCAGATGCTTCGGGATATCCGGCGTTCGATAGTTTTGATTTTTACGAAACAAACGGCGATATGACAAATTGGCTTGCCAAGAACAAAATTCCCGCGATCAGTATTCTTTTGACAAACCACACTGATATCGAATGGAACAAAAATGAGTTTGGTATAAGAGCCCTGCTTAATCACTACGCCGACTAATGCCGTCCGGGAGGATAATCTGGCTTATTGGTGTTATCACATTAGCAGGCGGCTTTATTTTTGTAACTTATTTTATTGATAAAGATACTACGGAGATTCCGGAGCCAGTTGAAGAAGAAACATATTTAAAACATGAAATTTTGGGCCGATCTGTGGAGGGGCGTGAAATTGAAAGTTATACCTTTGGCAACGGAGAAAAACATCTTTTGTTTATCGGTGGCTTCCACGGTGGGTATGAGTGGAATACCGTCCTTTTGGCATATCAATTCATAGATTATTTGGAAGCCGATCCTGATGCTCTCCCCGAAAATTTCTCCATTACAGTGATTCCGTCTGCTAATCCTGATGGTTTATATAAAGTAGTTGGCAAGGAAGGTCGATTTACAAAGGCATTCGTCTCGAAAGATCCCGAAACATTGGCAGCTGGCCGTTTCAACGCACGCGGAGTTGATCTCAATAGAAATTTTGGTTGCGATTGGAAGCCGACAAGTATGTGGCGCAATAAAGTGGTAAGCGCGGGCGAAAAGCCTTTTTCAGAACCGGAAGCTGTGATTATTCGGGATTTTATTTTGAAATATCGACCGGCGGCAGTTGTTTCTTGGCACAGTCAGTCAAACGCGGTATACGCGGCGGAGTGCAGGGCTGGTACGATTCCGGAAACACTTGATATCATGAATATATACGCGCGAGCTTCAGGCTATCGCGCCATCGAGTCATTCGACAGTTATGAGATAAACGGAGACTCTGACAGCTGGTTTGCTTCGGAAAATGTGTCGGCCATTACTGTGGAACTTAAAACTCATGAGACGCTCGAATGGAATGAAAATTTGGCCGGCATCAAAGCGTTGATAGAATATTATAAAAATAAATGAGGATTTATAGTAAAATATGAAGATGAGTCCCGTTAGAAGTCGCGGTTACGGTTTTGAAACGGTGCTATAATGTAGACATGAAAAGAAGTATTAAAATTTATAAAAGTAATGTTCAGCAAGGCTCGTTGACCGAGACTTACTTCTAACGGGATGAAAAAAATTATTTGGCTTAAGTTGCGGATAGTAATGGGTTTAATTTTTCTTTGGGCGTTTGTGGACAAGACTTTTGGTTTGGGATTTTCCACCACCGCGGAAAAAGCTTGGGTCAACGGCGGTTCGCCGACATATGGCTTTTTAACAAACGCTACCCGCGGGCCGTTTGAAGAATTTTTCAAAGGCCTGGCAGGGATTGTGGCCGTGGATTGGCTTTTCATGATTGGCCTTCTCTTTGTGGGGGTTACTTTGATTATCAACAGATTTGTGGTCTGGGGAGCGATCGCGGGTATGGCCATGCTTTTATTGATGTATTTGGCTGTTTTCCCGCCGGAAAATAATCCCATACTTGATGACCACATTGTCTATATATTGGTCCTGGCGCTTATTGCAACAAAGAGTAGGGGTTGATGAGGAAGCATTTCATCTGCCGTATGATATATTGTACGGGTCATGAAAATTTGGCACGATGAGAAAGACGATTTTGAGATAGAAGGAGGTCATAAGTTAAGAGGTAAAATTATCACCAATGCTTCTAAAAACGGCGCTACACATCTTTTTGCCGCCGCCCTTGTCAATCGTGGTACGACCATTTTGCATAATATTCCTCGCATTGAGGAGGTGAATCGCTTTATAGAAGTTTTCAAGAGTCTTAATATAAAAATATCATGGACCGGAGAACATACTCTAACCATCAAGCCGCCTCGGAATTTTTCCGTCTCCAATATCGATACTCAAGCCACTGGCAAGATCCGTTCCGCTCTAATGCTTATGGGGCCACTTTCGGCGAGATTAAAATCTTTTAAGCTTCCTCATATTGGAGGCTGTAAGATGGGGGAGAGAACTATTTCCGCTCATCGTTTCGCTCTTGAGGATTTGGGTTTGAAGATAGTGACAAAAGAAAATTTTTATGAGGTATCAACAGGTGGGCGCATTAAGAAAGAAGTCGTAATGTATGAAGCATCTGATACCGGTACCACCAATGCAATTTTACGCGCGGCAGTTTTGCCTCCGCGCGCGGGTAAGCCGCGGAGCACGGTCATCGATTTTGCCCAGCAGAATTATATGGTCCTTGAGGTCTGTTTCTTCCTCCAAAAACTGGGTATAAAAATCAGCGGTATCGGCACCAAGACGATTACCGTTGAAGGTAATCCAGATATAGAAAAGGACTTGGAGTATCACAATAGCGAAGACCCGGTGGAAGCCATGCTTTTTATCACTGCGGCCATAATGACTAATTCCAAACTGGTAATCCAAAGAGCGCCGATCGATTTTCTTAAACTCGAATTGCTGAAACTGGAAAAAATGGGCTTGCGCTACGATATTTCCAAAATTTACCTTTCTCAAAACGGCCATACCAAACTTGTGGATTTGACCATCAAGCCGTCAAAACTTAAATCTCTCAAAGACAAGATCGCCGCCCAACCTTATCCGGGTATCAATACCGACAATCTGCCGTTTTTTGTGCCTATTGCCACACAGGCGGAAGGTCTAACCTTGGTGCATGACTGGATGTGGGAGGACAGAGCAATTTTTTTCACAGAATTGAATAGGCTCGGCGGAAAAGTTCGTCTGGCTGATCCGCATCGGGTGCTTATTGACGGTCCGACCAAGTTTCGCGGGGCACAGATCGTTTGCCCGCCGGCGCTTCGCCCGGCCGTGATGCTCATGGTGGCTATGCTTGGAGCTGAAGGAAAATCAATTTTACGAAATGTTTATGCTATTAAACGCGGTTATGAGGACATTGTCGGTCGATTAAATAAAATTGGCGCAAAGATCAAAATTCTCCAGTCATAAAATTTTCTTTCTTGTGACTATCAAAGATATAAAAACCCCGCATAATTGCGGGGTTTTTATATTAAGCGGCGGAATCTTCTGCCGGCGTTTCCGGTGTAGATTCAGGAGCGGGTCGCTCAAGCGGATTTTCACTTTCCGCAGTATTCTCACCCTCTTTCGGTGGAATATTCAAGTCTACTTCTCCAATGTTGTCTTCGTCTATATATAGTGGAGTTGTTTAGATTGATAATCGAACAGATTTTTAAGCCTAACATTGTATGGAGGGGGGCACAAGAGCAAAATTTTACCAATGATTGCATAGTATTTATGCTCAATAATTTTCCAAAGGCTTTTTGAATAAATAAAGCAAATTTAGTAAACCCCAACACCAATTCTCCCGTTGCTCCTATTTTGCCCCTCCTTATCCTTCCTAGTTGATAAGCACCATACACTACAATTAATAATGAATGCTGGCTCATACACGCAAAATGACGGGAGAATAGGTGTGGGGGTAAAATATGGCATAATACAGATATGAGGAAGAGACTTAAGAATCACTTTGTCCCGAGCGAGGAGAATGATTACAAACCGCACTTTGTCCGCGCAAAGAATCTTTTGGCTTTGGCTATGGTCGCCGTGGCACTGTTTTTTCTTGCTTTTTCGGTCAAATCCGTTGTCACACGACATCCCGACCTTCTTTCCGCTGTCATTACAAGTGTTCTGGTCGATCTGACCAACTCGAATCGCTTAGCGCAGAATGTGGTTCCACTCTCTTTCAATGCTACTTTAACCGTGGCCGCGCAATTAAAGGCTGATGATATGGCAAGCAAGGGCTATTTTGCCCACAACAGTCCGGATGGCAGAACACCTTGGTACTGGTTTGGAGAAGCAGGTTACAACTTTATTTATGCAGGTGAGAATTTGGCGGTCAACTTTGTTGATTCGGAGGATGTTGTGCGCGCTTGGATGAATTCGGAAGGACATAGAGTTAACATTCTCAACGGCAGGTTTACCGAAATAGGCATTGCTATCGCTTCAGGCATTTATAACGGCCGCAATGCCGTATATGTGGTTCAACTTTTCGGACGACCGGCTTTTCAGGAAGAAGAGGCAGAACTGGCGTCAAGAAGAGTTTCTAAAGATACCAATACCGGCACAACTTCTTCTCCCACTTCTGTAGAAGAGGTATTGGGTGCCAGTGTTACCCCTCCAGAGAATCATTTAGAAACAGAATCCCCCAATCCAGTTGTTCTATCAGAAAGTGAGATGTTTGTGGCGGTAGAAAACGCTGATTTTGTGGAAATAGCAGAAGAGAGTGAACCTGCGAGATCGGAAGTTACCGATCGGTCTTCTTTTATCGGCAAGGTTATTGCTTCGCCTAAATTAACTCTCAAAATTATTTATACGATTCTTGGCGCCATAGTATTCATTGTCCTGATCATTTTTATGGCAGTGGAAAAGAAACGTTATCATCTGAAGCATGTTTTCTACCTCGCGCTTGTTCTTTTATTGATCTTTATTCTTTTCTACTTATCAAGCGAATATCTGTATCCCGCAATAATTATTGTGTAGTATTTGGTTGGAAAAGTGATTCGACGCTGTCCCACCAGCCATCACTGTCTTGGTCCGTTGTCGATGCGTTGGTTTCCGCGCAACCGGGGTCGGGAGCATCTTCTTCTTCCGTACAAAGCCGCAAGCCAAGCACTTTCGGAGTGCCTATCTCGGTTCTGGTAAAGTATAATATTTTGAATTCTGGCCCTTCTGTGTACATAATAATTTGACGCTCGTCCACCTCAATATGAGTGAATTCACTAAACTCCAACTGACTGCCGAAAAAATAAACACTGTCCATTAAAGCGAAGCATGCTTCTTGTTTGGCAGAGTCATTACATGTATCGGATATTTGATGAGACAGACTTCTCACACCTTCCATGTCGTGATTTCGAGCGAATTCAAGATAGGTCTCGAAAACAGCCCAGGCTCCAGAGGCCAAGGCTTTGTTGCCTGTCCGAGCGGTGGGTATTTCAAGCACTGGAAAAGAGAAGGAGGGAATCACGATCGTCTCGCCTGTATCGGCGACAGTTTTTTTTTCCGCTTCAAATGTGCGGTTGGCATTAAAAAGAATGAATCCTGTAGCTAAAATGGCTACTGAGACGGCTATTCCTTTGTTCATTATTAATAATATAGCACGATATTCTTGTTGGTGGAATCTCTACATGATAGAATGTTTCAATATGATTGTTTTTGACAGTGTTTCTAAGATCTATCCCGATAGTTCTGTTGCCCTGGAAGGCGTGTCTCTTTCCATAGAGTCGAGAGAGTTTGTTTCTATTGTCGGACCGTCCGGCGCCGGCAAGACAACGCTCTTGAAATTATTTCTTGGCGAGGAAAAGCCGACTGAAGGGGTGGTCTATTATGAGTCAACCAATATTCATAAACTTAAGAAAAAAGAGATTGATGCCTTCCGCCGCAATATCGGCATGGTTTTTCAGGATTTTCGGCTTCTGTCCAATAAGACCGTATACGAGAATATTTCTTTTACTATGGAGGCGGCTGGTCGGACGGATGAAGAGATAGAATCTGATGTGCCTCATGTTCTTGAGCTTGTGGGTTTGAGTCCCAAAGTCTGGAATTTTCCGCGTGAGCTTTCGGGTGGAGAGAAACAAAGAGTCGCTATCGCCAGGGCTCTCGTTAATGAACCTGATGTTATCATTGCCGATGAACCCACTGGAAACCTGGATCCGGCCAATACTTATGATATTGTTCAAATATTACAAAAAATCAACGATCTCGGAACGACCGTGATTCTCGCTACTCATAATAAGGGTATAATCGATCTATTAAGCCGGCGGGTTATAGTCTTGGAACAAGGAAGAGTGGTCCGCGACGATAGAGCCAGCAAATATTCCGTATAGAATTTAACTATTGCAAATGACTAAGAAAATAATGTTTTGGACGAAATTAAAAAGAGTTCTGCGCACAGGCTTTTTCAATTTTTGGAGAGACAGCACTGTGACGCTGGCCTCTCTTTTAGTGATGATGGTAACCCTCTTGGTCATTGGTCTCACTTCATTTTCCAGTGCTATTCTTGAAAACACTCTTACTGAATTGAGAAACAAGATTGATATCAATGTCACTTTTGTCACTACGGCGAAAGAAGAAGATATTCTCAATATAAAACAAACGATTGAATCTCTGCCGGAAGTTCTTCTGGCCACATATATTTCACGCGAAGAAGCACTAACTCTTTTCAAGGAAAGGCATTCGACCGACCAAGTCATTCTTTCGGCCTTGGATGAACTCGGGGAAAATCCTCTCGGGGCAGTTTTAAATATTCGGGCCAGAGAACCGTCGCAGTATGCTTCTGTTGCCGAATTTCTTGAGAGCGACAATGTCCTTTCTTCTGATGGTCTGACTATTATTGACCGAATAAATTATTTCCAAAATAAAGCGGCTATAGATAAATTAATCGGCATAATCTCTTCAGCCGATCGATTAGGATTTATCTCAATGCTCTTTTTCGTTATCATAGCTATTTTGATAGCATTCAACACCATTCGTCTGACGATCTATCTCGCTCGAGATGAGATCAGTGTCATGCGGCTAGTGGGTGCCTCGACTACTTATATTCGGGGACCCTTCGTCGTTGTTGGCGTTATTTACGGAGTGGTAGCTGGTATTTTGACCCTGCTTCTTCTTCTTTTCCTGACATACTGGTTTGCCAGTACGAGTGAGAGTTTCTTTATTGGCTTCAATATTTTCTCTTATTACTTGCGTCATTTTGCAGAGATCGCTCTTATCATTATGGTTTCCGGAATTTGTATCGGAGCCCTTTCAAGCACGCTTGCCATCCGAAAGTATCTTAAAGTATAATTAAAAAATATGAACAATAAAGCGATTGGGTGCTACTGTTCTATGGGTAATCATCGCGCTGTGGTGGTCGAAGAATTTACGGTTCGCTAATTACGCCCTCTCAATCATTAGAAAAAGATGGATGTAAAAACAATCAAATTTGAATCTGCGCCAGAATATAAACATCTGGAAAGTAAGCCAGTGGCCTTTTTTTGCTCCGAATATGCTTTGGACGAAGATAGTCCAGTATATGCCGGAGGCCTTGGTGTTTTGGCGGGTGATTTTATTCTCCAAGCATCTCAAGATGGGGTGCCCTTTGTGGCCTTGGGTCTATGGTATGGAGGACCTCTAAAAAAAGGAGGTGAAAATAAATACTCAAAAATAGAAGAAGATGGTGTTCCCGTAGTCATAGAAGTCATGAGTGGTGATGAAGTCATCAAGGCTCACATATGGGCGCGCCGCTTTGGCAAAAGCGTCTATCTTTTTCTTTTGGACAGCAATATTGATGAGAATTCTATAGAAATTAAAATAACTAGCGATAGTCTCTACGATTCGAACGCTGGAACAAGTATGAAGCAAAAAGCACTACTCGGTATCGGTAGTGTAAAAGTTCTCACGAGGCTTGGCATCAAACCGAGTATCTATCATCTCAATGATGGTCATACCGCTTTTGCCGGCATAGAAATTATCATAAGACATATGGCAGATAACGGGATTAAAGATGTGGGAGAAACGGCAGAATCTATCAAGGAAAAAATTGTAGCAACGAAACATACTATCTTCTCTGAAGCCGGGCCGACCATATCGGAAGAAGATTTTAGAGCTCTTGTCGGACCATATTGCCAGCAAAACAAAGTTTCTGTGGATGATATTTATAAACTAGGGGAGAGTACTTATGGCGGAAATATTTTTTCAACCACTCAATTCATCTTGAGTTGCGCCAAGAGACAAAACGGCGTCAGTGTTTTGCATACAGAATTTGAAAAACTGACCCATCCCAACAGTATTCTTTTCCCCATTACTAATGGCGTCCATGTTGGCCGATGGCAAGCAAAAGAATGGCAGAGCGGCTTAGAGAGCGGAAAAGTTCTTATGCCGGGTGAAATTTGGAAAATAAAAAGGAATTTGCGCGAGCGTCTAACAAATTTCGTGTTGGAAAAGACAGGAGTAAAACTTGACCCCGATGCTTGCACCATTGTATGGGCGAGAAGGTTTACCCCTTATAAGCGACCGGAATTATTATTCTCCGACCTTGAGCGTTTGAAGAAAATTTGCTCAAATAGCGCGAATGTCCAATTTATTATTTCCGGTAAAGCTTATCTATCAAACGAAACATCACTGGGGCTCATTAACAAAATTAAGGCCATAATACTTGACCCAGTATTAAAAAATAAGATTGTTTATCTTGATGATTATTCCGTGGAGGTGGCTAAAGAATTGGTTTTTGGCGCAGATGTTTGGCTCAATACTCCGGAATATGGTTTTGAAGCATCTGGCACAAGTGGTATGAAAGCCGGACTAAACGGCGCGATTCAGTTAAGCATATCTGATGGGTGGATCGACGAAGTCGATTGGTCAGGTAAAGGATTTATTTTGCCTGTGGAAGAAACTGGAAAGGCACTTTATGAGATTATTGAAAATAAAATCGTACCGCTATTTTATAATAGGGATAATAAAAATCTGCCACTTGAATGGATTGAATATATGCGAAAAACTCAAGAAACCGTCGAATCTAATTTTACGGCCAAACGAATGCTTAAAGATTATTTGACCAAAGCCTACATGGTAATCTAGACAAAATATGATACAATGGAACATCTAATGAACATTTTCAAGACTAAGAAAGGTCTTAAAATTCTCTTCATTGCTACCGAAGCCGCGCCATTTGTAAAAGTGGGTGGCCTTGGAGAAGTAATGAAATCATTGCCGAATGCCCTGAATAAACTCGGCTACGACGCCAGGGTCTTCATACCAAAATACGCGACCATCGATACGCAGAAGTTCAATATGAGAGAAGAAATGCGCGATATACGCGTTGAGAGCGGTGACAAGGATCTTTACGGTATTTTGATCTCTAATGTCCTCCGCCATGACGGCGAGAATGGTTCCATCACATATTTTCTGGAAAATATGGAATATTATGAGAAACGCGCCAATGTTTACGGCTACTTTGATGACACAGCGCGCTGGATACTGCTTTCCAAGGCGGCGCTGGAATTTGTCAGAAGATCTAAATGGCGCCCGGATGTCATTGTCGCGTCAGACTGGCAGACCGGTTTTATTCCCAATTTGGTTCATGCTGATTATGAAGGCGATCCTGTTTTGTCAAAGATTCCGATCGTATTTTCCATACACAATTTAAGATACCAGGGCGTGTTTAATCCAGTGTTTGTTTCTGAAATGGACTCTGATTCCGGTCAAAAGAAGATTCCCGATTTCTTTGATCAAGCTGCTCTGAAACTAAATGGCATGCGTCGAGGAATAATGTATGCCGATGTCATTAATACCGTATCACCAACATATGCGCGGGAAATAATGAGAGAAGAATTCGGCGAAGGCTTGAATAAACTCATCAACGAAAGGAAATCAAGATTATTTGGTGTTTTGAACGGCATAGACACCGATTCTTTAAACCCCGAAACTGACAAGGAACTCGCGGTTAATTATTCGGTCAAAACTTTAGAAAGTCGGCGAGAAAACAAACTGGCTCTGCAGAGACAATTCGGCCTCACATTGGATGGGAACCGTTTTATCGTTGCTATGGTTTCAAGAATAGACGAACAAAAAGGTTTTGATCTGGTAACGCAAGCGCTTAAGCCATTATTGGAAAATATAGATTTTCAATTTATAATTGTCGGTGAAGGAAATAACGGATATAGCTCATTTTTTGAAGATTTGAAGAAAGAATATCCTGATCGCATCGGCACCAACCTTACTTTCGACAATCGTCTTCCGAGGATGATTTTTGGCGGAGCTGATTCAGTTCTCATACCATCGAGATTCGAGCCGTCCGGTTTAGTTCAAATGGAAGCGATGCGCTACGGCTGTATTCCGATAGTCAGAAAAGTGGGTGGCTTGGCGGATTCTGTCGAAGATTTTACGCCAGAAAAGAATTCCGGCACGGGATTTGTATTTGAAAAATATGATCCTTTTTCGCTAACAATCGCTGTTATTCGCGCGAGCGAGATTTACCGTCAAAAAAAAGAATGGGGCAATATCATGAAGCACGCCATGGCCAAGGATTTTTCTTGGGAAAAATCTGCTAAGGAATATATGAAATTGTTTAGTATGGCGATCAGATTTCTTAAAGAAAGATGAAATGGGCTAATTTTTTACATATTTACCAACCAGCCGGCCAACAGCCGGATATCCTTGAGGCGGTGGTGGTTCAAAGTTACCGGCCTATTTTGCAAGGGATTAGAAAAAATCGAAGGGCCAGATTGACCATGAATATAAGCGGGGTACTTTTAGAAATGTTCGATAGCCACGGCTATCATGATTTGATTGAAATAATAAGAGAACTTGTAAAGGAGGGCAGGCTCGAACTTACCGGTTCCGCCAAATATCACGCCTTACTGCCGTTTCTTCCGGAACAAGAAATAATAAGGCAGATCGAAGAAAATGAATCTACCTTAAAATTTTATATAAATAATAATTATCGCCCGGCAGGTTTTTTTCCTCCGGAAATGGCTTATGACCCCAAGATTACTCCTATACTCGAGCAATTTGGCTATAAGTGGATCATTATTGATGAGATTGCGTATAACGGCACCGTTGGTCAAGTCGATTACAACAAGACATACAGGATCAAAGGTACCAATCTTTCAGTTTTCTTCAGAGAAAGAAGTCCGAGCAATTTGATCATGGGTGCGGCCGTGAGGTCTTTCGAATCTTTGAAAGAAGTCTGGAGAGAAGATTTAAAAAAAAACCATTATCTCCTCACGGGCATGGACGGAGAAACTTTTGGCCATCACCGTCCGGGGCTCGATAAGATGTTATTTGAATTCTTCCAAACACCGGAACTTGATCTGGTCACAATATCGGATTTACTTACGCTGTATCCAGAAATACAGGAAATAGAACCGGTAAAATCCACTTGGGCGTCAAGCGAAGAAGATATTGAGAAAAACATCCAATTTTTGTCTTGGGACGATCCCGAAAATGAGATCCACCATTGGCAAAGAGCTATCGTCGATCTGGCTTTAAAAAGTGTTTACAGCATGGATAAAAATATTCAGGAATATTCTTCCGTGCGAAAAGCAATGGATGAAGCCTTGTCTAGTGATCATTTCTGGTGGGCTTCCGGCAAACCATGGTGGTCTCTGGAAGAGATCGTGCGTGGCGCGGTGCTGTGTCACTCGGTTATAAAAAGTGTTCCTAATATTGATTCCCAAACGATAGAGAAAGCTTCATTTTTATATGAAAAGATAATTTCTACGGCTTTTCAGTGGAAAGAGAGTGGTAAGGTTTACAATTTGCTTCATGCTCGTAAAACAGTAAGTCATATACCGTTTAAGGAAAGAACTTTTGAACAAGGGGGCGAAGAAGAGGCAAAATATCATGCGTTTATTGATATGTTCAAAGATCTTGAAAAGGAAGCGGCAAAGAGAGGCGAGTATGAAAAAGCTATTTTATGGCGCGATGCGGTATGGAAAATCGAGAACAAATCGGATATTTATGACGCCATGCACGCAGTTGATCTTTTGCGTCTGGAAATCCCGAACCATGAAGTGGAGCAAGTGATAGAGAAATATAAGGCAAGATATCGTGAAATTCGCGGTGGCCAGCCGGAACAAAGAGGCTAATCATGAACGACAAATTAAACGAACTTCTTGATGGTACCAAAGTAAAAAAAATATTGGAACGCCACCTTAATGAGGCTCTTGATCTTAACGAGATCCTGGATATTAAAATAATTCCCATCAAAACATATCTTGATGAGACAAGTTTCAGCTTCATTGGAATTTATGAGTTAACAGCCCAAGATACAAATAAAAAAATGGTAGTTAAAAAAGTTTTTGCCTCAGCTCATTCCACGCCTAATAAGAGAAAGGATTTTATCATAGGGAATTTCTTGGCAGACAAAAGTTCAAAATACGATCCTAAATTTTTAAAAATACCAGAATCATACGCATTTATTGAATCGCACGGCCTCTATTTACGCGAGTATATTGACGGAGAGACACTAGACAAATTTATTTTAAAAAATCACAATATGTCTGCTTTCGTGACTGAAATTATATCCAACAGTTTGCTTGAGTTTCAGAAAATTAAAATTTCATCAGATTTTACCTATGAAGACAGGGCAAATTTTACAGACCTAAACAAAAATATTACTATTCTCGAAAAACAGGCACACTCGAGTTTTCCGGCTGTTCGTAATGAATTCAAAGAAATTGAAGGTCTCTTTCATTCTATAAAAAAACAAGAGGAGCGCTCTCCAAAAGTTCTCAGCCATGGTGATTTTAATTTATTTAATTTGGTCATAACTTCAGATAATGAAATTATTTTTATCGATTATGATGATGTCGGCTTTAGAAATTATCTATGGGATGTTGCCAGGCTCACATGCTCTCTTAAGAGTGACGATTTTTTAGACGCTTTTTTCAAAGCAAAGAATGGCCATATTAATGAAAGTGACCAGAGGTTGTTTGATATTTATAAAAAATATTTTGGCCTCCTAGACCGTACTCATGTTTTAGCCTGGGGATTTTAAATATTTAAAAATTTCTTTACATTGTAGCCAGATTGCGGTTCTCTTTCGCCTTTAAAGATAATTTTGCCTTTATGGCTGGAAAAGTTCTTCAGATTGGAATTGAACATTTTGCACTTCTTCAAATTGTAGAGCTGTCTCTCTGATCTGAAGCCAGAGAATACTAGCTCGGCATGAACCGCCACTTGTTCTATTGTTTGGGTCACTAAAACCGAGTGTCAGTGTGCCGTTATTAAGAGAGGCTCCTTCAAGCTGGAAACCATCTAGGGGATATTCAGTTGTAATGCCTTGCGCTTTTTCCTGATTGGTTAAATTACCCTGGAGAAGTAGGTTTATCGTATCTTGAATAGGAGTTTGAGTAATAGGAATCATTCTCTCAACAGAGACAAGGCCTTTTTCGGAACAGAGTATGTTGCCACTGTTGTCGACATCCATATCGGGATTGTAATAATAAAGACTGATTGTTCTTTCATCTCTCGCTTCAAGATTAAAATTTATTGGTATCCTCAATTCATCATCATGTTCCGGTAATCCAGATGGGTTATCTTTTTCTAAAACAAGTGTGCCGGAATTTGTTGTCGGTCGATCAAACGAAATTTCAGATTCAAAAGGAACAAAATCCTCAGTCATCCAAGTTGAATTTGGGTCATTGGGGTCTAGAACAGCGCTTGCGAATGTGCGGACAAGGACATTGCCATTACCGTCTAATATAGTTACCGGAAAACTAGCCTCGAAATACCATGCTCCTCGCGCTTGACCATGTATGATAAGTGGCGAGGAAACCGTGGCCATGGGTTTAGGCTCTTCTAAAACTATAAGATCGCTCTTGGATTGAATATGGCCGGCTAGATCGGGAGTTAGGCCGTTTTGATTCTGATCGGATTGGGGGCTAAAAAATAAGTAAAAACTAAGCCCGACAATAAGCAATATTATGATACTCCAAATTATTTTGTTGGATGTTTTTATATATATTTTACATATAAAGACTTCTTTATATGACGCATTATATCATACCCAATATAATGTGCTCTAGATAAGCTGTGACCATGGCTATAGTAAAGCTACCGGCTAAAAGCACCCACATAATATTTTTATAGGTATAACCTGCTATAACAAGTACAATCATCAAAACATCATTTGGCAGGGGAGTGAATCCTATGTAGATATACATGCCAGTTAAGACCATCCATTTAGGATATTTTTCAATCCGATTCTCAATCTTGTTTAAAATCTTATCCCAATCATCTGGGACTGATCTTCGACCGTGTAGAGCAAGGAAGTAAAAGATAGTGTCGCTGATAAATATTCCCGCTCCTCCGGCCAGGGCTAAAATAAGAGGTTCTGCGCCGCCGGCGGCAAAGGCGGTGATCGTGGTGAACAAGGCCGCTCCCGTTAGGGCTGATAAGCCTCCTATGACCGCCATTATGAAAATAACGATGTAGGTATTTTCAATGCCGATTGAAGAAACGATCTCTTTTGCGTCATAAAAATATAAAAGTATATTTACGGCAACGATAAAAGCAAGGATTCCGGCCAAAACATCATATTTTTCCCGTTTTTTCATCCCATTAGAAGCAGGTCTCGGTCACCGAGCCTTGCTGAACATTACTTTTATAAATTTTTACATCTCTTTTCATGTCTACATATGACACCGTCTCAAAACCGTGGCCGCGGCTTCTAACGGGATTCATGTAGATTTAATCATAGCGCATAATAAATCAGGCCACTAGTTGGCCTGATTTATTATTACGAGTTGTAGAGACACTACTAAATAAGGATCTCTATGTCAGCCGCGGAGCGCAGCTCTGCTATATGGGCAAAGATGAGCTCTCGCTTTTTTTGCCCGAGCACAAATTGTCTTACTTCTTCACGTACCTCTTCAAGAGCCGGAACTTCTTGCGTAGCGCTAATTTCTTCATATGCAGTGTTGATTTCATCTTCAGAAACTGTCACAGATGAAAGGTTGAGTTTTTCATTGAAGTAAGCTTCAGTCGTAAGTTCTATAGTCACTTTAGAACGAAGGCTTTCTTCGGTCAAACTTTGCGTACGAAGAGCTTCTTGGAACATTTCGTCGTTCTCAAATTGGCTTCTGAATATTTCCATCTGCGCGTCTATTTGTTCACTCTCTATGACGATTTCTGAACTTTCGACAGCTTGATTCAGTAATTTTTGCGAAATAAGCGAATCAATAATATTAGTTTTGAGTTGTTCTCTAGTTTCTTTATCAAGAGAATCGGTGCTTGTGCCCTGCTGGGCGGCAAACTGGTTCTCCGCTTCTTCAAATTCTGCCCTGGAAATTTCATCACCATTTACAACGGCAACCGGACCGCTACTATCATTATTATTTTTATCCATCGAAGTTACATACCAAATTCCTATGCCCGCTACTAAAATTACAATAATCGCTATCAATATTTTTTTCATACTCTTATCGTAACAAAATAAAAAAGTTTGGCAAATTTAATGCAGAAAAATCCGCCAGCAATCGCTAAAAGTATGGTAGAGTAAAATGCAAGTGACTTGCAATATGATGACAAGAAGCCACAGTACCATCAATAAAAAGAAAATTCAGGAAATATTGGCTTCTTCACACCTTTTGAGTGCGCCGGAGATATTGAGAAAATATCCCGAAATGGAGGAGTCGACATTGTACCGAAATCTAAAAAAGATGCTCGACTGTGGCAGTATACGCACGGTCGTTATCGGCAGTAATATCTATTACGAAAAAATAGCTGATAACCACCACCATCTTGTTTGTAGCGTCTGTCATGTTGTGTGGCCAGTACATTTCGATTTAAAACTGCCGAAGAAAATGTCCGGTTTAAGGGTAAGTATTAAAGATATTGATCTGATGATTCGTGTGATCTGCGAATCATGCGCCTAGAGGGAATTTCTTGGTCAGCCATGGGCGATGAAATATTCATCATCCTTGGCTTATCAAGAACTCGGCTACGCTCTATCGAGTTTCGTCGTAGTAAGGTAAGCAAAATTAATCACCACATAAAGGTCGCCTACGATTCGAGCTACGGCGGACCAAAGGAGGTAACGGATGTCAAACTCACCCTGTGGAGGCTGTCCACCCCATTGCAGTCAATGCGTCTTCGATGCGAGGCCGCAACAATCTGTTCTTTTGGAGATTATTTCTCCTGCAACCGAATATGGTTGTATCAAAGGCCATGGAGACCTGGTTAAAGACCATAACGGCCGTCTGGGGCAAATGAGGGGGCAGGACTTTCATCCTATGACTTTAGAGGGTGAAAGGCACCTTCGGACAACTGGCAACAAGTTTGCCCGCCATCTTTAAAATGGTTACAGAGAGCCATTGTCCACACTCGGTGGACAATGGCTCTTATTTTATAAAGTAATACAAAAAACATGTTAATTAATTATCTAGTTCTGGTAGCTTCTATAGCCGTACCCGCTTTAATTTGGAGGGCGCTTCTTTTGGACCACCCTGCATTACTCTCATGGGTTAAAAAATTGCCATTGGTAGTGTGAGAGCTTACCTGTGGATTTTGTACCGCCATGTGGTTTTCTCTTATCGTGGTGCTATTTTACAATCCGATAGCGGATCTGTTTGGTAGCCTTAATCCTATTTTAGTGATAACATTTTCTTGGTTTGTTGTATCGGCTGGAGTTCTTTTCTTGAGAAACTTAATCAGTATTCTTCTTGAAGCCAATGGTATTCTCACGGATATGCACCAAAAGCTTCATAGCCGCTCTTGATTTGTGGAGAGATTATCGATAGCGCTTAATAGGTTAATTTCATAGTATCTCCATTATGTTTTTGCTAATTGGGGCTTAAGATGATGCCCCCCAAATACGGCCCCAAAAAATAAAATATGAAAAAAATATTGCTTGCAGTAGTGGCCATTATATTGTTGTTTGCTCTGTATCTGGCGTACATCGCCCAGCAGAAAACGACGAGAGACATAGATAACGAGCTTTCGGTTTATTTTCAAAATAGATTAGATACTCTTGGCGTAGAGGAAGGATTGGGAAGACCCATAGAAGGTTTTGATGCAGGGCTCCTAATAGGCGCTTTCCCGGGATTATTGGAGGAAGATTTTGACAGTGTAGAAACCTTTGAGGGCCATTATAAGTTTGATAATGGCGAGTTTTCATTTGACAGAAATTTTGGAGGGTCGGTATCTTCCGCGGAAAGAACCGTTTCAGAAGAAGGTTACGAAACTTTGCTTAAGAATGTAGCTCAAAGATTGAGGCTTGAAGTGAATAGTGAAGCCGATATCGACAGTATCATTGAAACTATAAATACTGCTGATATCGTCTCTGTCCGTATAGGTGAAAGTATCGAAGAAATATTCGGTGTTCAAATATCTCCTCTCGAAATTATTGAGGACAGTCGTTGTCCTAGTGACGTAGAGTGTATTCAGATGGGAACGGTTAGAGTGAGTGCAAGAGTGGTTGATAATAATGAGTCCATAACTCAAACCCTTGAACTTCGCGAACCAATATCAACACCATCGGCTACCATCACTTTGGTAATGGTAGAACCACAGCCAGTTTCGAATGTAGATCTTGAGGATAGTGATTACGTTTTCTATTTTGAGGTAGAAAAAGAAAATAATATCTGAAGAAGATGGCAGGGATCTTTTGTAATTTAAAATGTTTTTAATCATGCACTTATAGCTTGGTAAACTACAGCCAGATTTTTATGTAATCTAATGGTAAATATTAGCGACTATTTTTCTGTGTTTGTGTACTGTATTAAATATAGTTTGTTGGTATGTTGAATGAAATTAAGTTAAGAGCACTCCGCCGTCTACCACTATTTGCGAACCAGTCATATAACTTGAAAAATCAGAAGCGAGAAACAGCGCTACTTTGCCAATCTCATCCGGCCTACCCATGCGCTTCATGGGAATTTTCTCGATAAATTTCTTTTGAATAGTTTCCATCTCTGGTATTTTTGGTCCACCGGCTCCATTACCGGGAGTGTTGATCCCACCTGGAGCAATGGCATTCACCTGAATATTGTATGGTGCGAGCTCAAGTGCGGTGTTCTTGGTAAATCCCCAAAGACCATGTTTGGAAGCATCATAGACTGCGAGGCCAACAGCTGAAGGGTGGAGTGCATCGATTGATGTGATATTGATAATCTTGCCGCCTCTATTTTGCTTGATCATTACTTCCGCAGTCATTTTGGTAAACAAGAAAACGCTTTTCAGGTTGACGGCAATTATCTTTTCAAAATCAGCTGTTGCCATATGTGTAACCGGAATAATAGGGAAAATGCCGGCATTGTTGGCGAGTATGTCTATGCCGCCATAAGTCTTGAGTGTGAAGTCAACTGCGTTTTTAACCTCCTCTTCAACACTAACATCTGTTTTTATGAAAGTCGCTTTCCAGCCGTTATCGTTTATTTTTTTTGCCGCTGTATTGCCAACTTCTTCATTGATGTCAACAATGACAATGCTCGCACCGGCTTCTGCTAAGCGAGATGTGATGCCAAAGCCGATACCCATTGCACCGCCCGTGACGATAGCAATTTTTCCTTTTAAATTGGTGAGTTCAGATAGAGTTAATGAATTCATATTATCAATATTACTATTTTTTAATTATAAATTCCATGAACAATCCTACCACTAAATGATGTTTCGTGCAGATTGCATCCCAGTAGTCTTTGCGAATCATTGCTGCGTCTCCTGAACAAAATCCGAACTTTTTACCAA